>Ga0308157_10000095_pt1 | contig 372025 bp, 339 predicted proteins | sample PhyBR1_FD_201035 | JGI IMG/M metagenome (GOLD analysis project Ga0308157, IMG submission 201035) | Phyllosphere microbial communities from UC Gill Tract Community Farm, Albany, California, United States - DLSLB.R1 | ecosystem: Host-associated > Plants > Phyllosphere > Unclassified | place...
TTCCCGTAACGCTCGGAAATCAGATTAACAGATTGTATGGTTTGGGTCTTCAGGTTATTGATTTCATTCACCGGCAGTGGCCAGTGCTGACTGAGGGTATTGAAGGCTTCTTCAATTTTATGATCCCTGAAATCCTGGGTAACATTTCTTGAAATCAGCTTCGCGGCCTCGATGTCTTTGAGTAAGGTATTCTGGGAGTAGAAGTCAGTTAAGCCAAAAATTACCAATAAAGTGATCAAACTTTTTCTTAGTAGGGGATGAAAGTTTCTATTCATAAGGGTTTATATAGGTTAGCTCAAAGTCAGGAGACTTTTCGTAGTGGGTATTCTTCTTTCAATTTCGTTAAGCTCATTTATCACTAGTCTTTTTGTCTCGTTGATGCTGTCTTTCCTTAAAGGAACACCCAAAATCAATATTGTATTTGTCGCTTCGTTTATTCCGTTTTTGTATTGAATCGTTTTTAATTCAAGTTGGGCTGAAGGGTAACACAGAAAACCGAATTTAAAATCTGTCTTACTGAATGAAGAGTAGGCCATTATTTGATGTAAATCGTGTCTGTGGTCTTCTTTCAGGACGTCACTTTGGTCAAACTTGTGATATAAATTAGATTTGTATTTGGCGTCAATAAACACCAAAATATTTTCTTTTTGAAATATTGCGTCCGGCTCGATGTGTTTGAGTTCCCAGGAATAATGCTTCGATGTCCTAGAATGAAATTTAAAGTTTGAATAAAGCCGTCCTCCAGTTTCTTTTGCAGCTTCTTTGAAAATATGTTGAATAAACTTCTCGAATACATCTGAAAAGTCTACCCGCCACGCGGTACTGTCTACAAGGTTAAAGTTTAAAATCTGATTGGCTTGTTCCTTAACTGCTTTTACGGTCGGACTATCGGAAAAACTGATTGAGATTTTATTGGTTGCTTTTGGTTTATGATGATATAAACGTTCTTCAAGGAAACTCAATTTTGTTCGCAAAGTGTTCTTAATTCTCTGCGGTGTATTGGCTGAAAGTAATTCACTTTTACAAATGTCAAAAATATATCTAATTTCCGAATACTCAGAATGAAATTCACTCAATACATTTGTTCTTGCCGGAAATTTTAACCTGTTTTCTACTTTGAATTCGTTGTTTATATATTTTGTCCAATTGATTTGACCGGTAGGCTGACTTGATACCTTTTCAATATTGTCAAACTTTCTCCACGGTCTCGTTGTCAGTTTTTCAAGAGCTGCTATAAATTTCACCGCCTCCAAATACAATGGCGGTCTAAAATTCTTACCTGAAGCCAATGGTATACTGTCAATGACCTCTGGACTTATTTCAGTACCCAGAAGGTTAAGAATTTCAATATAGTCTTCAAATCTGTCACGTCCTGTAAACCTAGGCATAACAACAAAGTCTCCAATTTGCTTACCAGTATCCGAAGCTCTTAATGGAATTGAGCCAATGAAACCAGATGAACGGAATGTTAGTGCTGTACTTTGGTCTGTGCCAATTATGTATGGTTGAACACCAAGGAATTTAAATTGCTCAGAGTTGTAGTCAATAAATTTTTGCAGATATTGACCAATAATTCTTTTGTCTGCTGATTTGAACCACTTTTTTTGCAAAGCAACTCCACCTAACTGTTTTGATTGTTCAGTTAGGCAAGGAATTTCGCAAAAAACATCTAATGCCTTTGTCATTCGAAAAGAGATAGATTTATTCTTGTCGAGAAATAGTTATTGAACTCTTCTTTAGCATTTCTCAAAAGACCTTCTTGTAAATACTCTTTAATCAAAGGGAATATTTCATAGCGAATACGATTTTTCATTTCGTCTTCGGAGTCAGCGATGAAGTAGCCCTGACCAGGTTGTAAGTTTAATTCAGTGCTTGAGGCATACCAGTCAAATATTTCTTGAATCCTGGCAAAATCTTCGTTATAAAACTGTCTCGACTTTATGGCCTTTGGTTTTAGCGTGTACCAGGCAAAACGTCTTCTTAGTGCAAAGTCAACAACGGCCAAACTTCTGTCGGCTGTGTTCATTGTAGCAATTACAGAAAAGTTTTCGGGCAGTATATTTACTTTAAAATTTGGGGCAATTTCAATTTCAACATTCGAGACATCCATTTTATGTTCGAATAAGTAAAAAATTGGTCCTAATACATTGGAAAGATTAGCTCTGTTTATTTCGTCAATAATTAAGATGACTTTCTCATTGCTGTGTTCAACAGAATATTTTAAGGCCTTGGAGAAGCTGCCTAAATTTTCTTTGTATCTCAGTTCTTCGTTTTCTGTGTCGGGTCTGATTCCGAAAATAAAATCGGAGTAACTTGTCTCTGCGTGAAATTGAGTAAAGAAGGTTTTTGCACCTATTTTGTCAGCAACACTTTTTGCAGTTCTTGTTTTACCAGTTCCTGGAGGCCCTTGAAGAACTATATACTTTCTTTCGTTTAAGAGATTTTTTACTTCTTCTATTTCATCAATTATTTCTGTCTTTAAAAATGGCTCTAAAGCTTCTGAAACTGCCTTTCTATGGTCTTTATTGGAAGGCCAATCTCTAAGTTTAGCATAACCAGCTACAAAGGCTGCAATAATCTGTTTTCCTTCTTCACTTTCTGGGTCATCAACAATTTGGCAAGTCGGTAAAACTTTGGTGTAGGTTTTAATTGTGTTTTTTATGTGTTGTAAGTCCAGGCTACCTGTGATTGATTTGGGCAAACTAGTTTCTATGTCTGAAAAGTCTGATTTGCAAAATCCTCTTTCGTCAGTAAGCTTTGAAAATAGCCTTCTAAGTCCTGGATAGGTCGCAAGTTCATAGTCATTTTTGAAACCACTTGAACCAATTCCAAGACACACCAGCCAAGGCTTATTCTGGTCGTTTGGAAAAATTGTCAATGAAAAGTCGTGGAAAGGTCCGGATGCTTCTTCCTCTGGATGGATAAATCCAAAATATGCTCCGTTGTCTTTGAGTGCATCTAGTCCGGTATTATTTCGTTCAACATAAGGCTTATTAAATTCGTTGTCTGTCTTGGCACCAAATTGTTCAGCTTTTTCTTTTATGAATTGTCTAATGTTTTCTATACTCATGTTTGAGAATGAATTAAAATTTATATTATTTCATATTTTAAAAATAATGTGTAAACAAATGAAAGGCTAATCGGAAATTCTTAATATTAACGTCCACTGAGCAAAGGGTGGCTTCATCGCCTCATCAATCTCCCGACTTTGCGCCTATTTCCCCAAATTCAACAACGTCCCACTACCGCTTCCCAGCGTAGTCGTCGGCATCACGCCGTCCCATTTCAGCACACGCTGGTATTCCACATAAGTTGGCGTAATTTCCTGCTGCTTCAGGCTGATCGCCTTGGCATCGGCCTGCGCCCGGATTACAATAGAGGCTGAATCTCCTTTCGCCAGCTGGATTTTTCGCTGCGCATCGGCCTGAGCAACGCGTGCCTGCGCTTCTGCTTTAATCGCATCGGCATCAGCGGTTGCTTTGTCTTCAATCGACTGGCGGATGGCTTTCGGAGGCTGGATATTGGTCTTCAGCTGCGAAACCATAAACCATTTCCCGATTCTTTTATTCACTTCCGACAGGATTTCCGCTTCATAGGTTTCGCGGTTATTGAAGAGGTAATCAATCGAATGCCGGTTCGCCACATCATTGATGGCCCCGATGATGGCGTTGTTCAGCCAGCCGTCCTGAATGGCTTCCAGTCCGCCTTTTTTATAAGTGGACCTCAGGTTGGTAAACATATCCGACGCCGTAGATTCCTTCACCGAATAGTTGAACGAAGGCTTGATCGGGCAGGGGAAGCCGCCTTTGGCCACGATAATGGATTCTGGATATTCGATATGGCGCTGGTCGAGCGGAATTTCCTGGATTTCCTGGGTGTATTTGTTATAGAACACGACGCCCGAAACTTCTTCGGTATCGGAAACCCCTCTCCGGTCGCCGAGTAAGTTGATGAGCAGGCCTTTGTGTCCCACGCTGATCACGTCGTAATTCATAGGCTGTATGAGTGCCGCCAGTGCTGCCAGCAGGATAAAGGTGACGGGTTTCCATTTCACGCCGTTGGGCATCTGTTTGCCGTTTTTATCGGGTGGGGAGTAGGTGAGGATGTCGAGTTTTTTGGTAATGATTCCGATGGTCACCACAAGGGCGATGAGGACAAGAAGTAAAAATGTTAAGGACATAAATAATTTTTAAAATGTAAGTCTTAAAGATAATCATTTCGCCGAATCCTGCAAAAAGGCAAACCGTAACGCCTGACATCAGCTGACGCTGCAGAACGTTTACCGCAAAAGGAACAAAAGGCTGACGGGTGAAAGCTGGTTAAAAGCGTGCAAAGCGTGCAAAAAATTTAGGGTTATTGAATGTTTATGGGTGATGGATGACTGCAAAATGAGCAAAGGGCTGACGGGTGAAAACTGGTTAAAAGCGTGCAAAAAATTTAGGGATATGGAATTTATATGGATGATGGATGACCGCAAAAGAGGCAAAAGGTTCTGGCATGATAATCTAAAGATCGGGTTTTGTCCGCACTGGCCGATTGCTGCTTTTGGTGGCAAGACAATCCGCTGCAGGCGGATCGCTGCTTCCTTAAAAAAATATAAAAAGGAAGCAAAAATTAAGGCATAAAAATGCCACTGTTTAAAGGGGCAATCTGTAAAACAAACCGCTATTACAAAACCACTATTTCGCGCTGCCGCTTTCCTTCTCTACATTCGTTTTGGTGTTTTCCTTTACCTTTTGGTTGCCAAAGCGTTTTACAAATGACAGGTTGACTCCGTACCAGTCCCATTTGTTCACACTCTTGAAGGTTCCGATGGGGGAGTAGGTGGTAATATCGTTCCCCGGCCGCTGGAAGATGTTATTGAAGCGGATTCCGGCTTCCATCTGTGTTTTGGGGAAAATCTTTGTTGCGCCGAAGCTGTGGAAGACATTCATTTTATTGCCCATCGAATTTCCCCAGTTCTGCGAGTGCAGGCCGACCCAACCGTTAAGATTGATGTTTTTATTAAAAAGGTTGGTGTAAGAAAAATTGGATGAACCACTGAAATTCGTGATGTGAGCCTTCATTCCCACGAAATTGTTCCTTTCTTTAAAATCGCTGTTATCAACATAACTCACGCCGAGATTAAAGTTGACATTGAGCTTGTTTTTAAGAAAATTCTGGTTCGTATTGGCATAAAGCGAATAATTGTTGATTCTGCCGTAATACGTCATCGGCATGATAATCGTTTGGTCTCCTTCCACCGCATAGGAGGACCAGTAATCCTGATTGGTAGTGGAGTAGTTTGCGGAAATGAAATATTTCTTGTAAAGTCCCAGCTTCAGGCCAAATCTGTCGTTGGGATTGGGTTCCAGGTACATGTTTCCGCGTCTAAAAGTCCCGTTATCTGTCGGCATCAGAAAAGGGTTAAACTCAATGTACCACGGCCTCCAAAGGCTGTGTTTATACGTTGCAGTTAAGTTATAATTTTCATTAAACGAATACTTCAACAGCAGGTCCGGCATCAGCGTACCATAAGAATCCTTTCTTTCAATAGAGCCCACTTCCTGTCTTACCGTGAAGTTAATGTATTCGTACCTTAAGCCAATCCGGGTTTCGAGTTTCTTAAAATACGTTTTGCTGAAATTGGCGTATACCGAGTTCAGGTTTTCCAGATACCGGAAGGTGTTGATTCTGCTGTCGTCTGCTGCCCAGGTATTATTCTGAAAATTAAAGTAATGAAAAGGCATTTCATTATTCTTGAAATTAGTCTTCCCGCCAAACTCCAGCTGGTCGCCGTTTTTACCTATGGGTTGCGAGTAATCGAGCTTCAAATAATATTCACGGTTCTGGTTGTCGGCTATGGTTTTAATGCCTTCAAAAGGTGCTGCGCTCCATAGCGTGGAGTGGATGCTGGTGTTATCGCTGCCTTCATAATTAATTCCTGCATTCAGATCCAGGATTTTACTCTTCTCTTTGTCATAGTACTTATAGAAAATGTTGCTTCCTACAAAGCTGTTTTTACCTTCTCCATTTACCGTTTTGGTATAAAATTTTTGCAGGATGTTATTAAGGAAATAATCTCCTCTGGCATCAGAATCTGAACTGAGGTCGGATCCGTAATATTCCATCACCAGCCCGATGTTGTTTTTATCATTCAGTTCATATTCGCTGGAAGATGAAGCGGAAGCCGATTTCCAGTTGCTGTTGGTTTCAGAGGTTATTTTGGTCAGGGAATTGTCAGCATAAATCAGGTTTTCATTATAAGCTTTCATCACATTATTGGTGTTGCTGAAGCTTCCGATGAATGACTGCGTGAATTTTTTCCGGTGGTAGTTAAGGTTAAGGCTGGATGACTGGGAGTTTTTATAACTTTGGGAGTTGTTCATCGAAACGCTTCCTTTCAACCCTTCGTTGTCATTTTTTTTAAGAACGATATTAATTACCGCGCCCGACGTTTCATACTTTGCAGATGGCGTCGTAATCACCTCAATTTTAATCAGGTTGTCTGCCGCGATGGTTTTCAGGTATTCTTTAAGTTCTTTTCCGGTGAAAACCGATTTTCGGTCATTAATATAAACCGTTACACTGCTGCCTTCTGCCTGTACATTATCATTGTTGTCGATATTCACCAGCGGGGTCATCCGCAGCACGTCCCAGGTTGTGTTTCCGGTAAGGATGGAGCTGTTGGCTACGTTGAAAACAGTACGGTCTGCCTTGCTTTCTATGGTAGGCTTTTTGCCCACGAGCATCACTTCCTGGATGTCTTCCTGTTTCGTACTGTCCTGTTTCACTTGTGCTTTTAGAAGCGTAGAGCTGAGTAAGCCAGCACTGATCAGTATATATCTCATTCAGTAATGATGTTTTAAATGGTATTAAGTTGTAATAATGCTGAGGCTTTTCCGCCCCAAATCTTCAGATGTGTTTTAAAGATTGGTATCTTTTCAATGATTGGTCATCAGTAAATGAATTTAGTTACAAAAAAATCCCATTGGCGGTATAAAAAGCAATAAACCATATATTGATCAGGATTAATGCTGCCTGTAATGAATCATTATCCAAGATCACCCGATCCTAAATTTAGCCTAAAAAAAAGTCACCGCAACAAGCTCAAAAACGGAAGAAATTCTCAGCCGTCTCAACCGGATTTTCTGAGTCTGAAAAACCCTCCAACATCGAACAGTATACGAACAGTGGATATACAATGGATATAGAAAGGATATAGAAAGGATATACAGATTATGGGTCAACTACGGCTCAACCTCAGCTAAGTCTTTGCTGTAAGTCGTTTTCAAGGATTTAATGGGCAGAAAAAAGCAGTTTTGGGAATCATGATGAAAACATCAGCTGCTGTGAAATCAGGAGGTGTAAAAATAATAAATATTTGTCGGTTGTAAAGATTTTTTGTTGCTAGAGCCTTCATTTTCACTTCTCTCCTAAAAGTGGTGCAATAAAAAACGCCCTGCAGGTGCAGAGCGTTTTACAAGTATGGGTATTTTCTAAAGACTCATGAAGAGTTTTGGATTTACCGGTGTATTGTTTTTGTGCACTTCGTAGTGAAGATGAGGTCCTGTAGAACGTCCTGAATTACCAGACTTCGCGATTACCTGATTTACTTCTACCGTTTCGTTGGCTTTCACGCTAATGGTAGAAAGGTGTCCGTATAGCGTGGCAAGACCGTTGCCGTGGGAAAGGATCACGCAGTTTCCGTATCCGCCTTTCTGACCTGCGAAAATCACGGTGCCTCTTGCCGCAGCACGTACATCGGTGCCGTACGCCACCGCAAAATCCATCCCTTTGTGGAACTGGATCTGCTCCGGTTCAGCAGGTGGGTTATTCTTTTCGTTCTTCGCTTCCGGTGCTTTTACCAGTGTTTTTCTAATGATGTTTCCGGCGCTGTCTTTTTCCTCAATATACTGCGGTTCAGCGGTGTTTTCTTTTTTCGCGGGCGTTAACGTCGCGAGCAGAATATTTCTTACCGGGATCGGGTTGATTCTTTTTCCGAAATTCGAGGAAATATAACCTTCGGTTGGATTACCCAGCGGCACCTGCTGCAGTTTGTTCTGCAGATCCATCAGGTATTGGCTGTAGCGGTTAGTCTGCTTGGCAAGATATACGGCATTCGAGATGCTGTCCTGCGCCAGGGTGGCAATTTTACCGTCGGTAATGTCTTTTGCAGCAAGAAATGAGTTCAGTTCTCTTACGGTATAATCTACCAGGGCGAGGTTATTCTTCATTTCCAGATAATCCACACTGTCTTTCTGGGTATTGATCTTTACCAGATTCACTTCATAGGATTTATCGTCTTTCTCTGAGTAGAGTTTGCCGATAAACAGCGCCTGTCCAAAAATAATGAGTAAAAATGTGCCTAAAAGCACGTTTACTTTCTTTTTGTTGCTTAAAAAATTCTTCATTCTTTAGAGTTGGGGTACTTTAATTCTTAATTTTTCGGATGCAAAAATAAATAAAAATATTTAATCGCATATAAAGCGTTAGATGTCAATCTATTATTAAAGATTATGAAGAAAATGTTAATGATTTAATAAAAAATGACGGGTTTTATTTCCGTTCCAAATCTTTTGTTTAGTTCCGCACTTTCGTATCTTTGTAAATCAACTGATCATTATGGCAAAAAAAGAAGAAACGCCTGAACAGGTGGTAGGCGTGGTAGGGAGCGGCAGTTTTGCGACTGCTATTGTGAAGATGCTTACAGAAAACTGCAAAGTGGTGCACTGGTGTGTACGTAACGAATTTGTAAAAGGAGCGATAGAGCTCCGGCACCACAACCCCAATTATCTTACCGCGGTAAGGTTTGATATTAAATCCCTGAAACTTACTACCGATATCAACGAACTGGTCTCAGCCTGCGATATCGTAGTGTTGGCAACACCCTCCATTTACCTGTCGGATACTTTAGATAAAATGACCTGCGATTACAGCGACAAAATCTTCGTCTCGGCGATCAAGGGTATTGTACCGAAAGTAAATGATGTAGTGGCCCATTATCTGCGCGATGAATTCAAGATTGGGTTCCGCAACCAGGCCGTAATTGCAGGGCCGTGTCATGCAGAAGAGGTGGCCATGGAAAGGCTTTCTTACCTTACCATTGCTACGGTAGAGGAGCATAAAAAGATGCTTCACGATAAGTTCGCCTCCCATTTTATCAAAGTGAACTGCAGTTGCGATATCCTGGGGAATGAGTACAGCGCGATTCTTAAAAATATTTATGCCATCGGTGCCGGTATTGCTAGCGGATTGGGATATGGCGACAACTTCACTGCGGTGTTTGTGTCCAATGCCATCCGCGAAATGGAAGTGTTTCTGGAAGGGATCCATGAGATGCCGCGTGATGTGAATGAGAGTGCCTATCTGGGTGACTTACTGGTAACCGCTTACTCGCTCTTTTCAAGAAACCGAAGTTTGGGGAACCTTATCGGGAAAGGCTATACAGTAAAATCGGCCATCCAGTCGATGAACATGATTGCCGAAGGGTATTACGCCGCAGATTCCATTTACAAGACGGCAAAAGAGAAGAAGATGAAAACGCCGATTATCGATACGATTTACGCCATCCTTTACGAAGAGAAAAACGCCGAGAAACAGTTCCGCAAACTCACTACGAAACTGAACTGATACCGATCACCAATAAACCCCGATTTTTTTATATTTCAACACTTTTTAAAAATTAAACCTTTGCTTTTAAAATAAAAGAATACCGTTATGCCAGATTCTCTTACCAAAAAAACACCCAAGCCCAAATACGATGTAATCCTGATCGGAGGCGGAATTATGAGTGCAACGCTGGCAACCCTGCTTCACGAATTCGAACCGGTGCTTAAAATTGCTATTTTCGAAAGGCTGGGGCGTTTTGCTCAGGAAAGTTCAGCTGCGTGGAACAACGCCGGTACAGGGCATTCCGCCTTCTGCGAACTTAATTATACCCCTATAAAAGAAGACGGCAGTATCGATATTTCCAAAGCTGAAGAGATTGCAGAACAGTTTGAAATCTCCAAACAGTTCTGGGCTTATCTGGTAAAGAAAGAATATATCCAGAGTCCGAAACAGTTTATCACATCGTGCCCGCACATGAGTCTCGTATTCGGGCCTTCGGATGTAGAATTCCTTAAGAAACGTCATGAAGCCATGACTCAGTCGCACCTCTTTCAGGGGATGGAGTTTACTGCCGATCACGACCAGCTCCGCGAATGGATTCCTCTGGTGATGCAGAAAAGAAACAGCCACGAAACACTGGCAGCTACCAAAATGGATATGGGCACCGATGTGAACTTCGGCACGCTTACCAGAAAGCTGGGGCGTTTTCTGGCAGATGATTCCAATGTGGATGTGTTTCTTTATCATGAAGCCAAAGAACTCGAGTTGCGCGATGACGGTAAATGGGCCGTAGAAGTGCGCGACAGGCTTCACCAGCACAGCCAGGAAGTAGTGGCCGATTTTGTATTTATCGGGGCCGGCGGTTATGCATTGCCGCTGCTGGAAAGTTCGGATATTCCTGAAAGTGAAGGCTACGGTGGTTTTCCGGTTTCCGGCGAATGGCTGGTGTCCCATAATCCGGAACTTATAGAAAAACATCACGCAAAGGTGTACACCCTGGCTTCTGTAGATGCACCGCCGATGAGCGTTCCGCATCTGGACTTACGGGTAATCGACGGCAAGAAAGCCTTGCTCTTCGGGCCTTTCGCAGGCTTCTCAACAAAATTCCTAAAAGAAGGCAGTTACCTGGATCTACCGGAAAGCATTAACTTCAAAAATATCCGCTCGCTGTTTGGCGCGTGGTGGCATAACCTGCCTTTAACCCAGTACCTCGTGAGACAGGTCGCCATGACCAAAGCCCAACGGGTACAGCATCTGAGGGAATTCATTAAGGATGCCAATGAAAAAGACTGGGAGCTGAAAGTAGCCGGGCAACGCGTGCAGATCATCAAGAAAGACGAAGAACTTGGTGGAAAACTCGAGTTCGGTACTGAAGTGGTGGTGAATCAAAACGGGACCATTGCATCACTTTTAGGCGCATCACCCGGTGCATCCACTGCAGCACACGCTATGATTCAGGTGCTGGAGAAATGTTTCCCCGACAAGCTGCAGAATGAATGGAGAGAGAAGCTGCTCGAAATCATTCCCACTTACGGACAGAAACTGACCGACAATCCGGAACTTACCGCGCAGGTACGCACTTACACCAAAGAAAAACTGGAGCTTGATTATTAAGTTTAACCACTAATTTAACTGTCGTCTGCTCATCACTCATCAATTTCACCAATGCCCACCATCACGAAACCCGAAATTTGCCAGGAAATACTGGAAGCCCTTCAGACCGAAGTGCAGGAAGAGAAGCAGGTGATTGTGCACTGCTGTTATCCCGCAACTTTTTATGTTGGCAATTTAATCCGCATCTGGCAGTCGACTTTTCTGGTTGATGAGCGCTTACATCACAAGAGCCACCTTATTCATCAGGAAAACATCAGCCTCTTCCCGTACTGGACTCCCGTGCCACCTATGAAAGATTTCTGGTTCACCCTGATCTTTTCCGGACTTCCGAAAGAATGCAGAAGCTTCGATTTAAGAGAAGAGATTCCTGAAGAAGGGGGTTTCCTGGTGAAAAACATCAAGAGAAACGCGACCGATGTATACCGTGTAAAGATTTCGTGAAGATTAAAATTTAAAAAACCTAACGCCATATTCCATCCCCCTGTGCTGAATGCCAAACCCTCGCTTATTATGAAAAAACTTACGGTAATCCTGCTGCTGATATCCACGTTCGCCTTTTCCCAATCCGAAAAGAAACAGATCGCGGAGATCAGGAAATTCCAGAAAGAACTCAACGATGGGTACACGAATAAAAAAGAGACTCCTTTGCGGGGTGATAATTACACCAAATTCACTAAACATCCGTTCTTTCCGATCGATTTAAAATACAGGATCAAAGCGCAGTTTGCGAAAACCGAAAATGCTGTTCCTTTCGATCTGCCGACGTCTTCCGGAAAAACAAAGCCTTACAAAGAATATGGAAAAGCAACTTTTGCACTGAACGGCGTTACTTACATTTTGAGTATTTACCAAAGTCTGGATCTGGTGAAGACGCCCGGCTATGAGGATTATCTCTTCCTGCCGTTCCGCGATGAAACCAACGGAACCGATACCTACGGCGGCGGAAAATATCTTGATTTAAGAATCCCGAAAGGGAAGGAGATTATTATTGATTTTAACCAGTCGTACCAACCATACTGCGCTTATAATGCCTATGATTACAGTTGCCCGATTGTTCCTGAAGAGAATTTTTTACCTGTGAAAATAGAAGCTGGGGTAAAATATGAAGATGTTTACCATCACTAAGGAATTCTGATGGCATAAAAATGGCTTTTCCATCCCATAATTAAATAAATAAACGATGGAACCTAACAAAAGAAATAAACCGGCGACCCTCATCATTATTTCTGTTGCCGTTATCGCACTGCTGATTATCTTCTATTTTGTACTGCTTGCCATATTCCCGGATCTTTTCCAGACCCTGCCGACCGGCGAAGTACAGCCGGTTACGAACTAAATTTTAGCGAGAAACTCTTCAAAAGCCGGTACTGCAGATACCGTACCGTCGCACTCAATTTTGTTGAGCTTTAAGGTTTCTATGGTGTTGATAGAATTTTCATCGAAAGGTTTCTGAACCCGGACATAATTCTCTGTAAAGCCATACATCACCCCATTTTTGTTTTCGTGTTCCCAAAGAACGGGTAAGGTTTTGCCGATTTGGGTGCGGTAGAACGCCATTTTCTTTTTCTCGGAAAGGATTCTGAGCATCTTGCTGCGCTGTTTTCTTTCAGGAATGGGAACAACACCCTGCATTTCAGCAGCTTCCGTGTTTTCTCTCTCAGAATAGGTGAAGACGTGCAGATAAGAAATCGGAAGTTCATTCAGGAAATTATAGGTTTCCAGAAACTTCTCTTCGGTTTCCCCCGGAAATCCTACAATTACATCGACGCCAATACACGAGTCCGGCATTACTTCTCGGATTTTCGCAATTCTGTCGGTATACAGTTTGGTAAGATAACGTCGTTTCATCAGCTTCAGCAGGTCATCGCTTCCGCTCTGTAACGGAATATGGAAATGGGGTACAAAACTTTTGCTTTTTGCAACCAGTTCAATGCTTTCGTCCTTCAGAAGATTCGGCTCAATGGAAGAAATCCTTATTCTTTCAATCCCTTCCACCTTATCAAGTTCTGAAATAAGGTCAAGAAACGTATGTTCGTGTTTTTTATTCCCGAATTCACCTTTACCGTAATCGCCGATATTTACACCGGTTAAAACGATTTCCTTAATTCCTTTGCTGGCGATTTCCATAGCATTTTTCACGACATTTTCAATGGTATCGGAGCGGGAGATTCCACGCGCCAAAGGAATGGTGCAGTAGGTGCATTTGTAATCGCAGCCATCCTGAACCTTAAGGAAGGCACGGGTACGGTCGCCAATCGAGTAGCTTCCGATGAAGAAATCGGCTTCATCGATTTCGCAGGAGTGAATGAGGCCGTGGCTTTCGGTTTTCTGCAAGTCATCAAGATAACTCAGGATGTTGAATTTCTCTTTTGCTCCCAAAACCAGATCTACGCCTTCAATAGCAGAAATCTCCTCAGGTTTCAGCTGGGCGTAGCAGCCCAGAATCACCACCAATCCGTCGGGGTTGGCTTTCATGGCCCGTTTTACGTGAAATTTACATTCGCGGTCTGCGTTTTCGGTCACCGAACAGGTGTTGATGACATATACACTGGCTTTCTCATCAAAGCTTACCTTTTCGTAGCCTGCGCCGGTTAGCTGGCGGGCAATGGTTGAAGTTTCTGCGAAATTTAATTTGCAGCCAAGGGTGTGAAAAGCAGCAGTTTTGGGGGTTGAATGTTCCATAATATGAGGGTGCAAATTTACGATTTTTTTTTAACCCGCTTCAGAAGTCGGGATACTGAAAAAACCACAAGGGCTTTGTGGTTTTAACTTAATGAAAAAATTATGAAAAAAATTATGAAAAAGTTACTTTAAAGTCTGTTATACCTGAATTATTTTGGTATACGCCTCGGCTTCTAAACCCCATGCACACGATTTTGCTTCGTGGGACAGATAAGCGATTTTGCGGTGTTCTGTATCGAAAATCCTTACGCCTTCCAGATTAAGTTGGTCGCCTCTGTAGAGGTGAAGGCTTACTGAAGTATCGTCTTCATTGTTAATAATGGAGTGGATGCCCGCGAGTTCCTCCGTAAAAATGTCGCCTTCGCCGCCTACCGACAGGGAATTGAATTCGATGAAATTTGAGTTTTCCCGGTAGTTAACAACCCCGAGGCTGCCCTTGAGGATTTTTATTCTGCCGTCGTAGTTTCCGTGATCGTGAATCGCAGTACAGCTGTCGCTTCCCCAAACGGTAAGTACAGCAAACGGGTCATCTTCGAAAACAGGGATCCTGATAAAATTTTCTTCGCTAACTTTTCTTTCGGAAAGGTGAAAAACTGAATCAAAATCGCTGTAGGAAAACGTAAAGAGCAGATCACAGATTTCGTTAAAATTCAGGCGCTTCTTGATCCTTAGATCATCGAGAACATGGCTTAAACCGGGATCATCGAATGGAGTTTTCATCACTTAAAATTTGATACCGTAAAGTTACGTACCCAAAATCTTAAGCGCTGAAAATCAGATGTGATTTATATCAACGCTGACTTTTATCACTCGTTTAATTTTTATATTCATCGCGCACTTCCGGATCCTTTGCGTAACACACCGGAGATGAATTCTGAGGGATTTCTTCAGATTCTTGTTTCTCCAGCATTTCACTATGATGTTCACCTGATTTGGATTTCGGGATAAAGCGGTTTTTCCAGTCCTCGTTTTTAAGGATTTTAGCCGCGTAAATAATCTGCCCGATATGATACGGATAATGTGCCAGCTGCCGGAGAACCGCATCCAACACGGTATGTTTCTTGCCACGGATTGAAATGCTGTTGTGAATATTCCCGTCGGTGATTTGATTTAAAGCTTCCAAAAGTACCGCCCAGCCATTTTCCCAACATTTGAGCATTTCTTCTCTGGACTGGAGTTCAGTGATGAATTCCGTATCCCGGTTGCGCCATGATTTTTCGCCGTCTTCGGTAAGGAAATCTGTCCAGCGCGAAATCATGTTCCCTGAAAGATGCTTTACGATTACCGCAATGGAATTGCTCTCCTGATTCGGCTGCCAAAAAAGCTGTTCATCACTCAGCTGTGCAAAGGTTTCATCGCCCAGCGCTTTGTAGTAAAGAAAACGTTTGATAAATAATTCTTTCATGATGGCTGATTTTCTAATGATATGACGAATTTACGGAATATTATGTTTTTATTTTGTTGAGGATGATTTTTAACATCAGAAATCAATTGTTATGAAATAAATGAGAAAATAATTACAGAATTGCCCGTGAATTTATAATTTTGATAAAACGATTGCCATGATCAAGCCGGAAAAAAGATGCAGGAACTGCAACCAGCACCTGCTGATGAATCAGAAATTCTGCCACGAATGCGGCCAGAAAACCGATACGCACCGCATTAATTTTCATTATTTTCTCCATGAGGTGCCGCACAATATTTTTCATGTTGACGGCGGTATTTTATTCACTTTGAAAGAACTTTTTACCCGCCCGGGACACACGATCCGCGAATATCTGGAAGGGAAGCGGCAGCCTCATTTTAAACCCGTCATGCTGGTGCTGATTATGGGCTCGGTTTGCGCACTGATTCAGTATTTCCTGAAAGACAAGACGAAGAAGAAAATTGCCGACAGCGAAATACTGAAAGGTGATGTGGAAACTTCAGGACTTTCTAAATATGTCGATTTCGAAGGCCTGATTGCGTATTTCAAACATATCGTGGAATGGCTGAGCAATCATTTTGCGTTTACGGTTTTGCTGATGCTGCCTATTGCTGCTTTCGGATTTTTCTTAGGTTTCAGAAAGTATAAACTCAATTATCCCGAGTGGTTGGTAGTATTTCTTTTTCTGGCCGGCCAGTCGCTCACGGTTTATATATTTTTTATCTTTCTCAACAGATTTGCCGGTAATTACAATATGCTGTTTTTCTTCCTGTGTTGGGGGCTCGTTACTTATTCTCTCACGCAGCTTTTTAATGACCAGGGAAAGAAGTATGTCATCTTACGGTCGGTTTGGTCTATATTTCTGAGTTATCTTTTCTCACTTTTCTACGTTATTATTGCTGTTTTAATCATCGCAACCATCGGAATTTTACTTTACGGTTACGATACCCTGATTCCCGTAATATCCAAAGAATTATGATAGGAATTATGATAAGAATTATGATAAGAATTATGATAAGAATTATGATTAAGGAAATTTAAACCTGAATAATTTTCAGCAGCAATTTAAATATTTACCTTTGCAGCTTAATTTTTATGAAAAGAGATATTATGGATTTTAAAAATTTTACAATGCCCTTCAGCATTAACCCTGAATATTCTAAAAAAGTAGCTTATTTCTCCATGGAATTTGCGATTGATCAGGCGCTGAAAATATACTCCGGCGGACTGGGGTTTTTAGCAGGCTCGCACATGAGAAGTGCCTATAATCTGAAACAGGATCTTGTGGGGATCGGAATTTTATGGAAGTTCGGTTATTATGATCAGGCAAGAAACCACGACCAGACTTTGCAGCCAACATGGACCAAAAAAATGTATTCGTTTCTTCAGGATACCGGAATCAAATTCCAGATCGAGATTCACTCTGCGCCGGTTTGGGTAAAAGTTTGGTATCTGGATCCCGAAACTTTCCATACGGCACCCATGTTTTTACTTTCCACAGATGTTCCGGAAAACGATCACGTTTCAAAAACTATTTGCCACAGACTTTATGATGCCAACGAATCTACAAAATTGGCGCAGTATATCCTTTTGGGTAAAGGCGGCGCAAAGTTGCTCGATATGATGAATTTTGAAAGAGATGTTTACCATCTTAATGAAGCACACGGGCTTCCGGCAGCATTTTATCTTCTGAAAAAATTTGGCGGCGATTTAGAGAAAGTAAGAGAAAAACTGGTATTCACCACCCACACCCCGGAAGAAGCCGGAAACGAAAAACACAACCTTCATTTATGCCACGATATGTCGTATTTCTCTGGTCTTACGACGGAAGAAGTGAAATCTATTGAAGGAGTGGAAGATGACCGTTTTAACCACTCACTTTGCGCTTTAAGAATGGCAAGAGTAGCGAACGGTGTTTCGCAGCTGCACGGTGTTGTTTCGAGAGAAATGTGGAGCAAGTATTCTAAAATTTGTGAAATCAAAGCCATTACCAACGCACAGGAATTTAAATACTGGGCAGATAAACCGCTTTACGACGCCAAAGACGAGAATGATGATATGCTTTTCGATTTCAGAAAAAAACATCTGAAGAAAAGAATGTTCAGAATTGTAGCGGACCAAACCGGAAATCTCTTCGATCCCAATGTTTTCACCATCGTGTGGGCCAGAAGATTTGCAGGTTATAAAAGAGCCGATTTGCTTCTTCACGACAAAGAACGTTTCGAAAGGCTTCTAAACAACCCGAAATATCCGGTTCAGATTATCTGGGCAGGGAAACCATATCCAATGGATTACAGTGCGATTTCAACCTTCAATACCCTGGTTGAAGAAAGCAAATACTATAAAAATATGGCGGTACTTACCGGCTACGAACTGGCTTTGAGTAAATCACTGAAGCAGGGTTCTGATCTGTGGCTGAATAATCCAAGAGTTCCGCGGGAAGCTTCGGGAACTTCGGGAATGACGGCTTCTATGAACGGATCTGTAAACCTTTCTACCGATGACGGCTGGATTCCTGAATTCGCCAAAAACGGTGTGAACGGATTTGTAGTGCCACAGGCAGATTACAAAAACGACAGTGTTTATGATCAGGATAATTTCGATCTGGAAAACCTGTACAATGTTCTGGAAAATGAAATCCTTCCGATGTATTACGACCGACCGGATGAATGGAGAAAAATTCAGCACAACGCCATGGAAGATGTTAAAAGAGATTTCAACAGCGACCGTATGGCAGACGAATATTACAAACAGATTTACGCATAACCGCTGAGGTTATCCAAAAATTCAATATTAAAATCCGGGAAAAACTTTCCGGATTTTGTTTGTTGGGTAGCTAAATAAAATCTGAATGACCGCCATCCAGCGGAATCGTGGCTCCGGTAAGATAGGCTGCAAGATCCGAAGCGAGAAAAGCAGCAAGGTAACCATATTCTTCCGGCATTCCGGCGCGTTTCATCGGAGTCTGGTCCAGCATTCTTTTTTTGGCGTCCTCGGTAGAAATATTTAGTGTTTCGGCATTTCCGGTGTATAGGCTTTTCATTCTTTCGGTATCAAAAAGTCCGGTAAGCACTGTATTAACGGTAATATTTTCTTCAGCAACCATTTTCGAAAGCGTTTTCATCCAGCTTACTACCGCAATCCGCATCGTGTTGCTCAAAACCAAATGATCTGAAGGTTGTTTCACATATTTTGAGGCCACATTGATGATTCTTCCAAACTTATTTTTCTGCATTTCCGGAAGGACTGCCTGTGTGAGATAAACCGTGTTCTGAAAGAGCAAATCAAACGCCTGCTGAAAATCTTGAGTGGAATTTTGGAGTGAATTTCCGGTTTTGGGTCCGTTGGTGTTGTTAACCAGAATGTCGATGGAATTTTCTTTGAAATACTCATCATAAACCCTCTTGGTTCCTTCAAAATCCATGTAATCTGTCACGAGATACTGATGTTTCTGGCCGTTAGAGGAATTCAGTTCTTCAAGAACGTTTTTAAGTTTATCTTCATTTCGGGAAACAATGGTCACTTCAGCACCCAGTTCTGCGAACTGCAGTGCAACTGCCTTTCCTATTCCGTCTGAAGCTGCGCCGACCAAGGCCTTTTTTCCGGCCAAATCAATAATCATATCAAAAATTTTCTGTCATAAAAGTAGGCATTCCGAACAGTTTTAAAAAAGTTTTTAAGATTTTTAACAATCAATTTTGCGCATCAAAATCTTATATTTGCATCATGATTAACAGCGACCAGGTTAAAGACATCAAATCCAGAATCGAGGATTTGTATAAATATCTTCAGATCGAAAAAAAGAAGATCGAAATCTTCAATGATGAAGAAAAAACTGTTTCACCGGAATTTTGGGACAACCCGAAAGAAGCCGAAGCGTTTATGAAACAGCTTCGCTCCAAGAAAAAATGGGTGAGTGATTATGAAGAAATCTTCACACGGTATGAAGATTTGCAGGTTCTGATGGATTTTGCGAAAGAGGACCCCGATTCCGAAAAGGAACTGGAGGAAGCTTTTCCGCTTTTGGTTGAAAAAGTTGAAGACCTGGAATTCAGAAATATGCTTTCCAATGAAGGTGACGAGCTTTCTGCAGTGCTGCAGATTACTGCGGGCGCCGGTGGAACTGAATCCTGCGACTGGGCATCAATGCTCATGAGAATGTACACGATGTGGGCTGAAAAGCAGGGTTACAAGATCCGGGAGCTGAATTATCAGGAAGGCGATGTTGCCGGTGTGAAAACGGTAACGCTGGAAATCGACGGTGAATTTGCTTTCGGTTATCTGCGTGGGGAGAATGGGGTGCACCGTTTGGTGAGGATTTCACCGTTCGATTCCAACGCCAAGAGACATACAAGTTTTGTATCGGTTTATGTTTATCCTTTGGTTGATGATACCATAGAAATCAACATCAATCCGGCTGATATTTCCTTTGAAACCATGCGTTCGAGTGGGGCAGGAGGGCAGAACGTAAACAAGGTGGAAACAGCAGTACGTCTGCGTCACGCGCCTACAGGCATTATCATCGAAAACTCCGAAAGCCGCTCCCAGCTTCAGAATAAAGAAAAGGCGATGCAGCTTTTACGCTCAAGACTTTATGAGATGGAGCTTGAAGAACGGATGAAAGCGCGAAACGAAATTGAAGCCGGGAAAATGAAGATCGAGTGGGGCAGCCAAATCCGTAATTACGTGATGCACCCTTATAAACTCGTGAAAGATGTGCGCTCCGGTTACGAAACTTCGGATGTGGATGGCGTGATGAACGGTGACCTGACTCCATTTCTGAAGGCCTTCTTAATGGCCGATGGTACCGCTGCTACAGGCGATGACTTCGACCTGTAAGTTTTGGGAAACTTTAACAAATTATTAATCCTCAAAAAACCGCTCTTTTATTATCTTTGCGGATATGGAACATTTTGAGAGTTGGAAGGATTTACTGAATCCTGAATTTTACATAAAAATGGGCGGTTTCTGGCTCATTTTGTTTATTATTTTCGCGGAGACAGGATTGTTTGTGGGTTTTTTTCTTCCAGGTGATAGTTTACTCTTTGTATCAGGAATTTATGCAGTAGAGATTGTAGATCAGGCGATCGGCTCCACCGGAAGTGATTTTTTAGATACGACGATACTGGCTACGGCCATTGCGATTGCTGCGGTGATTGGAAATGAAGTGGGCTACTGGTTTGGCCGAAAAACGGGGCCTGCGCTTTATAAAAAAGAAGATACATTTCTCTTCAAGAAAAAATATCTGTTTCAGGCTCACGATTTCTTTGAAGAACATGGCGCTCTTGCTGTAATTATGGCGAGATTTCTACCTGTGGTGAGAACATTTACCCCGATTGTTGCCGGGATTGTAAAAATGGACAAAACCCGCTTTTTGATCGATAATATCATCGGGGCGTTCCTTTGGTCTTTTTCGCTGATTTTTGCAGGACATTATCTCGACCGGCTTTTCATGGACCAGTTCGGGATTGATCTGAAATCGCATCTGGAGATGATCATCATTATCATTGTACTGATTACAACAGTTCCTATCATTGTTAAATTCTTCTTTGGCAAGAAAAAAGAAGAACCACGTATTGAAGAGTAAGAAACGATCATCCAATATAAAAAAAAGCAATCTGGTTATTCAGATTGCTTTTTTTATTTTCAGTAAGGAAATCAATATTTTAGTTCAAGAAACGACTTTAGCTAAATTTCGTCATTATTCAATTGAATAGGTCCCTCACTTTATCAAAAAAAGTTTTTTCTTTTCCTGAAGGTTCTGCGATCATGTCTCCGTTTTTAATTTGCTTTTCGAAAAATTCCCGCTGTTCTGCTGACAAATGTTGCGGTGTCCAAACATTGATATGAACAAACATATCCCCTTTGCCATAACTGTCGATGCTTGGCAGTCCTTTGCCGCTTAATCTGAGGATTTTTCCTGACTGTGTGCCTGCATCAACTTTAATTTTTACTTTTCCGCCCACGGTTGGTATTTCTTTCTGTGTTCCCAAGGCAGCTTCAGCGAAAGAAATGTAAAGTTCCTGGTGCAGATTATCGCCTTCACGCTTAATTGCAGCATCCACTTCTTCTTCCACCACAACCAATAGATCACCAGGATTTCCTCCAAACGGTGCATCGTTACCTTTGCCCCGTACATTCAGCTGAATTCCTTCTCTTGCGCCTGCCGGAATGTTGATGGTGACTTCTTCATCTTCTTTGATCAATCCCTGGGCATTTGCGCCTGCAGGAATTTTATCTGCAATTCTGCCAATTCCCTGACAGGTAGAACAGTGGGTCTGCGTCTGCATCTGGCCGAACATGGTGTTCATTACTTTTACCTGAACACCGCTTCCGTTACAGGTAGGGCAGGTTTTGGAAGTAGCGCCCGGCGCCATTTTCATTTTCTTGACTTTAATGGTTTTCTGGGTTCCGTTGACCATTTCCTCAAGATTGAGTTTTATTCTTACGCGAAGGTTGCTACCACGCTGCTGCTGTCTCTGAGCGCCGCCACCGCCGCCGAAATGTCCCCCGAAGATATCACCAAACTGGCTGAAGATATCTTCCATATTCATTCCGCCACCGAAACCGCCGCCAAAACCGCCACCTCCATTCATTCCGGCATGGCCGAACTGGTCGTAACGTGCTTTTTTATTATCGTCGCTTAAAACTTCGTACGCTTCTGCCGCTTCCTTAAATTTTTCTTCAGCACTTTTATCCCCCGGATTTTTGTCGGGATGATACTTCAGCGCCATTTTGCGGTACGCTTTTTTTATTTCGTCGGCCGAAGCATTTTTAGCAACTCCCAGTACTTCGTAGTAATCTCTTTTTGACATTTTATAGTATGATTGATAAAGATAAAAAGATAACTGAGCGTTTTCAATTACCTTTTTTTATGAATGTTTTTAGTTTCCTGTAACCACTTTTGCGAAACGGATTACCTTGTCGTGCAGTGTGTATCCGGTTTCGATGACATCTACAATTTTGCCTTTCAGGTATTCTGAAGGTGCAGGAATCTGTGTAATGGCTTCATGAAAATCTACATCGAAACTGTCACCTGGCTTTACCTCCATGGCTTTCAAACCTTTTTCGGTGAGTTTTCCTTTGAATTTCTGATAAATAAGTTCTACCCCTTGTAAATCTGCTTCGTTGCCGGTTTTTGCGATTTCTTTCAAAGCTCTTTCGAAATCATCCAGGATAGCCAGCATGGAAATCATCATATCCTGATTGGCATACTGGAAGAACTCCATTTTCTCTTTAGTGGTTCTTTTTTTGTAGTTTTCGAATTCTGCGAAAAGACGCACGTAACGGTCTCTTTCTTCTGCCAAAAGTTCCTCTGCAGAGGGAGCGGCTGTCACATTCTCGTTAGATTCAGTTTCAGGGTTTTGAATATTTTCTTCCTGAAGATTTGCATTTTCTTCGTGTATATCTTGATTTTCCGACATAATATTAAATTTTAGTACTCATCAATTCACAAAGATTTTGCCAAATAGGGTTTTAGGACAATTAGTCAGTTTCTTACTTTGTACTGAAGTGGTATGATACCCCTGCAGATACAAAATAGTGTGGTGAGATTTCAGAAATTCCTACCCCGGCAGAGGTATCTACCTGAAAATTGTCACTGATAAGATAAGTGAAGCCCGCATCGAAACGGTGGTCAGCTTTTTCAAATTTATTCAGGTATCCATAAAATTCAGCAAACATGCCCAGTTTTTCATCAAATGAATATGAAGTTGAAACTGTGTAAACTCCTGTAACGTCTGGTGTAACACCATTCCATTCCGCACCTAAGTTGTAGCCAAGATTTAGTTTATCCGATAGTGTGTGCTGAAAAAGTAACCTGAAAGACGGTGCAGTATAAGGAGTTTTAAAATTTTTAGAAGCCAGTCTGTTCAATGTCAGTTGCCCAAGAAAAGCGACTGTCGGCATAAATTTTCTTTCCTCCATGAGTTTCGCTTTAAAACTTAAAGTTACGGGTGAAATTCCGTAATTTTTCTCATGGTATACTGTTTCTGAATTATAATCGGTGCCGACCCTGAGTTCTAAATTTTTATTCACCCCATATTTTATCAATAAAGTGGGGTGAGAAGTATTTCTTGATTCAGTATCAGTTTTTTCATAAAAAAATCCGGATTCCAGCTGAAGATTGCTTTAGGCGTGATTGATGTTGATTCTGTTGATCGGGTCTGTCGGTCTGGATGGTTTCCTGAGCATATAAAACCTGAGTAACGTTTAGAAGCAGTGATGAATATCGTTTTTTCATGATCCAAAAAATGTTTCTACGAGTAAATATAAATTCAATGCAATAATGATGGCGGCAATGATCCAAACTGAGATTTGCAGCCAAGGTTTGTTTACAAATTCGCCCATTTTTAATTTAGATCCTGTAAACATTACCAAAGGAACAACCGCAAAACTCAGCTGCATTGACAGAATTACCTGACTGAGTACCAAGAGATCTGTGGTGCCCTGTTCGCCGTAAATTATTGTAACAATAAGGGCAGGAATAACAGCAATCAACCGCGTAATCAGTCTTCTTAACCAGGGTTTCAGCCGGATATTCAGGAATCCTTCCATCACAATCTGACCTGCCAGCGTTCCCGTTAAAGTTGAATTCTGTCCAGATGCCAGCAGCGCAACTGCAAAGAAAATACTCGCAAATGTGGTTCCTAAAATCGGCGCTAGCATTTTATGGGCATCATGAATATCTGCTACATCCTGGTTTCCGGTGGTATGAAAAGTCGCCGCCGCTACGATTAAAATTGCTGCATTGATGAAAAATGCCAGGAATAGCGACGCTGTACTGTCGATGGTGGCGAATTTTATGGCTTCTTTTTTTCCGAAAGACGTGCGTTCGTAATTCCGGGTCTGGATGATGCTGCTGTGCAAATACAAGTTATGAGGCATAACCGTTGCACCCAAAATTCCAATGGCAATATAAAGCATCGAGGGATTGGTAACGATCTCTTTTTGCGGAACAAGGCTGCTCAGAATCGGGAAAATATCCGGTTTACTTAAAATGATTTCATAAATAAAACAGCCGAGAATAACGAATATTAATCCTGCCACAATGCTTTCCAGATACCGGAATCCTTTTGCCTGGAGAAATAATATCAGAAATACATCAATTACCGTAATTACAACACCCCAGGTGAGCGGAATGCCGAAAAGTAGATTAAGTGCGATTGCGGAGCCAATGACTTCTGCAAGATCACACGCAGCGATGGCTATTTCACAAAACACCCAATGTATAAAATTGGTAGTAGGATTAAAATGATCCCGGCACGCTTGTGCGAGGTCCCGCTCCGCAACAATTCCCAACTTCAAAGAAAGATGCTGAAGAACGATGGCAAATAAATTGGAAATAAGAATCACTGATAATAAAGTGTAACCAAACTGAGCACCTCCCGCGATATCGGTCGCCCAGTTTCCGGGATCCATATAGCCTACTGCGACCATAAGTCCAGGCCCTGCAAAGGCGAAAAGCTTACGCCAAAAACCAGCATTTTTTGGAATATTTATACTTGAAAATACTTCTGGGAGCGAGTTTGAGTATTTTTCTCTTTGCCAGCCATTATTGATGTTTTTCACAAATGTTAGATTAGGCTAACAAAATTACATAAATATATCTAATTTCCAAACCTGGAATAAAAAAAATCCCGACAAGTTGCCGGGATTTGGTATAATTTGAGGAAGATTATTTCGCAAATCTCACCGCCATTTTTCTGTCGATTGCTCTTTCAGCGTCAGATGCAGTAGCTGCAACGGTAGCGAATTTACTTCCGTAACCTTCAGCACCAATCACCTGAGCTCCAACACCAGCTTTCTCCAGAGCAGATTTTATATAATTTGCTCTTGCAGTAGAAAGTTTTACGTTATTTGCTTCGTCGCCAACTTTATCTGTATACCCGCCCACTTTAATTTTCGCATCAGGATACGCTTTCAAAATTGCTACAAGGTTATCCAGCTGAACCTGCGAGCCCGATTCAAGTTCTGTAGAAGAGCCCATTTTGAAATTTACTTTGTCGAAAGTATACCAGGTGTCTTTCAGTACAGCATCATCTGCGGCATTGGTGTATCCGCCGGATTTAAGGAAAGAAATCATTGAATCTTCCATCCCGCCTCTGTATCCTTTCAGTGCAACACCATTCAGATCAATATCTTCATCAACTTTGTTTGTGGTAACCATTGCGGAATCTGTAGGCACCATCGCGGAAACAGAATCTGTTACAACAGCTGTTGAATCTGTTGTTGCGGTTGTCTGTTCTGCAGGTTTGTTGCACTGTTTCCAAAGGAACCACGCGGCAAGTGCCAGCAGCAATAAAGGCAGAAGCCATTTCCAGATAGATCCCGCTTCGTTATCATCTTTACGGTCAACATTTACGTGGGTGTTGCCTCCTCTGTTTACCTCCACTTTCGGTTCATCATAAGAAGTTACCTTCACTTTTTCAGTGGCAAGATCAGGAGTACCTCCCCAGTTTCCTAAACCAAGTGAAGCTAACGAGAGCCCAGCCGGAAGTAAAGAAGACACTATTCCTTTCTGATCTGAAAGCAGGCCTGACAAGCTGTTTCTGTCGAGATTATGATCTGCAGCATATTTGCCCAGTGAGCCTAATGCAGCACCAGCAACCATATTCAATAAAGAACCTGAAGTTGAATTGCTTACCCCTGAGTAGCCTGATACCGCATTAATCAGTCCATTGATTTTATCTCCAAAAATTGCAGACAGTACACTGCTAACCAATGAATTATTAGAAGAGCCTCCTAAAAGGTTTCCCAACAAGCCTGTGGATTGTGACCCAGTAATTGCATCCAGCAAAGCTGGCTGATTAGCATTATTGGCCATTCCGCCTACAACCGCCGGCAACAAACCGCTTATTGCTTTGGAAATACCCGATTCGCTTTCTCCGTACTGCGTGGCAGCCTGAGATACTAATGCCGGACCCAATTGTCCCTTGATAAGATCGATAACGTTTAATGACATAATAGTTTATTTTTAAATTTAACTTTAACAACAAAAGCAAATATCAATCCAAAAGAGTTGTATTTTGTGTTGTTTATATTAAAATTAACATTCTATTACATCATTATTAAAAATAAACCAATGAACTAGTATGATTTTGCAAATATTACCCGCTGATTTGATAGTTTTCCCGAAATCATTGAAATACCTTCTTCCATTTGATTGTCTAAAGGAATACATCTGATCGTCGCTTTGGTTTCATTTTTAATCTGCTCTTCTTCTTCCGCAGTACCGTCCCAATGGGCAGAAATAAATCCACCTTTTTTCTCCAGAACCTGCTTGAACTCTTCGTAAGAATCTACTTTTGTAATATGTTCGTCGCGGTAGGTTAGTGCCTTTCTGTAGATATCTTCCTGAATGGTTTTCAGCAGATTTTCGATATAGATATCAAGATTTTCAAGCGGTTTATTTTCCTTAGTTAAATTATCTCTTCGGGCAATCTCCACCGTTTTGTTTTCCAGATCACGGGCGCCTAAAGCGATGCGAACGGGTACACCTTTCAGTTCGTACTCGGCAAATTTCCAGCCTGGTTTGTTCTCTGTACGGTTATCATATTTTACTGAGATTCCTTTAGCTTTCAGTTTAGCCTGAATTTCATAAGCAACTTCGTCAATTTGCTGCAGCTGTTCTTCTCCTTTGAAAATCGGTACAATTACTACCTGAATCGGTGCTAAAGTTGGTGGCAAAACCAAACCTAAATCATCGGAATGCGTCATGATCAATGCCCCCATTAATCGGGTAGAAGTTCCCCATGAAGTTCCCCAGGCGTGCTCGATCTTTCCTTCTCTGTTTGTAAATTTCACATCGAAAGCTTTCCCGAAATTCTGTCCCAGGAAGTGAGATGTTCCCGCCTGAAGCGCTTTCCCGTCCTGCATTAAGGCTTCGATACAGTAGGTTTCATCTGCACCGGCAAATCTTTCTGATTCAGTTTTTATTCCCTTGATTACTGGAATTGCCATGAAGTTTTCAGCAAAGTCTGCATATACGTGGAGCATTTTTTCTGTTTCTTCAATCGCCTCATCTTTGGTGGCGTGCGCAGTATGGCCTTCCTGCCAGAGGAATTCTGCAGTTCTTAAAAACAGACGCGTTCGCATTTCCCAACGCACAACATTCGCCCACTGATTGATGAGAATAGGCAGATCACGGTAGGACTGGATCCAATTTTTATAAGTATTCCAGATGATGGCTTCGGAAGTTGGCCGTACGATAAGCTCTTCCTCGAGTTTAGCTTCGGGATCAACGATGAGTTTTTTAGTATCTTCAGGATCGGTTTTCAGTCTGTAGTGGGTAACTACAGCGCATTCTTTTGCGAAACCTTCGGCATTTTTTTCTTCAGCTTCAAATAAACTTTTCGGGATAAAGATAGGGAAGTAAGCATTTTCGTGACCTGTTTCCTTGAATTTACGGTCCATCTCATCGCGCATTTTTTCCCAGATTGCATAGCCATAAGGTTTAATTACCATGCAGCCGCGAACTCCGGAATTTTCTGCCAGATCAGCTTTTACGACCAATTCATTATACCATTTACTGTAATCTTCGGCTCTTGAAGTTAATTTTGCCATTATATTATATCTTTGATTTAACTTTTGTGTAGTACTTGTATCTAATTCTAAAAAGTGTATTTTTACTCAAAAATTTACCACTGTTAATGGTATAATTTTGGTATAAAGTGCAAATATAATTCAAATTAAAACTTTTCACCTTATCATGGAAAAAATTACTTATAAAAATTTACCTCAGATCCTGAAATCTAAAGTGGTTTTAGCGCTTGCCGGAGGTTTAATTTTAATGTCCTGCGGTTCGCAGATGGGTGGTTACAGCGAAACCGACGGAGTATATTACGACCCAAACAGAGATACACTGCCTGAAGGTACTGTGATGAACAGTGGCAACAGGGTAGGTGAATATTATGATTATCAGGCAACAGATGATCAGAATAAATACCTCAATTCTGAAAACAGAAATGAAAGCTGGAAAGACCAGAATTCCGATTGGGGCAATTATGCAGGTACCGATGTTTTCTATAATGATACATGGGGCTATCCGTACGGAATGTATTCAGGTTGGGGACTGAATTTCGGTTTCGGACCTTACTGGGGTTACGGAGGCTATTACAGTCCATGGGGCATGGGATATAATCCGTGGTACGGTTATTACAGCCCATGGTATGGATACTACAGCCCTTACTACGGCTATTATAATCCTTATTACGGTTACAGTCCTTACGGATATTATTCCCCTTACGGATATGGTTACGGAATGGGATATAACAGCTATAATGGCGGATTTACCTATAAGAGAAGCGGTGCAGACGGTGGTTTTAGGAATTCTTTGAGAAACTCCACGCCAAATTCTACCATCAGAAATAATAATTATAATTCCGGCTTCAGAAATGATACGCCAAGAATGAATTCTACACAACCCAACAATCCGAGATATAACCAGCCTGAAAATAGTGCTCAGCCACGATTGAGAGCAACTCCAAGGCCTGATTCAACTCCAAGACAGACTAATCCGAGACAAAGCTCTCCGAGCTATAGTGAGCCGAGAATCAGAAGCAATTCAAATGACGGGGGCTTCCGTTCAGGAAGCAGCGGTGGCGGATTCAACAGCGGTTCATCCAGTACAAGTTCAGGATCAACCCGGTCAGGCGGCGGTTTCAGAAGATAACTTAAAAAAACTCATATTTTAAAATGATTAAAAATTCTTTAATAGTTTTAAGCCTTTCTGCTGCATATTTCGTAAATGCGCAGGATGTTTCAACCCTTAGAAACACAGTTGAAGTGTATTCAAACAGCTCACTGAACGGTTCATCAAAATACAATGCTATGGCAAGTTCTATGGGAGCATTGGGAGGAGATTTTTCTACACTTACTTCTAACCCTGCGGGTATTGGTGTGAGTATCGCCAGTGAATTTTCGGGAACATTAGGGATAGAAGCCAATAAAAATACCACTACATATGCAGGCAAATCTGCAAATTACAAGGTCAATAATACTGATTTAGGAAATGTTGGAGGTGTGGCCGTTTTTCCTGTGAGCGGCTCTACGCCATGGAAATTTGTGAATGTAGGTGTAAATTATTCGAATCAGTCGATTGAGAATTACTCCGAAACTCCCGGAAACAGCAATCTCATATATGAAATTAGAGATGCGGACAATGTGCTCGTTGATGAGCTTGCATTTGCCGGCCACGCTTATAACCGATACGGTAATCTTTCCAAAACGAGTATCGGTGTTGGAGGAAATTATGATAACAGACTGTATGTAGGTGCCGGATTGAATTTCCACAACTCGGTGCTGGATCAGTATGACTCCGCAGCTTTTACAGACAATACCAATGTAACTGATGTTTATGACAAACAGTATACTCCTTTTTCGGAGTCTGCCAACGGTTTCTCGGCTTCTGTCGGAGTAATCGGAAAGATTAATCCACAGTTCAGATTAGGTGCTTCAATCGAAACACCCACATGGTGGAGTATTGCAAGAGTTTACAGCGAATATGAAAATCCAGTAGACGGAACGTATACCGAAGACCGCAGACTTTCTTCACCTATGAAAGCAACTTTGAGTGCAGCGTACGTACCCAACAAAAATTTTGCTATCAACGTAGATTACTCTTTGGGACTTACAAAACCTAAATATAAAGTGTATGGCGATGCTGAAACGGAATTGAACAGCTTTTTTGATCAAAACTCTAAAAATCTGTCAGAGGTAAAAGTAGGTGCAGAATACCGTATTGCTGCTTTCAGATTGAGAGGAGGTTACGGATTTGCGTCAAGTCCATTTGATTCGATGTCGATCAGTACATTATCTGGTACCGGAACATCAGCAAATACATCTTACGACAATTTGATTTTAGGAAAAAGAAATACTGTAGGTGCTGGGATTGGTTATGATTTCAAATCATTCTTTATCGACGCAGCATACCAGAATGTAAATTCAGAATATAGCAGCCCGTTTTTACGGGGTTCTGCAGCAAATAATACGGGATATTTTTCAAACAATTATATTGTTGAATCTGATGCGTCAGTAGTTTCAAACGTAAAAAATACAAAAGACAATTTCTTTATAACACTAGGCTGGAAATTCTAAATTTCCGGAATTAAGTGAAATAATGATGGGAGGCTTCGGAGAAATCCGGAGCCTTTTTATTTATTAATGATCATGGAACAAATGTCCCACCAGCGCTAAAATTACACCGCAAATCACCATCAGAATTTTCCACCAGTCAATATTGTGATTTTTGTTGCTTTCGAAGATTATAACCGAGGAAATGTGAAGAAAGATTCCACCTACCAGGGCCAGAAAATAGACTTTAAAATCGGGGTTAAAATAATTTCCGGTAATTAATCCCAGAGGTGACGCAATTGCAAAAAAGGCAATGATCAGCCAGGAAGTCGTCGTAAATTTCTGTTTCTGAATCAGAAATGCGCCCAAAACAAAGGAAATCGGAAGGTTGTGAAAAAGAATCCCCATTAAATAAGGATTGAAAACATCGGTTTCGTTTGCAAGCGGAATTCCTTCCAAAAAGGCATGAATAAACATCCCGACCATAAGTGCTACAGGTAGAATGTTTTTCTCTTCGTGATGATGGTGAAAATGGCCGTGCTCGAATCCTTTTGTGAGATTTTCAAGCAGCATTTGCAACAGCACTCCGGCGATTACAAAAATACCGATGTTGGAATTTCCTTCGGCATACACTTCCGGGAAAACATCATTAAGACAGATGGTAATTAGAAAACCTGCACTTAAAATCAGAAGATTTTTTGCAAATTTCTGTTTCCCACCAAAATATTTTCCGAGAAATACTCCGGCCAGAACACTTAATATTAAAAGAAAAATAATCATGAATCTTTCTGATTGTGGTTTGTGATAAAATTACCGCTAAAAATTTATAGTCCGAAATCTTTTTAAAGTTTTCTGAAAACGTTAATACAACGCGGAGAAGTATCCCGATCGAAAGTTCCGAGATTATAATCTCCGTAAATTTTTACCCTTTCAAATCCAAATTCCGCGGCATAAGAACCAATCTCTTCCAAAGTGTGAAGTTTCACCTTTTCGAAAAAGTAGAAATCCTCACCCTGGTGTTTGAAAACAATATCTTTTATAACATGTTGGTCTTCGATTCTTTTGGAAATATGAAAATCGATGTTGCCTTTTGTGGTTACCGCTTCCGCAACCAAAGTATTTTTCACCCACTGCTCGTTCAGGAAATCGAGAACGAAAAATCCGTTATCTTCCAGTACATCAGCAACAGATCTAAAGACTTTTTTGTCATCATCTTCACTTTCGAAATATCCAAAGCTTGTAAAAAGATTACAAACTGCGTCAACTTTCATCTTCGAGATTTCCGGATAAATGGGATCCCGCATATCATGAACCTTAAATTTTAAAGTTTCGTTTTCGAAAATTTTGTTCTGTGAAATACTTTCTTCAGAAAGATCGAGTCCTAAAACTTCAAAACCCATTTTATTCAGAAAAACAGAATGCCTGCCTTTTCCGCAGGCTAAATCAATAATTTTTGAATGTTTCGGAATCTGCAAATCGTTGATTAGCAGTGATATGAAATTTTCTGCTTCTTCGAAATTCCTGTCCTTGTAAAGAATATGATAATAAGGGGTATTAAACCACGTTTCAAACCATGCCATTGTGCAAAAATAACTAAATTTGCATTTCTTAAACTACAAATCACAAAAGATTTCTTATTAAATGACAAAGGCCGAATAGAGTTTTGCATGAGAATCACACCAATAAATTATTAAGGTTGAATACCTAAACTCATATGAATACAGAGAACTTACAGATACAGATTAAAACTTTTTTCGGACTCGAAGAAGTATTGGCAGAAGAAATTAAAAAACTGGGCGGTAAGAACGTTGAGATCAAAAACCGCGCTGTAAACTGCGAAGGTGATCTAGGTTTTCTTTACAAGATTAATTATTCCTCCAGAACTGCGCTCAAAATAATGATTCCGGTGCTCACTTTCAAAGCCTGGGACGAAAGCCGCTTCTACGATAAGCTTTTTGCGTTCCCTTGGGACGAATATATGGATGTTGACCAAACCTTTGCCATCGATGCCACGGTATATTCGGAGCGGTTCCGCCATTCGCAGTTCATGTCCCAGAAAATGAAGGACGCGATTGTAGATTATTTCAAATTTCATCACCGCAAAAGACCAAATGTGGATGTTCAGGATCCGGATATTAAATTCCACCTGCATATCGACAGGGAATTGGTAACGATTTCATTGGATTCCTGTGGAGATCCGCTTTTTAAAAGAGGTTACCGTAAAGAACAAGGCGAAGCGCCTATTAATGAAGTGTTGGCCAGTGGAATGTTACAGCTTGCAGGCTGGGACGGAAAAGGTAATTTTCTGGACCCCATGTGCGGATCGGGAACGATTCTTATTGAAGCGGCGATGATCGCCATGGATTTGCCGGCACAGATTTTCCGTAAAAAATTCGCTTTCCAGAACTGGAAAAATTATGATGCAGAACTTTTCCAGAAAATAAAAGAAGTAAGAATCAACCGAATCAAAGAATTCACAGGCAAAATTGTCGGGTATGATTTAGATTCTCAAATGTTGAACGGGGCTCATCTCAACATAGAAGCAGCCGAAATGGAAGATGTAATCGAAGTAAAACGACAAGATTTTTTCGAGTCCAAAAAAGAATTATTCCCATTGATGATGGTGTTCAATCCGCCTTATGACGAGAGAATTGAAATTCAGGATGACGAATTCTACAAAAAAATCGGCGACACTTTCAAGAAAAATTATCCAAATACTTTGGCGTGGTTTATTTCTTCAGACCTCGATGCAGCGAAGAAAGTTGGATTAAGACCTTCCCGAAAAATTAAGCTCTTCAATGGAAAGTTGGAATGCCGTTTTCTACAATTTGAAATGTATGAAGGCACAAAGAAAATTCATAAACTCGAAAAGCAGTAAAAGTTCCTCGCTAAATCATTCAGAAATCGGTCCATTGAATTCCATCACGCTCATCATCGCCATTTATAACCGGAAAGACGAACTTTTCGAGCTGCTCAATTCGCTGTCGCACCAAACCGATCCGGATTTTGAAATCATCATTGTTGATGATGGTTCCAAGATTGATTTGCGGCCAACGACCACACTTTTTAAGGAAAGTTTAAATATTCAGTTTTTCAGAAAAGACAATTCTGGTCCGGGTTTGTCGAGGAATTATGGTGCCAGAAGAGCAAAAAACGACTGGCTTGTCTTTGTAGATTCGGATGTGATTGTCGAAAAAGATTACATCGAAAACATCAAAAAAAACATCCACGAAATTCCTTGCGATGCATTTGGTGGTGCCGACAAAGCCCACAAAGGTTTCAACCTGATGCAGAAAGCAATTTCCTATTCCATGACCTCAGTTTTCACTACAGGCGGAATTCGCGGAAACAAGAAAGCGGTTACCAAATTTCAGCCCCGCAGTTTTAACATGGGCGTGAAAAAATCAGCGTTCCAGGCCGTTGGCGGATTTTCAGAAATGCGGATTGGCGAAGATCCGGATCTCTCGATGACGCTTTGGGAAAATGGTTTTACAACGGCCTTTTTCGATAATATCGGGGTTTACCATAAGCGGCGCGTCGATTTCGGGAAATTCTCAAAACAGGTCTATCAATTCGGTTGTGCGAGACCGATTCTTAACCAGCGTCACCCGAAATATGTGAAGATTTCGTTTGCATTTCCCTCAGTTTTTCTCATTGGGTACATTTTGGGTTTTATTGAATACTTTCTATTTCAGAAAGGACTTTTCCTAACGATGTACGGCTTGTATACCGTGCTTGTGTTTTTTCACGCGCTGTATAAGACCAAAAACATCAGCATCGCTTCATTTGCGGTGATTTCCACCTATATCCAGATGTTTTCTTACGGTTACGGCTTCCTGAAATCGTGGATTCTGCTCAATATTTTCCGTCAGAAACCGGAGGAAGCATTTCCTTCTCATTTTCACAGGAATTAATTTGGCGCACATTTCCGGCTTTCACTACTCGCTTTTTTCCGGCGGCGGCGAAGCCGCCGCCGGAAAAAGAGCTCAAACATGCCGTTCAATCCGGGGCGCAGTTCCCTTATCAATAGAAAAATAGTTATTTTTACAAAAAATTCACCATGAACAATTATTTAGAATTCAACTTCACGATATCGCCGCTTCAGCCTTGGAACGAAATCCTGATGGCAGAACTCATCGAAATCGGTTTCGACAGTTTTACGGAGGAACACAAGGGAATTCTGGCCTATATTCAGAAAAACTTTTTTGATGAAAAGCAGCTTCAGGAACTCAGTATGTTTTCAAATGAAGCCGTGGAAATTTCCTACACATACAAGGAAATGCCAAATATCAACTGGAATGAAGAGTGGGAGAAGAATTTCGAGCCGATTAATGTAGAAAATCAGGTGTCGATCCGGGCAGAATTTCACGAAAACCAAAATCTTCCACACGAAATCATCATTCAGCCGAAAATGTCCTTTGGAACGGGTCATCACGCAACGACCTATCTCATGATTCAGCAAATGCTCGACATGGATTTTGAAAACAAAACCGTGCTCGATATGGGCTGCGGAACTTCCGTTCTCGCGATTTTCGCCAAGCAGAAAGGTGCTGGAAAAACCGTTGCCATCGATATCGACGAATGGTCAGTAGAAAATTCAAAAGAAAATGCAGCAAGAAACAATGTAGAACTTGAGATTTTCCAAGGAACTGCCGATAACTTAGGAAACGAAAATTTCGATATTATTCTGGCGAATATCAACCGGAATATCCTGATTTCAGATATCCCGACTTATGTTTCAGTTTTAAATAACGGGGGACAGCTATTGCTTTCGGGATTATGTTTCTTCGATGTTGATGATATCCTGCAGGTTTGTAATGAGCAGAAACTCACCTTAAAAAGAAAACTGCAGCGCGAAGAATGGGTTTCGCTCCTTCTTGAAAAATAAAAAACCCTGCGCAATGCAGGGTTTGTGTGACCTCGACAGGATTCAAACCTGTAACCTTCTGAGCCGTAATCAGATGCGCTATTCAGTTGCGCCACGAGGCCTTTTTTTAGGTCTGCAAATATAACACTTTTTTATTCCTTTCAAAAAATGAAACGTACTTTTTTTGCATTTTTATTTTTATTTCTGTTATTGTCGTGTAAACAGGAAGCGAAATTTACGATTAACGACTGGCAAAAAATTTCTGAAAATGTCGCATTCAAAAGTGACGGCGATGTGGTGAAGTTAAAATCAGGGAAATTCAATTATAGTATTCCTGCTTCGAAACTGCCTTACAAAAAAGTAATTTTGCTCAATGCAAGTCTGGTAGGTTATTTCACCGAACTGGGTTTGGAAGAAAAAATCATTGGAATCTCCAGTCCGGAGTATGTTTATTCAGAGAAAATTCATCAGCTTATTTCTGAAGGAAAAATTCACAACATTGGCAACGAACAGAAATATAATGTCGAAAAAATCATCGCCCTAAAACCCGATGTAATTTTTACCAATTATATTGCGAGCTTCGATAATACCTACGATCTCATCCGAAAAAACGGAATCGAAATTATTTTTCTGGACGAATATCTCGAACAGAATCCTTTAGATAAATCAAAATATCTCATCGTTTTCGGGAAACTTTTGGGAAAGGAAAAAGAAGCGGAACAGCGATTCAAAGAAATTCAGAAATCGTATGATTCTTTGAGAATTTTAGCGCAGAAAGGCAATCATAAACCCGTTGTTCTGGCCAACGAAATGTACGGAAACCAGTGGTTTTTGCCGGGCGGCAAAACAAATTTAGCCACGCTGATTTTAGATGCAAATGCAGCTTACCTTAATGCTCAAAACAGTGATTCCAAAGCGGTTCCTTTAAGTTTTGAAGAGGTTTTCGCTAAGTCGCAGAACGCTGAATTTTGGGTAAACGTTGGGAATCATCAGTTCAAAAAAGAACTTTTGCAGATTAATCCCAATTATGCAAAAATGAATGTTTTCAACAACGGAAAACTCTACACTGTATCAGGAAAAGAGAAAGCTAAATCCAATGATTTTTTCGAAAGCGGTGTGGTGCGCGCAGATTTAATCCTGAAAGATTACATTAAAATCTTCCACCCCGAGCTGCTGCCCAATTATAATTTAACATACCTGAAAGCGCTTAAATAATTTATATTTCTATTTTTGCAGGCTATTATCTGTACTAAAATATGTGGAAGAAAATCAAAAAACTGTTTTTTATCTTAATCCTCGCCAACATTCTGTTCATTGTCTGGGGAAAATTCTTTAATCCGCCCATTACGTTTACCCAAATCGGAGGTTTGTTGGAGTACGGAAAACTTAAAAGAGATTATATCTCCTACGATGAAATGGGAACCCACGTGAAAAAAGCGGTGATCGCAGCAGAAGATCAGGCATTTTTCAGCCATAACGGTTTCGATTATAAGGCGATTGAAAAAGCGATGAAACATAACGAACAGGGCAAAAAACTGCGGGGCGGAAGCACCATTTCCCAGCAAACCGCCAAAAATGTTTTTCTCTGGCAGGGCCGCAGCTGGATCCGTAAAGGGTTGGAAGCTGTTTATACATTTATTATTGAGCTGGTGTGGAGCAAAGATATCATCCTTGAGCGTTATCTGAATTCTATTGAAATGGGGCGCGGTGTTTTCGGTGTAGAAGCAGCTTCCGAATATTATTTCAACAAAAACGCAAAAGACCTTACCAAAAGTGAAGCCGCGTGGATTGCCGCGATTCTGCCGAACCCAAAGAAATACGATCCCAAAAATCCATCGGCCTATCTTAAGCGAAAACACAGCTGGATCATGCGTCAGATGAATAACGTCAATTTGAAATAAATTATCTTTGTAGGGAATATGTCTTTATATAAAAGAAATAAAACAGGTTTTAACACCGTACTTTCCAAGTATTTCAGTTTCCGGAACGAGACGAAATCTTTGGAACCTCTTTCTGAACTGCTGATGAATCTGCGCGGATCTGATTTTGGCGAAATTCTCGATTTTCTGCGTACCAATCCGGATGTCACAGAGAATTTCGGGTACTATATCAACCATCTTTTCGAAGGCAAACCCTTTAATCTTTCCCTTACAGAAGCTAATATTTTATCTGAAAACGCTTTTTTTCCGGAATTCAAAAAAAGACTCCTGAATAAAATTCTGCCTGCAGTAGAACACGAAAATACTGTATGGTTTCTGGTCGATGCGATTTCGGTAAGAACGGGCAAAGACCTACAGTACTTCCAAAGTATCCCGGAGGAACAGCTCACCGAATTTTTCCAGCTGCTAAGGATCGATGATATAATCATCCGTCCTAAGGTGAAAAATGAGTTGCTTTTTTCCATGAATATTCTTGCCTGGCGCGTCATCGGAAATGCAATGGATGTGGAAGTGGTAAATATGGCGCCGGAATACCGCAAATTCGATAATCCTTTTCTGGCCCTACAGAATGAACTCGACCGCCTGAATGAAAATTTCGCTGAAAATCCTGAGTTTATCCTGAATTCCAAAGACGTACATTATAAGCAGATTAAAGTGTATCTCGAGCAATGTCTCGATTTTGTGACTTTAGCCTTTAAAAACTCAGCGAAATACGGGATATCGAGTAAAATTAACCAGTCGCTGCTCAAGATCAGGCAGCAGCTGAACCGCATGAGCGATATTCATCAGGTGATGGTGATTGATGAGGAAGATGATGTGGTGCGTAAATCTAAACAGCTGTTTTTCAATATCCTGAATTATAAATCTCACAAGAATAATCTGCTGGATTTGGTTTCTGACAGTACACGGCTCATGTCGCACCTGATTACCAATCATACGGCAGAAACAGGAACGCATTATATCACCAATTCCCGTCGGGATTATATGAGCATGTTCCTGAAAGCCAGTGGCGGCGGAATTATCGTGGGCTGTCTGGTGGTATTAAAGCTTTTTTACGGATCACTTCCGGGCAGCGATTTTTCTCACGGAATCTTATACGCCTTTAATTACGCGATGGGATTTATTATGATTTATCTGATGAGTTTTACTTTAGCCACAAAACAGCCGGCAATGACGGCCGCAACCATGGCCAAAGTACTTTCTGAAGGCGAAAATACCCAGAAAAATTATGTGGATTTTGCTCATCTGGTTTCTAAAGTTTTCCGCTCTCAGTTTATCGCCTTTATGGGAAATGTGGCGCTCGCTTTTCCTGTAGCGCTTGCCATTATTTACGGTCTTGATGTGCTTTTTCAGCAAAATTTTGCGGCAGAAAAAGCCTCCAACATACTTCAGGATCACGATCCTTTCAAATCAAAAGCCATCTTCCATGCGTGTATTGCAGGTTTTTTTCTTTTCATTTCGGGAATTATTTCGGGAAATATCGGAAACAGTTCGGTGTTTTACCATATTCCAAAAAGAATTGCCAAAAATCCTTTTCTGAATTATTTTCTTGGCAAAAAATCAGCGCAAAATATTTCAGACTATTACGCAAAAAACGCCGCCGGAATTATTTCGAACTTCTGGTTTGGGGTGTTCCTTGGAATTACCGGTCCTGTTGGCCTTTTTCTGGGTCTGGATCTGGACATCCGACACATTACATTTGCCGCCGGGAATATCGCACTGGGCTTTTATGGAAAAGGATTTGAGGTTGATACCTATACCGTAGTGATTTCTGTGATCACCGTATTTTTGATTGGATTCTTTAATTTTGCGGTGAGTTTCGGACTGTCTATGGTATTGGCCTTCCGGTCGAGAAAAGTGAATTTTGGGGAAGTGACTGAAATTTACAAAGAAATTTTCAGGTATTTTATGAAAAATCCTTTACAGTTTTTCCTGCCCATCCGTTCAGAACTCGACAGCAGCGCAAAGGAAATGGTAGAAAATACGGTAGCTACGAAATCTGAAGATCGCTGATATTTTCTTCGCCGAATTTCTCTTTAAATTTATTCAGGAAGAAGGTTTTACGCATCCGGAAATCATTTTTAAGCAGTGGCGATTTGATGCGGATTTCTAAAATTTTCCTGTTCAGATTTACCGATTCAATTTCGCTGAACAGGGCGTCATTAAGATATTCATGCAGAAAATCCTTGATTTCAAAAGCAAGCAGCTTATCCTCAAAACCATAAATTCGGGCAAAGGATTTCACCAGTTCGGATGACTGAAATTCGCGTTTTTTCTTTCTCATGGTTCAATTTCAAAAATTCTGCTTTCTTCATTAATTTTTTTTACCACTTTTTCCGTACGTTCCCTGTTCGTGTCGGTGATAAAAATCTGGCCGAAATGCTCCTGGTTAACAAGTTCTATTAATTGTGAAACCCGCGTATCATCGAGTTTGTCAAAAATATCATCCAGCAGAAGAACCGGTGTTTTTCCCGTAAGTTCTTTAATTCTGTTCATCTGTGATAGTTTCAGTGCGATTAAAAAAGATTTCTGCTGTCCCTGGCTTCCGATTTTTTTTAGAGAATTACCATTCATTTCAAAAATAAGATCATCTTTATGAATGCCTTTCGAGGTATAAGTAAGTATCCGGTCTTTTTCGCTATTGTGGTGCAGAAGATTCTCGAAACTGTCTTCCTGTAAATCTGAATGGTAATTTACCGATACTTTTTCATTTCCGTTCGAAATTATTTCGTAATAATTCTGAATCAGCGGCACGATGGAGTCTGTAAACTGTTGTCTTTTTTCAAAAATCCGCGTTCCGAATTTAATTAAAGGTTCATTGTAAATCTCCAGATTTTCGGCATCATAATACCTGTTTTTAGCAAAGCTTTTTAATAAGGCATTTCGCTGCTGCACGGTTTTTTGGTACTGAATCAGATTAAAAAGATAATCGGCATCCGTCTGCGAGATCATGGCGTCGAGAAATCTTCGGCGGCTTTCTCCCGAATCGGAAATTAAATTGGAATCGTAAGGAGAAATAATGACACTCGGCAAAAAACCGATGTGATCCGCCAGCCTGTCGTAAGACTTGTCATTCTTTTTGATGATTTTCTTCGCCTCTTTCGGCATCTGGATTTTAATGATATTTTGCTTTTCACCATCAGAAATTTCACCTTCGATTGTGAAAAAATCTTCCCCGGTTTTTATGTTATTGAGATCAGTATTTCCCAGAAAACTTTTGGCCACCGAAAGATAATGCAGCGCATCTATCACATTGGTTTTCCCCACGCCGTTGTTGCCTACAAAACAGTTGATTTGTGGTGAAAATTCAAAGGTTTTTTCCGGATGGTTTTTGAAATTGATTAAATGAAGTTTCTGGATAATCATTTGTCAAAAATACTTCATTAAAATCAGAAATAAAAGTGGCAATCCGGAACATGTTTCGACACCGAACGAAAAGTAAGCATCCGGCTTTTGAGTTTCAGAAAAATAAATGAAAATAAAAGTTGCCAATGAAGTCAGGAAAAAGGAAACCGAAAAGTCTGTTTTTAAACCAAATGTTGCGATAACAACACTCGAAAACACCATGAGATAGGCCAGATATTTCGTTTTCTGAACGCCAATTAATTTAGGAAATGTCACGATTTTATCATTTTTCATATCGCGGATATCGAAAGGCAAAACTAAAGCGGTAACAAATAAAAGACTGATGGTAAAAATCTCCGGATGAAATTCCGGTACGATAAGCCAAGAATTGATTAGGGCCCAGGTGAAACCCACGTAAAAAGCTTTTAAAAGCGGAATTTTCCGGATGTGATTTTCTAAAAATGATGAATTATAAATCAATCCCAAAAATACGATGACTGCCCATTTTACAAGCCGGATTTCGTTGTGATTCGCCAAAATCAGCAAGGCAGAAAAAATTCCGCAAAGTACATTGAAGACAAAAATTTTCCAGAAAAACCTATGCTGTTGGTATTTGGTGTAAAGATAGCCGCTGAAATAAGTGATGAAAATTAAAATCACCGTAGGCAAGCGGAACAAGTTTTGCTCGAGCATAAAAAACACTGCCAAAAGCGTTCCCATCAATGAAACAAAGGTTTGGCTGTCGATGATATATTTTTTCAGTAAATTTAGAATCTGCATCTGCGCAAATTTAACCAATAAATTGTTTCGCCATCCTAAAGCTAATTTAGCACCAATTTTTTATGAAAAATCTCACCAAAATCTTCAGTTTTTTTCTTTTGATAATGTTCTTTGCGCCTCTTTTTGGACAGAAATATTATGATGACCAATGGAAAAAAGTCAGCGATAATTACAAAACCGGAAAATACAAATCCAACCTTCCCATTATTTTAGAAATCCAGAAACAAGCTATGAAAGATGAAAATATTAACCAATTGATCCGCTCGCTGAAGGCGGAATTCAGTATTTCCAACCAAACGTATGATGATGGTGAAAATGATGCTACGAGCCGTTTTTTTAAGAAACTTTCAACATTTGGCGAGGCACTGAAAGGTGATCAGAAATTGGTTTTTCAGGTTTTATTGGGAGAATTTTTTTGGGATTATTACCAAAATAATTCTTGGGAAATCAACCAAAGAACGAATTTTGATAACCAAGATTTTGCACAAATCGAAACCTGGAGCAAATTGGATTTTAAAAAATTTTTAACTAAAAACTTTTCGATTTTAAATGCAGAAAAAGATCATTTAAAGAAAATAAAAACCTCGGATATTAAAGAAATTTTCGAAAATAAAAATGATTTGGATTATTTTCCGACTTTATTTGATTGGAGTTTTTCTAATGAAATTGAATTCCTAAAAAACAATGATCTTTTCACTCCGAACGAATTAAAGAAAAATCAAGCCAGAATTTTGTCAAATTATGAGGAATTGATTTCTAAAAATTCCGGGAATTCAAAACTCTATTTTCAGCATAAAAAACTGAATGATGAATGCGGATTTACGAATTGCAAAAACCAACTTTTGCAGCTGCAAAACCTTGCGAAATCCAATATTGAAGGGGATTACAAGTTAATGATTATTGCGGATATTGTGGATCTTTTAACGGCAGATAAAAAATTCGCAGAAGCGCTGCAATGGATTGAAGATGGGAAAAAACAATATCCAAAATCACAGTTTTATAACAATTTGGAAAACAGAAAGAATCAGATTCTCAATCCTACTTTAGCCATAAAATATGAGAAACATACGCAGGCAAATTTGCCGATTCATTTGCTTGCTGCAGGGAAAAATGTAAATCAGTTTTCGTTGAATATTTATGAGGTGAAAGATGATGTAACCAACTTCCTGAAATACGTTTCGAGTTCTTACGATAAAAATAATTTTTCAGCAATTAAAAAATCGCTGGTAAGAAAGGAGATTTTCAGACTTCCGAACTTGAATGATTTCCAAAATCACCAAACTTCATTAGAAATAAAGCCACTTCCGTCGGGAATTTATTTGGTGGAATATATTGTAGAAAATGGAATTCAGGATCATTTTTACTTTATTGCAACTTCTTCTCGCTTGATTTATGACCAAAAAGATGAGAGAAAATCCATTGAAGATCGCCTAAAATTAGTCGATCGGGAAAATGGAAAACCGATTTCTAATGAAGGTTTGAGAATCTTCGAATATTCTCGTGGAAAAACCGTCAATACCTATAATATCAATTCCGATAGTGCTGCGAATTTCAAATTTCCGGTTTCTAAAGATAAAGAGTATTACCGCTATTTTTTGGTACAACAACCGAAAACCAACGATTATAATTTGATTCAAGCTTATGGAAATCAATATTACGGAGAAAATAAAATTGAAGACAGAGAACAGGCACAAATTTTTTTAGATAGAGCGATTTATAGACCTGGACAAACCGTTTATTTTAAAGTAATTGCCACTGCTTTCAACGGAGAATCCAAAAAAGAAAATGTAGTTTCCAAATCTAAACTCAATATTATTTTAAATGATGCTAACGGTGAAGAATTGAGTAAACAGCAATTGGTTACCAATGAATTTGGCTCTGTTAATGGAAGTTTCACCCTGCCTCAAGGTAAACTGAATGGTGAATTCAGCATTGAGGTGGATAATGATGATGAAGATTCGGACTACGTAATCGATGGAACGAAATATTTCAGAGTTGAAGAATACAAAAGGCCGAAATTTGAAGTTACTTTCGAACCAGTTAAAGATGAATATAAGTACGGCCAAACCATTGAAATCAAAGGAAAAGCAATGATGTTTTCCGGAGTTGCATTGAGTAATGCTACCGTAAATTATGAAATTAAAAAACAGAATATTCGTTGGAGATATTTCTGGTGGTATCCTCGTGGAAATGACAATGAAAATTCAATTCTCGGCGAAGTAAAAACGAATGAAAAAGGTGAATTTACCATAAAACTAGACCTTAAAAAAGATGAAACGTTAGAAGGAATTCAGATTGATAATTATCAAATTAATGCTTCGGTTACTGATATTAACGGAGAAACACAATCTGATCAAACCAATCTGAAAGTGGCTTCGGTTTCACACTACATCAAAGCGGATGATGTGAAAGATACATTTGCCGGTGAAAATTTGAAAATTAAGGTTGAAACTAAAAATTACAATGACCAGAATTTAAAAAAATCATATCAGGTAAAACTGTCGAAATTACAACCGAAAGAAAGAATTTTCCGAAGCAATTTCGAGAATGACATTCAGGATTTGCCGAAACTTTCGAAGGCAGAATTTATCCAAAAATTCCCGCATGATTATTTTGAAAAAGAGGAGAAAAAAGATAAAGTTGACAGTGTAGTTTTTGAAAAAAATCAAGAACCAAAAACCGATGCTTCGGAATCAAAAAATCTTGATTCTAGTGTCTTGAATCTTGGCTCTTTATCAGCAGGAAAATACAAACTTGAACTCTTTAATATCGAAGGAAAAGACACGATAAAAACTGAAAAAACTTTCGAGGTTTTCGATAAAAGATTCCTCACCGATTCTCAAAAACCTTTCCTGAAAATCATTCAGCCAAAATTGGAATTTCACCGAAATGAAAAGGCGACCATCTACGCTTATTCGGCAATTCCGAATGCGTTGGTCAACATTTATGTGCAGAATGGAAATGGAAAGACGGTTACCGAACAGAAAACTTTCAAAAATGGAGTTTTACAGTACGAAGTTGGGTTCCCGAAAGACGAAAACATCGATCAGATCAATGTTCAGTTTCAGTTGGTAGCTTTCAACGATGTGCAAACTGAATCGGTGAATCTTAAAATTATCTCTGATAAAAAACCTTTGAGGATTGAAACGGTGACTTTCCGCGATAAGCTGCAACCTGGTTCAAAAGAAAAATGGACGGTAAAAATTCTCGGTGAAGATAAAGAGAAAATTAATGCTGAAGTTTTGGCCAATATGTACGACAAATCTTTGGATCAGTTTTCAGCCAATTCTTATTCGTGGCAACAGTTGTATCAGCGATATTTTCTGATGAATTCTTATGGAATCAATGAAAATCTTGCTCAGGAATTTTACAACAGACGAGTTCCGTATTTAAAGCAGAAAAGTGTGAATTTCCCAAATTTCAATTGGTTTGATGGTGGAATTTATGGAATTCCTTTGATAATGAAACAATTGGAAACCTCTGCAGGCATAATAAATCAAGAAGGTACGAAAACAGCAAATTACGCCGCTCCGCCACCACCACCAAGTAGAGCAGCTAAAACAGAGGTCGCAATGGATGCTGTAATTGTTACCGCGTTGAGTGGAAAAGCGAGTGGAATTGAAATATCAAAGAGAGAAAATCTTGACAAGATTCCAGTACGTCTAAATCTCAACGAAACCGCATTTTTCTATCCAAATTTAATGACGGATAAAGACGGAAATGTATCGTTTGAATTTACTTCTCCAGAAGCTTTAACCCAATGGAAACTGATGTTTTTGGCACACACGAAAGATGCAAGAGCTGCGGTTTTGGAGAAAGAAGTGGTTACTCAGAAAGAATTTTCGGTAACACCTAATTATCCTAGATTTTTGCGTGAAGGTGATGAAATGATTTTCAAATCTAAATTGAGCAATTTAACAAATCAACAACTCAACGGTTTTGCGAATTTGCAAATATTAGATGCTTTTACCAACGAAGATATTTCTTCTCAATTTGATTTAAAAGAGATTCAAAAATCATTTACATTAAAAGAAAACGGAAGCACAACTGTACAATGGAATGTAAAAGTTCCGAACGGAGTTTCTTCTATCATCATTAAAAACGTAGCTAAAGCTGGTCAATTTTCAGATGGTGAACAAAAAGCAATTGCGGTTCTTCCAAACAGAATGTTGGTGACTGATGCCGTTCCGGTTTTTGTGAAAGAAGGTCAAACCAAAACTTTTGTTTTAGAAAATCTGAAAAATAATTCTTCTAAAACAGCGACCAATGTTTCCAATACTTTAGAATTGACGACCAATCCAATTTGGGAAGTGATTTTTGCGTTGCCAAGTCTTAAGAATGATAACAATCTTTCTGCGGATGTGGTTTTCAATAAATGGTTTGCCGATGTTTTGGCGTCTGAAATTTTCAAAGCCAATCCGAAAATGAAAACCGTATTTGATGAATATCAATCTAAAGGTTTATTGAATTCAAATCTCGAGAAAAACCAGGAGTTGAAACAATTGTTATTGGAAGAAACACCTTGGGTTTTGGATGCTAAAAACGAAACCGAACAAATGCAGAAATTAGCAAGATTGTTCGATGCGAATACCATGCGAAATTCAATCAACGATGATTGGAGCGAACTGAAAAAACTGCAAAATCCGGATGGTGGTTTCTCCTGGTACGCTGGTTACCCAAGTTCATACTACAATTCCTTATATATTTTGAAAAATTTAGGTAGAATTAATGAGTGGTTGAAGGGAAATTTAGCAGATTATCAATCTACCGAACAAAAAGAAATGGTTTCTCAGTTGGTGAAATATGTGGACAAGGAAGTAAGCAGATATTTTGAAGTGAAAAAAGAAAATGTCTGGAGCAATTATGTGTTAGATTATTTGGATACTCGTCATTATTGGGAAAAAGAATATCCGTTGAAAGGTGATGGCAAGAAAATGAAAGATTTAGTGATTTCAAAAGCTAAAACCGCTAAAATTACCGATTTTACATTCTTTGGTTTGCATAGAGCAGCGTTGCTTTTTGATGCTTACAACTTGAAAGACGTTTCTAAAAAATTGATGACTTATTTGAAAGAAACTTCCGTACAAAGCGAAACTCAGGGGGTGTATTGGAAACAAAATCTCAATGATTGGGGTTGGTATTCTTCTAAAACGGTAAATCACGCTGGTGCTTTGGAAGCGTTTAATAAATTAACTACTGATGTAAATTTTGTAGAAGAAATGAAAATTTGGCTCATCACTCAGAAAGAAGTTTCTAATTGGGATACTTCCAGAAGTACAGCCGAAGTGATTTACACGATTCTCAATTCTGGTAAATCTTGGACTTCCGCAGAATCTGACAAAGCCACGATAATTTGGGGAGGAAAAGATTTGGTAAATCCTGATACAAAAGCGACAGGTTACGTAAAATCTGCGGTAAATTCAGATAAATTAGATAAAAATTTGGCAACTGTTACGATTACAAAACCAGGAGCTGGAATTGTGCAGGGTGGTTTATTCTGGCAATATTATGAGGATTTAGATAAAATTAAATCTTCTGAAACGTATATTTCCATCACCAAAGAATTGTACAAAAAAGTGAAAACCGTAAATGGTGAAGAATTGCAAAAAATTACAGAAAATTCACCTTTAAAAATCGGTGATAAAGTAACAGTAAGAATGATTCTGAACACCGACAGAAATATGGAATTTATTCATCTGAAAGATATGAGAGCAGCAGGTTTTGAACCAGTTGACGTACTTTCTGGCTATCAATGGAAAAATAGTTTGGGCTATTATCAAGTCACCAAAGATGCTTCTACCAATTTCTACATCGAATACATGCCGAAAGGAAAATACGTTTTCGAGTATGATTATATTTGTAATGCAGCAGGAACATTCAGCAACGGAATTACCACTTTGCAGAATTATTACGCGCCGCAGATGAATGCGCATACCCAAGGAACTAAAGTTTCCATAAATGAATAATTTATAATTCTAAAATATCAATAGAGTCGGGCTTTAGCCCGACTTTTTTAGTCGGAAATGTCAAGGCTTTAGCCAAAACATAAATATATAGCTCGTCCACAAAAAATTTGTGGGCGATTTTATTTTTTGACAAATATCAAAGGAATATTTTTTCAATCGTTGCAACTTTGCATCTGTAAACAAACAATAAAAATGAAAAACTATAAAACATTAATTTTCACAGCAATGATGGGCATTCCTTTGTCCTTCTCTGCGCAAACTGCTCCTTCCTTCCAGGAATTGGTAGACGCAGCGATGACTAAAGATGCGGCCATAGAACAACAAAATTTAGAATCTAAAGCAAACGAATTAGATCAAGAAAAACTTAAAGATGTTTTCTTGCCAAAGGTTGAGATTTCTGGTAAAGCTGGATACTTAAACGCTACGGCAAAGGTAGTTTCCCCAGAAATTGCGATACCTGCAATTAACCCTCTTTTTCCCGGTGCAGTTTTCCCGGAAGGAACTTTTAACAATAATTTTAATTTGTCAGGTTTTGATGCCGCGGCAAAAATCGAAGCAACAGCGGTTCTTTATTCTGGCGGAAAAGTAAAGTATCTGAAGCAAGCTTTGATTGAAAAAGACAATGCCAACAAAGCTTTGCAGGTTAAAAATGAAGACGAAGTGATTACCCAGATCTCTAAAGCGTATGATCAGTTTGCATTGGTAGCAGAGTCAAAAAATGTTTTGGATGAAAGCAAAAAACGTCTGGATGCCAATAAGAAAACAGCTGAAAAAGCTCTTGGTTATGGATTAATCACCCCTTACGACTACAAAAAAATAGAGTTGGCACAAGCTACTTTGGATTCTAAAATGGTAGAATACGAAGGCAAAAAGGAGTTGCTGATAACGCAATTGCATCTTTTAACAGGAATTGATAAAGAGCGAATTGCCCTGATCAACCCGAATCTGGAAAAAATAGAGTATTTGGTAACCGATGAAAGCATCGACAACAGAGCGGAACTGAAAGCTTTGAATTTTGGTATGAAAGCTATTGATGCGAAAATAAAAGCAGAAAAAACGTGGTGGATTCCTAAAGTTCAAGCGATGACTTCGCTTTCCTACATTGGATTTTATAACACCAATATTTCTTCCTCTAAAGAATTAATGCCGGGAACTGGTTCAAAGTTAGATCATGACTTGACGAATCTTAATTTACTGCCCATTTTTCAAGCGGGAATTGGTTTTAAATGGGATGTTTTTGATGGAAATGAAGGAAAACATGAAGTTGAAAAAGCAAAAATTGACAGAGAAATTTTAGAAAGTAAAAAAACTGATGCTGAAAGAAAATTGCAGCTTAATTTAGCTAATAATCAAACCAATTATAACATCGCAAATGCCCAGGTTGATCTAAAAGCAACAGCGAAAAAAATTGCTAAAAATGCATTGACACAAGCCGAAAAAGAGTTCAGATATGGTTTGATCAAATCTACTCAATTGATAGAAGCAGAAAACGATTTAGAAAACGCAGAATTAGAATATCAAACAGCAGTTTTTAACCAAAGAAGGGCAGCGATTGAACTGATGAAGTCTACACAAAATTTAAACGCAGAAAAACTATAAAACGATAAACATTAAACAAATAAAATATATTAATCCGATGAAAAACTATATTGCAATATCTTTATTTTTAGTAACCCTTCTTTCTCTGGGAGCTTGTAAAAATGAAACTCCACAAAAGTTAACCGAAGGTAAAACCAAAAAGGAAATTGTTTCTTTCGCGCCAAAAGTTACGGGTAGAATTTTAAAAATTTATGTAGAAGAAGGACAAACCGTAAAAGCAGGAGATACCCTCGCAATGTTAGACGTGCCCGAAGTTACAGCGAAAATTGCTCAAGCAAGGGGAGCAACTGCCGCTGCCGCCGCACAAGCACAGATGGCGAAAAATGGCGCAACTGCAGACCAACTTCGTCAATTAAGAGCCAAACAAAAGGGTTTAGCAGAACAATATCAGTATGCCCAAAAATCATTTAAAAGAGCCCAAAATATGTATAAAGACAGTTTGCTTTCTCCACAAAATTACGATGAGGCTTTCGCAAAATTACAAGGTGCAAAAGCGCAATACGACGCTGTGAATGCAGAACTCCACGATGTGGAAGTGGGTACAAGATTAGAAAAAATAGAAATGGCAATTGGCCAAGAAAATCAAGCAAGAGGAGTTCTCCAGGAAGCCAATGTAGCGTATTCTGAAAGATATATCATCGCAACCAACGATATGGAAATTGAAACCATCTCTCTAAATGTAGGTGAATTGGCAACTGCCGGTTATGCTCTTTTCAATGGTTATATTCCGAATACTACTTATTTTAGATTTACCATTCCGGAAAGTAAAATATCTAAATACCAAAAAGGAATGACCGTCGATATGAAATCTATTTACGGTAATCAGGAGTTTTCGGGAAAGGTAGTTTCCATCAAACAATTGACAAAATATGCAGATATTACCACAGCATTCCCAGATTATCAACCTGAAGATGCAGTGTATGAAATTAAAGTAATTCCTACAGATCGAGCAAAAGTGAATACTATTTTGGTGAATTCCAGCGTAACTTTAAAATAATCTTGACTTAAAAATTTACAAAAATGAAACAGTTAAGATACCTTTTAAAAAGAGAGTTTCACTTGTTCTTCACGAACAGAACGATGCTTTCTGTATTTTTTATGGCGCCCATCTTCTACGCGCTGCTCTTGGGCTTTACTTATGAAAAGGGAAAAGTAACGGATATCCCCGTGATTGTAATTAATCATGACCAAACTCCTTTGTCTAACCAAATTGTAGACATGTTAGGGGATAATAATACCCTGAAAGTGCTGAATTATGTAGAAGAACCAGCGATATTGAAAGATGAGGTCATCAAAACAGAAGCAGGAGCAGTAGTGATTATTCCAGAGCGTTTCGAAGCCAATATGCTGCAAAAGAAATATCCCGAAATCAACGTTTATGTCAATACGTCGAATGTGTTGACGGCTAATTTCGCTTCAAAAGCAATTCAGCTTACCTTAGGAACTTTTTCTGCCGGTGCCGAAATGAAAGCTTTGCAAAAAAAAGGAATGAATGCAGACCAAGCTAAAGCCAATATAGAACCCTTTAAAGCGAATTATATTACGCTTTTTAACACCACCAGTAATTACTTAATTTTCATGTGGCCAGCAATGATGGCGGTGGTTTTACAGCAAGTGATTCTTTTGGCGATGGCAGTTACGTTTTCCGAGGAATTTAAAAGAGATTCTTTTATAAAAGATTTTGCAGGGAAACACAAATATGCGATTTTGGTAATGGCGATTAAATGTTTACCCGTTTGGATTTTTTCTAATTTAAATATTTTATTCTTTTACTTGTGTAGCTTGTATTTTAAAATTCCAGCTCCAGAAAACGCTATGAATTTCTTCTTGATAACTTCAATTTTTGTTGTAGCAGCAACCAATTTAGGCGTTTTGGTAAGTATTTTAGTTCCAGATGCGCTCAAAGCGACACAGATTTTAATGGTAATTGCTTCTCCTGCGTTCATCATCAGTGGATTTACTTGGCCAAATTATGCGATGCCAGATTTCATTACTTATTTCACCAAAATTATTCCTTTAACTCCATATCTGGAAGCGCTGAAAATAATGGTGGTAGAAAAAGGTTCCGATTATTTAACCAAAAAATATTTCTGGCACTTATTTATCCTAGGTTGGGTTTATTTTCTTTTAGGTTGGATAGCTTTGAAAATCAAAATTAAAATGCTGTTCAAAGAATATAATCTGCCCGAAGATTATGAAGAATAAAGTTTCGATAAATCAATATAGTTTTTTTTTTAATGTTTAGGAGAAGGCGTTCCAGTTTACTGAAGCGCCTTTTTTTGTTTACTTTTGTAAGAAATCCAGTCTTCATGAAACTAATTCAAGAACTTAATAAGCACATTAAAATAGATGCAGAAATAGAGCGTTTTCTAAATGAAGAATGTGAAACAAAAGTCTTTGATAAAGGAGAAATATTGAGCAAGCAGAATCAATATAATCATACTGTTTTCTTTGTAGATGATGGTTTACTGAGAATGTTTTACTACGAAAACGGAAAAGATATCACCACCAATTTTTATTCGGAAGGCAAGATTACGGCCAATATTGATACGCTTTTTAAAAACCAACCGACTCGAAATAACATTGAAACATTAGAAAAATCGGTCATTACCACTTGTAATTTTAAAAAACTAGAAGAATTATGTTCGGTTTCGCTTACTGCGGCAAATTTCAGCAGATATATTTTAGGAAATTTAATGATCGAGATGTCACGCAGAATTTCGTCGTTGCAATTTATGACGGCAAAAGAAAAGTACATCCAACTTTTAGAAGAAAATCCCAACATCATTCTCAGAGCTCCACTCGGAATGATTGCCTCCTATTTAGGTATTTCCCAAGAAACTTTAAGCCGAATTAGAAGTGATATTTAATTTAAACGTTGTTTACATTTTTATAATATTTTTAATCTTGTTTTGGCTGACGTTTTAGAAATTTCAATTAATTTTATAGTCTTCTTAAAATAATATCAATGCAAAATATATTTGATGCAAAAGTTGCGCAAGAATACATCAACAGAATCAATAATTTAACACCAGAAACCCAAAGAAAATGGGGCAAAATGAGCGTTGATCAGGTTTTGGCGCACCTTAATGTGGCCTACGAAACGATTTACGAACCCGAAAAACATCCGAAACCGGGGTTCATCGCAGGATTTTTACTGAAAAATTTCGTGAAAGCAAAAACCGTGAACGAACTACCGTATAAACAGAATCTACCGACCGGTCCAATGTTTCTGATTAAAGGCAATAAGGATTTTGAGACCGAAAAAAAACGATTGATTGGTTTCATACAGAAAACCCAGCAGCTTGGTAAAGAAGCTTTCGACGGTAAAATGTCGCATTCTTTCGGTAAACTTACGGCTCAGGAATGGAACAATATGTTGGCGAAACACCTGAACCATCACCTTGATCAGTTTGGCGTCTAACCTCACAAATACACATGATGAAAAAATTTCTTCTCTTATTTCTTTTTGTGTCGGGTTTCGCATTTTCCCAAATGCCGAATATCGAACAGGTGTGGATGAATAAATCGCAGCCTTACACAGGAGTAATTGGCAACGGGAAACAGGAAATAAAAGTGAAAGTTAATATTTCCGAGCAGAACAAAAAGAATGATCAGGAATATTTCCTTTCCGGCTATTCTGTGGTGGAAAATACAAATTCAAAATTCGAAGGTAAACTTAAAATAAACCAATACCGGGACGGTAAAAAGCGCAGTACCGTTTTTGGGGAATATGAATTGGCAGAAGAACCGAAAGGACAGCATTCTGGCATCTTCACCGGTAAATTTATTTACACTTTTATGTGGAATAAAAAGACCCAGGAAATCGAAAACCAGTTCATCGAATTCATAGGGAACTGGAAAAGCTACGATGGAACTTTAACTTATAAAACCAACTGGAAAAACTAATTTTTATCACCTAAAAAACTACACCATGGCACAGGTAAACGCGTACTTAACCTTCAATGGAAACTGCGAAGAAGCATTCAATTTTTACAAATCCGTGTTCGGCGGAGAATTTCCTTATATCGGGCGTTTCGGAGATATGCCGCCCGCGGATGGTAAAGACATTCCGGAAGCCGACAAAAACAAAATCATGCACATAACACTTCCGATTTCTCAGGAAACGGTGCTCATGGGCAGCGATACCGCCGGCGAATGGGCTTCCCAATTCAATGCGGGCAACAACATTTCCCTCTCCATCAACACCGATTCCAAGGAAGAAGCCGACCGACTTTTCAACGGACTTTCCGAAGGTGGAGTAGTAACCATGCCTCTTGCTGAAACCTTTTGGGGCGCTTATTTCGGGATGTGGACCGACAGATTTGGCATCAATTGGATGGTGAATTACGACGATCCGGCAAAGCAACAACACTGATTTTTTTAGGAGCAAGAAAACTCGTTGCTCTTCCGAAAACCCGTCCCGCTTTCCGCACTCGCTTTTTCGGCGGCGGCGAAGCCGCCGCTGAAAAGAGCTCAAACAATTGCTCCAATCGGGGCTATAACAGCATTCAGGTGTTTTATCATAGATTTCAAAAATCAGCAGCGATTATAAAAAAATAAAAACCTTTTCAACTGAAAGGGTTTTTATTTTTAGGCCTCTAATTATTCGCAAATCATTAAACATTTACATTTTCCAAAATCACCGCATAGCCTTGTCCGACGCCAACACACATCGTTGCCAATGCATATTTTTTGCCGGTTTTATGCAGTTCCAACGCTGCGGAATAGGTTATTCGTGATCCACTCATTCCCAGTGGATGCCCCAATGCGATAGCGCCACCGTTTACATTCACTCTTGTATCGTCGTTCGCAATTCCGAGTTCTTTCAAGCACGCTATACTTTGTGCGGCAAAGGCTTCATTAAGTTCAATGATATCAATTTGATCCAATGTTAAGCCCGCTCTTTTTAAAGCTAATTTTGTTGCGTCAACCGGACCAATTCCCATAATTCTCGGTTCTACACCGACTACAGCAGAACAAACAATTTTTGCCAAGGGTTTAAAACCATAATTTTTCACTGCATCCCCCGAAGCGATGATCATTGCAGCAGCTCCGTCGTTCAGTCCGGAAGCATTTCCTGCCGTTACCGTTCCATTTTCTTTCACGAATGCAGGTTTAAGTTTTCCTAAAATTTCTAAGCTACTGTTCGGTTTGATGAATTCATCGTTGTTTACCAGAATCGGGTCGCCTTTTCTTTGTGGAATTTCGATGTCGGAAATTTCCTCCGCCAATCTCCCGGATTCCTGTGCCTTTGTAGCTTTCATTTGAGAATTCAAGGCAAATTCATCCTGTTCCTTTCTCGTGATTTTGTACATTTCAGCGAGGTTTTCAGCGGTTTTTCCCATCGCTTCTACGCCGTATGTTTTTTCCATTTCCGGATTTACAAAACGCCATCCGAAGCTGGAATCGTACATTTTTTGATCGGTTGCAAACCCGCTCTCCGCCTTAGAAATCACAAACGGACCTCTGGACATTCCTTCCACGCCTCCTGCAATGAAGAGATCGCCTTCACCGGATTTTATCGCCCGCATCGCCTGTGCCACCGCACTCATTCCCGAGGCGCAAAGTCGGTTCACCGTTTCTCCCGGGACACTTTCCGGCAGTCCGGCCAAAAGCACCGCCATTCTTGCGATATTTCGGTTATCTTCCCCGGCTTGGTTGGCGCATCCTATGATCACATCATCTATTCTGTCCAAAGGCAATTCCGGATTTTTTGCGATAAGATTTTTGATGACGGAAGCTATTAAATCGTCAGTTCTCACGGCGGCGAGGCTACCTTTAAAGTTTCCGATTGCACTGCGAGTGCCGTCTATAATATATGCTTCTTTACTCATTTTAAGTTCATTTTTTTATGGGTAAAAAGATACGCTTTTTATTTATTTTTAATAAACGTCCACCTGTTTTTGTGGAATTTCAGAACTACCATTTTAAGATTGCTTTTGGAAAAACTTAATGAAGAACAAGAAATGAGGGTAACCAATATAGCAATGAAGCGGCCGTCCGCTGAAACAGTAACAAAGCATTCTATAGCTATTATATTACCATCTTCGGACTTTTCAATCAAGATCAATCGGTTAAAACTGAAAATGTAGGATAGGGAAATTATTTTCCTTCAAAAGATATTAGAACTTTAATGAACAAATTCGAGCAAAGGAACAATGAACCGATCAAAAACCTCGATATGTGGCGAATGTCCCACGTTTTCAAGCTCCACCAATTTTGAATTTTTGATTTTCTTTTGGGTTTCTTTGCCTAAATTTTGGTAAAGTCCCATCAAAGGTTGTAATTCTGTCGGTGCATTTGCCTTTCCAATTGCTGTTCTGTCGCGTGTTCCTATGATAAGTAGAGTGGGAGCTGTGATGTTTTGAAAGTCGTAAACTACGGGTTGTGTATACACCATATCGGTCGTAAGTGCGGCATTCCAAGCGGTTTTCGTGAAATCCGGATGAATCGTCCACCCTGCGAGCAAATTCAGCCATTTGTCATAGTCAGGTTTCCATTTTCCGTCGTAGTAAAATTTTAACTGATATTCTTTGTAGGATTGATAGGTATTTTTCAGTTCGGAAGCGTAGAGTTTATCGATGTTTTGATAAGGTGAAAATTTCCGGTAATCTTCCAGACCTATTGGGTTTTCCAGAATCAGCTTTTCGATGCTGTCGGGATACATTACGGCCATTTTCGTGGCGAGCATTCCACCCATCGAATGTCCTAAAAGAATGAATTTTTCTATTTTCAAATCATACAAAATAGCTTTCGTATTCTCTGCCAATTGCTGAAAACTGAACTGATAATGCTGGGGTTTTGATGATTTTCCGAAACCGATCTGATCCGGCATAATCACCCTGAAACCTTCTTTTAAAAGAACTTTTGCAGTTTGCTCGAAATAATATCCGTTAAAATTTTTGCCGTGAAGCAAAACGATGGTTTTACCGTTCGGTTTCGCAGGTTTGGCATCCATGAAAGCCATTTTCAAATCCTGTCCCTGTGTTTTCAATATTTTAAAAACAACCGGAAAAGGATATTGCACTGTAGATAGTACTGAATCCAAAGCCTCAATTTTTGGCTGAATTTGTGCATTGAAAAATGTACTGAAAATCAAGAAAATGGAAGAATAAATCGATGCTAATTTCATTTCGAAAACGTTTTTTACAAAAATACATAATTAAAAAGAGTCGCGAACGACCCTTTATTTTATCAGTCTATTAATAAGATTTCCACCACTGCTTATAGTTTTCGTCATCATTCAAATAATCTGTTTTTTCGCCAATTTTCGGGGTGAGGATTCTCTTATTTTCGGTATTAAGTTCCATTATTTTTTCAAGCGGTTCCTTCCATGGATGTGTTGCCAGAGCGAATTTCGAGTTGTGGACCGGAATCATTCTTTTGGCATTGAGATCTTCCATCGCCTTGATGTGGTCTCCGGGCATCATGTGGATGTATCGCCAATCTTTGTTGTATTGTCCGTTTTCAAGAATTGCCAAATCAAAACTTCCGTATTTCTCACCAATCTTTTTAAAATGATTATCGTAACCGCTGTCGCCACCGATATACACTCTTTGGTTTGGTGTTTCAAATACAAAACTTGCCCAAATCGCCTGATCACGCTTTAAACCACGCCCGGAAAAATGCCTTGCCGGTTCTGCAGTAACTTTAAATCCTTCACCTAAATCTGAACTTTCAAACCAGTCGAGTTCCACAATGTTTTTCGGATTGTAGCCCCAATACTCTAGGTGTTCACCGGTACCAAGGCCGGTAATGATCTTTTTGGTTTTCGGAAAAAGCTTAAGAACAGTTTCGTAATCCAGATGGTCCCAATGATCGTGGGTGATAATCAAATAATCCAATTCCGGAAAGTCATTTGTGGTATAAAGGTGTGTTCCCTCAAAAGCCTTTGTTGTAAAAGAGAAGGGCGACGCATTACCGCTGAAAACGGGATCCACGAGGATTTTTTTACCGTCAATTTGTAGGAAATAGGACGAGTGTCCCATCCAGATGAATACATTTTCGTTGGGATCCAAAGACTTCAAATCTGTCTTTTCAAAGTTAAAAGGTCTTTGCGGAATTTTATTGGGAAATTTCCCAAAAAGAAAGCGGAACATTACTTCCGGCATCGAGGTATCTTCTGCCAATTGCGGGGTAGAATTTAAATTGTCGAACCGTCCGTTTTTATAATGAGGAGATTTTAAAATTCTTTCCAGTCGTTCACCGGAAGGAGCTTTACCAAATTTTGCCTGTCCTAAGACAATATAAGCTGTCACCATTACAGCAACCGCCAGCATAAGAATTATAATCATAAGTTTCTTTAGAATCTTCATTTTTTATTCGGGTTTCACTGGTTTTAAGTCGAGTAACCAGTATGGAATTTATTTTACAAACGCCTGCAAATGTAAATTAAAATTAAAGGAATGAATAAAATCATGGGAATAATTTTATCTATCATTGAAATAAGTGTTAACTTTAATACAATCAAAAAAATTAAATATTATGCACGAAAATGTAGTCATTAAACAAAGAGTGAACGCGCCTGTAGAAAAGGTTTGGAACGCTTTGACCGATAAAGCGCAGATGAAGGAATGGTATTTTGATATCCCTGATTTCGAGCTGGGACTTCATAATGAGTTCAATTTTTTTGAACCCGGAGGTGAAAATAAGTATCATCACCATGGTAAGATTCTGGAAGTAATTCCAAATCAGAAATTTAAGCATACCTGGTCTTATCCGGAAATCTCTAAAGAGAAAACGATTGTGAGATGGGAGCTGGAAGAAGATAACGGAGGAACTTTAATTACCCTTACGCATAAAGGTTTGGAGAATTTCAACCATTTGGGTACAGACTTTCAGAAAGAAAGTTTTGAAAACGGCTGGAATGGAATTTTAGGGCAGAGCTTGAAAGAATTTATAGAAAAATAGATTAATATTGATTGAGGGAAACACGCCGAGAGGCGTGTTTTTGTTTTTTTTAAACAATGTTTGCAGATGTTTAATTTAAATTTAATGAAAAATAAAAAAAAGCTTTTGGTGTCTTTGATTTTAAAGTCTGTCATTGCTGGTTCGCACGCTGCTCCACTTTTTTGTAGGTGTAAGCGCTCATCATAATACTGAATTCATACAGCAGAAGAAGAGGGAACGCTGCCATCAGCATACTCAGTACATCAGCGGGAGTAATAATTGCCGCAACAACCATAATTAAAACAATCGCATGTCGGCGGTAAGTTCGCATGAACTGTGGCGTTAATATTCCTATTGAAGTCAGGAAATAAACAATCACCGGAAAGAGGAATACAAGCCCCATCCCAAGCACAACTTGCATAAAAAGGGTAGTATAATCACTGAGATCAAATAGCTGAGTGATTGAATCTGAAATCGTAAACAATAACCCGAAATTAATCGCAAACGGAAGGATGAGGAAATATCCGCATAAAATTCCTACGATAAAAAGAATCCACACAAAATTAATCATGAAAACAGAGTTTTTGCGCTCGTTTGGATGTAGTGCGGGCGAAATAAATCGCCAAAGTTCCCAGATGATATAAGGAAAAGCTGCAACAATTCCCCCGAAAATAGAAACCGACATCATCACATTAAACTGCTGGAACAGTTTCTTCTGCTGTACAGCAAAATGTTCCGGCAGTGTAATACTGTCTTCGCCGATAAGTTCGCGCGAAAAATGATTTACCACCCTAAAGGTAAAGAAGTCGTTGCGTGTAGGCCCGAAAAAAATATGGTCCATGATCCAGTTTACATTCAGTCCCACTACAATGGCGCCTATAATAATGGCAATGATGGAGCGAATCAGGTGTCCTCTCAATTCGCCGATGTGTCCCCAGAATGACATTTCTTTTCCCTCACTCATTTTAAAAATTCAAGATTTAAAATTTAAGATTGCGAAATTACTGAATTATTGCGTAAAACGGGAAACCGGGCGAAAACTATTTCGTCTTCAAATCTCAGCATTTCTGTGGATGCGATGCACCAAATTTTGCTGAATTTTAGTTAATTCCTTCATCCAATAGTCGGTGGATGTCAATAATTCCGTGGTATTTGCCCTGTTCGGTCACAATGAGCTGGCCGATATTTTTGTCTTTCAGAATCTGCATGGCTTCTTTTGCCAGTGCATTTTTATCAATACTTTTTGGATGAGCGCTCATGATATCTTTTGCGATAATTTTAGAAAGATCCTGCTCGCTGAGCAGCATCCTGCGAAGATCGCCATCGGTAATCACGCCAGTAATTTTTTCGTTATCTGTTACTACCGTAATCCCGTGCGAAGAACCGCTTACCGAAATAATAATCTCTCGGATATTGGCATTTTCAGAAACCTGGGGCTTTTGAGAGGAAAGAAACTGCTCTACCTTTGCCGTCAGGTTTTTGCCTAAACTGCCCCCTGGGTGGAATTTTGCAAAATCATTTTCTTTGAAGCCGTTCAGTTTCATAAGGCAAACTGCCAAAGCGTCGCCCAAAGCCATTTGTACTATTGTGGAACTGGTTGGCGCGAGTTTTATCGGGCAGGCTTCTTTTTCTACCGAAGAATTTAAAATAACATCCGAAAACTCTGCCAGTTTCGAGTTCATATTTCCCGTCATTCCTATTAATGCGGAAGAATAGTCTTTCAAAAAGGGCAGTAGGTTTACAATTTCCGGCGAATTTCCTGAATTGGAAATGCAAAGCACCACATCAGTTTTCTGAATAACGCCCAAATCTCCGTGAATCGCTTCAGAAGCATGAAGAAACTGTGATGGAGTTCCGGTAGAATTCAGCGTTGCGACGATTTTGTTGCCTACATGGGCAGATTTTCCGATCCCGACAATAATGAGTTTTCCCGCCGCCGAGTTGATGAGTTCTGTCGCTTTAAGAAAGTTTTCATCCAGGCGGTTTTTCAGATTTTCAAGTTCTTTAATTTCAATGGAAATTGCATTTTTCGCTATTTGTAGAATTTCAGGATGATTCATCGGTGCTGATTTGAAAAAAGGAAATTTTTAATCCTATTAATATACGGAAATATTTTATTTTTCTGATGCTCAAAATTAAAGGTGTATTTTTTAATTTTGATTTTTATTTTCTAACTTTGGGTAAAATGCAAATTTAGTAAAGAATTTAAGACAGACTGCCAGAGATAAAGAATTTTCAAATAATAAAATAAAATTCTTTCTTTAGCGATACAATGAATAATAAAAGATGAAAACAAAAAACGCCGATTTATCAAAAGAACTCAAAAAGTATTTCGGCTTCTCAACATTTAAAGGTCAGCAGGAAGCGATTATAAAAAATTTACTCGACGGGAAAGATATTTTTGTACTTATGCCTACAGGGGGCGGAAAATCGTTGTGTTACCAGTTGCCAGCGCTTATTTCCGAAGGAACTGCCATTGTGGTTTCGCCATTAATTGCGCTGATGAAAAACCAGGTAGATGCTGTTAACGGGCTTTCTTCCGATCTTGGCGTTGCCCATGTTTTGAATTCTTCCCTCAATAAAACCCAGACCAAACAGGTTTTCGATGATATCAAAGCCGGACGCACCAAGCTGCTATATGTTGCCCCCGAATCACTGATTAAGGAAGAATATCTGGATTTTCTGCGGGATGTGAAAATCTCTTTTGTAGCCATTGATGAAGCGCACTGTATTTCGGAATGGGGACACGATTTCCGCCCGGAATACAGAAACCTGAAGCTTATTATCGATAAAATTGCAGATGTGCCGGTGATTGCTTTAACTGCAACCGCAACGCCAAAAGTTCAGGATGACATCCAGAAAACGCTGGGAATGACGAATGCTTTGGTTTTTAAAGAAAGCTTTAACCGCCCGAACCTCTTTTACGAAGTTCGCCCGAAAGTTAATATCGACAAAGAAATTGTAAAATTCATCAATCAGCATAGAGGAAAATCGGGTATTGTTTACTGTCTCAGCAGGCGGAAAGTTGAAGAATTTGCGCAACTGCTGCAGGTCAACGGAATCAATGCGCTGCCGTATCATGCAGGTCTTGACCAAAAAACCCGTGTTGCAAACCAGGATAAATTCCTGATGGAAGAATGTGATGTAATTGTCGCTACCATTGCTTTCGGAATGGGAATCGATAAGCCTGATGTAAGGTTTGTGATTCATTACGATATTCCAAAATCTCTCGAAAGTTATTACCAGGAAACCGGAAGAGCCGGAAGAGATGGTGGAGAAGGTTACTGTCTCGCGTTTTATGATCCAAAAGACATCGAGAAACTTGAGAAATTTCTTGCACAGAAACCCGTTTCTGAGCGCGAAATCGGCCTTCAGCTCCTGAATGAAGTGGTGGGTTACGCCGAAACTTCCATGAGCCGCCGCCAGTATATTCTTTATTATTTCGGCGAACAGTTCGATCCAATAAACGGCGCTGGTGCACAAATGTGCGATAATTCTGTAAATCCACCTACGCTGAAAGATGCGACCAAAGAACTGACTCAGGTATTGAAACTGGTAAAAGATCTCGAAGAGAAATTCAAGACTAAAGATTTGATTTCGGTTATTGTCGGGAAAGAAAATTCGGTTACAAAATCTTATAAACTTGAAACGAGCAAGTATTTCGGTTTCGGAAAAAATGAAGCTGAAAATTTCTGGAAATCGATTATTCGTCAGGCAACCGTACAGGATTATCTTCAGAAAGATATCGAAACGTACGGTGTGCTGAAAGTAACAGAAAAAGGCAGAAAAGTTATTGACGGAAAAGATAAAACCCCATTTCTCATCGCTGAAGACCGCGAATACGATCTTGCCCAGACCAAAGCAGATTCGCAGCAGCTTCAGGTGCAGCAAAACAGCGGTTTAGACGAAAATCTTTTTGTTCAGCTGAAAGAATTGCGCAAGTCGGTAGCCAAAAAACATGGCATTCCGCCTTACACGGTTTTCATGGATCCAAGTTTGGAAGATATGACCGTTCAGTATCCGGTCACCACTGAAGAAATCGGAAAAACCTACGGAGTTGGCGAGGGAAAAGCGAAAAAATACGGAAAGGAATTTGCCGAGTTCATTAAAAAATACGTTGAAGAAAACGGTATCGAGCGAACCCAGGACATGGTCATCAAACAGGTGGCAAATAAATCCAGTCACAAAGTTTTCATCATTCAGAGTACGGATAAAAAAATTGATCTCGAGGATATTGCGAAAGCTAAAAACCTTTCTATGGAGGATTTGCTGAAAGAAATGGAACGTATTGTTTATCAGGGAACGAAGCTTAATATTGATTATTATATCGATGAGAATTTTGATGAAGACATTGTAGATGATTTCATGGAATTTATGCGCGGTTCCGACAGTGACAGCATGAAAGTCCTTCTGGCCGAATTTGGCGATGATTTAAGTGATGAAGAAGTTCGGATGTTGAGGATTAAATTCATCTCTGATGTTGCAAATTAACGGTCAAAATATCCTGGTTTGACAGCTGTTCACAAAAAAAAATCCATTATTTTCATCCTTCCAGACCTTGAAACCGGCGGAGCGGAGCGAATTGTTACAACCATCGCTAATCATCTTCCACGTAACTTATTTTTGCCCAAAATAATGCTGTTGAGAAAGGAAGGCGGCTATCTCGATCTCTTAAAAGATGATATAGAAGTAATCGACCTGAAAACTCCAAGGATCCGACATTCTTTAAAGCCGATTTTGCTCGAAATAAAGAAAAGAAAACCCGATATCGTGTTCTGCGGTTTTGGGGAAATCAACGCTTATCTTTCATTATTTATTCCGCTTTTTCCGAAAACGAAATTCATTGCCAGAGAAACCAATGTTGTTTCCCAGCATGTAAAGCGTAAGGAAATTCGGTTTTTCTACAGATTTTATAGCAATTATCACCGGATCATTTGCCAGAGCGATGACATGGCGAATGATCTTATCGTTAATTTTAAAATAAAACCTCATAAGATCATTAAAATCAACAATCCTGTCGATTTCGGTTTTATTGAAAAACAGTTGGAACTTTCGGTACGGCCGGAAAGTTTTAAATCTGATTTTAAAAATGTCGTTGCGATTGGAAATCTCTCTTACAGAAAAGGTTTCGATCATCTTTTAAAAGTATTCGGGCATTTAAAAAACGAAAAAATTCTGCTGCATATTCTCGGAGATGGCAGAGACAAGGTTTTGCTGCATCAGAAAAAGGAGGAATTTGGCTTGGAAAACGTAATTTTTCACGGTCAGCAGAAAAACCCTTATCAGTTCCTGAAATTCGCGGATTTATTTGTACTCTCATCACGTTATGAAGGATTTCCGAATGTACTTCTGGAAGCCGGAGCATGCGGAATTTATTCACTCGCCAATAATTGTCCGGGTGGCATTAACGAAATTATTCAGCCTCAAGTTAACGGTGAAATATTCACCATCGAAAACCATGAAGCGTTTGGCGAAAAGATGATCCAGATTTTAAAGGAACACCATCCAAGTGAGTTAATTCGTGATTCGATCCGTTCTCGTTTTTCAAAAGATAAAATTCTTAGCCATTACGAAAAAATTTTCAATAATTTATGATTTTAATCATAAGTTAATTTTAAAAATTTGTAAACTTTTTACCTCGGGTAAATGTTTTTACTATTGAATGTCAGTATTTTAAATTATTTAATTTGTAAACTTTTTTTTATTTAGATTATCTTCTGTAAATTTATTTCGAAAATAATAATATTTATGGAGGCTGAAAAAATTACTAAGAAACAAAAAGTTTATTCTTATAAAGATGCTTATGAAAGCACTTTGCAATACTTTAACGGTGATGATCTCGCAGCAAAAGTCTGGGTAAGTAAATATGCGCTGAAAGATTCAGATGGCAATATTTACGAAAGAACACCGGATGATATGCATCACAGAATCGCCTCGGAAATCTCCAGAATTGAAGCCAAATATCCAAACCCGCTTTCTGAACAGGAAATTTTCAGTCTCATTAAAAATTTCAAATATATTATTCCGCAGGGAAGCCCGATGACGGGAATTGGGAACGATTTTCAAATCGCTTCACTTTCCAACTGTTTCGTCATCGGCAGCGGTACCGACAGTGATTCCTACGGAAGTATTATGAAAATTGACGAAGAGCAGGTGCAGCTGATGAAAAGACGCGGCGGCGTTGGTCATGATTTGTCACACATCCGCCCGAAAGGTTCTCCCGTGAAAAATTCTGCGCTTACTTCAACCGGTTTGGTGCCGTTTATGGAAAGGTATTCCAATTCCACGCGTGAAGTGGCTCAGGATGGCCGAAGAGGAGCGCTCATGCTTTCTGTTTCTGTAAATCACCCAGATTCTGAAGATTTCGTAAATGCCAAACTTGAGCAGGGAAAAATCACCGGCGCCAATATTTCGGTACGTATTGATGATGAATTTATGCAAGCCGTGGTAGGGAAGGAAGATTACGTTCAGAAATATCCGATCCACAGCAAAAATCCTAAAGTTAGCAAAGAAATTAAAGCGACCGAACTTTGGAATAAAATCATTCACAATGCCTGGAAATCCGCGGAACCGGGCGTGCTTTTCTGGGATACCATTATTAAAGAATCCTTGCCCGACTGTTATGCAGATTTAGGTTACGAAACGGTTTCTACCAATCCTTGCGGCGAAATTCCGCTGTGTCCGTATGATTCCTGCAGACTTTTGGCTGTGAATTTATTCTCTTACGTTGAAAATCCTTTTACCAAAAAGGCGAAATTCAATTTTGAGCTTTTCAAAGAACATGTAGCATATGCCCAAAGAATGATGGATGACATCATCGACCTCGAAATGGAAAAAATCGATGCAATTATCCATAAAATAGACTCGGATCCTGAAAGCGATGAAATTAAAGCCACAGAGAAAAATCTCTGGATCAAAATCCGCAAAAAAACCATCGAAGGCCGCAGAACCGGCGTAGGAATTACCGCAGAAGGCGATATGTTGGCGGCTTTAAATATTCAGTACGGCAGCAAAGAAGGCAACGAATTTTCGACTTTAGTGCACAAAACTTTAGCGCTTGCCGCATACCGGTCTTCTGTTGAAATGGCGAAGGAAAGAGGAGCGTTTGCAATCTATGACGCAAAAAGAGAAGAGAAAAACCCTTTTATTTTAAGAATCAAAGAAGCGGATCCCACACTGTATGAAGATCTAAAAAAATACGGCAGAAGAAATATAGCTTTGCTTACCATTGCCCCAACGGGAAGCACCTCGCTGATGTCGCAAACCACCTCTGGTATTGAGCCTGTGTTTCTTCCGGTTTACAAGCGAAGAAGAAAAGTGAATCCCAATGACAAAGATGTTCGGGTAGATTTTGTTGATGAAGTAGGGGATTCCTGGGAAGAATATCTTGTTTTTCATCACCGTTTCAGACAATGGATGGAAGTTAACGGAATCGATACCGATAAAAAATACACTCAGGAAGAAATTAATAAAATCATCGAAGTTTCGCCTTATTACAAAGCCACTTCCAATGATGTGGACTGGCTGAGTAAGGTTGAAATGCAGGGTGCGATCCAGAAATGGGTAGATCATTCGATTTCGGTGACGATTAATGTTCCCAATGATGCGACTGAAGAACTCGTAAATCAGCTTTACATCAAAGCTTGGGAAGTAGGCTGTAAAGGTGTAACCGTTTACCGTGATGGTTCCCGTTCCGGAGTTTTGGTTTCGAATGACGAGAAAAAAGAAGAAAAAACTGAGATCCTGCAACCTGCTTTTCCAACAAAAAGACCGCACGTGCTGGAAGCTGATGTGGTACGTTTCCAGAATAATAAAGACAAATGGATTGCCTTTGTTGGTCTCATAGACAAAAAACCTTACGAAATTTTCACCGGTTTGGCCGATGACGAAGAAGGCATTGCGCTTCCGCGTTGGGTAAATGAAGGATTGATTTTTAAAAACCGTGATGAAGACGGCAAATCCCGATACGACTTCCAGTTTACCAATTTGCGTGGCTATAAAACCACAATTGAAGGGCTTTCACATAAATTTAATCCTGAATTCTGGAATTACGCTAAATTGATTTCAGGGACATTAAGACATGGAATGCCGATTGAAAATGTCGTGGAACTCATCAACCGCCTCGAACTCGATTCCGAATCCATCAACAACTGGAAAGCCGGTGTTGCACGGGCCTTGAAACGCTATATCGCCGACGGAACTGAAGCTGCCGGCAAATGTTCGAACTGCGGATCGGATCAGGTGGTATATCAGGAAGGGTGCCTGATTTGTAAGAATTGTGGAAGCTCGAAGTGTGGATAATTTAATGATGAATTTGATTAACATTTTTTCGTGTGAAAACTCGTTAAATCTGAAGTCGATTTTCAGGATTTCCGTGCCGCGAATGCACAAAAATCCGTAAATTTGTGCACCTTTAATTTTTAATCAATCAAATAAAAATAAAAATGAGTCAATTCGATGTTACCGTTATCGGTTCCGGTCCTGGTGGTTATGTTGCGGCAATCCGTTGTGCACAGTTAGGTTTGAAAACTGCAATTATAGAGAAATATCCTACCATGGGCGGTACATGTCTGAATGTTGGATGTATCCCTTCCAAAGCGTTGCTCGACAGTTCTGAACATTTCGAAAACGCAAAACATAATTTCGCCAACCACGGCATTATCATCGACGAGCCAAAAGCAGATTTGGCAAGAATGATCGCCAGAAAAAACGAAGTGGTAGACCAAACGACGAAAGGAATCACCTTCCTGATGGACAAAAATAAAATCACCGTTTATGAGGGTGTAGGTAGTTTCGAATCTTCAACTCAGGTTAAAGTAACTAAAAACGACGGTTCATCAGAGATCATCGACTCCAAATATATCATCATCGCGACAGGTTCCAAACCAAGTTCGCTGCCTTTCATTACTTTGGATAAAGAAAGAGTCATTACTTCTACCGAAGCTTTGGAACTGAAAGAAATTCCGAAACATCTTGTCGTAATCGGTGGCGGTGTAATTGGTTTGGAATTAGGTTCTGTTTACAAAAGATTAGGTTCTGAAGTTACCGTTGTTGAATTTATGGATAAAATCATCCCAACCATGGACGGTGCTTTATCGAAAGAACTCAACAAAGTTTTAAGAAAACAGGGCATTAAATTCATGCTGTCTACGGCTGTTCAGGCTGTTGAAAGAAACGGTGACACTGTAAAAGTTACCGCGAAAGATAAAAAAGGTGAAGAAGTAGTAGTTGAAGGCGATTATGTATTGGTTTCTGTAGGGAGAAAACCTTACACAGACGGACTTGCCATAGAAAAAGCAGGTGTAGATTTAGATGAAAGAGGAAGAGTGAAAACAAACGAACATCTTCAGACCAATGTTTCCAACATTTATGCAATCGGAGATGTTGTTGCAGGAGCAATGTTGGCGCACAAAGCATCTGAAGAAGGTGTTTTAGTTGCAGAACAGCTTGCCGGACAAAAACCGCACATCAATTATAATCTGATTCCGGGTGTGGTTTATACCTGGCCGGAAGTTGCTGCAGTAGGAAAAACTGAAGAGCAGCTGAAAGCAGAAGGCGTTGCCATAAAAGTAGGAAATTTCCCAATGAGAGCTTTGGGAAGAAGTCGCGCTTCCGGTGATATAGATGGTTTCATCAAGATTATTGCAGACGAAAAAACTGATGAGGTTTTAGGCGTGCACATGATTGGTGCGAGAGCTGCCGATATGATTGCCGCTGCGGTAACCGCGATGGAATTCCGCGCAAGTGCTGAAGATATCGCAAGAATGTCGCATGCACACCCAACTTTTGCAGAAGCGATTAAAGAAGCCGCTTTGGATGCAACCGGAAAAATTGCACTTCATATGTAAAAAGAAGAATCTAAATTGTAGATATTTTAAAGAGGAGTTTCGGCTTCTCTTTTTTTTGTTGCGTAATCTTACCATTACGAGGGATTCGTAAATTTTTATGATAATAAGTGATGAGAAAAAAGATCAAGTATTTATTTTGATTATTTAATAATTAAAATATTATTTCATTATCAAAATTTATAAAAAATGATGCATTATTTGAATAATCAGCTACGGAAATCTTTCCGCAATATTGTTTTGTCATTTCTGCAGCGTGCGGAGCCATTTCTGTAGGTTGCGGAACCATTTCTGAAGGTTGCGGAACCATTTATGTACGTTGCGGAATCATTTCTGATGTCTGCTGCTTCGTTTTGTGCGGAAATAAATTTGTTTAAATATCACTCACTTTTTTGTATTTAAAGAAGGGTTTGATGTTTCTGTTCAGATAAACACCTTTCGAAAAAGCAGCCCGGAAATCATCGAAAACTTCCTGCGGAACGTCGAGATAATTGTAGACCGCTCCAGACACATAAACGATAGTCAGGATCTGGAGTTCCGGTTTATAAAAATATTTTCTGATGACTGATGAGGGCATAATTCCATTTCATCAATATCCGTTCCTTTAGTTTTCTTACCTTTGCAGTCAATTATATATATCAGGCTAACCTATGGATCTCGGCAAAACTCAGTTACTAAAAATCGCAGAAAAAAACTATTCAGGATTATTTCTAGAAGATGAAAACGGAGAAAGAGCATTTCTTCCTAAAATTTTTGCTTCAGAAGATGCTGAAATTGGCGATGAAATGGAAGTTTTCGTTTATCAGGATGATGACAGACTGAAGGCAACCATCGAAAAACCAAACGCCGAAGTAGGCGAATTTGCCGTGATGACCTGCGTGCAGAGCCTGCCCAGCGGCGCTTTTATGGATTGGGGAATTATTAAAGATTTATTCATTCCGTACAAACAGCAGAAACAGAAAATTGTCGAAGGTAAAAGATATCTGGTGCATGTTTATATTGATGAATTTTTAGGATTAATCACCGGTACAACACGGTTCAAGAGAAATCCGCAATACGAAGATCTGCCTTTCCGCAAAGGCGATAAAGTGAATCTGATTTTGATGGGCGAAGGCGAATTGGGATGGAATGTTATCGTGAATAAAAAATATATCGGTTTAATTTACGCCTCAGATGTTTACAAAAAACTCTTTCCTCTGTCGGAAGAAATTGGTTACATAAAATCCATCCGCGAAGACGGTAAAATCGATGTTTCCCTTCAGCCGGAAGGTTACGAAAACAACGACGAATTCCAGCAGATTATTCTCGATAAACTGAAGGATAACTACGGTTTACTCTATCTTTCCGACAAGTCTGAGCCGGAAGAAATTAAGCAGGAACTGCAGATGAGCAAAAAGAATTTTAAGAAAGCCATCGGCGGTTTGTACCGGGATAAAAAAATTGAAATTTTAGAAGATAAAATCCGCCTTTTGGAAGAAGGAGAATAATAGGAAAATGAATGGGAGCGGGCTTTAGCCCGCTTTATTTATTAAAAACCAAGACGGCTTTAGCCAAAATATAAAATAAAAAGAGCAGAATCCAATGTTGGAACTGCTCTTTCTTTTGTCGGGATGACTGGATTCGAACCAGCGACCCCTTGCACCCCATGCAAGTACGCTACCGGGCTGCGCTACATCCCGAACGCAGGTGCAAAAATAAGGAATCGCAGGTGATTTTCAAAATGAATTTCATCTCTAATTCCTGTTTTTTATCAATAGCCAACCGTTTAAAATACGCCCGTCAGAAACTTTAATGATATACCAATAGCTTCCGGTTGGAAGGGCACGGGAATCAAATTTTCCGTCCCATTCAAAAGTTCCGGCGGTTATTTTTGACAGGACCAGTTTTCCGTTTCTGTCGTAAACTTTAATGTCAGAATTCGGGTAAATTTCCATTCCGTCTATTTTCCATGTATCATTAATGCCGTCAGAATTAGGAGTGAAACTGTTCGGAACATTGAAAATCGTGAAATTCATCTGCCCAATCACGCAGTTTCCGGAGGTTTTTACAAATATCGTATGACTTCCGTTGGACAGATTGCTAAATATATTTGACGTTTGCCAAACAGCATTGTCCAAAGAATAGAGAAAATCCCCAGAATTCGACATAATGACTGTTGCCGTATTATTTACGATCTGAATTCCCGTAATCGTTCCGAAAGATGATTTCGTTACCATAACAGAAGATGTATTTTCGCATCCAAAAATATTTCTAACTTTTACCGTGTATTTTCCGACCTCAGAAACCGAAAGCGTCTGTTTTGTCGAGATTACAGTTGGATTGCTGTCTTTCGTCCATTCGTAAGAAGAAAATCCGCTTCCTGCATCTAAATTTACTGATTGTCCTGAGCAAAATTCCGCGCTCGCAGGGAGATTCAGTGTTGGTTTTGAATGTAAAGTTAAATCCAGTTTTACGTAGACAAAACAGCCAAGTGTGTTAGAAATTTTCACATAAAACACATTTGCTCCGATGTTCAGTTCTTGGTTTGCCGGATTAGAAATTGATTGATTCGCGGAATCAAAGAATTCGAAGGTTAAACCTGCTGTATTGGCAATAAGACTTGTTCTGTAATTATTAAGATCTACAATCTTAGTAGTTGCTGTAGTATCATTACAAAAAGCGGTTGCATAATCATTTGCCGGAATTCCGCCATTCGCAACAGCAACTTTTACCGACAGTTTGGTTGTACTTTCGCAGCCGTTTACAGATTGAGTTGCATGGTAAGTTTTACCATCCGAAAGTGGAGTAGAAGCCGTCAGTATCGTGCCTGTTGAATCATACCAGATTATATTCTGACCGGTTACCGTCAAATTAGAAATAGTAGGGTTCTGGGCTGAACAGAAATCCTGCTGATTACTTCCTGTCGGTGCCGTAGGATCATTGAGCGTTACCGTAATTTCTGTTTTGGCACTTTCGCAGCCATTCAGCGTCTGGCTTGCATAATATTTTGTACCGTCAGTTAAAACGGTGTTTGCACTTAAAGCATTTCCTGCAGCATCATACCATTTTATGGAAGTTCCCGTAATCTGAAGATCGGAAATTTTAGGTGAAATGATCTTGCAGAAATTTTGTGCTGCATTTGCAATAGGCAAAGGCTCACTGGTGATCGTTACATTCTGGTTTTGCGTGGAGATATTCCCGTTTCCGTCGTCGTATTTCCAGATAATCACATAGTTTCCAGGTAAAGAATAGTGAAGTGGATCCGATGTTGTAGCGGTGATGTTTCCCATGCAGGCGTCTGTCGCTGTTGGGATGGTGGAAATTACTGTTTTGCAGTTTCCGGTAATTAAAGGAAGATTGGCGAGAGTAGGAACTGGAGCTGTTTTGTCTTCAACTTTTACTTCTATAGTAAAAGTTCCGTCACAACCGCTTGTACCGGAAATCGTGCACGAATATATTCCGGCGTTTAAGACTGAAGCATTTAAAATTGTGGGGTTTTGTTCGGTAGAAGTAAAGCCATTTGGCCCCGTCCAGGAAAATGTGGTGCCGCCTGAAGCTTTTAAATTAATTGGAGAATTAACACAGACAGGTGAATTGCTTTGCAGACTTCCTATATTAGAATTCCCGTCAAAGCGAAATAAGAAAGCGTCTGAATCGCCGTTACCACTGTTATTTACTAATTCAATTCCGTTAATCTCCATTTTTTTTTGATGATAGTTCCCTGTGAGATATGCTCTATCATTAACCAACAAAAATTTTGAAGGGGCGTTTGCACCCCAGGACGGACTTGTTGAACTTGATTTAAATATAAATTGTGGCGTGAAAGTATCAAGATTGATTTTAAAATAGATCAAATCAATATTTGGACTGCCATTGGAAGCTATACTACCTGAGATATCCGTTCCGCCGAGATTAACTTTATCATAAAAGTGACTGAAAACATAAATCTCATCTGAGCTGTTTGCATTGAAAAAGGATCTGTTAAGAGTAGTAGGATTGTTATTTCCTTCATCATTTGGAACCTGGAATTGACTGTTATTATTATATTTTAGGTATCTGGATATTGATAAATCGGTATTATACTCCACTATTAAACCCTGCAATGAGTTGGTAGAATCGGAAATGACGTGTGTACCTAAATTTGTGGATCTGTGATATACACCATAACTGTATAATTTAGAATTGAATTTATTATAGTGCAAAACAGTAGGCATGTAACACAAACTCTGGGGGTGAGTTGTTTCTGTTGCAATGACTTCTGATTTAACTGTCTGGAGATCAGCGTTTATTTTTAATAACTTAGTTGAAGTATAATTTGGATCAGATTGAACAAGATAAATATTTCCCTGGTCATCCATCTCAGCGTCCTGAAAGTAATCTGTATTACCGTCACCATATATTTCAGCATCTACGAAAGCGCCGTCTGCAGTATATTTTGCAATAAAATATTTTGCCCGGTTTCCACTTATCCATGGATAAGGATATTGAAAAACAACCTGATCTTCGAAATTAACTCCATAGTAAAAATTGCTCGCTAGATAAATGTTATTGTTATAGTAAAATAATCGTTTACTTACATTATTATAGATTCGGGCGTCTTTAAACATTTTCTCCCATACCAAGATTCCATCTGGGGAATATTTTCTTACGTATCCTTTATAATTTTGGTAATAACCCTGTTGTTCAACTGTATAAAAATTACCTGCAGGATCTACCGTAAAAGTCAGATGTTGTATAGCTTTTTTCCAAATAAGATTACAGTTAAAGTCATATTTCAAGATATACTGTCCTTGTACAGGAAAATTGATGCTTGAACCATTATGAAAACTGTATAGAAAACCGCCTGAGATCTTCTCAATATTGACTACGCTGTCGGTGATATGACCACTAAAACTTTTTGCACAGTTACATTGCGAGAATAAAATTTGAGAGAATGATAGTAAAAGGAGAAGTAGAGGTTTTTTCATTAAATAAATTATCCTCAAATATAAATTATTCCTTCCTTACCAACAAAATCCAGTCTTCCTCTAAAAGCTTATATCCAATGTCGTACACAAATCGGTATTCTGCGCCGTTTTTGTAGACTTTCAGACTCGTAAAATAGTCGAAATCGAAGCCTTCAGAAGTGAGTTTGTTGCGCGTTGTTTTTGCCTTGCCTTCAATAAATTTCTGTTCGCTCAGGATGCGGTGGTTTTTGCGCAGTTTGTTGTTGATGTTGCGCATCAGGTTTGTCGAATCTTTATTGTGTTTGTTGTTGAAGGCATTTCTGCAGCCATCGTTGCAGAATTTCTTGTCGCTTCTTCCGATAATTTTATCGCCACATTCCAGACAATTTTCCATACTTAAAGTTTTGATAATCAAATATAAAGAATTATCCGTTTGTAACCGGATATATTTTAAATTCAAATATTTTTTATTTTTTTACGGTGTAAATAAAAAATAGTTCCTACATTTGTCCTCACAAAACAAACAGAATGTTCAATCAGTTACATCATCATCATTTTCATACTTGCACTCTCGCGAGCTGATTATGATATGTTGTAGATCACCAATATTTAATCCCGCCTGAGTAAATCAGTCGGGATTTTCTTTTTTCAAGTTCTTTTTTTTTCCTTCGATTTACTCATGCATTTTTAAAACAAATTATATGAGTAAACTCAAAATTGCCATCCAAAAAAGTGGCCGGCTCAGTGAAAAATCGATTGCGCTTTTAGAAGAATGCGGTCTTAAATTTCCCAACGGAGGCGGAAAACTCATCACCGAATCCAGTAATTTTCCTGTGGAAATTCTATTTCTGCGCGATGATGATATTCCGCAGTACGTAGAGCAGAATGTCGCCCACATCGGCATCATTGGTGAAAATGTGTTTCTCGAAAGCGAAAAAAAAATCACCATCGTTGAAAAACTGAATTTTTCGTCCTGCCGTTTAAGTTTAGCGGTTCCAAAGGAAACTGATTATGAAGGGCTGACATTCTTTAATAATAAAAAAGTAGCCACTTCTTATCCGAATATTCTGGGAAGTTATTTCCGAGAAAATGGGATTAACGCAACGGTAGAAGTAATTTCCGGAAGTGTAGAAATCGCGCCGGGAATTGGTTTGGCCGACGGAATCTGCGATATTGTAAGCAGTGGATCTACTTTGCTTTCCAATGGATTGAAAGAAGTGGAAACCGTTCTTAAAAGCCAGGCGGTTTTGGTATCGAATCAAAATCTGGATGAAGAAATACAGTCTGTTTTAAATAAATTACTTTTCCGGATCCGTTCCGTTCAAAAGGCCAGAGAAAACAAATATATTCTTCTCAATACGCCGAATAATCAGCTCGAAAAAATTATCGGGATTCTTCCGGGAATGAACAGTCCCACGATACTTCCATTGGCAAAAGAAGGGTGGAGCAGCCTGCATTCCGTCATCAGTGAAGAGAAGTTCTGGGATATTATCGACGAACTCAAAGAAGCTGGTGCCGAAGGAATTCTGGTAGTCCCAATTGAAAAAATGATTCTTTAAAATACGTAAATTTAATCCAATGAAAACCATCATTAATCCACCATACTCCGATTGGGCTGAATACTGTAAACGGCCTTCTTTTCCTGCCGAAGACCTGGAGGAAAAAGTTGCTGCTGTTTTAGAGGAAGTACGTCTGGAAGGCGATAAGGCATTGAAAAAACTGACTTTGGCTTTCGATAAAGTAGAGGTAGAAAATATAAAAGTTTCCGCGATGGAGATTGAAAAAGCAGGGTCCGAAGTTTCTGACGATCTGAAAGAAGCTATTGCGGTAGCGGCCGGCAATATCCGTATTTTTCATTCCGCTCAGCAAGTGAAAGAACCCTCCGTGGAAACCATGACCGGAATAAAATGCTGGAGAAAAAGTGTTGCCATTGAAAAGGTCGGTCTGTACATTCCCGGCGGTTCTGCACCTTTGTTTTCAACGGTTTTAATGTTGGGAATTCCCGCCATGATTGCCGGATGCGGGAAAATTGTATTGTGCACGCCTCCCGACAAAAACGGCAACATTAATCCTGCAGTTTTGTATACCGCTTCTTTTCTTGGCATTAACGAAATTTATAAAGTAGGTGGTGCGCAGGCGGTTGCAGCTTTGGCTTTCGGTACAGAAACAGTTCCTAAAGTTGACAAAATTTTCGGGCCCGGAAATCAGTATGTTACCAAAGCCAAAGAATTGGTTCAGAAAAACGGCATCGCGATTGATCTTCCCGCCGGACCCAGTGAAGTTCTGGTAATTGCAGATTCCGCTGCTGATGCTGATTTCGTAGCTTCAGATTTGCTTTCTCAGGCAGAACACGGACCAGACAGTCAGGTTGTTTTGGTTTCAGATTCTGGGGAACTGGTAGAGAAAGTGAAAATTGCTTTGAATGAGCAGCTGAGCGTTTTACCCAGAGCATCTGTTGCTGAAAAAGCACTCGAAAACAGTTTTTCTGTGGTGTTAAATTCCATCACCGAATGTATAGATTTCAGTAATCTATATGCGCCAGAACATTTAATCCTTGCCATTGAAAAGGCTGAAGAATTTGCTGACCAAATTCAGAATGCCGGTTCGGTTTTTCTCGGGAATTATTCCTGCGAAAGTGCAGGCGATTATGCGAGCGGAACCAATCACACCCTTCCTACAAACGGCTATGCCAGAAGTTACAGCGGCGTTTCTTTAGACAGTTTCGTGAAAAAAATTACTTTCCAGAATATCAGTAAATCGGGGTTGCAGAAGATTGGCAGATCAATTGAGGTGATGGCAGAAGCAGAACAGCTTTTGGCACACAAAAACGCGGTTTCTACAAGACTAAAAAAAATACAGGATGAAAAATAAAATTCAGGCGCTCGTCAGAAAAAACATTCAGGTTTTGGCTCCGTACTCCAGCGCGAGAGATGAATATTCGGGAAAAGAAGGAATTTTTCTGGATGCCAACGAAAACCCGTTCGGGACCTACAACCGTTATCCCGATCCTTATCAGCCGGCTTTAAAAGAAAAATTGGCGGAACTCAAAAATATTTCTCCGAAGCAGATTTTTATCGGGAACGGAAGTGACGAGGCAATCGATCTGGCATTCAGAATTTTCTGTGAACCGGGTAAGGACAAAGCGCTGACTTTTGTTCCGACGTATGGAATGTATGAAGTTTCGGCAAATATCAACAATGTGGAACTTATTAAACTTCCTTTGGATGAGGAATTTCAGATGGACAGAAATCTTTTACTGCCTTATTTTTCGGATCCAAACCTAAAACTGATTTTTATCTGTTCGCCCAATAATCCTACCGGAAATTTATTGCGAACCGATGATATTGAGTTTATCCTTAAAAACTTTAACGGGATTGTACTCATCGATGAAGCGTATATTGATTTCTGCGATCAGCCTTCTTTCATTCAGAAAATCAACGAATATCCCAATTTAATCGTGATTCAAACCTTAAGCAAAGCGTGGGGATTAGCCGGAATCCGTCTCGGAATCGGTTACATGAATGAAGAAATTCTTTCCTATTTCAACCGCGTGAAAGCACCTTACAACATCAGCACAGGCAATCAGCATACAGCCCTGGAAATTTTAGGTAAAGAATCGGAATTTAATCAGAAAGTAAAGAATATTTTAATTGAAAAAAAACAGCTCATTCAAAATCTTTCCGGTTTAAAAATCATCAGAAAAATTTATCCTTCCGATGCCAATTTTCTTCTGGTAGAAGTAGAAAACGCTGATGAACTCTATGAAAAGCTTATTGAAAGAAAAATTATCATCAGAAACCGCAATTCTGTCATCAAAAACTGTATGCGTATTTCTGTAGGAACGGCGGAGGAAAATCAAGAATTATTAAATGCATTAAAAGAATTCAGCAATGACTAAGAAAGTTTTATTTATAGACCGCGACGGAACCATCATCCGTGAACCTGAAAATTTTCAGATCGACAGTTTTGAAAAACTCGAATTTTTGCCCAATTCGATCAGCAGTCTTTCAAAAATTGCCAGAGAACTCAATTATGAATTGGTGATGGTAAGCAATCAGGACGGTTTGGGAACAGATTCTTTTCCGGAAGACACTTTCTGGCCGGTGCACAATTTCATCATCAATACTTTAAAAAATGAGGGCGTAAATTTTGCAGAAATCTTTATTGATCCGTCTTTTGAGCACGAAAATAAACCCACCAGAAAACCCGGAACCGCAATGCTCAGCAAATATATTTACGGAAAGTACGATATAGAAAATTCCTTCGTCATTGGTGACCGGAAAACCGATATCAAACTTGCGGAAAATTTAGGCTCAAAATCCATATTCATCGGTGAAGAAGAAAATACGCTTGCAACTTTTGTCACCCAAGACTGGAACGAAATTTATCAGTATTTGAAATCGGTCCCAAGAATCGGAAAAGTGAAAAGGGAAACCCTGGAAACTTCCATCAATATTGAAGTGAATCTCGATGGCAGCGGCGTTTCAGAAATAAATACGGGTTTGCCTTTTTTCGATCATATGTTGCAGCAGATTTCCAGACACGGCAACCTCGATCTGAAAGTTCAGGTAAAAGGCGACCTCGAAATTGATGAACATCACACGGTTGAAGACACTGCGATCGCTTTGGGCGACGCTTTTCTACAGGCGCTCGGAAACAAGAAAGCGATTTCGCGGTACGGCTTTTTATTGCCGATGGATGACTGCCTGGCTCAGGTTGCCGTGGATTTCGGTGGAAGACCCTGGCTGGTTTGGGAAGCGGAATTTAAAAGAGAGAAAATCGGAAATGTTCCCACCGAACTGTTTTTCCATTTCTTTAAATCGTTCAGCGATCAGGCAAGATGTAACCTCAATATTAAAGCTGAAGGCGACAATGAACACCACAAAATCGAGGCAACCTTCAAAGCTTTTGCAAAAGCAGTGAAAATGGCGGTGAGCAAAACCGAAAACTATAACATCCCTAGCACCAAAGGAATTTTATGATCGCAATATTGAAATACAATGCAGGAAACGCGCTTTCCGTGGAAAATGCGGTAAAGCGGCTCGGGTACGAAACAGTTATTACGGATGACCCGGAAGTACTGAAAAGTGCTGAAAAAGTAATTCTTCCGGGAGTTGGAGAAGCAGCTTCTGCCATGAATTATCTGAAAGAAAAGGGACTCGATAAAGTAATTAAATCCCTGAAACAGCCGGTTCTCGGAATATGTCTCGGGATGCAGCTGCTTTGTGAGTCTTCGGAAGAAGGTGAAACTGAAACTTTAGGAATTTTTAAAACAAAAGTAAAAAAGTTTCCGCCCGAAGATCTTGTGCCTCACACCGGCTGGAATAATTTCACTTCAGTAAAAGGAAAATTGTTCGAAGATGTTGACATCGAAGAAAACTGCTATTTTGTTCACAGTTATTACGCAGAAATCAGTGATGAAACCGTGGCGGTAACTGATTATATTTTGCCTTTCAGCGCGGCTTTACAGAAAGATAACTTCTACGCTACCCAGTTTCACCCCGAAAAATCTGCGCCAACAGGAATACAGATTTTAAAAAACTTTTTAAACTTATGAGAATTATACCGGCCATCGACATCATCGGTGGAAAATGTGTGAGATTAACCAAAGGCGATTACTCCACCCAAAAAATATACAGTGAAAACCCGCTGGATATGGCTAAAATATTTGAAGATGCAGGCATCCAATATCTACATGTTGTGGACCTTGATGGTGCAAAAGCCAAACAGATTGTCAATTATAAAATATTGGAAGTTTTGGCTTCCCAAACGAATTTGAATGTGGATTTCGGCGGTGGTATTAAATCCGAAAACGATATTAAAACTGCTTTTGAATGTGGTGCAAAGCAGATTACTGTGGGAAGTATTGCCGCCCAAAATCAGGATTTGATGTTGGAATGGCTCATGAAATACGGGGCTGAGAAAATTATTCTGGGCGCCGACTGTAAATACAGGAGGATTGCCACCAATGGCTGGCTCGAAAACAGTAATCTTGATGTGATTTTTTTTATTAAAGACTACGAGAACAAAGGTGCAAAATACAGTATCGTGACCGATATCGATAAGGACGGAATGCTTTCGGGACCGGCTTTTGAACTGTATGAAGAGATTTTGACAGACACCACCATCAGTCTCATTGCAAGTGGCGGAATCACCACAATAAAAGATGTTCAGAAGTTGAAAAATATTGGCTGCGAAGGCGCGATTATCGGCAAAGCCATTTATGAAGGCACCATTAACCTCAAAGAATTATCCGAATTATGTTGAAGAAAAGAATCATCCCGTGTTTAGACATTAAAAACGGAAGAACGGTAAAAGGAATCAATTTTGTTGATATTCAGGATGCCGGCGATCCATTGGAGCTTGCCAAAAGATATGTTGACGAAGGCGCAGATGAACTGGTTTTTCTTGATATCACAGCAACGCTCGAAAAGCGGAAAACACTCACGAAACTTGTAACCCGAATCGCTTCGGAAATCAATATTCCGTTTACGGTCGGAGGCGGCATTAATACTTTAGAAGATGCAAAAAAAATAATAGATTCCGGTGCGGATAAAATCAGTTTGAATTCTGCAGCAATCCTAAGACCAGAACTGATTACCGAGATCGCGCGTGAATTTGGAAACCAGTGCGTCGTTTTGGCAGTCGATACAAAATTTGTGAATGATGAGTGGAAGGTTTTCCGCAGTGGCGGGACAGTTTCTACAGAATTAAAAACCGTTGATTGGGCAAAAAAAGGCGCCGAACTTGGAGCCGGTGAAATCCTCCTGACTTCGATGAATAACGACGGCACAAAGAACGGTTTCGCCATAGACATCAGCAAAGCAGTCTCTGAAGCAGTTACCATTCCGGTGATTGCATCAGGAGGAGCGGGAACGATGGAACATTTTGCGGAGGTTTTCAACAGAACGAATGTCACGGCGGCATTGGCTGCAAGTGTTTTTCATTTCGGACAGATCCCGATTCCTCAACTTAAAAAGTATTTACAAACTCAAAATATCCCTGTAAGAATATGAAACCCAATTTTAATAAATCAAATGGCCTGATTCCCGTAATTATTCAGGATGAGGTGAGCCTGCAAGTGCTGATGCTGGGATATATGAACGAAGAAGCGTTCGAAAAAACTGTGATAGAGCAGAAAGTAACTTTCTTCAGCCGAAGCAAAAACCGCCTCTGGACAAAAGGCGAAACTTCCGGAAACTTTCTTTGTGTGAAAGACATCAGGCTCGATTGTGATGACGACACTTTACTCATTCTCGCGCAAGCGGAAGGGCCGACCTGTCATAAAGGAACGGTTTCCTGTTTCCGTACACAACCTGCAAAAGGATTTTTGTATCAGCTGGAACAAACCATTCATCAAAGAATTGATCAGGATGTGCAAAATTCCTACACCAATCAACTGTACAAAAGAGGAATTAATAAAATCGCCCAGAAAGTAGGCGAGGAGGCCGTGGAACTTGTGATAGAAGCAAAAGACGACAATGCAGAACTTTTTAAAAACGAAGCAGCAGATTTATTGTATCATTATTTGATTCTGTTGAAAGCGAAAGGGTTTTCTTTAGCAGAAATTGAATCAATTTTAAAGGAACGGGAGAAATAACACCTGCTTTTTTTAATAATTTTTGGAAAAACGGATGCGGATTTACGGTGAGTTAAACTAATGTTTTTTACGGCCGGTAAGGCTTCAGGAATTCGTAGGTAATATCATTCAAATACCGTTCAATAAATTCTTCTTCTTCCTGAACATCTATTGCAAGAAGCGTGGCAGCAGCCTGATCATTCAGATTTATTGCCAGGTGGGCAGCAGATCCATAGGCGGCTATTTTGTAATGGGCGAGTTTACGGGAAGTAAGAATGAGGGCAATTTCCCAGTTTACAATGTCATCTGAAAATATGGTAAAATGTTGCTTTGCCTCATTCAGCAAAGCAATAATGGCTGCACACTCTTTCGATCTAAGAGATTCATTCTGCATTTGAAAAATTTTTTCCAGCCGCTCTTTGTGCTTTAGATGTATTATCAAATGATTCTTTAAGATAAATTTAAGCTTTTCTGATTTGATTTTATGGCTGATTTTTCCGAATTCATTAAAAATAATATTTTCGGAGAAATACAGTTCTTTTAGGCTTTCAGAAAAAAATCTGCGTAATGTTTTTCTGGAGTTTAACGGTGAACGGTTAAAATTATAGCCGTCGTTTTGAAGCGGATTTTCCATGATTCCAGGATTTTATCAGAATAGAAACGTAAAGCAGCCATTAACGATACAAAATGTTTTTTATGGATAGCATGGCATCCAATTTTGTGCCGATAAATGGCAGACAGCAAAATAATTATGCCGTTTTCCTTTCCAGCTATTTTTCCTGCTTCTATTGACAGCAATTAAGTTTTTTCAGTCACAAGGTACATGGGATCTTCGAGAATATTCACCTCAATAATGGCTTCGGCATTCTTCAGAAGCGTGCGGCAATCCGGACTTAAATGTTGAAGACGGACTGTTTTTCCGGCTTTGTGATAACGGTTGGTGATCGCATTTAACGCTTCGATAGCTGACATATCCACGACACGGCTTTCAGCGAAGTCGATGATGATTTCCTGCGGATCGTTTGCTACATCAAACTTTTCCGCGAAACCGGTAACTGAACCGAAAAACAGAGGGCCGTAAATTTCATAATGCTTCACACCATTTTCATCGGTATGCTTTCGGGCACGGATCCTTTTGGCATTATCCCAGGCAAAAACCAGTGCAGAAATAATTACTCCGATTAGAACTGCCAATGCCAGATTATGAAGGAATATGGTAATTAAAGTTACCACAATCATCACAAAAATATCGGATTTCGGCATGCGTTTGAAAATCCTCAGACTTGCCCATTCGAACGTACCGATAGCGACCATGATCATGACTCCAGTTAGCGCAGCCATTGGTAGTTTCCCGATTACAGGTGCGCCTACTAAAATAATAAGTAAAATGGTTAAAGCTGCTACAATCCCCGAAAGTCTGGCGCGGGAACCCGCAGAAAGATTTACAAGCGTTTGGGCGATCATAGGGCAGCCGCCCATTCCGTAGAAAAAACCGTTTAGGATATTGGCGCCGCCCTGTGCGATACATTCGCGGTTACTGTCGCCTTTGGTTCCGGTAATTTCGTCTACCAGATTAAGGGTTAAAAGCCCTTCCGTTAAACCTACTGCGGCCATAATCAATGCGTATGGAAAAATAACTTTTAAAGTTTCCAGATCGAACGGAATATTGGGAATATGAAAAGGCGGTAAACTTCCGCTTACAGAAGCAATGTCTTCCACCTTTTTAGTCTCGATTCCAAAGATCATCACAATGGCGAAAACGATCATAATCGCTGCCAGGGAAGCGGGAATTTTCTTCGTGAATTTTGGCAAAAGAATGACGATGCCGATCGTAAGCGCTACCAGCCCTGCCATGATAAGAAAAGGCTTGCCGATGAGCCATTCGGTCTCACCGTTGGTGGTTATTTTGAACTGTTCGAGTTGAGACATGAAAATGACAATCGCCAGCCCATTTACAAAACCAAACATCACGGGTTGCGGAACCAGCCGTATAAATTTACCCAGTTTTAAAAGTCCTACAAAAATCTGAATAATACCCGCCAGGGCAATTGCTCCGAAAACATATTCCAAACCGTGAGACTTCATCAGTGCGATCAATACAATTACAGTAGCACCTGCTCCGCCGGAAATCAGTCCAGGTCTTCCGCCGAATATTGCCGTAACAAGTCCCATAATAAATGCGCCGTAAAGCCCAACCAGTGGCGGAAATCCGGCGAGAATCGCGAAAGAAAGCGACTCGGGAATCATGGTCATTGCCACGGTAAGTCCGGCCAGGATTTCGGTGCGGTAGTTTATTTTCTGGGAAAAATTGAACAAGTTCAGGGCAGCTTTCATCGGTAAATTAATGCTGCAAAAATAGTTGTTTGAGAAAGAAACGACAAGTCGCGCAGTTTTTCGCTTTGATATACTTTAATAATAGTTACAATCTTGGTAGGAGAGCTCACGGAAAATAAAAAAGCACGGCCATACAAACCGTGCTTTTAAAGTTTAGGCCTCGTGGCCGTACATTTTATTGTAGAGTTTTATATAACGTTCTTTCACCGCTTTACGCTTCAGTTTAAGCGTTGGTGTTAGGACGCCGGAATCGATGGTCCAAACTTCCGGAGTGAGCTCGAAACGTTTAATTTGTTCCCAGCTGCCTAATTTAGTGTTGAGATAGTCGATTTCCTTACCAATTCTTTCTTTAAGTTCAGGACTGTTGGCCATTTCTTCCGGAGTTGTTCCCACGTTGATCTGCTTACGTTCTGCCCAGTGCTGCACGAAATTGAAATCGGGCTGAATCAATGCGCAAGGCATCTTCTCGCCATCACCTACCACCATGATCTGCTCGATGAATTTCGAAGCCTTTGCCTGATTCTCGATGACCTGAGGCGCAACATATTTTCCGCCTGAAGTTTTGAACATTTCTTTTTTACGGTCGGTGATATGCAGATAACCTTCATCATCGATATGTCCGATGTCGCCGGTTTTAAAATAGCCGTCTTCTGTGAAAACTTCTTTGGTCATTTCTTCATTCTTGAAATATCCTTTAAATACAGAGGGTCCTTTTACGGTAATTTCGCCGTCTTCCTGAATTTTTACATCAAGATTTTCAAGCACATGACCTACGGTTCCGATTTTAATTTTGCCGAAACTGTTTACTGAAATTACCGGGGAGGTTTCAGTTAAACCATATCCTTCTAAAATGGGGATTCCCGCGTTCTGGAACATTTTGTTAAGTCTTGGCTGCAGTGCTGCCGAACCGGAGACTAATGTGATGATGTTTCCACCCAAACCTTCTCTCCATTTGGAGAATACCAGTTTATCGGCAATTATCTCCATTAATCCGGATGGTTTACCAATATTCTGCTTGGCCTTGTTTACTCCAAGAGCCCAAAGGAAGATTTTAGATTTCAGGCCGCCGGCGCTGGTTCCTTTATCGTAAATCTTGTCGTAAACTTTCTCGATCAGTCTTGGTACTACAGACATGATGTGCGGTTTCACTTCTTTAATGTTGTCGCCCATTTTATCAATGCTTTCAGCAAAATACACAGAATAACCGTTATACTGATAAAGATAGAAGAGCATTCTCTCGAAAATATGACAGATCGGGAGGAAACTTAGAATTCTGATCTCGGTATTCTGAAGACCTTTAACCCGTGGAATTCTGGGGTCTGAAGCCAGTACATTCGCCACAATATTGTGGTGGGTAAGCATTACGCCTTTTGGTTTTCCGGTAGTTCCGGACGTATAGATAATCGTTGCCAAATCTTCAGTATTGATGCTGTTGCTGAGATCAGCTACCTCGCTTTGGGTTGCTTCATCGCTGCCCAGATCCAAAATTTCATTCCAGTTGGCTGCACCATCTACCTGATCAAATGTAAAAACACCTTTCAATGAAGACACATTGGGTTTAATTTTATTCACTTTATCCAGCAGTTCGCGGTCTGACACAAAACAGTACTTTACATCTGCATTATTAAAAATAAATTCGTAATCTTCGGGCGAAATCGTAGGATAAACCGGCACCGAGACTGCCCCGATCTGAGAAATTCCGAAATCCATTACTGCCCATTCTGTACGAGTTGCTGTCGTAATGAGGGCGATTTTGTCACTTGGTTTAATTCCCAGTTTCAGTAATCCGCGGGATATTTTATTTCCCTGGTCAACAAATTCTTTTGTTGAAATTTTTTGCCATTCCCCATGGTATTTTGTGATAAACATATCGTCCTGAGGATAGTTTTCCAAAGCATGGCGCGCAAAATCGAAAATCCTTTTTATTGTCATAGTTTTTTTGTTTAATGAGTATTTCTGGTAATGTTACGGATAAATAATATTGATTATCGTAAAAATATCATTTTTATTTCAAACAGACAATATTCTGTTAATTGTTACAAGTTTTCTACAAAATAAACATTATTCCCAACCTATAGAATTGTAATTTCATTTATTCATGAATAATTTAAACCACGGGATTTTAGTTTTTTTAATTTTTAGAAAAATTGTAGATTTACAAACAAACAATTTATATACTTTATGGACTTTAATTTATCTGAAGAACAGTTAATGATTCAGCAGGCTGCAAGAGATTTTGCCAACACAGAACTTTTACCCGGCGTAATTGAAAGAGATAATGAACAGAAGTTTCCTCACGAACAGGTGAAGAAAATGGGAGAATTGGGCTTTCTGGGGATGATGGTGGATCCCAAATACGGCGGTGCCGGGATGGACAGTGTGTCTTACGTTTTAGCCATGGAAGAAATTGCTAAAGTTGATGCTTCTGCAGCCGTAGTAATGTCGGTAAACAATTCGTTGGTATGCGCCGGACTGGAGAAATACTGTAACGAAGAGCAGAAAATGAAATACCTGAAACCGCTGGCAAGTGGTGAATTGATTGGTGCTTTCGCTCTTTCTGAGCCCGAAGCAGGTTCTGATGCTACATCACAAAAAACCACAGCTGTAGATATGGGTGACCATTATTTGCTGAATGGTACTAAAAACTGGATTACCAACGGTGGAAACGCAACATACTATATTGTAATCGCACAGACAGATCCTGAGAAAAAACATAAAGGCATCAACGCGTTTATCGTAGAAAGAGGTTGGGCAGGTTTCGAAATCGGGCCGAAAGAAGACAAACTAGGAATCCGCGGAAGTGATACGCATTCTTTGCTCTTTACCGACGTTAAAGTTCCCAAAGAAAACAGAATCGGAGAAGACGGATTCGGATTCAATTTCGCAATGGCGGTATTGAATGGCGGTAGAATCGGGATTGCATCCCAGGCTTTAGGAATTGCTTCCGGAGCTTATGAACTGGCCCTAAAATATGCAAAAACCAGAAAAGCTTTCAGAACCGAAATCATCAATCACCAGGCGATCGCATTCAAATTAGCTGATATGGCAACGCAGATTACGGCTGCAAGAATGCTCTGCTACAAAGCTGCTGTTGAAAAAGATGAAGGTAAAGACATTTCCGAAATTGGTGCAATGGCAAAACTTTACGCTTCTCAGGTAGCCATGGATACCACGATTGAAGCAGTGCAGATTCACGGTGGATACGGTTATGTGAAAGAATATCACGTTGAAAGAATGATGCGTGATGCGAAGATTACTCAGATTTACGAAGGTACTTCTGAAATTCAGAAGATTGTAATTTCCCGCAGCATTGCTAAATAATTTTAACACTTACTATTTACCATGAAGTACTTGTGGATCAGCCTTGTTGCCGTTTTTTTGCTTTTGAGCGGAATTATTTATTACCGTTATTATTTTGTCTTCGGTGAAGGCGTGAAGTCGGGAATCCTGAATTATGCTGTAAAGAAAGGTAATATCTTTAAAACCTACGAAGGCAAATTGATACAGCAGGGTTTTGGCGCAAATTCCAAGACAGGAAGTCTAACCAGTTATGAATTCGAGTTTTCGATTGAAGATGAAGAGATTTTCAGACAAATGGAAATGAATAACGGAAAAACTTTTGATCTGCATTATAAAGAATACCACGGCGTACTCCCATGGCGCGGAAACACAACGTATGTTGTGGACCGTATTGTGAATATGAAATAAATAAAGCCTTCCAAATTTGGAAGGCTTTTTTGATTGTTATCTTTGTTTTAAAGGTGATTGTACTCGCAGATTCAGCAAATTTGGCAGATTAACTCAATAAAATCAGTCATCACCGCACTCAACGGGAGTATTTCAACTTTAATTCTTCGGAAGATATTTAGAATAATCTGTATCCGGAGTTTCTGCAGGTTTATCTTCCTGAATAGGTTCGGTGGACGTCTGGTTCTGGGTTGGATAAGCCGCTGCGTTCTGCTGATTCAGGATTTGCTGTCTTTCGAATTCTTCCTGCGCCTTTTTCTTTTTATTGCGGCTGATGAAATACCATACCAATCCGCCAATCAAAAACAGTGGCCAAAACGGAAGCAAAAAGAGCATGGCATCACCCAAAACTTTGAAACCTTTCATAAAAGCACCGCTGAAACTGTCGGGATCTTCTTCTTTTTCATCTTTTGTTAAAGCGGTATCTGCAATATTTTCGTTCTGCAGAAGCGTAATTTCAATGTCGCACATTTGCGATGCGATATAATCTTTGCCCTCAGACTCCGTGCTTTTCGATTTCACATCGCCGAGCTGTCCGGAAAGATTTGAAAGCAGCTGATCGAAGTTCTGAAGCGGGACTTTAGCGGTAATATATTCTTTTTGGATGCCTTCATTCTGACTGAAATTTTCAGTCACCAAATCGGCGTTATTTTCCCGGATTTTCTGTTTCAGCAGTGCTTTTGAAGTATTAAGATTATCTACCTGAATTTCAAGTCGGGCGGTTTTTACTATCGGATTTTTTTCTACCACAGGCGGCACAATCACAGGATTATTCTGTTCCTCGGGAGTTGCACGTTTTTCATTTGCTGAATTTTCTGCGGTTGGATCCTGCTTTTTGGTTTGCTTCAGAATTTTATCAGCGGTTCTTGTGAGGACTTTTATCGTGCTTTCACCATTTTTCAATGCATTATTGGCAGAGTCTAAAGTCTTTACAACTTCAGTTCCTACTACCACATTTTTCGTGATTTTTTCAATCTGTTTATTTATCGAATCAATTCGCCAGCCGCCTGATTTTATGGTGCTGTCGATGGATTTTTTTTGTTTTTCAATTTCCGGAATGATTACTTTTTTGGTAATCCCATCGGAATCTGTAATGGTTTTTGAGATGGAATCCAAAGTCTTAATTCCATCGTTGGCTTTGGTAAAAAGACTGTCGGCCCGTTTGATATTATCCGTTGTTTGCTGAATGGTACTTTTGTCGCAGGAGATTAAGGCAACAGTGGCAAGTATGCTAAAAAATAAGTTCTTCATGAATCGATTTTATTGGTAAACGCCGGAAAAGAGAATCAAAATGTATTCCTCAAAACACCAGATTTTGATGAGTATTAGGGTAAATATCTGTAAATAAATGAATTGCAAATCAATTTACAAAATATTTACAAAAAAATCTCCGGAGCTTCCGGAGATTATATTTAATGTTTATTTCTAAATTCACTTATAAAATGGAGTTTCACATTCGGAAATTTTTCTTGCGTCATGTGAATGGTAAATGATGAATCTGCTAAAAATACCAATTGTCCGTACTTGTCTCTCGCCATAAATCTCTGCTTCAATCTCGCAAATTCTTTGAACTCTTCGGATTTTTCGTCAGCTTCAATCCAACAAGCTTTGTGGATCGAAAGTGGTTCATAGGTGCATTTCGCGCCATATTCGTGCTCCAGACGGTATTGGATGACTTCGTACTGAAGTGCGCCTACGGTTCCGATAATTTTTCGGTTGTTCATTTCCAGAGTGAAAAGTTGCGCCACACCTTCGTCCATCAATTGATCGATTCCTTTTGCAAGTTGTTTTGCCTTTAATGGATCATCATTGTTGATATATCGGAAATGTTCCGGTGAAAAACTTGGAATTCCTTTGAAGTTTATTTTTTCTCCGGCAGTTAAAGTATCGCCAATTCTGAAATTTCCGGTATCGTGAAGTCCCACAATGTCGCCCGGGAAACTTTCGTCAACCACTTCTTTTTTATCAGCAAAGAAGGCGTTAGGCGAAGAAAATTTCATTTTTTTATTGTCTCTTACCAAAAGGTAATTTTCATTTCTTTTAAAAGTTCCGGAAACTATTTTTACAAAAGCAAGTCTGTCGCGGTGTTTCGGATCCATATTCGCGTGGATTTTAAAGACAAATCCAGTGAAATCTTTTTCTTCAGGTTTTACAAGCCTTGTTTCGCTTTCTTTGGGCTGCGGTTTTGGAGCAATGTCGATAAACGCATCAAGAAGTTCGCGAACTCCGAAATTATTCAGTGCAGACCCAAAAAATACCGGCTGCAGATCGCCCTTAAGATAATCTTCGCGGCTAAATTCCGGATAAACCGACTGAACCAGTTCCAGCTCTTCCCGCAAAGTTGTGGCAGCTTTTGCACCGATGACTTCATCGATTTTGGTGTCGTTAATATCATCAAATTTAATTGCTTCGCCAACTTTCTGTTTTTTCTCCTCTAAAAATAACTGGATATTATTTTCCCAAATATTATAAATTCCCTGAAAGTCCGTCCCCATACCGATCGGCAAAGAAAGCGGACAAACGGTTAAGCCAAGTTTCTGTTCCACTTCATCCAAAAGATCGAAAGCGTCTTTACCTTCCCGGTCTAACTTATTAATGAAAACAAACATCGGGATATTTCTCATACGGCATACCTGAACAAGCTTTTCGGTCTGTTCCTCAACTCCTTTTGCCACGTCGATCACAACAATAACAGAATCTACCGCGGTTAACGTACGGTAAGTATCTTCCGCGAAATCTTTGTGACCGGGCGTATCGAGAATGTTGATTTTATGATTTCGGTATTCAAAAGCCAAAACCGAAGTTGCTACAGAAATCCCTCTCTGTCTCTCAATTTCCATAAAATCGGAAGTGGCTCCTTTTTTAATTTTGTTCGATTTTACCGCACCGGCTTCCTGAATTGCACCACCGAAAAGCAGGAGCTTTTCTGTAAGCGTAGTTTTTCCGGCATCGGGATGCGAGATAATTCCGAAGGTTTTTCTTCTTTCTATTTCTTTAATGAGTTCAGACATAATGATATTTGAGTTTGCAAAAATCGTGTTTTTTTATGGAAAATGAAAACGGAGTTTTTGTCGTACTGAAATTCGCTTTTTTATGTTTTTGATTTATCTTTGTTGAAACAAAATTTATGGCAGAAAATTCTCCGGAAAAAAAATATATTTTCGACTGGAAGGGCGCTTTTGCGCTTATCGGCGGAATGATTGTCGCTACCAGCCTCGTTTCACTGCTCAATGTAATCTCCATTTTCATTTTTAATGTGAATCTTCAGTACACGGATTTCTATCTGATGGTCGCAAATGCTGCGGGTTTTCTGGGTGCGATTTTCGCCTTTGATTATTTTATTGCAAGACCGCAGACCGGCAAAAAACTCAACTTTAATTTTTCTCCTACGAATGCCGGAACGTATCTTTTGATTTTTCCCATGATGATGGGAATGATGTTTATTGCTGAATTTATTACCGGACAAATTCCCATTACCGGACCTTTTTTCGGGAAGTATTATGAGTTTTTCTCGCGTCTGATGGAGCAAATGACGAATGACAAAGCTACGATGATTGTTCTGGCTGTTATTATGGCCCCAATTTTTGAGGAAATTGTATTCCGTGGAATTATTCAGAAAGGTTTAATTAACAAAGGGATGAATCCTGCAACCGCCATCATCATTTCATCAGTAGTGTTCGGGTTGGTTCACGGTAATCCGTGGCAGTTTGTGGGTGCGGTTTTGCTCGGATGCGTTTTAGGACTTGTTTATCATAAGACAAAATCACTGCTGCTGCCTGTTTTGCTGCATGCCTTTAATAATCTGTGTTCCTCGATTTTAATTTTTTACGGCGATACCGAAAGTTTCGCTGAGGTATTCCATATTTCGGAATGGATTGTTCTTGGAATCGGAATTCTGCTTTTTACAGTTTTCTACTACCTTTTTACACGGAAATACCGCGTACACTACTCTGAAAAATAACTCATTTACTATTACTCAATAATATGACCAAAGAAATCCTCATCGCGACCCACAATCAGCACAAGAAAGAAGAAATTCAGCAGATTTTGGGCGATGATTTTAAAGTAACTTCCTTAACGGATTACGATATTCACGACGAAATTGTGGAAGACGGAATTACCTTCCATGAAAACGCACTCATCAAAGCAAAATACTGTTTCGAAAGAACCGGAAAACCAAGTCTGGGCGATGATTCTGGTTTAGTAGTGGAAAGTCTGGGCGGCAGACCCGGCATTTATTCCGCGCGGTATGCTGGCAACCACGATTTTGGTAAAAATATGGCCAAAGTTTTAGAGGAAATGCAAAACGAAGAAAATCGCAAAGCCTATTTTGTAACCGTAATGTGTCTTGTGGACGAAACCGGTGAATATTATTTTGAAGGCCGGGTTTATGGTAATTTAATTCACGAAATCCGTGGGGAAAAAGGCTTCGGTTATGATCCTATTTTTGTTCCGGAAAACCATGAAATTACTTTTGCAGAAATGAAACCTGAGGATAAAAACAAGATCAGTCACCGCAAACAGGCGATCGAAAAGTTCCTGAATTTCCTCAATACCTAAAAACCAAAGCAGAAAAAAACCTGCTGATTTAAAATTTTAAGACTGAAATTACCGCCGAAATTTTCAGTTAAAAATTGTATTTTTGCAGTTCAATAAATATTAAAGATGTTAGAAAAGATTGATGAATTATTGGTTGAGGTAGGCAATTTCAGCTCAGGAAATAAAGATGAAATTGAGCAATTCCGAATCAGATTCAGCGGAAAAAAAGGAATTCTGAACGATATTTTCTCCAAATTCAAGGAAGTTCCGAATGAACAGAAAAAAGAATTCGGACAGAAGATCAATACCCTGAAACAGGCTGTAGAGACCAAACTCGAGGAATTAAAAAACGCAACCTTTTCTAACCTTATCTTGGAAAAAGAAGATTTAACCCGTCCGGGATTTTCTTCTGAGCTGGGAACCCGCCATCCGATCAATCTGGTAAAAAACAGAATTATTGAAATCTTTAAATCCATTGGTTTTGCCGTAGCTGACGGACCTGAAATTGAAGATGACTGGCATAATTTCACCGCCCTTAATCTCCCGGAATATCACCCGGCGAGGGATATGCAGGATACTTTTTTCATCGAAACCAATCCGGATATTCTTTTAAGAACACACACTTCTTCGGTACAGATAAGGTACATGGAAGAACACCAGCCGCCAATGCGGATTCTGTCTCCAGGAAGAGTTTTTCGTAACGAGGCAATTTCTTCGCGTTCGCACTGTATTTTCCACCAGATCGAAGGACTTTATATTGATGAAAACGTAAGTTTTGCAGATTTGAAACAGACGATTCAGTTTTTTACAACAGAACTTTTCGGGAAATCGAAAATCCGTATGAGACCTTCTTATTTCCCTTTCACAGAGCCGAGTGCGGAAGTAGACGTATACTGGGGACTGAATTCTGAAACCGATTACAGAATCACCAAAGGAACCGGCTGGCTCGAAATTATGGGCTGTGGAATGGTGGATCCTGCTGTTTTGCAGAATGTAAATATCGATGCTGATAAATATTCTGGTTACGCTTTCGGAATGGGAATTGAAAGAATTGTAATGCTGCTTTATCAAATGAGCGACATCCGAATGTTCTTCGAAAACGATAAAAGAATGCTCGAACAGTTTAAATCACTGTAAAAAATCAAGATAAAAAAAGACCATTTCAATATCGAAATGGTCTTTTTTGTTTTTAGCCTTTATGCTTCAGCCAGTTTTTTGCCTGATTATAGTCGATGTAGTACGTAAGTTTCAGCGAAATATTATCAACCATTGGTTCATTAAACAGTCTGGTGAAATTTTCTTTGATGCCGATTCGGGATTCTTCCAGATAACTTCCAACAGCATTTCTGTATAGCAAAGTGAGTTGACTTCCGGGGGCGAACCACCAGGAATATCTTAAATCTACATTCCATGAATTGAAAGTTCCGTCGCGGTTTTCTGTGAAAATGTTGGTGTCTTTTACACTTCCGTCGGCATTTAAAGTTGAAAATCCTTTGTACGTAACTTCTGAGAAATAGTGGCGGAACGAAAGATTCAGCGCCATTTTGTTGTTGAAAGTGTACTGGGATGAAATTCCGTTTTCTACGGTGAAGCGGTTTCGGGTTCCCATAAAAATGTCATTAGCATCTTTACCGACAAATCCGCGGTCGTGATTCTGGTAATTGAAGTTCGCATCATAATAAAGACGCAGTTTATCGGAAAATTTATAGCTGGGATTCAGCTGATAAATCAACTGGTAATGTCCTTTTTCATCGAAAGCATAGTAGTCGATATAGGTATTGATACGGAATTTCTTCCGGTTATCGGTGTTTATGAAAATCCATGGGTTAATCATCGCGGGAACATCCAGATGTCTTCCGGCAGTTCTGGGTTCGTAAATGTCGTTTTCACCCAGTGGCCAAATCATAAGTCCGCCACCGAAATTGAAGAAATTTTTCGTCTGCATTTCGATGCTGTTGTGAATTACAAACTGTGTAAATAAATCCTCATCCAGCCTTCGGTTATGTGAAATATTTAGATTGTAATTCAAGACATTCAAACCACCTTTTGGCTGAAGATAGCGGTAGGAATAATTGGTATTGATGCTGTGGAAGTTTGTGCGGTCGTAATAACCCAAATCGCCAATATCGTAATCCCTGGTTCTCATAAAATAATTGGCGCCAAAACGGTGTACGCCGGAAACTTTATTAAACCCTGCAGAAGATTCGTTCCCGTATTTTGTTTCGCCGTTCATTACGAGACTTTCTTTTGTGCTTCCAAAGTAACGGTACGTATTTTTTTTATTTCTTACATCGAAAAGCAAAGCCGTAACATTCGCGTCGCGAAAATTACCATCCCGTGTAACATTGGTATTCACAAGTGAAACCGAGGAATTTCCCCCAAAACGCTGATCCAGCACCAAAACATTATAATTTGCCCACGGTTCGATGACTTCTTTACGGATTTCGCCGGTATTGATATTACGGATTTCCGCGTTCATCTTTTCTGTAACAGCATTGAAAAAGCCAATTCCCAGACCTTTATTCGTTCTTCCTGATACTTTCACAGCATTGAATAATTTTACCTTGTCAGGATTCTCCACAAATTCTTCATCATTATTTAAAGAGGGACTAAGGGAAGGATGGCCGCCAATTCTTCGGGAGTAAAAGAGGTTTCCTTTGCTGAAAAGCTCCGTACCTTCCGTGAAAAACGGACGCTGCTCCTGAAACTGAACTTCGAAAGGTGAAAGATTTAAAACAGATTTGTCAAATGACGTCTGGCCAAAATCCGGAATTAAAGTTAAATCCAGCGTAAAGGCATCATTAATCCCGTATTTTAAATCCATCCCGCCGTTGACGTTTGCGTCGGTCTTGCCATTGAAACTGTTCAGGTAGGTTGAAAAGTAGGGGAGAAATGAAAGTCTTGTGGGCGGATTAATGTTTTCAATTCCGTTTAGCACTCCGTCATATAGCATATAACTGCCTTTCTTGTTATCAACAAAATTCCAGTCGTAGGTGGTGCTGGTTCTGTTAACCAACCTCAGAATATTGATTCCCCATTCCTGTATCTGTTTCTTCGGGAACCTCAGTTCAGAATATGGAATTTTCATCTCAACAACCCAGCCGGTTTCTGTTATTTTTACCGCAGAAAACCAAACGGCATTCCAGCTGAAATCTTCACCGAAATCGTTGGTGAGTTTCGCATCCGCCTGAACTCCCGCTGGGGTAACAAGAAATTCCAGACTTTGCTGGTGGTCATTATAACCGTTTAAGGTGACACCAAAAATATCATCATTTTCTATGTTGTCGCGTTCAGTAAGTTCTTTAGCGATTTTTGAAGGTTCGTTGTCGAAAAGTACAGCCCCGAAATAAATTCCGGTGTCATCATAAAGAATTTTTACTTCCGACTTTAAGGATTCAACGGCGGGTTTTCCGTTGTTTGGGCGGCGTTCGATAAAATTCGCTGCTGAAGGTGCATTTTGCCACACTCCTTCATCCAGAATTCCGTCAATTTTGGGTGACTTATTGATCTTTACGGCCGTTGCCTTTTTTCTCGAAATATTGTCGGTAGCGGTATTTTGTGAGAGAATCAGTCCGGAAGTAAGAATCAGAAAGGCGCTGAGAAATGGAGTTTTCATGGTGTTTTAGTTGTTTGCAATAAGACAACGAAAACAGAAATTTTGTTACATCAAAAAGCAAAAAAACCGGATTTCTCCGGTTTCTTATGTACTGATGAAGTCTATTTTGTAAAGTTGAGCGGGTATTTTACATTTCTGAAAGAATCAATACTTGCCTTAAGCGAACCCACGACCAGCTCCGCTTTAATGGCTATTGGAACATAGTTTTGGTCGTTACTTACCCACAGGGTTACGCCCTCTTTGTCTTTAAAAACCCGGCCGCTCATTACTTGAGGAACAATTTTCAAGGTGTTGATGGTTCCGAATTTAGTTTTTATGTTTTCTGTGCCCACCACTTTAATCTGGAAAGGGAACATTTCATCATCAATCCAAACATTAAGTTTTTTTACGCTCCCAACTCGCAGATCGGTGGAATCCAGACTTCTTAAATAATAAAAAGCAGACAGCATGTCCTGAACTCCTTTCACAGATTTTAGACTCCGTGAGGTATTCTTTTCCTTGTCCGTAAGTAAAACGGTGTAATTATTATGATTAAACAGTGCTTCGAGGTGTTGGGTATAACCGCCTTCCTGTACATTTCTTACATAAAAACTTGGCAGTCCTGTGTTGTAATTAATATAACTTTCATAACGGTCTTCTACCTTAAAGAATGCACGCACGGCACCAGTAGTGCGTCCGTAACCTCTTACATGGAAATGGGGCTGGCCTTTATATGTAGTTTTTAAAGTGCTTAATGTAGCGGTACCGGCATTGAGTAAGCCATAATGTATGCGATAATTTAAGACTTCGCCGGACTGTATGTTATCGAGTTTTTGGGAGAAACCCAATACCAAAAATAAGAGTGAGAATACACTTAAAATCTTTTTCATGCGGATAGTTTTGCAAAAAATTTGCCACAAATATAAAACATTGATTTCAATAGCTTTTAAACTGACATTTCTCACTCTTATGCAACCCGCTGTTCTTTTATTTTTCTTAAATTTGCCAAATTAATTTTTTTAAACAATCATCAATGATTACAAGCGATATATTGATCATAGGAGCGGGACCTACAGGGCTTTTTGCTGTTTTTGAAGCAGGTTTACTTAAAATGAAATGTCATTTAATCGACGCGTTGCCACAACCGGGCGGTCAGTTAACCGAGCTTTATCCTAAAAAACCTATTTTCGATATTCCGGGATTTCCATCAATTAATGCCGGGGATCTTGTAGATAATCTGATGGAGCAGATCAAGCAGTTTCAGCCCGGATTCACTTTAGGAGAAACTGCGCAGACTTTAACAAAACTGGAAGACGGAACTTTTGAAGTTGTAACCAACAAAGGAACGGTACACCGTGCGAAAGCCGTAGCGATTGCGGGCGGATTGGGAACTTTCGAACCTAGAAAACCTACCATCAACAATATTGGTGATTATGAAGAGAAAGGGGTTGAATATTTTGTAAAGGAACCTGAACATTTCCGAAATAAAAAAGTGGTGATTGCCGGAGGCGGCGATTCTGCGCTGGACTGGAGTATCTTCCTCGCCAATATTGCAAGCGAAGTTACCTTAATTCACAGAAGAAATGAGTTCCGGGGTGCGCTGGATTCTGTTGAAAAAGTTCAGGCACTGAAAGATCAGGGTAAAATCCGATTGGTAACTCCCGCCGAAGTGACCGGAATTAAAGGTGAAGGCCAGGTTTCTGCGATTACTGTTGAAAAAGAAGGAGAAACTTTTGATATTGAAACCGATTATTTCATTCCACTTTTCGGTCTTACGCCAAAACTTGGAGATTTGGCTAACTGGGGATTAGAAATCGAAAAAAATGCAATCGTGGTGAACAACGCACTCGATTATCAGACGAATATTCCCGGCGTTTACGCGATTGGTGACATCAACACCTATCCCGGAAAACTGAAGCTTATTTTATGTGGTTTCCATGAGGCGACTTTGATGTGCCAGAGTGTTTACAATATGCTGAATCCAGGTAAAAAATACGTATTGAAATATACAACGGTAAGTGGAGTAGACGGTTTTGACGGAAGCCGTAAAGAAGCTGAAAAAGCTGTTGTTAAAAAAATCGATTAAGAAACCATGCAGGATATCAATTTGAAAATTACGGACCGAAACGGCGAAACGCATGAGGTGGTGGCGCCTACGGATATGTCGATGAACCTCATGGAAGTGATCCGGTCTTATGAACTCGCAGAAGAAGGAACCATTGGTGTGTGCGGCGGAATGGCGATGTGCGCATCCTGTCAGGTTTATGTTTTGGAAGGTTCAGAAAAACTGGTGGAAATGGGTGATGAAGAAGATGCAATGCTTTCTGAGGCTTTTTATGTTCAGGATAATTCCAGACTGGGCTGCCAGATTCATATTACAGAAGAAATTGATGGTCTTGAGGTGGCAATTGCGCCTTATCCATAATGTTTTTCGATAACAGATATAAAAAAATCCCGGAAACAGTCTCCGGGATTTTTTTGGCTCGTGGATTATGGTTTATTTATTGTTGCTCTCGCTGATTTCACAGATTTTTTCTCTTTAAAAATCTGCAATATGAACAATAATAGAAAATCCTTAATTAAGAATTTCCTAAACTTTTAGTTTTCCGCGGAATCCTCTCGCTGCATAATAGGATTCTGCGCCGTTGTGGTAAATGAAAACTGTTCCGTAACGGAAATCACCGAAAATCGCTCCGCCAAGTTTACGAATATTATCGGGTGTTTTCAGCCAGCTTGAAGTTTTGGTATCGAAGCTGCCTAAAGTCTGTAAATAATGGTAATCTTCTTCACTCAGGATTTCGATTCCCATCTCAGCAGCTTTGTCGAGTGCGTTGTTTTTAGGTTTGTTTTCCTTCCTTTTTTCGAGCGCGTCACGGTCGTAGCAGAAACTTCTTCGTTCTTTCGGACTTTCCGCAGCACAGTCGAAAAATATATATTCGCCGGACTTCTCGTCAAAATCTACCACATCCGGTTCGCCGCCGGTTTCTTCCATCTTCTGAAGAACAGCCAACTTTTTAGGATTGCCTTCGAGTTTATGATGAATTTTCTGCCAGTCCAGATCCGTGTGGCGGTGCATATGCTCAAGGAAACGTTTTTGTAAAGTAGAGAGCATTTTTTGGGAAGTAATTTTCAAAGTGGGCATCAGTTTAATTTTGAATTAAAGTTAGCAAAATCTGAATTTAAAATTTTCTATTCTAAAAAAATATCCAAAACACTTTCGCATTTTGGATATTAAGTTTCACTTTATTTTTTCGGAATTTCTGCAAGGATTTCTTTTAAAAACTTCCAGAATTTTTGTGTTGAAGGAATATTTGCTCTTTCATCCGGCGAGTGTGCCCCGCGGATGGTTGGGCCAAAACTTACCATTTCCATTTCAGGGTAATTGGCACCGATAATCCCACATTCCAATCCTGCGTGGCAGGCAACCACCTGAGGTTTTGAGCCGAAATCTTTTTCGTAGATTTTTTCCATAAGCTTCACGATTTCGGAACCCGGTTTTGGTTTCCAGCCTGGATAAGAACCGCTGAATTCAACATTCATTCCGGCCAGTTCAAATACAGATTTCAACTGTTCTGCTACAGCGTATTTCGTAGATTCAACTGAAGAACGGGAAAGATTAAGGATTTTAAGCTCGCCCTGTTTCAGCTCTACACGAGCAATATTGTTAGAAGATTCAACCAAATCTTTAACATCCGGACTCATTCGGTATACCCCATTATGTGCGGATTTTAAAGCTAAAATAATTTTCCTGGAATCTTCTTCGGAAAGAGCTTTTTCAGCAGATGAAAAGGTTTCTATATTGAGGTGTAAATCTTTTTCTACGCTCGTAAATTCGTCCAGAATTTCTTTTTTCAAAGCGGTAACCTGATCGATAAACTCTACGGAATGACGAACGGATAAAACCGCGTTAGCTTCCCGTGGAATTGCATTTCTCAATCCGCCACCGTCAATGGAAATCAGCTGGATATTTTGGTTATAAAGTCCTGTATACAGAAGTCTTCCCAAAATTACATTTGAATTCCCAAGACCTTTAATAATATCCATTCCTGAATGGCCGCCCTGTAAACCTTTTACCTCAATTTTTACAATTTGTCCTTTTGCTTCCTCCAGACCGTAAGTCTGGGTTGCGGTTACATCAATCCCTCCCGCACAGCCGATATCGATTTCATCATCTTCTTCGGTGTCCAGGTTCAAGAGTATTTCGCCATGAAGCTGTCCCGGTTTCAGTCCCATTGCGCCGGTCATTCCGGTTTCTTCATCAATGGTAAAAAGTGCTTCCAGAGCGGGATGCGGAATATCATTGCTTTCCAGGATGCTCATGATTGCGGCAACGCCCAAACCGTTGTCAGCGCCTAAAGTAGTTCCTTTGGCTTTCACCCAGTCACCGTCAACTTCCATTTCGATGCCCATGGTCTCGAAATCGAAATTTACATCGTTATTTTTCTGATGAACCATATCGAGGTGAGACTGCAGAACGACAGATTTGCGGTCTTCCATGCCTGGTGTTGCCGGTTTTTTGATGATGACGTTGCCAACTTGGTCTACAGTAGTTTCCAGACCAAGATTTTCGCCAAAATTTTTAATGAATGCTATTACTTTTTCTTCTTTTTTTGAAGGTCTTGGAACCGCATTTAACGCTGAAAAATTTTTCCAGATCAACTGAGGTTCCAGTTGTGAAAGTGCCATATCGTATAATTTTTCTCAAATTTACTAATAAAAAAACGCTCCCAAAATTTTTGCAAGCGTGAATCTCACGTTTTATAGATTTTTTAACAGCCACACTCGCCATAAATTGGGGAAGTTGATTTTTCACCGGTTTTTACATTTTCCACCGTCATTGATCCCTGGAACATCATGGTTTCATCCATTTCATTTATTTTTCTGCCGGTAATGGAGACTTTATAATCAGCATTTTCAAAATTTTTGCTGAAATTTTCAGGTTCAAAACCGTCTTCTTTTATGGGGATTTTAATTATTTTTCCACCCAGTTTGAAGTAAGCGTTTTTACCGTAATCATCCACATATACATAGTTTTCATTTTCAAACTGTTCTTTGTTTTCGCCAAAGTAACAGGAGCAGCCCTCAACTTCAGCCGGCATCGGAAATGACTCGAGTTTTATACCTGAATTCACTTTTATCGTATCACTGGCAGTTTCGGGAACTGCTACGGTGGCATCTAAAGTGGTGTTTTCACTTAAGTTTACGCTTTCTTTTTTACAGGACTGAAAGAGTATAGTGGAGAGTGCAAAAAATAGAATATGTTTTTTCATTTCATAAAATTATAAGTTAACCGCGGTCTCTTTCCAACAACACCATCATCAGAAAACTGAGAACTACAAGGGATTCGTCTTCATCGTCGATATCGATAATCCGGTCGAGCTGAAATTTCCTGCCAAAAAGTGAAGGCATTTTTTTAAGTTTAAAATATTCTTTCCCGGCATTGTCTTTTACAGTGTACGAAGGGTTCAGGAAGTATCCCGTAAGGATTCCCACCAAAGGAATTTCGCCGATAAGTCCGTCAAAAACTTTAATCCAGCCGTTGTCTTCGTTAATTTGGTATCTTGTTGCGCCGGTTTCGTCGGCAATGTCGTATTGTGATTTCCACAAAGAGCGCATACCTCTTCTGGCAAGATTTCCGAAATTTTTTCCGGACTGCACATCAGTGATTTCGTAAGAAGCGTTAAAATCGATCCATTGGTTTGCTTTTATTCTAAAAAGTTCCTGAGATTTGGTTTCGTTATTGAAAACGATAACATCTTCTTTCAGTTTAAACATTTTTTGACGCACATAGGCGACGTAGTTTCCGTTTCTGTCGGTGATATTGAAATCGCTGGAAAGTGTGGTAATTTTAAAGGTGAAATTGAGAGGATAATTTAAGTTTTTCAGAACCATTAATGTAATTTTCCCAAAGATAATAAAAGGGGCGAAACTTGCATCTTGAGGGATTAAATTTTATTTTTGTGGAATGGACTATCCGAGTAAAGTTTTGGCGAAAGCTGTAGAAGAGATTTCCGGGCTGCCGGGAATTGGTAAAAAATCTGCGTTGAGGCTGGCCTTGCATCTTCTGAAACAGCCGGAAAGTCAGGCGATCGCACTTGGAGATTCACTGAAAAAGTTAGTTACCGACATCAAATACTGCAAAGAATGCCATAATTTTTCAGATTCTGAAATTTGTGAGATTTGCGCCAATCCAAAGCGTAATGAGGAAATTATATGCGTTGTGGAAGATGTACGTGATGTGATGGCGATTGAAAATACCGGCAAATACAGGGGCAAATATTTGGTTTTGGGCGGAAAAATTTCTCCGATGGAAGGAATCGGTCCGAGTCATCTTAATATTTCTTCTATTGAAAAAAAGCTGGAGAATGGTGTCACCAAAGAGCTTATTTTCGCGCTCAGCGCAACCATGGAAGGCGATACCACCGCTTATTATATTTATAAGAAATTCAAGAGTTTTGAAGTGAATTTTTCAACCATCGCCCGCGGGATTTCTGTGGGTGATGAACTGGAGTACGCCGATGAGATTTCGCTAGGCCGGTCGATACAGAACAGGTTGCCGTATAATGAAAAAGAATAATTTTAGTTTGTCATACCTGCATTTAGATCATATTTATTTTTAATAATTTCAAACGTGATTTCCATAATTATCCCCATTTACAATGCCGAAAAAACTATTGGCAAAGCACTGGATTCTGTTAAAAATCAGACTTGGAATGGCGAATTTGAAATTATTGCTGTAAATGACGGATCTACGGACAGAAGCCAGGAAATTGTAGAAATTTACCGTCAGAAAAATCCAGAAATGAACATCATCCTCATCAATCAGGAAAATGCAGGTGTTTCCAGAGCAAGAAATACTGCGATGGAAATATCTACTGGCGAATATATTGCACTACTGGATGCTGATGATGAGTGGCTTCCGGAAAAAACGGAAAGGCAGATGCCTTATTTTCTAAGTAGTGAGGAAAACATTGATTTTATTTCCTGTAGGAGAAAAAATCACAAAATTCAATTTCCTTATGTTGTAGGTAAGAATTCTTTGGCTGAAATCACTTTCAGAAAAATCATGCTTCGAAATGAGGCTCAACCTTCCACCGTGATATTTAAAAGAAAAATTCTGCAAAATACAGGCTTTTTTGATACAGACCAAAGATATGCGGAAGACATTAATTACTGGCTGCGGATCTCAAAAAAAAACAAATTATATATTTTAGATGAGGAACTGGTGATTGCAGGAAACGGTAAACGTACATTTGGCGTATCGGGGCTTTCAGCTAATTTGCCTGAAATGGAAAAAGGCTTTCAGAAAAATTTAAAGGAAATGTTGGCTGTAGAACGGATAACAACATTAGAGTATTTTTTATATTTTGTATTTTACAGAATTAAATTGTTAGTTAGGCTAATCCGTAATAAGTATTTTAAAATACGAGGCCGATAAGGCATTTCACTTAAAAATTACAGATGCATATACCAAATAAAAATATTCTCATTACCGGCGGTGCCGGTTTTATCGGAAGCCAACTGGCGTTGAGGTTGCTAAAAGAGGGCTATTTTGTGACGGTTCTCGATAACCTTTCACCCCAGATTCATGGCGAAAATCCTGAGAACGATTCGCCGCTTTACCAAAGTATTTCGGGGAAAGTGGATTTCATTAAAGGAGACATTACCAACAGAAATGATGTTGAAACAGCTCTTGAAAACGCCGATGCGGTAATTCACTTTGCGGCTGAAACCGGTACGGGCCAATCCATGTATGAGATCGAAAAATACAATCGTGTGAATGTTTCCGGTACTGCTTTGCTGCTTGATATCCTGGTGAATAAAACCCACAATGTAAAGAAATTTGTCCTTGCATCTTCACGTGCCGTTTATGGTGAAGGGAAATATCGGAATGCTGATAACGAAACGGTGTATCCGGAAAATCGAACTTTAACTTTAATGCAGCAGGGATTTTATGAGATGACAGATGATAAAGGTCGGTCGTTGACACCTGTCGCCACTGATGAATCATCAAAACTGCACCCAACTTCTTATTACGGATTAACCAAACTCCAGCAGGAAGAAATGGTAAAACTCGTATGCTCTTCAGTTGCGCTTCCCTTTGTGATTCTTCGTTATCAGAATGTTTATGGCGTGGGGCAGTCTTTACTTAATCCTTACACCGGAATTTTATCTATATTTTCAACACAGATTTTGAGTGGGAAAGAGACAAATGTTTTTGAAGATGGTCTGCCAAGCCGTGATTTTATCAACATTGAAGACACGGTAGAAGCCACTTTCAGAAGTTTAAAAAATGATCTCGCCAACAACGAAATCATGAATGTGGGAACCGGAAATCCAACCTCGGTACTTTCCGTAGCGAAAATGTTGGCGAAAATGTATGGGAAACAAGAGAAAATCAATGTCTCGGGGGATTTCAGAATTGGAGATATACGACATAACTTCGCGGATCTTTCGAAGATGAAAAGAATCCTGAATTTTGAACCGACAGTGAGTTTCGAGCAGGGAATTTCTGATTTTACAGATTGGGTGTTAAAACAGCCGGTTCATGAAAATAATTTTCAAAATTCCCTTATTGAAATGAAGCAAAAAGGATTTCTGAAATCATGAATTTTAGCCAGAAAAAAATATTATTGCTCTCTGCGAACTTTTTCGGTTACGAAGCTGCCATCTGCAACCGGTTGCGTGAACTGGGAGCCGAGGTAGATTTCTATAACGAAAGACCCTCAGATTCTGTCTTCACCAAAGGGATGATCAGGGTGAAAAGCAGATTGTATCAAAAGAAAGTAAACCGGTATTATGAAAAACTTTGGCAACAGATTAAAGGAACGAAATACGATTATTTTCTTTTAATTAAAGGTGAATCTGTACCCCTGTTTTTTTTGAAGAAATTCGCAGACACAAATCCCCAGACAGAAAAGATTTTTTATTCTTACGATGCAATAATAGAATATCCCAAATTTCTGAAGCTTTTTCCTTTTTTTGATCATAATTTTACCTTCGAACCTGCAGATGCAAAAAAGTATAATCTGCATTTCCGGCCGCTCTTTTTTTTAAATGAATACAAAAAGCAAAACCAAAATCCAAAACCCGAATTTGATCTCGTTTTTATCGGCAGTGCCCATACAGACCGCTATTTAATAGGCGAAAAAATAAGGGAACAATGTACAAATCTAAAGCTGAAAACTTTTTTTTATTACTATGCTCCCGGCAGAGTTGCGTTTGTGCTTAAAAAGATTTTTGATAAAAATATGATGAATTTCGATATGGAAAAGCTCAGTTTCAAAAAACTGTCACATACTGAAATTAGCGGTATTTATGATCAAGCTTTTGCGGTACTTGATATTAACAAACCATTTCAAAATGGGCTTACCATGAGGACTTTCGAGGCTTTGGCAGCAGGTAAAAAATTAATTACAACCAATTGCGATATCCAGAACTATCCTTTTTATAACGAAGAAAACATTCTTATCCTTAACCGGAATGATCTGAATGTCAAAAAACAGTTTTTCAATACTGAATTCAAAAAAATAGATAATGTTGTTATAGAGAAGATGTCCCTGGATTCATGGATTCACTGCCTTTTTGTTCAGCATCAGGATGAGTTTTGGGGAATTGCGGAGAAGGACTTTAATTCTTAAATATTTTCCACAAAAAAAATCGGTTAAGAAATTTCTTAACCGATTCTTTTATATTGTTATGCGGATGTTATTTTCCTGCCGGAGCCGGAACAGGCAATGTAGTTGTACTGTTTGTACCGGGAGCGGTTTGCGGAGCCGGAGCTTCAGTTCTCGCAGGAACCTGTTGCATTGAAGGGGTAGGCTTCGCTGTTAAAATTACGCTTAACAGAATTAAGAACACAATAGCACCACCAAGAATCCATGTCGCTCTCTCCATAAAATCATTTGTTCTCTGAACACCGAACTGTGCGGAAGATGTACCCCCGAAAGTTCCTGAAAGACCACCTCCCTTCGGATTTTGGGCCATAATGATGATGATTAGTAAAATACTTAAAATCATGATCAGGATCATGAATAAGGTAAATATTGTGCTCATTTTATTTTTAAGTTTAAGAAGTGCAAATATAGTTAATATTTTCAAATAAAAAATATAAATTTATTCAGTTCTTACCCGTATTGATTCAATTTTTTTTGAGATTTTCTGAGGGAAAAGAAGTTTCGGCAGAAATAAAAAAATAAGTAATTAGTTTAAAGAATTTTATCCATGAACTATATTTTTTTTTAAATTGCAGCAATGAAAAATTTTCTCCTTAACAATGTGAGTTTAGACTCTTTAACCACGCTTTTCAGTCAGGCTCCTGTTGCTTTGGCAATGTTGATGGGCGAGGACCAGGTGGTTGAAATTGCCAATAAACAGATTTTAGATTTATGGGGAAAAGATACAAGCGTTATCGGACTTCCGATTCTTGAGGCAATTCCGGAAATCCGTGATCAGGAGTTTCCACGGATATTAAAAAATGTTTATAACACAGGTATTGCCTATAAAGGCAACAGCGTTTTGGCAATGCTGATGAAAGACGGTGTGCTTACCGACAGTTACTTTGATTTTATTTATTCACCGGTTTTTTTTGAAGGTAAAATAACAGGAGTGAGCGTTGTAGCTACCGATGTTACCGATAAAGTACTTTCTGAAAAAAAGCTTCACGAAAGCGAAATCCGCTTCAAGGAACTGATGGAGATTTCAGATTATTCAACTGCTATTTATCTTGGTGAAGACCTAATCATCGATTTTGCCAATGACCAGATGATAAAAACTTGGGGTAAAGACCGGTCTGTAATTGGCAAAAAACTTGAAGAAGCGTTGCCGGAACTGAAAGGCCAGCCATTTATTGATATTTTAAAAAATATATTCGCAACAGGCATTCCATATACCGCCAAAGAAGATAAAGTAGATCTTGTTGTTGACGGCGTGCTGCAGACTTTTTATTATAATTTTTCTTATAAACCGCTCTACGACGTACAGGGAAAAATTTATGCGATCATGAATGTGGCGGTAGATGTTACCGCATTAGTGAATGCCAAAAACCTTAGCCAGGCAAAAGAAGACGAATACCGAAATCTTGCCGAAGCAATGCCACAAATGGTTTGGAAAACAGATGCAGAAGGTAAGGTGGAGTATTGTAATGAACAGATGCTCAATTTGCTCACTCCGGAAGAAAAACGAGATCAAGATTTCAGTTTTATGAAGATTATTCATCCCGAAGATGCTTTTAAATTATCTAAAGTATGGGACGAGAGCTGTGTAAACCAAAAAGGTTTCGAAATTGAATACCGTATTTTTGATGCTGGAAAGCAGGAGTACCGTTGGTTTTTAACCCGTGCGTTACCGGTACTAAAAAACGGCGAAGTTTTAAAATGGATCGGAACTAGTACCGATATCAACGAATTCAAGAATCTGGTTACTCAGAAAGATACTTTCCTCGGTATTGCAAGCCATGAACTGAAAACTCCTTTAACTTCACTGAAACTCTATGCGCAGGTTTTAGAAAGAATGCTGAAGAAAACAGGGGACGAAAAAAATGCTGAATTTGCCAAAAAAATGGATCTTCAGGTGGTGAAGCTTACTTCTTTAATCGGCGATTTGCTGGATGTTACAAAAATTAACTCGGGAAAAATACACCTTAATGAGAGCGATTTCGATTTTGAGAAACTCGTGCTAGAGACTGCTGAAGAACTGCAGATGTCGACTCTCCATAAAATAAAACTTAAAACTGAAAATGTAGGAACAGTTTTTGCTGACAGGGAACGTATAAGTCAGGTAATCACCAATTTAATTTCAAACGCAATCAAATATTCTCCTGATGCCGTAGAAATTCTTGTAGATATAAAAAATGAGGGCAATTTTGCCATTTTTACTGTGGAGGATTTTGGGATCGGGATGCCGGAAGATAAAAAAGCAAAAGTTTTTGAACAGTATTACCGCGTAAGTGGGGATGAACAGAATACTTTCCCCGGACTGGGATTAGGGCTTTACATTGCAGCGCAAATTGTGGAGCGCTCGAACGGAAAAATTTGGGTGGAAAGTACTTTAGGAAAAGGATCCACATTCTGTTTCTCGCTTCCTCTTGTAGACCGTAAAATTAATTAAGAAAATGAATTCAAAAAAAATAATAATTGTTGATGATGATGTTTCGATTCTGGATTCTTTAGGAATTATGCTCGATTTCGAAGGCTTCGAAGTCAACGCTTTCGAACGCGGTTCCGAGATTTTCAGTTATGTAGAATCAGTTTCGAAGCCCGATATCATTCTTCTGGATATGTGGCTTTCAGGTGAAGACGGAAGAGATATCTGCAAGAAGTTAAAAGAAAATGAAATCACGAAGAATATTCCCGTGGTCATGATGTCGGCCAGCCGAGGGTTAGAGCATACCGCAATACAGTCTGGCGCCAACGCTTTTATCGCAAAACCATTCGAAATAGATGAAGTGGTGGATAAACTCCATCAGTTGACTGAATAAATTTTTTATTTGAAGCTAGAAAAGTAAAAGGCAAACCCTGAAGTTTGTCTTTTTTGTGTGTTATATGAAAGTGATAGTTTAAACGCGAACTACATCGAAATTAAAAGAACTTGTGAAATTCATCTGGAAATTAGAATTTAATCTGTACTTCAGTTTTTTCGAAATTTCGTTTAAAAGGTTGAAATGATCGGTTTTCGAAAGATCATCAGTAAGAAGATCCTGATTGTTGATTTTAATTCCGGCATCATCAAATCTAATGAATTGAAGGCCGTAATGTGAATGAAGCTTTTCTAAAAACTTAAGATCTTCTAAAGAAAGTATATTTTCTGACATGGCTTTTTATTTTTTTTGATTGATGTAAAAATATTTACAATTATTGTGCCTTTTGTAATAACTGTCGTTGATAACTTTCTGATTTTCTTAAAAGATGACGATTTTTAATACAAGAAACGGCAACTCCCGCTGCCGTTTCTTATAAATAATTAAATTAAAGTTATTTGAAGTCTGAATCTTTGGACTGGTTAATCTGGTAAGACTTCACGGTGAAATCTACCGGCATTCCGCCCATATTCTGCGACATTTTGTACGGAAGTTTTACACCTGAAACTACTTTGTAATCGCCGAAAACAGTAGGCACTGCCATTTCTCCCTGAGGGCCTTTCTGCATTTTGGTTTCGCCAAGTTTCAGTCCTGTTTTCACGCTGTAGTAATACGTATTTTTATCTTTTTTTACAATGTAAGCATCTTCATTCTCGAATTTTTCAATTCCTGTAAGCTTGTAATCTGCAGATTTAGCAAAACCAAGCTCCGGGAAAAGCTCTGTAGAAGCGGCAAGTTCCTTCTTAGCTTCTTCCGGCATGGGTGTCTTCTGTCCCTGCATCTCCATGAAACCATCTTTACCATCGAAAACAATTTTCTGGAAGGTGTTGCCCATCATTTTGATTTCCATTTTCATTTTTCCGCCTTTAGCCTGAATCATGTTCATGTCGAGATCCATTCCCTGTACTTTTGCCGAAGCATCAGTGGTAATGGAATTTATTTTCTCAACCGCTGCTGAACCACCGATGGCAGCAATATATTTTTCTGCAACCGTAGATAACGTCACGCTTGCATCCATCTTCTGCGAGGAAGGTTTTGCGGTTGGATTGGCTTCATTATCATAATATTTAACCGGATAACCCAATTTTTCAAGACCTTCAGAAATATCTGCAGCTTTACCTGCTACGAATATACGGCTTTGGTTTGGCAAAATTGTGGCTTTCACTGCTGCTGAAACATCTGCTGCAGTTACTTTATCGATTGATTTCAGATAATTGGTATAGAAGTCAGCAGGCAAATTCTGTACTTTTTCATTCAGTGCAAATCTTGCGATAGTTTCTGGTCTTTCCAAAGAACGGATGAAGTCTCCTTTCAGTTTTGCTTTTGCATTGGCAAGCTCTTCCGGAGTTACTTTAGAAATTGCGTTCAGTTCGTTCATAAATTCTTTTACCGCTTTGTCGGTCACTTCGTTTCTTACACTTGAATTTGCAGAAAAACTTGGCGAATATTTACTTGCAGTAAGCGATGAGTAAGCGCCATACGTAAATCCGTTTTTCTCACGAAGATTCATGAAAAGTCTGGCTTCACCGCCGCCTCCTAAAATATAATTGGCAATCATCGACGAGAAATAGTTAGGATCACTCATCTTCAGATTATTGATGTTTCCAACAGAAACTACCGACTGAACAGCAGTAGGTACATCAACTACATTAATTTCCGTCGCTGCAACGTTTGCTGCAGGTTCCAATGCGGCGAAAGCGGTGTTCGATTTTTTCCAGCCTGAAAAGGCCTTTTCAATCATTTTTTTGGCGTCGTTGTATTTCACATCACCAACTACAACCAAATATGCATTGTTGGGTGCGTAATACTTATTGTACATATTCTGCACATCAACCAGCTGAATGTTTTTGATGCTTTCCTCAGTTTCAAACTCACCTCTGGAAGTGTTTTTTCCGTACGTAAGCGCGGTTGAAACACGGTTCGCAATTGAACTCGCGTTTTTCTCGTCGGCTTTCAAACCTTCGATCATTCTGTCTTTTGAGTTTTTTACTTCTGTTTCAGAAAATTTAGGGTTTACAATCGCATCCGCCATCAAACCTAAAACCTGAGGGAAATATTTCGAAAGCGTGTTGGCATTTGCACCGGCTGAAGAGAAATTTAAATTTGCCCCAAGAAAATCAATTTTCTTGTTGAAATCTTCTTTAGTCATTGATGTTGTACCGCTGCCGAGCTGATCTGCCATAATCTGGCTTACCCCAACAATTTTACCTTCGTAAACCGGCGGCCTGTCTATAGAAAGGCTCATGTTTACCCTTGGTAATTTATTGTTTTCAACCACCATTACGGTAAGTCCGTTTTTCAGGGTGAAAGTTTTCGGTTTCGTTATGTTGATTGTAGGAGTAGGGCCTGGTTTAGGCATTTCGTCCTTATTGATTTTTTGTGCAGACAGCATTCCTGAAATTAAAAATGCGGCCGCGATATATTTAAAGTTGTATTTCATGGATTATTTTTTTTCAGGTAAGTAATTGATGATGATTCTTTGGTTTGGGTTAAGGTATTTTTTTGCGGCATTCATAATATCCTGTCTTGATACAGAACGGTAAATGTCCAGTTCTTTATTGATGAGATTGGTGTCGCCCATCAATACGTGGTTGGTCGCCAAAGAACTTGCGATTCCCTGAATTGAAGAGTTTGAGTTTACAAACTGATTTTCGAACTGGTTCAGCAGTTTTTGGTAATCTTCTTCAGAAATCAGGGTAGTTTGAAGCTTTTTAATTTCCGCATCAATGTCGCTTTGAAGCGTACTTTTCGTTGTAGAACCCATTGGAATAGCGAAGAACGCAAAAATTCCCGCATCTTCAAGACCTTGGTTGAAAGCCTGAACCTGAAGTGCTTTTTTCTCCTGATCCACTAATTTTTTATAAAGAACAGATGATTTTCCGCTGCTTAAATAAGACGAAAGCATATCGAGAATATAGGCATCTTTTTCTTTGTTTGAAGGTGTTCTGTACGCAAAAACATACGCCGGAAGCTGAATGTTTTTATCAGTAACCGTTACTTCTTTTTCCTGAGTAATTGGGTCGTCTTTCGGGAAATTTTTCGGGTACACAGTACCTTTTGGGATGTCGCCGTAATATTCAAGAATCCATTTTTTGGTTTGCTCTGGTTTAATGTCGCCTGCAACAACTAAAGTCGCATTGTTCGGAACATAGAACTTTTTATAAAAATCCTGAAATTCTGGTAGGGTAGCGGCATTCAGATCCTCCATCGAACCAATGGTTGACCAATGATATGGATGTTTGGTGAAAAGATTGTTCTGTACTGCGGTGAAAAGATTTCCGTAAGGTTGGTTATCCATTCTCAAACGCTTTTCTTCCTTTACCACTTCTCTCTGGGTATCAACTCCGATTTGATTTACGGTGCCGCTTTTCATTCTTTCACTTTCCATCCACAAACCAAGCTGTTCGTTATTCGACGGGAAAGTTTCGTAATAATAAGTTCTGTCGTTGGTGGTGTTGGCATTGTTGGTTCCGCCGTTAGACGAAACAATTTTGAACCAGTCGCCGCGTTTGATGTTTTTGGTTCCCTCGAAAAGCAAATGTTCGAAAAAGTGCGCCATACCGGTTCTTCCCACCGCTTCATCCTTGGCACCTACGTGATACATTACACCTGTTGTCACTACAGGAGCGGTGTTGTCCTGATGAAGAATTACGTGCAGCCCGTTAGGAAGATCATATTCCTCGAATTTAATTTGCTGTGCATTAATCATCATTCCAAGGAACGAAACAGCTGCAGCAGAAAGGAGTCGTTTTTTCATATTATCTTTTAAATTTTCATTATAAGTCTTTTGAATTCAGTATTTGTTACATTCTTTCACTTAATAATTATATTCTGTTGAATATTTAGAATTGCAGATTTCTACAATAGTAAGCATTTTTGTCTCCTCCGATTAATTATTGTATCTTTGCAGTATAATTTATAAGAGGCAACTGCCTTGCTTTATCTAATACCGTTTAGAATCTACATTTTTTCTTATCAGTTTTCGCTATTTCGCAGCTGCTTTTATACTTTATTACCCGAATTTTCGATTTCTTATGTCGTGGGAACGCGCCTTCAGATTTCATTATCAGGTCAAATTTAGAGGCTAAAGTGAGCCGAAGTGGTTATCATAAACTTAAATACGATTATAATATATGGCAGATTCTTTCTCAAAAAAAGAAAATTTCAAGAAAAAACTTCAAAAACAAAAAGAGAAATCTTTAAAGCGTGAAGAGCGCAAAAACAACAACAACAAAGGGAAAGCTTTAGACGAGATGTTCCTTTACGTTGATGCAAACGGGCAGTTAACAGAAACGCCTCCAGGAGAACAAAACCGCGAAGGTATTGATCTTAACGACATTCAGCTTGGTGCCGCGCCAATTGAGGCTGAAGAAACTTTAAAAACAGGAATTGTGACTTTTTTAAGTGATAAAGGCTACGGATTTATCGCTGAAAATGGTACACAGGAAAATATTTTCTTCCACGAGAACAACTGTGCACACGCGGTGAAGAAAGGCAACAAGGTCTCTTTCGAAAAAGAAAGATCACCAAAAGGTTTTTCAGCTGTAAACATTCAGCTCGTAAAATAATAACATAATTAACAATAATACAATGCAAGAAGGCACAGTAAAATTTTTCAACGAAACAAAAGGTTTCGGATTTATCACTCCATCAAACGGTAGCGAAGACATTTTCGTTCATGTTTCCGGATTAACATCTAAAATCCGCGAAAACGATTTGGTGGTTTACGAAGTTCAGCAAGGAAACAAAGGACTTAACGCTGTAAATGTAAAATTAGCGTAAGCGCTCACATTTATAAAAATTGATGTAAAGCTCCGAAAACGGGGCTTTATTTTTGTTTAATGACGGAACTGAACTTTACTTATACCGAAAGCAAAACCACCTTTTGAGTTCCGTATATATTTCTTTAAATTTGTTCCCCAAAACTTATTGCCCAGATGGATTATTTGAAAGGATTAAATGAAGCACAATATGAAGCCGTAACTACGTTAGAAGGTCCACTCATGGTACTTGCAGGCGCAGGTTCCGGCAAAACCCGTGTGCTTACTATGCGGATTGCCCATTTAATTACCAATCTGGTAGATCCCTTCAATATCCTTGCGCTCACCTTTACCAACAAGGCAGCGAAAGAAATGAAGGAAAGAATTGCAAAAGTAGTAGGGCAGAGCGAAGCCCGTTCACTATGGATGGGGACATTTCACTCTGTTTTTGCAAGAATTCTGCGGAGCGAAGCACATCTTTTGGGTTTTCCGTCAAATTTTACCATTTACGATACCCAGGATTCTCTGAACGTGCTGAAAAAAGTACTGAAAGAACTCAACATCGATGCAGACCTTTACAAACCAAAGAAAGTTCTGGCAAGAATTTCAAACTACAAAAACAATCTCATCACCGTAAAAGCATATTTCAACAATCCCGAACTTATTGAAAATGATGAGCGCGCAAACATGAAGCATATGGGTATGATTTACCAGAAGTATGTTGAAGCGTGTTTCAAAAACGGGGCGATGGATTTTGATGACCTGCTTCTGCGGACCAATGAACTGCTCACAAGATTTCCTGACGTTCTGGCGAAATACCAGGACCGGTTTCGCTATATTTTAGTTGATGAGTATCAGGATACCAACCATTCGCAGTATTTGATTGTGAAAGCACTGGCTTCTAAATTCGAAAACATTTGTGTCGTTGGTGATGATGCGCAGTCGATTTACTCGTTCCGTGGTGCGAATATCTACAACATCCTGAACTTCAAAAAAGATTATCCCGATGCCGTTACGGTTTCTCTGGAACAGAATTACCGCTCGACCCAAAATATCGTAAATGCGGCGAATGTGGTTATCTCCAAAAACGTGCAGCAGTTTAAGAAAAATGTGTTCAGCGAAAACGAAAAAGGAGAAAAAATTAAAGTATACCGCTCGCTTTCCGATGCTGATGAAGCGAATTTTGTAGCCTCGAATATTTGGGAACTGCATAATTCTCAACAAAGAAAATTTACCGATTTCGCGATTCTTTACCGTACGAATTCTCAGACCAGAGCTTTTGAAGACGCCCTACGCCGAAAAAATATTCCATATAAAGTTTACGGCGGACTCTCTTTCTATCAAAGGAAAGAAGTAAAAGATCTTGTGGCTTATCTCCGTCTGCTCATCAACGAAAACGATAGCGAAGCGCTGACGAGAATCATCAATTTTCCGGCACGTGGAATTGGCGAAACTACCCAAAATAAACTCATTGTGTTTGCAGATTCCCAAAATGTGTCCATCAGCAGCGTTTTAGATAATCTGGGTATCTATGCTCCGCAGTTGGGTTTAAATAACGGAATCCTTACTAAACTTGCAGATTTCTGGGCGATGCTCAAAGCTTTCCAGGTGATGTTGAAAACCGAAAATGCCTACACCGTTGCCATGGAGGTCGCCAAACGCACAGGTTTGATAAAGTTTCTGAAAGATGACCAAACGCCGGAAGGAATTTCGAGGGTAGAAAACGTTCAGGAACTCATGAACTCGATGCAGGGTTTCATCGAAGAACAGCAGCAGATTGAAGATGGCGACCCCTCGCTTTCAAATTTTTTAGAAAATATTGCACTTTCTGCCGATACGCAGAACGATAAAAAAGATGATGGCAACCAGGTTTCACTCATGACGATTCACCTCTCAAAAGGTCTTGAATTTCCGGTGGTTCATTTGGTTGGTCTGGAAGAAAATCTTTTCCCAAGTTTCATGAGTTCATCGACCCGTGAAGAACTGGAGGAAGAACGCAGGCTTTTTTATGTTGCGTTGACACGAGCAGAAAAACAGGCGTTTTTCTCTTATGCAGTTTCCAGATTTCAGTGGGGGAAAATCACAGATGCCGAACCTTCGCGTTTTTTAAGCGAGATGGATGCTGAGCATTTGGAATTCATCAATCCAGCTATCGAGAGTCGTTTTGTCAACAATTCCGGTCTCAAATCGAATATTTTTGATGATGAACCTGCCGTTCCCAAATTTTTCAAAAAGAAAGAAGTAAAGAAAAGTTTTCAGCGAAACGAACCGTTGCCACCACCTCAGAATCTGAAACCTGTGGCGACCGCAAGAATCACCAATCCCAGCGGTGCCTCATCGGAAAATATTGAAGTCGGCGACAAAGTACGTCACGACAGATTTGGGGTGGGCGAAGTTTTATTTTTAGACGGAACCGATCCCCAAAACATTAAAGCTAAAGTTAAATTCCAGCATGAAGGGGAGAAAAACCTGATCCTGAAATTTGCCAAGCTGACGAAGATTTAGGAGAGGGAAGATGGGAGCTGAAAGTTTTCTTTGGCTTCCGTAATTAAGGCTTGGTTTTGTAAGCGTAAGGTTGAAATGATTCAGGAACAGAAATTTTTTAACCACAGAGAGCACAGAATACAAAGAGTTGGTGCGCCGCTTATAGCTCTAGTCATAGAATGACACGGCAATCTGTTGAAAAGATTCTGAATTGATATTGGGATGCGGGATCGGCGCTCCGCTGCATCGATATTTTAGGACACCCATGATCCGAACACGTGGATGACTTTCCATTTCTCACCCGTTTTCGAAAGATATACTTTTGAGCCTCCACCGCACAGATGCCCACAGATTTGGTTGAATTCTACAACTGCTTTAGTTCTTTCACTATTAAAAATAATTCTGGACACCCAGTATTTTCCCAGGAAAGTATCATCCCATTTTGAACTTTCTTTATCTATATTTTGTACGACTTTAATGTTCGGCGGAAACTTCAATTTTTTTAAATCAATCTTTTTTGAAACGGTTAAGTCATCATCAATTTCTTTTAAAAGGAATTCGTCGAAACCGATGTGTTCTTCAAATAGTTTATTTTTAAAATCTTTTTCAAGAGCTGTTAAGGAATCTTTGAAATAAATCGTAAAATTTAATTTGGACTTTTCTATTGAATCTTTTTTAGAAAATTCTTCCATCATTTTCAATCTTTTTTCTTCTGCCAGTTTATCCCAATTTTTAAAGTCGGGAGGTGGAGGTGGAATGGGAGGACTAATTTGCTGAGTGAATAGATTTATTATTTCATATTCATCATATGTTATGTTGTCCTTTTTACAGCTAACTACGGATAAAAATAGCATCAATAAGAGAAAGTGATTTAAATTCTTCATTTTTTTATTACTTCACCAATTCCTCAAACAATCTCTCAAACGTCTTATCCAAATCCATTGTTTTTCCCGGATGCGGCCGCGAAGTCTGGATTACCGAACTCCTTACTGCTGTAAGCCACCGGAAACGTTCCGGAATATCAAAAGATGCAATTTCTCCGCCTTCTTTTTCTCCCCTCGCCACATGTTTGAAATTCTCCAGATTCTCAAGGATATCCTCAAAATCAATCGCGCAATGCATCATTTCAAATTTTTTCAAACAAACGTGAAACTCCACCCGAATATATTTCTCACGTTTCGAAAACATCACCAGTCCAATATTGAAAAATTCTTCTCTTTCAACTTTCGGAACCAGCCTGATCACCGCGTATTCGTAAATCTTAACCTCTTGCATTTTTCGCTTCATTTACAAAGTTATGGGAATTCTCGAGTCGCGTTTTAAGGAAATTAAAATACACTTCTTTAATTTCTTCCGGTGAATCATCGGTATCGTTCCAATGCAGCCAATCCAAAGGAATAAGTTCTACAATCTGGCGCAGAATAGTTTCATTTAAAACTGTTTTGGCAAAAGCATCGGCTTCATCAAGCATCGAAGCCTGGCGAAGCAGGACGTGATCTTTTATATATGCAAAAGGACTCACTGCATGCTTTTCAAAATTCATCCACGAATGATGGAAATAGAACGACGCACCGTTATCGATCACCCAAAGTTCCTTGTGCCACATCAGCAGATTGGTGTTTTTGAAAGTACGGTCGATATTGGTAATGTAGGCATCGAGCCACACAATTTTTGAAGCCAGCAAAGGATCGATTTTTACGGAACCATCATACGCAATCGCTCCGGAAAGAAAATGCAGCGCAAGATTCAAACCTTCTGAAAATTTTAATAAATCCTGAATTTCTTCGTCGCCTTCGGTTCTGCCGAAATCTACATCCAGCTTTGCAAAAACAAGTTCTGGAATTTTAAGGCCCAAAACTTCTGCGATTTTTCCGCCCAAAAGCTCAGAAATCAACATCTTTACGCCGTGACCGCCGCCACGGAATTTCAGCACATATTTAAAATCGTCATCCGCTTCTGCCAAAGCAGGAAGCGAGCCGCCTTCTCTTAAAGGCAAAATGTAACGCATTACGGTAACCGTGCGTAAACTTAAATCCTGAGTCATAAAACAAAAATACGAAAAAGGTTGATGTGGTGATGGATATTCCAAGGGAGTTGAATCTTATGCATCAGTCGTTATGATAAGGTTTTCCCTGAAGAATCTGATCAGCGCGGTAAATCTGTTCTACAAAAAATAGGCGGATCATCTGGTGCGTGAAGGTCATTTTCGATAGCGACATTTTTTCGTTCGCACGCTGGTAAATTTCATCGGCAAATCCATAAGCTCCGCCAATGAAAAACGATACTTTTTTAACCGACAAATTCATCCAGTTGTCGATTTTTCCGGCAAATTCTCGGCTGGTGAACTGTTTTCCGTTTTCGTCGAGAAGAACGACAAAATCGGAATTTTCGGTGTGGCTGAGGAAAAGTTTGGCTTCTTCTTTTTTCAGAAGTTCGGGTGAAAGATTCTTTGCATTTTTTACATCGGCAATTTCGGTAATTTCAAAATTCCAGTGTCGCGGAAGCCGGTTTTGGTAGTACTTTACCAAACTGGCGATTTCTTTATCGTCGGTTTTGCCAATGCACAGCAAATTGATTCTCATTTCTTATCTTTGTTCTGCAAATATAGATTAATGGGCATTAAAACTCCTAGGTTCCTTCTGAAAATCCATCGGTATCTGGATAATATTCATATCCCGGTGTTGGGAATTTCGCTCTGGAAAATGTTTGAAATTTACGGGCAAGGTGTTTTTAAAATGCAGATCGGGCGAAGTGCGGCAAGTATTTCGTGGAGTTTTTTCCTGAGTCTGTTCCCTTTTATTCTTTTCTTACTGTCTTTGCTGCCTTATCTTCCGCATTACGACAAACTGCAGTTTTACATTTTCGAGGTGCTGATGCATAATATTTTCCCTGCGCATATTCAGCAGGATGTTTCGAATTATATCCAGACTTTCATCATTCCGAACATGAAAAACATCAGCAATCTCACTATTCTTTTTGCGATGATTTTTGCGGTAAACGGCACACACTCTTTAATTAACGGATTTAATATCAATACCAATCTGCAGCGTGGCGTGGTGAAAGAGTACATCGTGGCTTTTTTTATCACCATCGCGTTTATTATCCTTATCATCGCGTCTCTGCTCGGCGTTTATTACAGCGAGGTGGTTTTGAAGCTTTTTACTCCGGAAATCAATATTTCGTGGCTTGTAAAAAATATGTCGAAAATTATCGGATTTTTCTCGTTTCCGGTTTTCTATTTCATTTTACTTGCTCTTTTTTACTGGGTAGGATGTCTTAAGATTACCACTTTTAAACAGGCCATTCCGGGCGCGGTTCTTACCACGGTTCTGTTTGTGCTGCTTACTTATATCTTTGCGATTTATGTGCGGGATTTTGCCCGATATAACGTTCTTTACGGATCGATTGGTTCAATTATTTTAGTGATGGTGTGGGTAAACCTCAATATTATTTTGATTCTTTTAGGCAATGAACTGAATATCGCCATTAAAAAAGTGCGCGTAGAGAAAATGATTGCCGATGAGATGAAAAATAATGCCCATCAGTTTGATGCAGAACTTCTCCCGGACCTTGAAGAGCCGGATGATACGCATACCATCAAAATCTAAAAAAGTTTAAGCAGAAATCTCTTTGTTCTTCCCGAGATATTTAAGAAGCAGAAATCCGGTGATTGCCGAAATAAATGATGCTACCAGAATAGCAAATTTTGCTTCTTCCTGAATTTCAGTGTGTCCTTTAAATGAAAGCAGTGCAATAAAAATCGACATCGTAAAGCCAATTCCCGCTAGCAGCCCCGTTCCCAACATCTGAGGCCACGAACTTTTATCAGGCAAGCTGCTGATCTTAAGTTTAATGAAAATAAAGGAGAATAAATTGATCCCAATAACCTTGCCAAGCACCAACCCCAACATTATTCCATAACCCAAACTGCTGAAAAGCCCATCAACCATGCCTTCTTTAAAGGTAATATTGGTATTTGCAAGTGCAAATAGCGGCATGATGAGAAAATTTACAGGCAGATGAAGTTTCTGTTCCAGCTTTTCGAGCGGCGATATTTCTGTGGTTGAAATGTTGGTAGGAATTGTAAACGCCAGCAACACTCCCGCAATAGTCGCATGAATACCCGAATGGTGCATAAAATACCAAAGAAAAATTCCGGGAATGATATAGAAAATATGCTTTTTAAAATTCAGGAAGTTTAAAATCGCTAAAACAGCGACCATCAAAGCACTTAAGCCTAAATAATCCCAGTGAATCTGGTCGGTATAGAAAATAGCAATTACCATAATTGCTCCCAAGTCATCCACAATTGCAAGTGCTGCTAAAAATATCTTCAGAGAAAGCGGAACACTTTTTCCCAGCATCGAAATAATGGCTAAAGAAAATGCAATGTCGGTCGCCATCGGGATGGCCCAGCCATTTTCATAGTCGGTTCCCGAGTTGAAGAAAAAGTAAATCAGCGCCGGCACTACCATTCCGCCTAGTGCGGCAACGATGGGTAAAGACGCATTCTTAAAGTTCGAAAGCTCTCCTTCCAGAATTTCACGCTTTATCTCCAGTCCCACCAGCAGGAAAAAAATGGCCATTAAGCCGTCATTAATCCAAATGCTCAGCGGGTAATTCAGCTGAAAAATATGGGTCCCGATTTCTTTGTCAAGCAGATTCTGAAAAGCCGGACCCAGTGATGAGTTGGCAATCATCAGCGAAAGGGCGACGCAGATAATAAGTAAAACTCCGGAGGACTGAGAGTGGTGAAGAAATTTCTTGAAATAATCGGTAATAAGCATGAATTGTATTAATTTTTAAAGACGTTTAACGCGGGAAACTCCATTGATGTTTTTCAGCTGTTTGAAAGTTTCTTCCAGCTGGTTTTTGTTCCGGACTTCGAGGTTGATGTTGCCGAGGAAAATACCGTTGTTGGATTCTATGGACATACTTTTCATGTCCATGTTCATGGAGTTACTGATTACGGCCGTGATGTCGTTAATCATCCCCATCCTGTCGAGTCCTTCGATCTCAATTTTAATTCTGTTTTTGAAGCTTTCTTCGTTCACCCATTTTGCAGGTAAAACCCGGTAATCGTATTGTGCACGCAGGTTTATGGCATTAGGACAGCCATCGTTATGAACTTTAATTCCGTCAGAAATCGTAATGAAACCGAAAATTTTGTCACCCGGAATCACCGTACAGCATTTCGCAAAAGAATAATTCATCTTTTCTTCATCTTTACCAAAAACAATAAGATTCAGATTAGTGTCAGGTACTTCGGTAAACTCTGTGTTCTTCGTAGGCGATTTTCGGAACCTCTGAATTAAATTGCTGAAAAGACCTTTGCCTTCAGTGTACTTCTTAATATCACCAATATCCAGATTACCGTTCTGGAAACTCAGAAACAACTCCTGAGAAGTTTTCAGATTAAAGAATTTCTGCATTTTATTGATTTCCTCATCATTGAAATTCAGTTTTGCGTGGCGCATTTTTCTCTGAAGAATTTCTTTGCCTTCTTCTACCAACTGATTTTTTTCTGAATTTAAAATCGCTTTAATTTTCGATTTCGCTTTAGAAGTAACCACAAAATCGAGCCAGTCGGATTTTGGTTTCTGGTTCTGGGACGAGAGAATATCTACCTGATCGCCATTTTGAAGTACGTAAGAAATGGGAACCAGTTTTCCGTTAACTTTTGCGCCCAGACATTTTGTTCCTAAATCTGAGTGAACCGAAAATGCAAAATCGAGAGCAGTAGAGCCAATGGGCAGAATTTTAATTTCGCCTTTCGGCGTAAAAACAAAAACTTCTTTCGAATAAAGATTGAGTTTAATATTATCTAGAAGTTCTGTCGTGGTAAGCGATTGTTGATTTTCTAATACCTCACGGATTTCCGTAACCCAAGTGTCGAAGTTTTTTTCGTCGCTGTTTTTACTGAAGCCTTCTTTATATTTATAATGCGCGGCAACGCCTTTTTCAGCAATATCATCCATTCTTTCCGAACGGATTTGTACTTCGATCCACTTTTTATCGGGTCCCAAAACCGTTAAATGCAGACTTTCATAACCTGTAGAACGCGGTTGCGAAATCCAGTCGCGCATCCGCTGGGGATTGCTGTGATAAAGGTCGGTTACGATAGAATAGATTTTCCAGGCAAGAAATTTCTCATTTTTAGCATCCGATTTATAAATAATCCGGATCGCGTAATTGTCGAAAACTTCATCAAAAGTTACATTCTGCTTCAGCATCTTTCTGTAAATCGATGAAATTGCCTTAGCACGGCCTTTAATGGAGAAATTCAACCCTTCGTCCAGCAGTTGTTCAGAAACTTCTTTTTTAAATTCCTCAATGTATTTTTCGCGGTTTTCCTTGGCCAATTCCAGGCGTTCTGCAATATCAAAATAAACATCGGGATTATTAAACTTTAAAGATAAATCCTCGAGTTCAGATTTAATATTATAAAAGCCGAGACGGTGCGCCAATGGAGCATAGATGTACACGGTTTCCGAAGCGATTTTTTTCTGTTTATCTGGCGCCATGCTTTCCAGCGTCCGCATATTGTGAAGCCGGTCGGCAATTTTAATGAGAATTACCCGGAAATCTTCCGAAAGGGTAAGTAGCAGTTTACGGTAATTTTCAGACTGTATCGAAATATTCTGGTGGTTCATCACCGAAATTTTGGTGAGTCCGTTCACAATATCTGCTATCTTTTTTCCGAATATTTTTTTGATGTCGTCGTAACTGTATTCTGAATCTTCAATAACGTCGTGAAGCAGTGCGCATGCGATAGAAGTGGCTCCCAAACCAATTTCGTTGGCAACAATTTTTGCGACCTCGATGGGGTGGTAGATGTAGGGTTCGCCCGTTTTGCGGCGCTGGTCTTTGTGCGCATCCAAGGCAATATCGAACGCTTTCCGGATAACTTTGTTCTGTTCCTCATCCAGAGTGCGGTAGGTGTTGGAAATTAAATCCCTGTAACGCGCGAGAATTTCCTTATTTTCCTGTTCTAAATCGTATACCATGTAAGAAAACTGTTTAAGAGCTACGAAAATAAGTAAAAATGCATAATTATCGGGCTGTTTATTTAAAAATAGCCATAGATAAACCTTAAATCGGATAAATTTTAAATACCAAATCTATTCGCCCTTACCAAAAATAATTTCCGAATTCATGCCGGGATGCTGCCCGTGCTGTCTGATTTCAGGGGACGGAGAAATCTGTGATTTTGCCCTGATGGAAGCTATTCTTTTCAGGTAATCCAGAGACATAGCATCCCGGAATTTTATGTTTTCGAAGTAATTGTAATGGATGACCTGATTACCGTAAAACACTTCAAGCGCTTTTTCCTTCAAATGCGGTTCGTCTACTTTAACACTTACAGCGAGGCTTTCGTCTTCAAGTCTGGTGTCATCTTTAAAGAAAAACTGCCACAGCCAGGTTTTTTCCTCCTTTGAAATGGGTTCTTCGTGACGATAAATGATGTATTCAGAAGTATTAAAACCCGCGTTCTCTAAGTCTTCAGAAATTTTCTTCGACTGACTTTGGCTTCTGAACAAGCCTGTGATAATTGAAGCCATAACTTAGGATTTATAAATTTCTAATACAAATTTTACAAAAAAAATATGAATTTTGCAAGAATTAAGACTGTTGTTTTAAAATTTAGGTGAGCTTTACTCCTTCAGGTGAACTCTCGGTTCATAATAAAAAAGATTATTTCGTTATATTTGAAAATAAAAAGGAAAATGACCCGACTCATTGCCATACTTCTGCTCAGCTCACAGACTTTTTTGGCGCAGAATATTGCCCAAAAATTAGATGTTGCAACAAAAAATCTGCTTAATTCAGCTCCTGCATACGCTGCCAATTTATCGGTATATGTTGCTGATGAAAACGGAAATTTCATTTATGAACATAACGGCAACCGCGGACTTTCATCTGCATCTACTCAAAAGATTTTTACAGCTGCAACTGCTTTGGAAACTTTAGGAAAAAATTATCGGTACACTACCACGGCTTCTTATTCCGGAGATATTTCTGGAGGAAATCTGTCGGGAAATCTGTATGTCCATTCCAATGGTGATCCCACGTTAGGAAGCTGGAGATACGAAAATTACAAACCTGAAAACTTCAGACAGAAATTTCTGGAAGCTCTAAAACAAAAAGGAATCTCGAAGATTTCAGGAGATTTAATCATTGATGATTCTTATTTCGATTTTCAAACGGTTCCTGGCGGCTGGCCTTGGAATGATTTGGGGAATTATTACGGAGCCGGAGTTTGGAGCGTGAACTGGCGAGAAAACCAGTTCGACATAAGTATGAACGGGAAGGAAATGAAAGGTTTGAATGTTGATCTTCCGAATGTAAACTGGGTTAACGACCTGAAAACGGCCGGAACTTCCGATCAAAGCCTGATTTTTACCGCACCTTATTCGGATGTAGGGCTGATTAACGGAACACTTCCTGCTAAAGCGATGACGGTTTCTGGTGCAACACCCAATCCGCCTTTAACATTAGGTACAGAAATAAAAAAATGGCTTCAGGATTCAGGCATTATTTTTAGCGGAAAAGTTACTTCAACTTCCATGCAGAGAATTAATGGCGAAAAAATTCTCACTGCGCCAAAAAATACGGTTGTTTTCGAGCACAAATCTCCGACTCTTGATAAAATTGTCTACTGGTTTATGCGTAAAAGTGTAAATCTTTACGGCGAAACATTTATTAAAACTTTAGGGAAAGAAAAGAAAAATCAGGGAAGTTTTGATGCGGGAATCAGTTATTTAAAAGAATTCTGGAAGGAGAAGGGAATTAACCCGGCCATGATTAATTTCGCTGATGGAAGCGGTCTTTCACCTCAGAATTATGTCTCCGCAAGAGCAGAAGTTCAGGCCCTGCTCTGGAGCCGAAAACAGCCTTGGTTTAATGATTTTTTTGAAGGATTTCCTACCCAGGCCAATGGGATGAAAATGAAAAGCGGCACCATGAAAGACACCAAATCTTTTGCAGGTTATCATACTTCCAAAGACGGCAAGAAGTATGTTTTTGCGATCATTATTAATAATTATCAGAGTTCAAACCTGAGTGATGCACTGTATAAGGTTCTAAATGTTCTTAAATAATCCTCAATGAAACGCAGAAGCTTTCTCTCTAAAATCAACAACTGGGTTATTTACATTCTGCTCACCCTTGCGGTGACGGGCGTAGTGGTGGCTTCGGTTATTCTCATCAATTACCTTAGAAAAGAAGAAATTAAAAGAATCGAGCTTTTTGCAACCGCAATAAAATTTCAGCAGCAGGAAGAAATTATTGTAGATCCCAACACACTGGAATTGATTTTTCAGATCAACAATACCAACAATACAATTCCGGTTATTGTAACCGACCGTAATAAAAAACCGCTCGGCCCAGATTTTCAGCGGAATATTCCTGAGAATGTTGCGAAAGATCCCCAAAAAATGCGTTCGCTTCTTCAAAATATGGAGAACTCGTATAAACCGATTGAATTACAGATGCCGGATGGGAATAACCAGTACGTTTTTTACACAAATTCCAAACTTCTTAATAATTTACGGTACACGCCCTATATCCTGGGATTGCTTGTTGTAGCTTATATTTCGTTTTCATTCTGGTTTCTCAGAACCATTAAAAAAACCGACGAAGGTTACGTTTGGGCCGGTTTGGCAAAAGAAACTGCGCACCAGATCGGAACGCCTCTGTCATCAATGATTGGCTGGATTGAAATTCTTCGGATGGAAAATGAAAACAGCCAGGGTGTAAAAGAGATTGAGAACGACATTAACCGGCTGAAAACCATTTCTGAAAGATTTTCAAAAATCGGTTCGGTTCCGGAGCTTAATGACCTTAACATCAATGAAACTTTACAGCAAAATTACGATTATCTGAAATCCAGAATTTCGTCTAAAGTTCGTTTTATGCTGGTATTGCCGAAACATCAGCTGCTTATTCCGCACAACAGAATCCTGTTGAGCTGGGTCATCGAAAATATCGTTAAAAATGCCGTGGATTCTATGAAAGGCGAAGGTAATCTCGAGATTGATCTCTACGAAAAAAATAACCATATTGTAATCGATTTTAAAGACACCGGTTCCGGAATGACAAATTACCAAGCTGCAAATGCTTTCAAAGCGGGATATTCCACCAAAAAACGCGGCTGGGGTCTGGGACTTTCGCTGGCGAAAAGGGTGATTAAAGAATACCACCGTGGCGACATCCGGATAGCACAAACTGAAGTAGGTAAGGGAACTACTTTCCGAATTATCATGAAAAACAGTTAACCGTAACTTTGTAATTCAGAGTGCGTTAATATAGAATTGCTAATTATTTCTTAATTTCGTGGTACTAAAAACCATCGAAATGAAAAAAATTATGCTCACGCTGTTCCTTGTTACAGCAACGCTGGGAAACGCCCAGATTTTAAACATGATTAAAGACAAAGTAAAAGACAAAACCATGTCTTTTGCAGGTGACAAAGTAGTAAACGCAATCACTACAGAAGCCATAACAACTAACTTTAAAGACTGTAACACGGCTGATATAAAGCAACCTGAATTTGCATCGGGCAAGAATTTTGTAAGTCTCTGCCGCGAGTCTTTTAATCAGGGTACCGGTTACGTTCTTACACCAGGTTATTATCAGATTCAACTGAAAAGTTTTTGTCTTAAGGCCGGAACTTACGCACCAAGCAAAGGCGACGGGTACCTTTTTGCTCCTTTGAAAGGTCCTAAAGAAGAAATCATCAATGCTTTGGTGAAAAATTGGTACAATCATCAGGATATTCCCCAGGAACAGGTGCAGTCTCTGGTGTGGGCGGTAATTGCTAAATCGAGCTTCAAAAACCTGAATACCGAAAGTAAACTGGTTGCCGCCAGACTTTTAAGCAAAGATCAATTGCTGAAATTATCTAAAATGGGCTTGGATTTTATACCGGCAGATATAATGAGTAAGGCTAAAAGTAATCTTCCGCAGCCTGTACAGATCGCGCTGGATGCTGAAAATAAAATACGGAATTTTTTCAGTTCATCTTCTTCGAGTTATGCTGACCTTGAAAGGCTTGCCATGATCTCAGGCGTTAACCCTGAAAAATCAGCAATTCAGTACGGAACATGGGGACTGCATCCGGACGGATATTGGGTAGCGTACGAACCTCACGGCTACAGGGAAATGACAGTAAAAATATTTGTTCCAGAGAACTTGACTTCGGTGAGCTTTATACCTTCGGATCAGGTTGCGGTGCCTGCCAATACTTCCAGCCAAAGACTCATGTTGTCGGATATGCTGAATTGTAACTAAAAGTTAGATTTTTCAGAACTAAAATTGTTTCGGAAGAATTATAAGAATGTATAAAACAAGTTTCGGCGCCGCAGGCGCCGAAACTTTTTAATTTAACTGTAAATAATTTACATAATAATTCGCGTCAAATTCCACAGGATTGGCATCCTTTAATGTAACTGTTTGCCATGCGGAAGTCGGATTTAAAAGCTGGTTGCTCTTCAGACGCAATGGCATTGAAAATTTCTCGATTACATTGCTATAACGGAATTTCAACGCATTTCCTTTTTGAGAATATTCTAAAACCGGAATTTCAGTCGTTCTTAGATACTGATTGAAAACCGGTGAAAAATCAATGCCTGATTTCTGTGAAATATAATTTTCAACCTGCTGTGTGGTAACGGTCTGGTGATAAAAATCTTTGTTTAATCCGCGCAAAATCTGTCTGAATTTTTCATCATCATTAATAACCTGGCGAATCGTGTGGAGCATATTTGCGCCTTTGTAATACATATCGCCGCTTCCTTCATTTCTTACGCCGTACCGGCCGATGATGGGGATGTCGTTTTTAATGTTATGGCGGATGCCCTGAACGTATTTTTCAGCTGAGTTTTTATCCATATAATTTTCAGTGAAAAGGGTTTCAGAATAGCTCGTGAATCCTTCATGAACCCACATGTCAGCCTGATCTTTTGCGGTGATGTTATTGGCAAACCACTCGTGACCGGTTTCGTGAATAATAATGAAATCCCAGTTCAAACCGACTCCGGTTCCGGACAGATCTCTACCCAAATAACCGTTTTTGTATTTGTTTCCATAGGCTACATTGCTCTGATGTTCCATGCCCAGATACGGAGTTTCTACCAGTTTGTAAGAATCTTCGTAGAAGGGATAAGGCCCAAACCAATATTCGAATGCTTTCATCATCGGTTTTACCTGCGTAAACTGTTTTTTAGCTTTATCGAGATTGTAATCTAAAACCCAATAATCAAGATCCAGTTTTCCGTTTTCGCCATCGTAAGTTTCTTTAAAATTCACATACTTTCCGATGCTGGGAACAATAGAGTAGGCGTTGATTGGATTTTTAACTTCCCAGGTGAAGGTGTTTTTGTTTTTTTCTGAAGTCTGCGCAATCAGCCGTCCGTTCCCGACACCAACTAAATCTTTTGGCGTAATGATTTTCATTACAATTCCGTTATCGGGTTCGTCGATCCAGATGTCTTTTACCGGAAGCCAAACCGAAGTACCGATGCCTTCCTGAGCAACACTTACGAAAGGATTTCCGTTATCATCCTGTTTGAAAACCCAGCCACCATCCCAAGGAGCATTTTTCGCAATTGTGGGATTGCCGTAATACTGAATGGTGAACGAATGAGTATCACCTTTTTTGTATTCTTTTTTAGTTTCAATAAAGATAAAATCACCATCACGTCTTGATGTGCACAGTTTCTCGTCAGAATCAATGATGTTGTACTGCATCGGTTGCTGCAAATCAATCTGGAAAACAGGATTTTTGATGTCTTTTGTGATTTCGAAGGTTATTTTGTTGGTTCCTGAAACCGATTTGTTCTGAATATTCGGTTCTACAGAAATTTCATACTTTTTTACATCCCAAAAGTTTCTGTACATGGTATTGGAGCCTTTTAAAGTATCCTGTTTACTGAAACTTTGAGCAGAAAGCGCTGCAGAAGCCAATATGAGCAACGAAAATGATTTTTTCATGAAAAGTAATTTCTTTATCGAACAAATATAATTATTTTAAATATTGTGAAAGGGCCAATTTACTGTTGGCTCGCTTTGTGTTGTTAAAATTCAGTATTTTTGAAAAATAATTCAATTCAAATCAACAGTTTGAAATTAAAAATAAAAATCCACACATGAAGATCAGAACTCTTATCGCAGTTTTTGCTTTTACCATCTTGGTTTCCTGTAATAAAGACAAAGAAATTCTCAATACTTTAAACGACTACAACATTTCCATGGAGAGCAAAGGCTACCATTTTGGTGATGCTTTGGCACTGCCGAAAGATGTGACGGAAAATGCAGAAAGTATTTCAATTAGTTTTGGTGATAAAGAAACCTCAAATCTGGTGATCGATCCTGAATATTTTACGCTGGGAGACAACGCGGTAACTTTCAATATTAAAAAGAAGAACGGCGAAATCATTACGCAGGACGCCACAATCAATGTTTTTGCAAAAACTCCGGAAGCTAAACTTACTTATGAGATCGTGAAGGAATATCCACACGATCCCAAAAGTTTTGTGCAGGGTTTTCTGCTGGAAGGAAATACGGTTTATGAATCCGACGGACAAAACGGTTCGTCCAGAATTCTTAAATATACATTGGGAACCACGACACCAATTGTAGAGACACCACAGTCTGACGAGATTTTTTCAGAAGGTGCTGCCATTGTTGGCGATAAAATTTATCAGCTGACCTGGCAGAATAAAAAAGGTTTCATTTATAATAAAAGTGACCTAAGCCTGATCAGTGAATTTGCTTATCCAAACGTAATTGGCGAAGGTTGGGGCTTAACTTACGATAACAAGAATTTAATCTTATCCGACGGAACTAAGAATATTTACTTTCTTGATGTGAAAGATCCGTCGAAAATTGTACGTTACATTTCTGTTGCCGGAAATACCGAAGCGTACGACCAGCTCAATGAACTGGAATATCACAAAGGATTTATTTACGCCAACGTGTGGCAGAAGCCTATTATTCTTAAAATAAATCCTGCAAACGGTGAAGTCGTAGGGAAATTTGATTTTACTGAAATTGCAAAACTTCATACCACAAATTCAGATGATGTTTTGAACGGCATTGCTTTCAAAGGTGATAATATGTTGGTTACCGGCAAATACTGGAATAAAATTTACGAAGTTTCCATCAAGTAAACTGAAAACTTAATATCGAAAATGACGTTCGCCGAACGTCATTTATATTTAAATTTGAAAAATCACTTTTTTTTGAAATCACTTCGTTTCATATTTTTCTTTGTTTTCTGCGCGGTTTCTGCCCAGCAAAATCTGGCTTTTGATTCTATAAAACTCAAAGATGCAAAAGATTTGCTGGTTGACGATTACGGCAATATTTATCTTTACAAAAACAAGGATTTCAGTTTTACAAAATATGATTCGCTTGGCCAGCAGAAAGGAAAACTGATGCTCACGCTGCCGTTTAAAATTCAGTCTGTACAGAATCCTTTAAGCATTGCGTCGTTCTCCGAAAATGCACAGGAACTTAAATTTTACGATCAGAATCTTAATGAAATACAAACAGTTAATTTCCGGCAGATATTTGGTTTTATAAAAATGGTGTATGCCGAAGATTTGCAGCAGATCTGGTTGCTCGATGAAAGTACAAAACGCCTCATCCAGTATAATTTCCGCGAAGATAAAATCATCAATTCCTATCCTTTTGATATCGATTTTGAAAACGTAACAGACTTTCTGGTTTTTAACAGTCAGGTTTATTTGCTTACAAAAACGCAATTGGCAGTTTATAATTTCAACGGAAATAAAATGTTTGAATTTCCTCTCACTGAAGGCAAACGCCTAAGACGCGAAAACGGGAATATTTTGGTCATCGGAAAAAACACCATTCATTTTCTGCAGGACCGTATGTTGAGAATAATTTTCAATGCTGAAAATTCGCAGATTGTGGATAAAAACTCTGCCGCTTATTTTGTAATCAGCGCCAACAAACTTTATCTTTACCCGCTCAATAAATAAGGTTCTGAAGGGAAACTTTCAGTCGTTTCGGTTCATTTTTTAATCATTCAATTTTTAACAATGCACATTGCGGTTACAGGAAACATAGGCGCGGGAAAAACAACTTTAACAACCATGCTGTCCAAACATTACGGTTGGGATGCACAGTTCGAAGATGTAGATCATAACCCGTATTTAGAGGATTTTTATGCAGATATGAGCAAGTGGAGTTTTGCCCTGCAGATTTATTTTTTAGGAAGCCGTTTCCGACAGGTGAAAGAAATCCGCGAAAGTGGTAAAAACATTGTTCAGGACCGTACGATTTACGAAGATGCCCATATTTTCGCCGAAAACCTGCATGATATGAATCTTTTATCGGATCGGGATTTCAATAATTATACGTCAGTATTTAATCTCATGAAAAGTTTTGTTTCGGCACCGGATTTGCTGATTTATCTGAAGTCTGATGTTCCGAATCTGGTAAAGAAAATTTATAAAAGAGGCCGAGATTACGAAGCTACAATTTCTATCGAATACCTTTCTAAGCTTAACCAGAAGTACGAAAAATGGATATCGACCTACAACGAGGGTAAACTTCTCGTGATCGAAGTTGATGATTTAGATTTCGTGGAAAGGCCCGAAGATTTTGGTTATATTCTGGAAAGAATTGAAAACCAGATGCACGGACTTTTCTAGATTTAGGGCATGAGATGAATGTAAAAAATATTATAACCTTCAACTCAACCACCAATGATTAAAGTACTTCACAACAATACGTGTTCTAAATCGAGAGCGATTCTGGAACATTTGGATGAGAATAACGTACCTTTTGAAATTATCGATTTCATAGAAACGCCTTTAACCGAACTTGAACTTAGAACGCTTCTGAAAAAGCTCAACACCGATGTACAGGGACTTATAAGGAAAAATGACAGGCTTTATCAGGAACGTTATATGGGGAAAGATTTCAGCGAAGACGAATGGATAAAAATCTTGGTTGAAAATCCTTCGCTGATCCAGAGGCCAATTCTTATTAAAGGTTCTGTAGCAATGGTCGGGAGACCTATCGAAAATGTAAGGTTTTTTATCGAAAAATAATTCAGACTATTTTATTAAATCTTCAAACGCTTGTTCAGGCGTTGAAAACTTAAAATCAAATCCCAGCGATTTGATTTTTTCGTTGGAAGCCCTTGTGCCTTCCAGGATGATAGAACTCATTTCGCCAAAAGTCATTTTCATAACAAAAGCCGGTACGTTTACAGGCAGAAAAAATTTATTTGAAATCGCAGCAAGTAATTTCATGAATTGATAATTGGTAGGAACTTTATCAGCAACTCCATTGAATTTTCCCTCGATTTCCGGGTTTTCCAGAACGAAAATGTACATGTTTACCAAATCATCTTCGTGAATCCAGTTCATCCATTGATTTCCTGAGCCCACTGCGGAACCGATATTAAAATCTACCGTTTTCTTCAGCATCGGGAAAGCACCCCCATTTTTTGCCAAAACCATTGCGGTGCGTAAACAAACAGTTCTGTTGGAAATATCTGAAAAATTTTCAGCAGCATTTTCCCATTCGTCGCAAAGTTTGGCCAGGAAATCTTGTTTTAAAATTCCGTCACTTTCTTTTAAAATATCATCCGAAGTAAAAGTGCCGTAATAGTTAATTCCCGACGCAGAGATAAATGATTTGAGCCGAACGTTCTGGCGTAAACAATAGTCTTTAAGCAGATTCGCAGTATCAATTCTGCTGGAGAAAAGTTCCTTTTTATATTCAGCAGTCCATTTCTGGCTGATATTTGCACCAGCAAGATGAATGATAGAATCCAGATTTTCAAACGCCTTGGGATCGATGATTTTTTCCTCAGTGTTCCAGTAGAATTCGTCAGGATTATTGGTTTTTTTCCTTGTTAATACTCTTGCATTATGATTGCGCTCCCGTAGTTTTTGAACCAGTTTTTTACCGATTAATCCGGTTCCGCCTGTGATTAAAACATTCATGATATTCAATTAAAGCATCATTACGCCTGAAATTTTACCTACTTCCTTGTAAATGCTGATGACCTGGTCTGCATCCAAAACAAATGCGTTCATTGTTAATGAAGTATATTTTCCGTTTTTGCTGTCTTTGGTTGAAAGGGTGTATTTCACGTTGTCGAAAACCCTGTAAATTTCAGTTTGTTTCGATTCTTCGTTAGTGATTATAAATTTGAAAAGATAATCCTGAGGAAAGTCGTGTGTAGCCTCGAGTTTTTCTTTCAGTGAGGCATAGAAATCCTCTGGGTTCACATTTTCCTGATTGTCAACTATATTAATCATCCCGTTGTAATTTTAAGGTTAAAAAAAATTCCGGACAAACCGGAATTCAAAATTAAGGATTATTTCCTTATTTCGTGCCATTCAGTGAGTTCATAATCGTCGTTGCATTTTGTTGCTCGTGGCTTTCGATGATGTTGAACAATCCGTTTACCATCTGCTGCGAGGCAAATCTACTGATTCCTCCGGTGAGTGAATTGGTGGAATTTTGTCCACCAAGAATGTTTCCTAATATATTTGATCCCTGCAATGCTGAATTTAATGAACTTACCAACCCGAATTCATTCAGTTTAGCGTCAACTTTTGGTGCTATGGCGGCCATAAGTTGCTCAGATGTTCTTTCTTTCAGGATTTGAGTTGCGGCGCCACTTCCTCCCTGTATGATTCTGGCCGCATCTTCTGCAGTTAAACTGTTAACCGCATTTACTAAAATCGGTCTCGACACATCTACTGTAAATGCAGCAGCCTGAGCAATATATTGTTTCTCTTTCTGAACAAGGCTGTTCAATCCTAATTTCTGTAAAGTACTATTAAGATCTTTCAATTGTTGAGGCAATGCAGCATCGATGAGTTGGTTAGCCATAAAACTGTCTTTATCGCTAAAGATATTAAGCCCTTTTGTAATTCCTCCCAGAAGTATCTGTTTCAGAACAGCCAACCCTACGCTTGAAGTTGCCAGAGCCAAACAAGACTGGGTGGTTGTTCCTAATGTTGCAACTGCCATAGTTGCGACTAATATTGTATTTCTTCTCATGATATTAAAATTAATGATAATGCAATCATTTTCAAATATTAAGCCAAACAATAATACTAAGTTAGGTTAACGTTAATTAACAATTTTTGAAAAATATTATGAGAAGGATAACAAACTTTAAATTTATTTTCTAACTTTGAGATAATAAACGCGCGAGGTGATCTGCTACACACATTTTTACAAAAACAATGATCGAAAATTACAGAACCGGATTGCTTTGGAAATTATTCATGAACGCTCCGGAAATTAAAAACGGTCTCAGGAAACTCGATTTCAAATCCACAAAATATAATTTTTAATGAAAATATTATTAACATGTCTGTTTACGGCCTCGTGTTTCTTTTCTCTTAATCTTAAAGGTCAGGAAATTAAAGCCGAACTGAATAAAGAAACAAAAAAGGTTCAGAAAATCTCCTATATCTTAGATTATCCGAAAGATGCAAAAGGCAAAGTTCCGCTCATGGTTTTTCTTCACGGTTCCGGCGAACGCGGAACTGATCTCGAAAAAGTAAAAGCCAACGGGCCTTTCAACTACAGAAATTTAATAAAAGAACCGGTTGCAATTCTGGCGCCGCAATGTCCCGACGGAGTTTGGTGGGACACGGAAACGCTTTATCATCTTATTAAAGAAATTAAGCAGAAATATAAAATCGATGAATCCAGAATCATGCTTACAGGACTTTCGATGGGAGGTTGGGGTTCATTGAAGCTTGCTATGGAACATCCGGAATTGTTTTCGGCAGTCGCAGCGGTTTGTCCGCCGGTCGATCGATTGATGAAAGTGCGGGCTACCCAGTACAAAGATTTACCCATGAAAATTTTTCATGGAGCCAATGATGATGTTGTGTCTCCGATGAATGCAATAGAAATCTATCAGGCGATCAAAAAAGTAAATAAAAACATCGAGCTCACCATTTTTCCGGATGATAATCACAACTCGTGGGATTCTGCGTATTCCAATCCAAAATTATATGAATGGATGCTGGCTCAAAAAAATTCAAATAATATAAAGTAGAAGTTTATGAAGAAAATAGTTTTAGTTGCTGCTATGGCACTTTCAACATGCTTTTTAGCACAGGAAATGGTGACTAAACCGGTACAGTCTTACCAGACGGCGCAGTACAATGCAAAGAAAAAAGCTTTTGTTGATGCCCTGCTCGCGAAAATGACTCTTGACGAAAAAATTGGTCAGCTCAATCTTCCCAGTGCGGGGGATTTCACCACAGGTCAGGCACAGAATTCCGATATCGGAAAGAAGATAGAAAATGGTTTGGTCGGCGGACTTTTCAATATTAAAGGAGCCGAAAAAATAAGAGCCGTACAGAAGGTTGCCGTAGAAAAAAGCCGTCTGAAAATTCCTTTAATTTTCGGGATGGATGTGATTCATGGTTATGAAACCAATTTTCCGATTCCGTTAGGCCTGGCTGCATCTTGGGATATGAATTTAATTCAGCAGTCTGCAAGAGTGGCCGCGCGGGAAGCTTCTTCAGACGGAATTTCCTGGACATTCTCACCCATGACAGACATTTCCCGCGAACCAAGATGGGGTAGAATTTCTGAAGGATCTGGTGAAGATCCGTATCTGGGCAGCGAAATTGCCAAACATATGGTGTACGGTTATCAGGGGAAAGATTTATCTCTCAGCAATACCATTATGGCCTGTGTGAAGCATTTTGCACTCTACGGTGCCGGTGAAGGCGGAATGGATTATAATACCGTAGATATGAGTCGGGTACGCATGTTTAATGAATATTTTCCACCTTATAAAGCGGCCGTAGATGCCGGTGTAGGGACAGTAATGGCTTCCTTTAATGAAGTTGAAGGAATTCCTGCAACTGGAAACAGATGGCTGCAAACCGAAATATTACGTGAAAAATGGGGCTTCAATGGATTTGTAGTGAGTGATTACACCGGAATTAACGAGATGATTGATCACGGAATGGGTGATCTTCAGCAGGTTTCTGCCCTTTCGCTGAAAGCGGGTATCGATATGGATATGGTGGGCGAAGGTTTTCTGAAAACATTGAAAAAATCTTTAGAAGAAGGAAAAGTAACCCAGGCTGAAATCGATCAGGCCGCTAAAAGAGTTCTGGAGGCAAAATATGATTTAGGACTTTTTGAAGATCCTTACCGATATGGAGATGTAAAACTGGCAGCGAAAGAAGTTAGCAGCCTCGAAAACCGAAATATTGCAAGAAACACCGCAGCCCAGTCTATGGTATTATTGAAAAATGAAAATAGTGTTCTGCCTTTGAAAAAATCCGGAACCGTTGCCGTCATCGGTCCGTTGGTGAATAATTCACTCAATATGGCCGGAACCTGGAGTGTGGGAGCAAAGCATGCCAATGCAATTTCTCTAATGAAAGGTCTGCAGGATAATTTTGGCAAAGAAGTGAAATTCATTTCTGCTAAAGGTGCAAATATTGATTACAGCGAGAAACTTGAAAGTATTTACGCAGCCCACGGAAAACTGACTGACCGAGATAATCGCCCTAAAGAAGTTATTCTGAAAGAAGCATTGGACGTGGCAAACAAAGCCGATGTTATCGTTCTTGCGATTGGCGAATCTGCTGAAATGAGCGGCGAATCATCATCCAGAAGTGAAATCACTATTCCGCAGTCTCAGGTTGATTTACTCAATGAACTCAAAAAGACCGGAAAACCGATCGCAATGGTACTTTTTACCGGAAGACCTTTAGCGTTAACCAATGTGAAAGATTTACCTGAGGCGATCCTTAATGTGTGGTTTGCCGGAACGGAAGCAGGTAATGCAATTTCAGATGTACTGTTTGGCAAAATAAACCCTTCAGGAAAATTGCCGGTAACATTCCCAAGAAGTTTAGGTCAGGTTCCTATCTATTACAATCACAAAAATACAGGCAGACCCTTAAGTGCAGAAAAAACTGCTAAATGTGAGTACGACAGGTTTCGCGCAAATTATATGGATGAATGCAACACACCGCTTTATCCTTTCGGGTTTGGGTTGAGTTATACAAATTTCACCTATTCGGATATGTCAGTTTCAAATACGAATCCAAAAGGAAACCAGTCTATTCAGGCTTCAGTTACTGTAAAGAATTCCGGAAATTATGATGGGGCAGAAGTGGTACAGCTTTACATCCGTGATATGGTAGGAAGTATCACAAGACCTGTAAAAGAGCTGAAAGGCTTCGAGAAAGTTTTCCTTAAAAAAGGAGAAAGCAAAAAAATAACGTTCACCATTACTCCAGAAGACCTTAAGTTTTATAACAACGCACTGAAGTATGATTGGGAAGAAGGCGAATTTGATGTGATGATAGGCACCAATTCGGCAGATGTTCAGCATACGAAAATTTACTGGAGCAAGTAGCAAATACGCTCTGCTAAAGCCGTTTTCATATAAATGAAAGCGGTTTTTTTTGTCGGTTTATTATTGTTAAATTTGAGGTCAATTTTTATAAAAAAAATTCTAATGAGAGACAAATTCATTAAGTGGGGAATCATCATCCTCATCTTGGTTTGGGTAACTGCATTGCTGATAAAATCGCACTACTGGATTCCAATTTTATTAACGGCAATTTATGCTTTGGGAATTTATAACAGTTTTCAGACAAAACATGCCATACTCCGTAACTTCCCTGTATTGGGATATTTCAGATATTTCTTTGAAGGAATTTCACCCGAAATGCAGCAGTATTTTATCGAACGGGAAACCGATGGAAAACCTTTCCCCAGAAACCAGCGTTCTGCAGTTTACCGCCGTTCAAAAAACATCAGCGACACCGTACCGTTTGGTACTCAGTTAGAGATTAACCAAAGGAAATACGAGGGAATTAAACATTCAATCTACGCCAAATCACCAAAAGAAGAATTGCCAAAAGTTTGGGTAGGCGGTGAGCAGTGTACCCAGAAATATCACGCTTCACTTTTTAATATTTCCGCCATGAGTTTTGGCTCTCTTAGTGACAGAGCGCAGATCTCGCTGAACAGAGGAGCAAAGAAAGGCGGTTTTTACCATAACACAGGCGAGGGTGGAATTTCGCCTTATCATCTGGAAGGAGGCGACTTATGCTGGCAAATCGGAACCGGATATTTCGGCTGTAGAGACGAGGAAGGAAAGTTTTCCCCTGAAATTTTCACTAAAAATGCGACAATCCCGAATGTGAAAATGATTGAAATCAAGATTTCACAGGGAGCAAAACCAGGCCACGGCGGGGTTTTACCTGGCGCCAAAAATACACCGGAGATTGCTGCAATTCGCCATGTACGTCCGGGAATGACGATTATATCGCCACCTTCCCATTCCGCGTTTTCAGATGCGGCCGGACTGTTGAAATTTATTCAGCAACTTAGAGAACTTTCCGGTGGTAAACCGGTAGGATTTAAACTTTGTATTGGAGATACCAAAGAGTTTGAAGATATCTGCGTTCAGATGAATGTGCTTAAAATTTATCCCGATTTTATTACTGTTGACGGAGCAGAAGGTGGAACAGGGGCTGCACCGCCGGAATTTTCAGATGGGGTAGGAATGCCGCTGGAACCAGCTTTGATTTTTGTGAACAGAACGCTGAAAAATTTCAACCTCCGAGATAAGGTGAGGATAATTGCAAGCGGAAAGGTTCTTACTTCCCTTGATATTTTACGAGCGATCGCAATGGGAGCAGATATGTGCAACAATGCGCGTGGATTTATGTTCGCGCTGGGTTGCATTCAGGCATTACGATGTAATACAAACAACTGCCCTACAGGAGTTGCAACTCAGGACAAGATGCTTATTAAAGGGCTGGATGTTACTGATAAAAGCGAACGAGTTTATCATTTCCATAAAAATACACTTCATACCTGCAACGAGCTGATTGCAGCTGCTGGAAAAGATTCTTATGATGAGGTGGATGCTACAATGTTTATGAGAGGCGATGAGTTCGATCATCTGTCGGATGTTTATTTCCCTGACATTTTGGGAAATGTAAAGCATAAATCTACACCTTATTAATTAAGTGAAATTTAGAAAAATTCCGGTAAATAATTATACCGGAATTTTTTATGATTTCCGTTCACCGCGAAGTTCCTCGAGATAAGATATTTTTAAAGCGTCATAAAGTGATCTCTTGCTTACCATTAAAGAGATGAGTGAAGAAACCATGCCTGCAAGCATCAGATGGAAGATGAGCGAATGCCTGTCGGTCATTTCGAGGACAATAATTGCCGAGGTAAATGGAGCGCGTGTAATTCCTGTAAGAAATGCCACCATTCCTCCCAAAATTACCACGTTGGTTTCGTTGGGTGTTAAATGAATCCAGCCCGATATTACAGATCCTACACTGGCTCCCGCCGAAAGTGCTGGTGCGAAGATTCCGCCTGCGCCACCAGAAGTGAAAGCCAAAGCCGGCCCAATCATTCTGAAAATGGGCATATACCACGCTTCATGTTTATCATCGGTGAAGAGCGTTCTTTCCATAATTTCTTTTCCTGAACCCAGAATCTCCCTATTTACAAAAAATGCTAAAGAGGCTATAATTAAAGCAGAAATTACAAGAAAGATAATGTTGCTGCGGTCTGTTTTCAATCTTTTCTTCCAGGAATTAATGGCGAGCATCAGAACCGAAAGCTGACTGGCTAAAATTCCTGAAATTCCTGCCACCAAAATGACAGGAAACATCACCATAAGACTTACATCGGCAGTTTTGGGATACCCCAGATAAAGATAAGAACCTGCCAGTGTTTGCGCTGTTAATCCTGCAATAATTACCGCCGTAAAAAGTGCAGTTTTGAAATAGTTGATATGGGTTTTAGAAAGTTCTTCCACAGCGAATACAATTCCTCCCAGAGGTGTATTAAATGCCGCCGAAAGACCTGCCGCCGCACCCGTCATAATCATGTTTTTTTTGGATATTTTTGGCCACCATTCTGGCAAATATTCATTGACTTTCCGGAATACGGAACCTGCAATTTGAATCGTTGGACCTTCACGACCCACTGCGCCGCCACCGATGACCAACGCCACGCTCGATAAAATTTTGAATACAATAATTTTCAGGCTTAAAAGATGACGGATTTTGGTATGTTCTTTTGGGTTAGCGAGTTCTACAGCAGCCATAACCTGCGGAATTCCGCTACCTTTCGAATATGGCGCAAATTCTTTTACAAGCCACCAGGACAATACGAAACCAATAGGAGCGATAATGAAAATCATCCACGCATTCCAATCGATAATAAAATTCATCAGTTTTTCTCCCCAGGTGAAAAGTTTCGCGTACATTACTGCTAAGACTCCGGTAATCAGTGATCCGATCCAAAACGGAACCGCCTGCAACAGATTATGTTTCAGTTTTTCATTTTGGAGGTTATCAAAAGATTTTTTAATACTGCGTCGCAGATAAACAAAGATTGGATGCATTAAACAAATTTATCATTTTATATTCAATATAAAAATGAGTCAATAGAGTTAAAAAAAAGAATCCGGTAAAATAAATTACCGGATTCTTAAAAATATGTTTAGAAATCTTATGCTTCTTCAGCAGGAGTTTCTTCAACTTTCTTTGGAGCTGGGGCTGCTTTTGGTGCGGCCGGTGCTGGTGGAGCGTCAGATACGATATCGAATTCGTAAGTGTGCTCTACATTTCTGTGTAAACGGATTTGAGCAGCAAATTTACCTGTTCTCTTAATGGTGTTTCCAGGGATTTTGATGTATTTTTTGTCTACTTCAACACCTGCTTTAGCCAATTCTTCAGAAAGGTTTGCGTTGTTGATGGATCCGAAAAGTTTATCACCTGCACCTACTTTTGTAGCGATTGTGATGTTTGTTTTCTTCAACTGCTCAACGATAGCGTTTGCGTTTGCGATCAATTTAGCTTCTTCTTCTTTTCTGGCTTCTAAAGTTGCCTCTAGATTAGCTTTATTTTTTGGAGTAGCCAAAAGTGCTAAACCTTGTGGTAATAAGAAGTTTCTTGCGTAACCTGGTTTTACGTTCACGGTATCGAACTCAAGTCCTAAGTTCTCTACGTCTTTTTTTAGGATAATTTCCATTGTTGTTGTCCTTTTTTAGTAGAAGTTAGGCGTTTTTGTAAACAACCAACAACTATTTTGGGTTTGTATTATTTTAATAAGTCGGCTACATAAGGCATTAAAGCAAGGTGTCTTGCTCTTTTGATTGCAGCAGAAACTTTTCTTTGGTACTTCAAAGAAGTTCCGGTATATCTTCTTGGTAAAATTTTACCTTGTTCGTTTACGAACTGAAGAAGGAATTTTTCATCTTTATAATCAACATGCTTGATTCCGTATTTTTTGAATCTACAGTATTTTTTTTCAGATTTTGTGTTAATATCTAGTGGAGTAAGGAATTTTACTTCAGATTCACCTCCAGCAGAGGCTTGTTTAGCCATATCATCTATTGCCATTGTTGTAAATTTTTAGAGGGTTAAAATTAAGCTTTTGCAGTTTTTAGTTTGTTTCTTCTAGTTACTGCGTAGTCTACAGCGTGCTTGTCTAATTTAGTAGTCAAGAATCTGATAACTCTTTCATCACGTTTGAAAGCAAGTTCTAAATCTGCAACTACACTTCCTTCGCCTTTAAATTCGATTAAAGTGTAAAAACCATTCTTTTTCAATTGGATTGGATAAGCCAATTTCTTAAGTCCCCAATTTTCTTTGGCAACGATTTCGCAATTGTGTGAAGTCAAAAGATCTTCGAATTTTTTTACTGCTTCCTCCACCTGTGCGTCAGATAGAACGGGAGTTAAAATGAAAACAGTTTCGTAATTGTTCATAATGTTAAATAAATTTGTTAATTATTTCGAGGTGCAAAAGTAATAATTATTTCCTAAAGTAACAATATTTCAGTGAATTTAATGAAAAAGGTCTGCAGCGATGCAGACCTTAATTTAACAAGAATGAAGTAATTTTTACTTTTTGATAACTTTTACCGTCTGAATACCGTTGTCTGTTTCAATGTTCACCATGTACACTCCCGGAGCCATTTTAGATAAATTGATCTGAGATTTTGCGGCATTTAGAGTATGTGTTGATACTACTTTTCCAGTAAGATCAAATACCGAAACAGACTTCACTTTGTTTGGTGATTCTACATTCAGCATGTCAACAACAGGGTTAGGATATACTTTCACTGCTGCCTTCACATTGTCATTTACACCCAGTGTAACATTTAGAGTGTAATCTTCAACTTGTCCATAAGAAGACGTTCCACATGGAGTTACGTTGCCTCCTATACTTGAATCATGAAGCCTTACTCTCATACGTAAATCGCCTAAAGTAGCGTTAGCAGGTATGGTGATGTTGCCAGTCCACGGAGAAGTTTTTGTAGGAGTAACCAATACTTGTTCTCCCTGATCATCAAAATCTTTATCATTATTGAAATCAATCCATACAAGAACCTGATCAGAAGAGTATGAAGTTCCACTAAATGTGGCACTGAACGGATAAGTCTGTCCTGCTTGGATATTTCCTGTTACGTTTGTAAAATCTTCGTATCCCACAGTAGCTGTTGAGTTATTGTTGATTCCTGCAAATGTAACATTGGATATTTTCTCAAAACTTGTAGAGGTTGCACCCGCTGTACAGTAGGCGGGAGCAGCTGTGGTAAAGGAATGAACATTACATCCTGTGGCCGAACCAATGGCATTTTTAGGAATTATTTTCCAATAGTATGTCGAGGATCCATCTAAATTTGCTGCAGTATAGCTTGTAGCTGTAGTATTGCCAACCAAAGTTGTCGGATTAGGATTTTTGTCTAAATACACATCATATGAGTCAGCAGCGCCGCCAGTAGTAGCTGCAGTCCATGACAGTGATACCGAATTGTAAGAAACATTTGTAGCACCATTGGCTGGAGTATTTAATGTTGGGCAGCTAGGAGCAGTTGTAGCAAGCGGAGCTGTAACTACTTTGAAATCATCTACTGCAAAACCGAATTGGTCATCGGATGTACACTGAATCGCAATATATACTTGCTGTCCTGAGTAGCTGTTTAAATTATATGTGTACTCATGCCACTGGGCATCCGAAGGTGTTACAATAACCGGTGAAATTGCAGTAAAGTCTGAAATAGCAGTTCCTGTGGTGGACACCAGAACTTTAAATTTTTCTGCACCGTATGCAGCATCACAGCCTTTTCCCCAGAAACTTAATGTAGCGCCTTGCCCAGCTGTTAACTGTACTTGTGGAGAAATTAGCCAGTCATTATTCCACGGAGCCGATGTCGCAGCAAAACTAACCATCATCTTTTGTCCGGTCTTTGCAGTCCAGTTAGATGTTGCTGTAGGATCAAGTGGCGGAGTAGTGGTAGTTGAGTTGAAAACCTGGAAGGATTTTGCAACTCCCGTATTTGGGAAGGTAATTCCTTGAAAACCATAAGTTGTTTTAAGGTCTACGTCGATCAGGGTCCAGGCCCCAACATTCGCGATCGCAAAATCGCTATACGATTCAAAACTGTCTTGGAACAGAACCGTTTGAGCTTTGATTGCATCAGTGGCAAATAGCCCAGCTGTTGCAAACAACGAAAATAAAATTTTTCTCATAATAATTTAATTTGGTTAAACTTACCTTCAAAGTTAAGTATAAAAAAATTAAATCACCAATAAAAATTGATTATTTATTGAAAATTCATATTAAATTTGATTATTAATTACTAGTTTCATACGAGTTTATGATTTGGATCATACCTTGCGCGCGAAATCAAAAAATAAAATCCTTCACCCGAGCACAGGCCAATTCGTTGGTATTACACCATTGTAAAAAATGTTCCAGCTTGTCTTCCATCTTTCTGCCTGAATTGTATTTCCGGTAGAACGGAATCTTGAACTGATATTTTTCGAAGTCGGTAAACTGCCAGGAATTCAGGTAAATAAGAATGAAATCTTCATTCTTCAATGTTTCAGTGACCATGTTCTGATAGAATTTAAGCGGAACCATCTGGAAAACAAAATCGTTATATGGGATTTGCGAATAGGGCGAGATGCTTTCCGGTATAATACTTACGCCATTTTCCTCGCTGATTTCAGTGCTTCGCTGCAACCTTTTCAGTGGGAAAAGTATGTTGGCATTCTCGATATTCGAAATATAGCTGAATTCTAGTTTTTTCAGTACATCTACAGAAATGTTGACTTCTTTCTGTCTTATTCCACGGATAAGTTTTTCGGTGAAAGCCTCAGTTAATTGTTTAGCAGTTTCAATTTCTGTGATGTTGGAATCTGCGTTATAAAGTGCAATTTCATGACCTTTGCTGATTATTTTTTTTATCAAAGGCTGTAAAGTAACCACCAACGAAATTTCTATAAAAAAAGTCGCCAGAATGTTATTATTTCCTAAAATCCTTAGAACTGAAGAAACGTTATCGATGGTGATTTCTGTAATCTCCCCATCATTAAGCCGGTAATTGTTTTTAAAATCACGCTTATTATTAATGATGTTGAAGGTTAATAAAATCATTAAAAGTTATTTGCCGAGTTTTAGTTTAAGATTTGTCAGCATGTCTTTGGTCATCTCGGTAATCCCGAATTCATAAGTTAAACCCCAGTCTTTTTTCGCGATAGAATCGTCAATGGAAGCTGGCCACGAGTCGGCGATAGCCTGGCGGAAATCCGGTTTGTAATCAATTTCAAAATCCGGCATTTCATTTTTAATTTCAGTTGCAAGCTCTTTAGGTGTAAAAGATAATCCACCCAAATTATAGGAAGTACGAACAGTTAAATTTTCTTTTGGAGCTTCCATTAATTTCAAAGTTGCATTAATAGCGTCATCCATGTAAAGCATTGGCATCGCTGTGTTTTCGGAGATAAAACTGGTGTATTTTCCCTGTTCCACGGCTTCATAAAAAATTTCTACTGCGTAATCTGTTGTTCCGCCACCTGCGGGAGTTTTCCAGGAAATTAAACCTGGATAACGGATGCTTCTTACATCTACACCATGTTTATCGTGGTAATATTCGCACCATTTTTCACCGGCCATTTTCGAGATTCCATACACGGTGGTAGGATTTAAAACCACATCCTGACCCACATTTTCTTTCGGAATTCCTTTCCCGAAAACTGCGATCGAACTTGGCCAGAACACTTTTTTCACCAATCCTTCCTTTGCCATCTCGCAGAAGTTCAGAAGTGGTTCTACATTGAGTTTCCAGGCAAAAAGCGGTTGTTTTTCAGAGGTTCCGGAAAGCAGAGACGCCAGGTGATACACGGTTGTTATTTCGTAATCCTTTACCACCTGTCTCACAAGTTGCGTATTCGAAACATCCATTCTTTCATAAAAACCCGCTGTAGTAAGGTTTTTGTCCCAACGGTCGAGTCCCGAAGCAATTACATTTTCAGCGCCATGAATTTCAACTAATCTGTTGGTGAGTTCGGTGCCGATCTGTCCCAGCGCACCGGTGATAAGAATTTTTTGCGTGTAGGATTCCATTTGTAGAATTTAGAAATTGATTTTAGCAAATTTAAAAAATTAAAAGAATTTTCCTGCCAGAATTCGCTAAATATTATTGTGGGCAACATTCTCCGTTTTCTGTTCCTGTTTTTTGCTATACTTCGCTGCATAAAAGAGGAGTTCAACTGAAAGGTTCGCGGCTGAGGAGATCAAACAGCTTTTCGGAATTGAAAGCATTTTCTTATTTTTGAGGAAATTTCCGACATGAAAAAAACGCTGTTTCTTCTCATCATTTCTTCCAACTTTGCATTTGCTCAGTTCACCGATATTAATATTATTAAAGAAATCCGCACCAAAGACAAGGGTTTGGTCGTTTCGGCACACCCGCTGGCAAGTGAAGCCGGCGCAAAAGTAATGAAAATGGGAGGAAATGCTTTTGATGCAGTAATCGCTGCGCAATACGCTTTGGCAGTGGTTTATCCACAGGCAGGAAACATCGGTGGCGGTGGATTTTTAGTTGGAGTAAAAAATACCGGTGAGAAATTTACCATCGATTTTCGGGAAACGGCGCCTGCAAAAGCTTCCCAAGATATGTACCTCGATAAAAAAGGTAAAGCAAATACCGATCTGTCCCAAAACGGAAGATTGGCAGTAGGTATTCCCGGCTCCGTAGCAGGGTTTTATGCTACCTTAAAGCATGCAAAACTTCCCATGGAAAAGCTTATTCAGCCTGCGATTGATCTGGCAGAACAGGGTTTTGCAATTACCGAGAAAGAAGCGAGTCTGCTTAATAATCAAATGAAGTATTTTAATGATCACAATAAAGTACCTACAGTCTTCCAAAGAAATACAGCCTGGAAACAAGGTGATATTCTGATTCAGAAAGATTTGGCTCAAACACTTAAGCTTATTCAAAAAAACGGTGAAAAAGGCTTTTATGAAGGTAAAACGGCCGAACTGATCGTCGCAGAAATGAAACGCGGAAACGGTATTATTACTTTAAATGACCTTAAAAATTATAAAGTTGCAGAAAGAAAACCCATCGTTTTCAATTATAAAGGCAACGAAATCGTTTCCATGCCTTTGCCATCAAGTGGCGGAATTTTACTGGCTCAGATGCTGAAAATGTCGGGCTACGAAAATTTAGAAAAATATCAGCAGAATTCCACCGAAGCCGTGCAGATTATGGTAGAAGCGGAAAGACGTGCTTTTGCCGACCGGGCAGAATTTATGGGCGACCCGGATTTTATTACGGATAAGACTTCAATGTTGATTTCCGACGAATATTTAAAAAACCGTTGGAAGAGTTTCAATATAAATAAAGCTACGCCAAGTTCTGAAGTTGGCAAAATAACACCACAACCTAAAGAATCCACTGAAACTACACATATTTCGGTAATTGATAAAGAAGGAAATGCTGTTGCAGTCACTACAACGCTCAATGGTTTGTACGGAAGTAAAGTAGTGGTAGCCGGAGCCGGATTTTTCTTGAATAACGAAATGGATGATTTCTCAATAAAGCCCGGCGTTCCTAATATGTTTGGCGCTGTGGGCGGAGAAGCGAATAAAATTGAACCTGGAAAAAGAATGCTAAGTTCCATGACTCCAACGATTGTTATGAAAAATGGCAAGCCCTACATTATTGTGGGGACACCTGGTGGAACTACGATTCCTACATCAGTTTACCAGTCGATTGTAAATATTATTGATTTCAAACTGAGTCCGGGAATGACTGTAAATGCACCAAAATTCCATCATCAGTGGTTGCCTGAAACGGTAATGGTAGAAAATAATTTCCCGGAAACAACCCTACAAAATCTTGAAAAGAAAAACTATAAAATCGAAAGGGTTACGCAAATCGGGCGTACAGAAATGATTGTAATCGATGAAAACGGAAATGCTACTGCCGTAGCCGACGGGCGTGGTGATGATTCTGTAGCAGTGGAATAGATTATTTACCGGCAAGTTTCCTCAGCATTCCGTTGAAGATTAAACCGTGAAATGGCAAAACCGAATACCAGTAAAGTCTACCTGATAAACCAAGCGGGCGGAATGTAGCTTCCTGATGAAGAATTCCGTCCTTGATTTTAAATTCGAGCCAAGCCTCGCCGGGAACTTTCATTTCCGCGAACAGCAGCAGGCGTTTTTCTTCTTTATCGGCATATAAAACACGCCAGAAATCCACAGAATCGCCAGCTTCGAGTGAATTCAGGTTTCTGCGTCCGCGCCGGAGCCCAACGCCCCCAAAAAGTTTATCCAAAAATCCCCGGATTTTCCAGAGGAAATCAGCATAATACCAACCGGTTTTCCCTCCGATGCTGAAAACCCTTTCCGCCGATAATTCCTCATCATCAACTTTCATTTCGCGGATGTCTTTAAAACAGCCTTTATTAGGGACTTCAAGATATTGCCATACGTTTCTGGCATGAAACGGGCTGCTGAAGGAATCGTACCAACTCGAGAGTACATCATTCTGCTTAATTTTATCAAAAGCCTGGCGAATTGCTTCTTTGTAAGAAAATAATTCGATTCCGAGATCTTGTGCTAACGTATTTTTTTTGGCAATGACATCTATTTTCATGCTATCGACCAGGTTTTTAGCTAAAGAATAGGTGGTGCTGGTAATAAAATAAAGCCAATACGAAGAAAGTTGCGGCGTCATTACAGGTACCGTGAAAACTGTTCTTTTCAAACCGCGGACTTCCGAATACTGCAGGAGCATTTCTTTATAAGTTAAAATATCTGTTCCCGCGATATCGTAATCTTTATTGTAAGTAAAATCTTTCCCTAAAACACCTACAAGAAACTGAATCACATTTCGGATTGCAATCGGCTGGCATTTTGTTTTCAGCCATTTCGGAGCAATCATCACCGGTAGTTTTTCAACCAAATCACGGATGATTTCAAAAGACGCGCTGCCGGAACCTACGATTATTCCTGCGCGGAGACTCGTTAACGCGTATTTTTCACTTTTCAGTGCTTCTTCTACGTTTTTTCTGGACTGAAGATGTTTTGAAAGTTTTTCTTCATTGATGATTCCGGTGAGGAAAATTACCTGCTTTACTGCCGTTTTCTCTAACGCATTTCTGAAATTTTCTGCCGAAATTTTCTCCATTTCTTCAAAATCTTCTGCGCCGGAAGACATGGAATGAATCAGGTAATATGCGTAATGAATGTCTTTTGGAATATTTTCTAAAGAAGCAGCATTCAAAAAATCATTTTCAATAATTTCTAACTGATGCAGATGGTTTTGAAAAAGTTTCGTACTGAATCTTTTTTTGTCTCTCACAGAGCAAACTACGGCATGACCTTCTTCCAGTAACTGTATGAGAAGTCTTTTGCCAATATATCCTGTAACGCCTGTGAGTAATATTTTCATTATTTAATGATTTCTTCTAAAATTTTATAGCGGCTTTCAAATATAAATTTCACCTTGTTCCGTACGGCTTTTCCTGCAATTAAATCACCAAAGAGGCCCAAAGGCATTTTAAAATTCACAATATCTGTCATTTTTACTTTTCCGTCCTGCATTTCGGCGAAATGATGTTCGTGATGCCACATCGCATACGGACCGAACCGCTGTTCGTCTACGAAAAATTTCTCTTTCACCAGATGCGTAATCTCCGTAATCCAGTTGCTTTTTACCAAAGGAAAAATGCCGATTTTGTAGGTGATAATCTGTCCCTGATAGGTCTCTGAACCCGGATTATTTGTGATATGAAAATTCATTTCATCAGGAGTAATTTTATCCAGATTTGTAGGAACGGTGAAGAATTCCCAAGCTTCTTTCAGCGAAATAGGGAGAATCTGTTCTGAAGTGAGTGTATAAATTCCCGACTGTTTGGTGATTTTAATTTTCATCTGTTCTGCTGGGTGCTGGCGGATAATTCCATTTTCTTTTAAAATATTCAAAAACTAAAACAATACTGTACAAAAGGGTGAAACAGTAGAAACTGTCTTCCAGAGGCATAGTTCCTACGCGGATTCCGAGGTTTTCGGTATCATCGTAAAAAACGACTGGATTTTCGGAATAATTGCCTGTCAACGCATTATTTACAAAATAGAACGGAATGTAAATGACGATAAAACTAAGGTAAAACCGTCGCGCATCTTTCCATTTATAGATAATCTGGAGAAGCATCAGTAAAGCAAAAAGACCGAAACTGCATACCGTATAAATTTTGTCGTAATTTAAAACAGCAACAGAAAAACTCACCACAAAAAGGATGTACGTAATCCATTTGGTAATGCCTTCATTCAGAATAATTTTAGGAATAAAATACTCCAGAGAGTAATGAATAAAAACACTGGCGTAGGGAATGAGCAGGAAAAAAAGGTATTCTTCCAGCGGCATATTGAAAATTCTGAATCCAATTAAATATTCATCATTAAAACCCCAGACCTTTTCGTAAGTGAAGTAAATATCCCATGCGATGAAGAATAAACCGACCAGTACGATTGCTGAGAAAAAAGCTTTCCAGTACTGGATGAAGTGCATTCTTTTCCGCTCGAAACTGAAGAGAAAAGGCACAGAAAAGCTCAGGATATCGAGTAATAAATAGTAATAAGACTGCAAGATTTTAGTTTTTATGAAGTTGATAATTTAGCTTCCCGGAAATATTTTAGCGGTACGAAAAGCATTCCGAAACATTCGCCGTCTTCTTTTCCTAAATGTTTGTGATGAATTTTATGGGCTTTTCTTAACCCCCGGAAATACCAGTTGTTGGTTTTGTCGAACCATTTGAATCTGCGGTGGATGAGTACATCATGAACCAGAAAATAACCTATTCCGTAAAACAGGATTCCAAGTCCCACAAAAAACATCCAGTTTAATTCGCCCCGGCTGCCAAAATAAAAAAGCAAAATACTGGGAATCGCAAAAACCACGAAAAAGAAATCGTTTTTTTCGAAAATATGTGGATAACCCGGCTGGTGGTGATCTTCGTGAAAATACCAGCCCAAGCCATGCATGATATATTTGTGTGTAAGCCATGTAACGCCTTCCATCGAAACGAAAACCAGCAGTGTGATCATGATATAAAGTAAGGTTTCCATTGTTTTTAAAGTTTTAGGTGCATTTTAATTCTTTTGATAAGATCTTCGTCTTTCGATTTTTTATATTCTGCTAAGATAAAGGTTTTATCACTTTTCAGATCTTTGTTATACCCTAAAAATGCCGGCGTCTGCTCCTGCGAAATAAATCGCATAAATCTAATTTCCAGATTGTTTGGATCTTTTTTCAAAGCATTTTCAAGTGCTTTTTTCCCTTTGTTAAAATACGAATATTTGCTGAGCGGATTCACCGCGTGTTTTGCCATAAAGAAATTGCCTACTGCAAAAAATGCTTCGTAAATTGGTTTTTTAGTTTTGGTGTAAGCCTCCTGGGAGGTTGCGATTAAGGTTTTTGTCGCAGTTTCAGAATTTTCTCCTTTCTGTAATAGATATCTTAAATCTGATAAATCCTGGCCGTAACACATCATAGCAAAAAAGAAAACCAAGGTTAAAAAAACTTTTTTCATTATTGAAATTTTCAAACTAATTTTAAGTTTTTATTAAGTACCATTTCTCCGAAAAGATAAATTTTCCGCGCATTGGAAACACTTATTCTTTTTGTGAGCAACAACTCAGGTTTTGTTTTGCGTATTTTTTTGAAGAGGTTGATGTAATATTTATACGCCATGAAAACTGCGATTCTGCTCGATATCGGAAGCATTTTAATCCCGATAAAAGCATGCGCAAAATCTTTTGCAATGTCGGCTTCAATTTGCTGCTTAGCCTGCGAACTGAATTTGCTGAAATCTACATTCGGGAAATACATCCTGTTCAAATCATTATAATCTGCGCTGATGTCTCTCAAAAAATTTATTTTCTGAAATGCTGCGCCGAGACTTTGTGCGTAAGGCTTCAATCTGTTATATTCTTCTACATCACCATTCACAAAAACCTTCAGGCACATTAAACCTACCACTTCGGCTGAGCCGTAAATGTATTCGTTGTACTTTTCATCATTAAAGTTTTTAATATCGCCCAAATCCATTTTCATGGAATGGAGAAAAGCATCCACCAGATGCTGTGGAATGTTTTTTTCTTTCTGCGTTAAACAGAAAGATTGTAGTATGGGATTGAGAGAAATACCGTTTTCGAGTGCTGAGCGGTAACTTTGCTCAAATTCTTCCATAAGCTTCGCTTTATCATAATCGTGGAAGGTGTCTACAATTTCATCCGCAAAACGCACAAAACCATAAATGTTATAGATGTGTTGCCGAATTTCAGGCTGAAAAAGGGTAGAAGCCCTGGAAAATGAGGTGCTGTATTTTTCAGTCACTAACTTGGAGGACTGCCCGCACACTTTGTTGAAAATTTCTAAGTTATTCATCGTTTCTGCTTTTATAAAATTCGGTTTGTGTTCTTAAGGATATAATCTGTAACTACTTTTCCGGAGATTAATGCCGGTGGAACGCCGGGTCCCGGAACCGTGAGCTGACCGGTGTAAAAAAGGTTCTTGATTTTCTTATTGTTAATTCTTGGTCTTAAAACCGAAGTTTGCAACAATGTATTGGCAAGTCCATATGCATTTCCGCGACAAGAATGATAACGTTCTTTAAAATCGTTTACGCCGAAACTTTTCTTGAAAATAACCGAATTGCGGAGATTTTCTCCTGTGTTTTTTTCAATTCTGTCCATAATCAACTCAAAATACTGATCGTGAATTTCCTTTGAATCCTCAAGATCTACGGCGACGGGGATCAGGAAGAAGCCGACTTCCTTTCCTTCCGGACAGAGGCTGTCATCAGTTTTACTTGAGAAATTGGCGTAGAACAGCGGTTTTTTGGGAAAGGTTTTAGTGTCGTAAATTTCCTCCGCATGGCGGCTAAAATCGGTATCAAAAAATAAATTGTGATGCTGAAGCTGGGGAACTTTTTTGTCAAAAGCTACGTAATATAAAAAAGAGGATGGTGCAAAGGTTTTTTTCTGCCAGTACTCTTTAGTATAATTCTGTTCTGTTGATTTTAAAAGGGTTTCGGTATGTGCATAATCTGCTCCGGAAATTACAATGTCAGCTTTTAAAACACTGTTTTTAGTGATTACAGCGGTTGCATGGTTATTTTCTGTTCGTATTTCTGTAACCTCCTCATTTACTTTAAATTTTACGCCCAACTCTTCTGCAAGTTGATGCATTCCCTTTGCTACAGCATTGAAACCGCCTTTTGGATACCAGGTTCCCATCCCGAAATCAGCATGGTTCATAAAATTGTAAAAAGCCGGCGTATTTTTCGGTTTTGCACCTAAAAATAATACGGGGAATTCCAGAATGCTTCTTAGTTTGGGATCTTTAATATTTTTTCGAACGGTTTCGGAAATGTTTTGCACGAAAAGCGGAAGTCTTTTGGCCGTCTCAAAACTTACAAGCTCCAGAATCGATCTGCCGGGATTGTAAACCAAATCCTGCATTGCGATCTCGTAATTCGCTTTGGCTTTTTTCATGAAATCTCTTAAGTGTCTGCCACTTCCTGGTTCGATGTTTTCGAAAGTTTTGATTATTTCCTCCGGCTTATCTGAAATGTCGATGAAATTATCTTTGCCAAAATATACTCTGTAGCCCGGCGAAAGTTTCTCCAACTGATAGTAATCTGTCACTTTTCTGCCAAAATCTGCAAAAAACCTTTCGAAAATATCAGGCATCCAGTACCAACTAGGTCCCATATCGAACTTAAAGCCATTAATCTCCAGCAAAGATGCACGCCCGCCAACCTGTTCATTTTTTTCTAAAACAGTAACGGTATAGCCTGCACTGGCCATATAACATGCGGATGCTATCGACGAGAAACCTGAACCAATAATAATGACTTTTTTCATAAACCTGAAGTAATAGAACAAAAGTATACTTTAATTTTCAAATTAGAAAATAAATATACTAATTTTGTAATTCAAATTATCAATAGTAAATATATTTAAAAATTTGGGTAACCAAGAAATGATGGCTTACAACTGAATACTGAGGAAAAAATTTTTTGAGTTCTCTGAAAAAGACTTTGACCATCATGTTTTTAATAAAGTTAATAAAAAAAATACTGCCGAAACCTAAAAATTAATATAATATGTCTGAAAAATTTTCTGTTTTCTGGTTCAGAAGAGATTTACGCTTGAGTGATAATCATGGTCTTATGCAGGCTTTGAAATCCCAAAATAAAGTGTTGCCAGTCTTTATTTTTGATACTGATATTCTTTCGAAACTCGAAAATTCAAAGGACAGGCGAGTAGATTTTATTTTTCAGGCGTTAAATAACATTAATGAAAATCTAGAAAAGAACGGGAAATGCGTTAAAATTTATCACGGAAAACCCTTAGAAGTCTTCCGGAAAATTATTGAAACTTATCCGATTGAAAAAGTTTTCTGCAATGAGGATTACGAACCCTCTGCCATTCAAAGGGACGCTGAGATCAAGGATTTTTTACATCTCAACAATATTGAATTTCTTTCTTACAAAGATCAGGTTCATTTCCATAAGAATGATATTCTGAAAGCCGACAAATCGCCTTATACCGTTTACACGCCTTATGCAAAACAGTGGCTTTTAAAATATAACACTCAGGAAACCGAAAATTATCCTTCCGAAAAGCTTTTGAACCATTTTATTGATGCTGAAAAACAGAACTTATCATTACAGGATATTGGTTTTCAGCCAAGTGGTTATCGCTATCAAAGTCCATCCTTGAATACTGAAACAGTAAAAAATTATCACGAAACAAGAAATTTTCCGGCGTTGGCAACTTCAGAAATGAGTGTGCATCTGCGTTTCGGAACCATTAGTGTTCGCGCATTGGCCATAATCGCAAAACAGTTGAACGAAACATTTTTGAAAGAACTGATCTGGCGGGAGTTTTTCATGCAAATCCTGTATCATTTCCCTAAAGTTGTGCAACATTCATTTAAAACAAAATATGATGGGATTCAGTGGCTTTCTGACGAAGAAAGTTTAAAAAAATGGCAGGAAGGCAAAACTGGTTTTCCCTTGGTGGATGCAGGAATGCGCGAACTGAACGAAACCGGTTTCATGCACAACAGAGTCCGAATGGTTTGTGCAAGTTTTCTTACCAAGCATCTGTTGACCGATTGGAGAATTGGGGAAGCGTATTTCGCGGAAAAATTACTCGACTATGATTTATCGGCCAACAACGGGAACTGGCAGTGGAGCGCAGGTTCGGGCTGTGATGCGGCACCTTATTTCAGGGTTTTTAATCCCGAAGAACAGCAGAAAAAATTTGATCCCGACTTTGTGTATGTTAAAAAATGGGTAAAAGAATTTGGAACTTCCTCATATCCGAAAGCGATGATTGATCATAAATTTGCCAGAGAAAGAGCGCTGGAAACCTATAAAAAAGGCCTCCAGGAATTACTGTAAAATGTTGAGGCTTTTAGGCTGCACTTTCACTTTTATAGGCGACGTTATTTTATTAAATTCACCGTCCAGATGCCAGTTTTTGGTATTCACTTCAAATTCGATTTCAGAAACCGGAAGATAGGTGACATACTGATCATCTTTCAGCCTTTTGGTGAACATTCTGAAGGCGAAAAAAGGCGAGTAGGTGATCGGGAATTTTTTTACCAAAACCAAATCAACAAGACCGTCACTTTTGCTCGCTTTCGGTGCAATGTAGGCGTTGTTGCCGAATTGCCGAGTGTTTGCAATATTCAGCATCAAATATTTCCCGTTATACTGCTGATAATTGTCGGTTAAAAATTTAATTTGAACAGGTTTGTAATTAAAGAAGGTTTTAATGGAAACTTTAATGTAATTCTTGAAGCCTCTTTCTGTTTTTTCGAATTCTTTCACCACTTTTCCGTCAAAACCGGTCCCGGAAACATTGATAGAAAGTCTTCCGTTGACGGTGAAGGTATCGATTTGTTTGGTTTTTCTGCTTTTAATTTTGGTTAAAAGATCGTCAATGTTTTTAGAAAATTTAGTCTCATTTGAAAACCCGTTACCTGATCCTGCGGGAAATATTGCAAGAACTTTATCAGTATTAATAAGCTTTTGAGCCACTGTAGAAATGGTGCCGTCGCCGCCAACCGCAACGAAAATATCGGTATCAGAAAAATGTGTGTCAATAAAATGATACGTATCTTCTATAGACTCTGAAATATAGTAAACCGGATCCGGAATCCTTTTTTTCAGGGCGCACAGAAACGGGTGATAGTTTTTTTTTGCAGAAAAAGGATTGATAATAAAGGCTACGTTTCGCATCATATAAATCAGAAAATAGAAAACGTAATTAGTTTAAATTCAGTTTTGTTCTGAAATCCTCAGTCAGAAAAGGTTTTATTTCGCTGTACGGAACTTTTATAAGCACGGGACCGGCTGCATACGCTGCAATTTCGTATTGGTTGTAGAGAAAATAAAGATTATCCTGATCAAAATAAAAATTGTTGTTAAGTGGTATTTCCTTTACCAAAAGCATTTGTGCCTGTCCTTTATCCAAATCGTTTTTCAGGAAATGATCCATAAGAATTCTGCTCCATATTTTCGCATCACGCACTTTCAGAATATCTCCCAGGTGTACTTGCCTGTTCATTTTTACATCGAAAACCCTGTATTGTTCATTATAATAGCCGTGAGCGCCACCAGTGTAGCCATCACTTTTATACTGAACCGTCATGAAATCATTCAGCTTTGAAAACTTTTTCATGTAAGAATTCTGTTCCCAAGTTTGCGGGAAATCGGGGCTCCAGTCTTCCAGAGATTTTTTGGTATCTGCAAAATATTCGTTCTTTTGAGTCTCAATTCCTGCTGCAATATTTTCTTTGGAATATTCTTTCAGCTTAAGATTTAGCGGAGCATAAATACTGTCGAGCAGCGATTTGTTATTCAGATTAGGAAAAACCAAAACCGTTGACCTGAAAATTGCAGTAAGGTTTTCGTTTATTTTTAAAGAATCGACCGTTGTTAAGGAATCGGTTGCTAAAACTTTTACCGGAACTTCTTTTGAAAGGGATTTTTCAGATGTTTTTGCGTCAGGGTTTTCGGCTTTTTTACAACTGAAAAAAGCTAAGAATGTTAAAAAGAGAACTGCAGAAATATTTTTCATCCTCAAAATTAATTATTTTAAAATAAAAAACTGCTCAATTTTGAGCAGTTTTTTTGTTCAGTTTATCGTATTATTAATTAAACATCGATTTTTGCATACACTGCATTTTTCTCGATAAACTCTCTTCGTGGTGGCACTTCGTCGCCCATCAGCATCGAGAATACATTATCAGCGTCTGCCAGACTGTCGATGGTTACCTGTTTCAGGATTCTGTTCTCAGGATTCAAGGTAGTTTCCCAAAGCTGCTCAGGGTTCATTTCCCCAAGACCTTTGTAACGCTGTACCTCAACACCTTTTCCGTCCGGAGCCATTTCTAAAGTAAATTCTTCCCGTTCTTTCTCGTTGTAGGCATAGATTTTTTTGTTGCCTTTTTTCAGAAGATACAGTGGCGGCTGTGCGATGTAGATATAGCCGTTTTCTATAAGTTCCTTCATATAACGGAAGAAGAAGGTTAAGATTAGGGTCGAAATGTGTGATCCGTCGATATCAGCATCCGTCATAATTACAACTTTATGATAACGGAGTTTGCTCATGTTGAGTGCTTTGCTGTCTTCTTCGGTGCCTACGGAAACCCCGAGAGCGGTATAAATATTTTTGATTTCTTCGTTGTCGTAAACCTTATGAAGCATCGATTTTTCTACGTTCAGAATTTTACCTCTCAACGGCAGAATGGCTTGGAAATGACGGTCACGGCCTTGTTTTGCCGTTCCGCCAGCGGAATCTCCCTCTACAAGGAATAATTCAGAAATTTCAGGATCTTTCGAGGAGCAGTCGGACAGTTTTCCCGGAAGTCCGCTTCCACCCATCGGTGATTTTCTCTGTACAAGTTCTCTTGCTTTTTTCGCAGCCTGTCTTGCTTTTGCAGCCAATACTACTTTCTGTACAATGATTTTTGCTTCGTTCGGGTTTTCTTCTAAGAAGTTCGTCAGCATTTCGCCCACGATTTTATCCACCGCACCCGAAACTTCAGAGTTACCCAATTTCGTTTTGGTTTGCCCTTCAAACTGAGGCTCCATCACTTTTACAGAAATAACTGCAGTAAGACCTTCGCGGAAGTCGTCCCCGGTTACTTCAACTTTTTCTTTGGCAGGAATGCCCAGTTCATCAGCAAATTTCTTCAAAGTTCTAGTTAAAGCTCTTCTGAAACCTGCTAAGTGCGTACCTCCTTCATGGGTATTGATGTTGTTCACATAAGAGTGAAGATTTTCGTTATAAGAAGTGTTATAACGCATCGCTACTTCTACCGGAATATCGTCTTTATCACCTTCCATGAAGATCACATTACTCATGATTGATTCCCGATTTCCGTCGATGTATTCTACAAATTCCTTCAGACCGCCTTCTGAGTGAAAAATTTCGGAAACGGCAGTACCGTCTTCGTTTTTCTGTCTTTCATCGGTTAAGCTGATCGTGATACCTTTGTTTAGAAAAGAAAGTTCTCTTAATCTTGCTGCCAGGGTATCGTAATTGTAAACCAATTCCTGAAAAATGGTGTGATCGGGCTGAAAAAATACTTCGGTTCCTCTTTCTTCAGTGGTTCCAATTTCTTTAACTTCTGTCAAGGCTTTACCCTCAGAATATTTCTGCTGGTAAACTTTTCCATTTCGGTTTACCGTAGCAACCAGGGAAGTAGAAAGTGCGTTAACACAAGATACCCCAACCCCGTGAAGTCCACCGGAAACTTTGTAGGAATCCTTGTCGAATTTACCACCTGCACCAATTTTGGTCATTACCACTTCAAGTGCAGATTTCTGTTCTTTTTCGTGAAAATCTACCGGAATACCACGCCCGTTGTCTTTCACTGAAATTGCTTCTCCTTCGTGAATGGTTACGGAAATAGTGTCGCAGTGTCCTGCCAATGCCTCATCAATAGAGTTATCTACCACTTCGTAAACCAAATGGTGAAGTCCTCTTGATCCGACATCACCGATATACATGGAGGGTCTTAACCTCACATGTTCCATTCCTTCTAACGCCTGTATACTACTCGCTGTATATTCTTTTTGACTCATATCTTCTTTTTTGCCAACAAAATTTGGTGCTGGCTGCTATAAATTTCAATTAAATTTTTCTGAATTTCCATCTTTCCGGTTATTCAAAAAGACCAACAAATATACTGAATTTAATCGGATTATGAAAGCTGGAAAAGCAATTAAAAATGTAGAAGTTTTCCACAAAAAAATCCCCTTTTAGAAGGGGACTTTTATTATAAAAATAATTTTTTATGTAAGCTTTATTATCACCTGATCTTCGGTTTTTTCAACCTTAATCATATCGAATTTGGTAAGATTTTTAGTCGCTTTGTCCCATTTTTTTCCTGAAAGCTGGCTTCTTGTTTTTACTTCTGCAAGATCCATTGGTTCTTCCTGAGAGTTCAGGAGTTCGATGATTACTTTTTCGTCTTCGCCCAGTTCGATTTGCGGTACTGTTTTTTCCGGTTTCATCTGTGGGAAGAACAAAACCTCCTGGATCGACGGATTGTTGGTTAAAAACATAATCAAACGGTCCATACCGATGCCTAAGCCTGATGTTGGCGGCATTCCGTATTCCAATGCGCGGAGGAAATCGTTGTCGATGAACATGGCCTCGTCATCGCCTCTTTCTGAAAGTGCCATTTGCGATTCGAAACGTTCTCTTTGGTCAATAGGGTCGTTTAATTCGGAATACGCATTTGCGATTTCTTTACCGCAAACCATTAATTCAAATCTTTCGGTTAAACCTTCTTTGCTGCGGTGCTTTTTGGTTAAAGGCGACATCTCAATCGGATAATCGGTGATGAAGGTCGGCTGGATGAAGTTTCCTTCGCATTTTTCACCGAAAATTTCGTCGATTAATTTTCCTTTACCCATGGTTTCGTTCACTTCAACACCAATAGATTTAGCAAAATCAAAAAGTTCCTGCTCAGATTTGCCGGTGATATCAAAGCCTGTAAATTTCTGAATGGCTTCTGTCATCGAAATTCTAGGGTAGGGCGCTTTCCAGTTGATGGTGTGCTCGCCAAAAGTAGATTCGGAATTTCCGTTAACCTGTGTGGCGCAGGATTCCAAAAGTTTTTCGGTGAAATCCATCATCCAGTTGTAATCTTTGTACGCGACATAGATTTCCATTGCGGTAAATTCTGGATTGTGGGTTCTGTCCATTCCTTCGTTTCTGAAGTTTTTCGAGAATTCATAAACTCCGTCAAAACCACCTACAATAAGTCTCTTCAGATATAATTCGTTCGCAATTCTTAAATATAATGGAATATCTAAAGCATTGTGATGCGTGATGAACGGTTTGGCTGCAGCGCCACCAGGAATTGACTGTAGAATCGGGGTTTCTACCTCAAAATAGCCTGCGTCATTGAAAAATGTACGCATGGCATTGAAGAGTTTTGTTCTTTTTACAAAAACTTCTTTCACGTGAGGATTCACCGTTAAATCTACATAACGCTGGCGGTATCTGAGTTCAGGATCGTTGAAAGCATCGTGTACAACTCCGTTTTCATCGGTTCTTGGTTGTGGAAGCGGGCGTAAAGATTTGGTTAGAATTTTAAAATTCTCAACTTTCACGGTCATTTCACCAACCTGGGTGGTGAAAAGTTCGCCTTCGATGCCGATGATATCACCGATGTCTAAAAGGTGTTTATAAACTTCGTTATACAGGGTTTTATCTTCACCGGTACAGATTTCATCACGGTTGAAATACACCTGAATGCGACCTTCGGAATCCTGCAGTTCAGCAAAACTTGCTTTCCCCTGGATTCTTCGGCTCATCAGTCTTCCGGCAATCTGTACTTTTTTGCCTTCTGTAAAATTTTCCTTGATGGATTTTGTGGTATCTGTGATTTTATATTCTTCGGCCGGAAAAGCATCGATCCCCATTTTCTGTAAAGTGGCTAACTTTTCTCTCCGGATAATTTCCTGTTCTGATAACTGCATGTTTTCTTGCTTTTTAAGAGCGCAAATTTAGTGATTTTTTGATGAATATAAACAAAAAAAGCAGCCGTTGCCGACTGCCTGTAATCATTTGAACCTTTGGGTTATTTAACTACAGTAGAATCAGCAGCTACTGGTGTTGCTGCTGGAGCAGTAACGGTAACTTCTGCTTCCGGCTCTTCCAGCATTCTGTTGCTTTCCGTTGAAGTTTCTTTTTTTGAGCATCCAGCCAATACCAAACCGCCGATGAATGCAAATACGAATAATTTTTTCATTGTAAATTTAATTTTCACAAAAATATAAATTTCAAAATAACCTGCAATTGAATATAAATTTCAGGTCTTACATAGAGAAAACGTTATTCTTAATTATACCGATTATAAATTGATGATTGCTTAGAATTTCATCAGGAATTTGAGTAATTTTGCATTATGAAAAAGTATATCACTTATTTTTTGATATGTACTTACCTCTTTTCTTTTTCAGAGGTTAGGCAGATTTTGAAAATGCCTAATCTTATTGAACATTACATTTCCCATAAAATCATCGATAACGGTACTTCGGTATTTTCATTTGTAAAAATGCATTACCTGGATGAACATGGGGTGGATGGAGATTATCATCAGGATATGAAACTTCCTTTCAAAACACATGATGTTTCAGTAAATGTTTTCAGTTTTGTATTTCCACCAAAAAAAATAGAATTCAATTTCGAGCATAAACCTCTGGACATTGATGAACAGCAGAGTTTTGCCTATTCCGAAAATTTCTTTCCCTCTGTTTTCCAAAAAATCTGGCAGCCGCCTAAAATTTAATTTAAGAATTATCAAAGATAAAATAATGTCTTGACCTCTCGGTTTAGGCTTGTTTACACGTACTTAAAAGTCTAATTTTTAAATTAAATCAAAATGAATAATGCACATCTGCATTTGGTAGTTAACCATTTGCCAATCATATTTCCTATTGTAGGAGTCATCATTTTACTGATCGGAATTTTTACCAAATCCGATGTTTCCAAACGCAACGCTTACATTGTATTTATTCTGGGTGCCTTGGCATCCGTGGCAGCCATGGCTACCGGAGAAGGAGCCGAACACACAGTTGAAAATATTCAGGGAGTTTCCGAAAATCTGATCCACGATCACGAAGAAGCCACAGAAATTTTCGCCGGAATGTCATATTTTCTTGGAGCAGTTTCTCTTCTAGGCTTTCTTACGAGTTACCGGAATTTTTCGCTGGATAAACTGATGCCGGTTACGATATTAATTGTTGCCGGAGTTTCGCTGTATTTCGCTCAGGAAGCTGGAAGAACCGGTGGGGAAATTCGTCACACCGAAATCCGAAACGGGGCAGCCATTCAGAATACCGGAGAAAATTCCGGCGAAAACGATGATGACTGATATCATTTTTGAAAAATAGCTCGCGGAATTTCTGTTTGCGGGCTGTTTTTCTCCGTAACTTTAATAGTGAAAACTATTGACTTCTAATTATTTAACTCAATTTAAGAATGCTTAATAAAATCATAAATTTTTCCATAAAAAATAAGCTGATCATCATCCTGATGACAGTCGGCTGGATTATTTACGGAATTATCGAACTCCGGAAACTGCCCATTGATGCCGTCCCGGATATTACCGATAACCAAGTACAGCTGATTACTTCGTCGCCAAGTTTGGGCGCACCCGATGTGGAGCGGTTTATTACTTTTCCGTTAGAACAGGCGATGAACAATATACAGGGAATCAAACAGATGCGAAGTTTTTCGCGTTTTGGACTCTCGGTTGTTACCATTGTTTTCGAGGAAGACGTAGATCTCTATCTCGCAAGGCAGCAGGTTTCCGAACGGTTACAAAACGTTTCCAAAGATATTCCCGTAACGCTTGGAGTCCCGGAAATGGCCCCAATTTCTACTGGTTTAGGCGAAATTTATCAGTATGTAATTCGTCCGAAAACGGGTTACGAGCACCGTTACACTGCGATGGAGCTTCGTACCATTCAGGATTGGATTGTAAGACGTCAACTTCTGGGTACAGAAGGTGTTGCTGATGTTGCAAGTTTTGGCGGAAACCTGAAGCAGTATGAAGTTGCAGTAAATCCTGCGCAACTCAAAGCGATGGGAGTGACGATGCAGGAGGTTTTCACCGCTCTGGAAAACAATAACCAGAATACTGGTGGTGCATATATTGAAAAAGGTCCTACAATTCTATACATCAGGACAGAAGGTTTGATGGGTAAAATCCATGACATCGAAAAAACAGTCGTAAAAAATCTTCCCGATGGAACACCTGTTCTAATTGAAAATATCGGAAAAGTGCAGTATGGAAGTGCGATCCGGTACGGCGCCATGACCTATAACGGAAAAAGTGAAGTTGCCGGCGCGGTGGTGATGATGATGAAGGGCGCCAATTCCAATAAAGTTATTGAAAATGTAAAAATCCGTATCGACGAAATCCGCAAAACCCTTCCTGAAGGAGTAATCATCGAACCTTTCCTCGACCGGACCAAGATGGTAAACAATGCGATCAGCACCGTTTCAAAAAACCTTTTTGAAGGCGCATTAATCGTAATTTTTGTGCTTGTTCTTTTCCTCGGAAATCTGCGGGCAGGATTTATCGTTTCATCCGTCATTCCGCTTTCCATGCTTTTCGCGTTTATCATGATGAATATCTTCGGAGTTTCCGGAAATCTCATGAGTTTAGGTGCACTCGATTTCGGATTGATCGTAGATGGTGCCGTGATTATTGTGGAAGCCATTCTACACAGGCTTCATGGCCCGGCCCTCGTCAACAAAAACTTTCTTACCGCTAATGAAATGGACAAAACTGTTGAGAGTTCAGCCGGTAAAATGATGAATTCTGCGGTATTCGGACAGATTATTATTCTGATTGTTTACCTGCCGATTCTCACGCTGGAAGGTGTAGAAGGTAAAATGTTCAAACCGATGGCGCAAACGGTTATTTTTGCACTTTTAGGTGCATTCATCCTGTCTTTAACTTATGTCCCGATGATGAGCGCGCTGTTTCTTTCCAAGAAAATTACTCATAAGAAAAATTATGCCGACCGGATGATGGACAAGCTTGAAGCGGTTTATGATAAAATTCTTAAGGTAGTTTTAAAATTTCAGAATCCTTTATTTTTCAGTGTTTTAGGGCTTTTCTTCGTTTCGGTTTTTATCATGACTAAATTAGGTGGAGAATTTATTCCCACACTTCCCGAAGGCGATTTTGCCGTTGATACAAGGGTTTTACCGGGAAGTAACCTTAAAACTTCAACCGATGCAGTTTTAAAAAGTCAACAAATCCTGCTGAAAAAATTCCCTGAAATTAAAAAAATTGTAGGAAAAACCGGAAGCAGCGAAATACCCACCGATCCAATGCCGATTGATGCGAGCGACATGATGATTATCCTAAAACCACGTAAAGAATGGACTTCCGCAAAATCATATGACGAACTCGCCGAAAAAATGTCTGCAGAGCTCAAGAAAAATATCGTGGGCGTTACCTATTCATTCCAATATCCGGTTAACATGAGGTTTAATGAACTGATGACCGGTGCAAGACAGGATGTTGTATGTAAAATTTTCGGTGAAAATCTCGATTCTTTAAAGATTTACGCTGAAAAACTGGGCGAAATTTCCAAGAAAATAGATGGAGCAGAAAATATTTATGTTGAACCAATTTCCGGAATGCCCCAGATTTTAATTGAATATAACCGCGCAGCACTTTCCCAATATGGATTAAGCATCGGTGAGGTCAATAAAATGGTAAATACCGCTTTTGCCGGCCAGAGTGCGGGTTCCGTTTTCGAAGAAGAGAAAAAATTTGATTTGGTAGTCCGTCTGGATGGGGAACTCAGGAAAAATCTTGAAGATGTAAAAAATCTTCTGATTCCCACGCCCGCTGGTGTTGAAATTCCTTTAAGCGCAGTAGCTCAGGTGGAATTAAAGGAAAGTGTAAACCAGATCCAGCGCGAAGAAGCACACCGCCGAATCGTCGTTGGGTTCAATGTGAAAGGGCGCGACATTCAGTCTACTGTGCAGGATTTACAGCAAATGGTCGATAAGAATTTGAAACTTCCCGTAGGTTATACCATAAAATACGGCGGAACGTTCGAGAATCTTCAACAGGCGCAGCAACGGCTTGGTATTGCAGTTCCTATCAGTTTGGCTTTAATTCTTCTGATGCTTTATTTCGCATTCAGTTCAGTGAAATATGGGTTGATTATTTTCACTACAATCCCGCTTTCGGCCATCGGTGGAATTTTATCACTTTGGCTGCGCGGAATGAACTTCAGTATTTCTGCGGGTGTCGGTTTTATCGCTCTTTTCGGGGTTGCTGTGCTTAATGGGATTGTATTGATTGCAGAGTTTAACAGACAGAAGGAAATTCATTCAGACTTGAACGAAGTAGTGAGAATTGGTGGTAAAATGCGGCTCCGTCCCGTACTGATGACCGCTTTGGTAGCCTCTCTCGGATTTTTACCGATGGCCATAAGTCAGGGTGAAGGTGCGGAAGTACAGAGACCACTCGCAACAGTAGTAATAGGAGGTTTACTTCTCGCGACTTTCCTTACGCTTTTCATTTTGCCAACCGTATATATTTGGTTTGAAAAATATTTCCCTCAACGTAAAAAAAACATTAATCTAGATGAATAATTATAAAATAATGAAACCTAAATACTTCAGTCTTTTTTTAATATTGTTTTTTCTGAAAACCTTTTCTCAAACTCCAATTTCTTTGGAAACTGCCTACGACAAAGCAATTCAGAATAATTTGAATTTAAAGTCGGGCCAGCTAAAAGTTGATTATCAGAACCGCATCCAAAACTCTGCTGTAGCGATAGATCCTTTGAATATCAATGCAGAAATCGGACAAATTAATTCTGCGTATGTGGACAATGCTTTTTCCGTTAACCAAACGCTGCGGTTGCCGAAATTCTATAAAACTCAAAAACAGGTTTTGACGGAACAGTGGAAAAATGCAATGCTGGGTCTGGATGTTCAGAAATGGCAACTGAAAAGGGAAATCGCTTTGGTTTACAATAATCTGAATTATCTGGACGAAAAACAGAAACTCCTGAAAAAAGTTGACAGTATTTATTCAAATTACTACAAACGTTCTGAACTTCGGCTGAAAGCGGGAGAAAGCAATATTCTGGAGAAAACAACGGCGGAAGCTTACCGAAGCCAGGCCGAAATTCAGCTCCAAAGTTTGATGAAGGACCGCGAAATTTCTCTTCATCAGCTCAATTATCTGATTAACGATGGTGAAATATACGGGAATGAAAAAGGGAGTTTTTATCTTGTGAATTTAGATTTTGATGAGAATTTTAGCGGAAACCCTACAGTTCTGTCGCAGCTCGAGCACCAAAAAAACATCGAAAATGCCAGACTTGAAGCCGAAAAAGCCAAACTTTTACCGAGTTTCAATCTGGGAATAAATTCAACCACCATGAAAGGTAACGGTTCAGATGATAAGTATTATAACGGAACTCACCGTTTTCAGAGCGGTTTGGTCGGCATGTCGCTTCCGGTTTTTAATGCTGCACAGAAATCGTTGATTGAAGGTCAGAAAATCAACCAGCAGATTGCTGAAAATAATTACGATATCGCGGTTCGGGATTTTAAAAATAGATATGCAAAAACCTACGGCGAATATCAGAAACTGAAATCTGAAATGGATTATTATAAAACAAAAGGTTTAAAAAACGCTCAAACCATCATGTTTACAGCAGATTTACTGTCTAAAGAAGGTGAAATCAACTATCTGGAATATACCATTTTGGTGAATCAGTCGCTTGATATTCAGAACAGGTACATCGATGCTCAAAATAATTTGAACGAAAAAATTATAGAACTCAATACGCTCAAAAATAAGTAAAGAATTTTTTGCTGCGAAGTTTCAACTAAAACTTCAAAACGAAATTTAAAAATAAAAGCTATGAAAAAATTCACAACACTCCACAGATTTATCCACTGGTTCATCGCCGTTGCAATGCTGGTACTTTTTGCCACCGGATTTTTAAGAATGTACTGGATGTCTAAAAAAACAATTACTGCGGCAATTTCCGCAGAATTGACCAAAAATAATGTTCAACTGCCCCAAGAAAGTGTAGTTGGGATCGCGAAAAGCATCATTAACCCGATGTTCGATTGGCATATCAATTTCGCGTATGTGCTTGTGTTCGCTTACATTTTAAGAATAATATATCTATTAGCTAAAGGCGTAAGATATCCTAATCCTTTATCCAAATCATCTACAGGAAAAGAGAAACTTCAGGGAACTGTGTACAGTATTTTCTATATTTTGTTGGCGGTGCAAATTATCACAGGTTTTGCGTTGATGTGGGAACTTGCTTCAGAACAGGCGCTGGAAAGGGCAGAACAGATACACAAATTTGCCGTCTACTGGATGCCTGTATTTGTATTACTACATTTTGCTGGAATTACAGTAGCAGAACTCACGAATAAAAAAGGAATTGCCTCCAAAATGATTGGCGGAGAATAATTAAACCATTAAAAAAATGAAAAAATCAATTATAGCAATGCTTTCCGGGGTTCTTTTATTCTCCTGTTCTAAAAAGGAGGAAACGGTAACCCAGGAAACGTACGCCATTTCCGGCGACCAAATCACACTCACCGATTTACAGAAAAAAACCGCCGGAATTGAAACTACAACCCTTAATAACGAAAATATTGCTAACAAAATTCTGCTTACCGGGCAGATCAATGTGCCGCCAACAGGAATGGCAGGCGTATCATCTTCTACCGGAGGAATTATAAAAACTGCGCGTTTTGTCCCCGGAAATTATGTAACCCGTGGGCAAACCTTAGCCGTGGTAGAAAATCCTGAATTGGCGCGGCTTCAGCAGGAATATCTTCAGTCAAAATCGAATTTGGGTTATGCACAAAAAGATTATAACCGGCAGATGTATCTGAATAAATATCAGGCAAGTTCCGACAAAGTTACCCAGAAAGCTGCCAACGAAGCCCAATCACAAGGTGCTGCCGTTCGCGGAATTGAATCTCAGCTGCGTTCGTATGGAATTAATCCGGGAAGTGTGAGTTCCGGAAATATCAGGAAATCTGTGAGTGTTGTAGCACCGATTTCGGGCTACATTTCGAGAGTGAATGCGTCTATTGGCCAGTATGTTTCTTCAGCAGATGTGTTGTATGAAATCGTAAATAACGGCCAAACACACCTGGTTCTGAAAGTCTTTGAAAAAGATCTGAATAAAATCTCTGCCGGACAAAAAGTTTATGCATTTACAAACCAGAATCCTGAAAAAAAATACGCCGCCACGGTGAAATTAATCGGTAAAGATTTTGAGCCGGACCGCAGCGTTTTCATCCATTGCGATTTGATTGATAAGGATGAAATCCTTATCCCCGGAACCTTCATGAATGCAGAGATTGAAGCAAATGCCGAGGATGGATTTGTGATTCCCGACGATGCGATCGTGACCTGGGAAGGCAAACAGTATATTTTTGAAGAGGTAAAACCGAAAACGTACAAAATGTTTCCCGTAACGATAGGAAATGCTGAAAACGGCTTAACCGAACTGCTTAATTTTGACGTTAAAAATGCCAATAAAGCCTTCGTAACCAAAGGAGCATATCATTTGCTAATGGCACTGAAGAATGTAGAAGAATAAATTTTTTAATTTTTTTCTTTTTAAATTAGAAATGATTTATATATTTGCAACAATGAAAACGAACAACAATACAAACTGGTGGTGGCCTCAAAACTTTCAAAGTCTTGAGCACTGCTCTTTTGGGTAAAAATTTATATTTTATCAAAAAATTGAAAAGACTTTGACGTAATGTTAAAGTCTTTTTTTTATTTAAAAATTTCACCAAATAATGAATTTCAATCAGAAAATAAAGCTCAAAACCACCGTAAAATCGACGCTGAGCGACCTTTTTACTCCCATCGGAATTTACCTTCGACTTCGGGATCAGTTCCGCGATACCATTCTTCTTGAAAGTGCCGGAAACCAAAATACCGACAATAATTTTTCCTTCATCGCAGTAAATGCAATCGCCGGAATTGAAATTAAAAATTACACGGAAGCCCAGATTAAATTCCCGTTAGAAAGTCCTGAAACCCTAAATATTGAAAATGAAAAACTAACAGATTTACTTCAGAATTTTTCAAAAGTTTTTGAATGTGAACTGGCAAATCATGAAATTGCCAAATCAGCGCAGGGATTTTTTGGCTACACTTCTTACGACGCCATTCCGTTTTTTGAAAATATAAAATTCAAGGAGCTTTCAGAGGAAAACAGAATTCCGGTTTTGCGTTACCGTCTTTACCAGTATGTTATTGCGATTAATCATCATCATGATGAAATGTTTTTAATCGAGAATAAAATCGAAGGTTTAAAGTCTGAAGCGGCAACCATTGAAAATTTAATCCAGCAAAAAAATGCACCGGTTTTTCCTTTTCAAAAAACAGGTTCTGAAGAATCTAATTTAACAGACGAAGAATACAGAAATGGCGTAGAAACTGCTAAAAAACACTGTTTCCGTGGCGATGTTTTCCAGTTGGTTTTAAGCCGAAGATTTCAGCAGAAATTTATCGGCGATGAATTCAATGTTTATCGTGCTTTGCGCAACATCAATCCTTCACCTTATCTGTTTTTCTTCGATTACGGAGATTATAAACTGATGGGTTCCAGTCCGGAGAGTCAGTTGATTATTAAAGACCAGAAAGCCGTTATTCATCCCATCGCAGGAACATTCAGACGCACCGGAAATATCGGGGAAGATTTGAAATCTGCCGAAGAACTCAGAAAAGACCCAAAAGAAAATGCCGAACACACCATGCTTGTTGATTTAGCGCGAAATGATTTAAGCATTATCGGAAAAAATACTACGGTTTCAAAACTCAAGGAAATTCAGTTTTTTTCTCATGTCATTCACATGGTTTCAGAGGTTACTGCCGATGTTTCAGAAGATCAGAATCCGTATGAAATGATTGCAACCACCTTTCCGCAGGGAACTTTAAGCGGAGCACCGAAATACCGCGCTATGCAGCTTATTGATGATTATGAAAAAACTTCGCGCAGTTTTTATGGCGGTTCTATTGGCTTTGTCGGATTCGACGGAAACTGCAATCAGGCGATTATGATCCGTACTTTTTTAAGTAAAAACAATACTTTATTTTATCAGGCCGGAGCCGGAATTGTGGCCAAATCTTCTTCAGAAAATGAACTGCAGGAAGTCAATAATAAATTAGGCGCACTGAAAAAAGCAATTCTTAAAGCAGAAAAATTAGTTTAAAATATCTCATGAAAATATTAGTTTTAGATAATTACGATAGTTTTACCTACAATCTTGTTCAGATGATCGAGCAGATTATGGGTGAAAAAGTAGAGGTGTTCCGCAATGATCAGATTTCTTTGGAAGACATTGAAAAGTACGACAAAATAATCCTTTCCCCAGGTCCCGGAATTCCCCAGGAAGCCGGAATTCTTCTGGATCTTATTAAAAAATATGCTCCTACAAAATCAATTCTCGGTGTTTGTCTCGGTCAACAGGCGATTGCGGAAGCTTTTGGCGGAAGTTTAATCAATCTCTCAGAGATTTTCCACGGTGTTGCAACCGAAGCAACTCAACTGAGAGACCATAAACTTTTCAAAAATTTACCTCAAAAACTTGAAGTTGGCCGGTACCATTCCTGGGCCGTAAATCCTGAAGATTTTCCAGATGAACTTGAAATTACAAGCGTGGATGAAAGCGGAATGATCATGAGTCTGAAACACAAAACCTACGATGTGCACGCCGTTCAGTATCATCCGGAAAGCATTTTAACACCTCATGGAAAACAGATTTTAGAAAACTTTCTGACTTCTTAAAATCAAAAAAATGAAACAGATTTTACAATATTTATTCAATCACAATACGCTTTCAAAAGCGGAAGCAAAAGCCATTCTCACAGAAATTGCCCAAAACAAATTCAATGAAAATGAGGTCACTTCTTTTGTAACCGTTTTTCTTATGCGCAGCATTACTTTGGAGGAATTGGAAGGCTTTCGCGAAGCGCTTTTGAATCTTGCAGTTCCTGCGGATTTGGGAACCAACGATTTGGTCGATATCGTGGGAACCGGCGGTGACGGAAAAGACACGTTCAATATTTCCACATTGGCAAGTTTTGTGGTTGCCGGCGCCGGCCAGAAAGTCGCGAAACATGGCAATTACGGTGTTTCAACCGTTTCAGGTTCGTCGAATGTACTGGAAGAGCTTGGTTATCAATTCAAAATAAATACTGAAGATTTACAGAAAGATCTCGAAAAAGGAAATATTTGCTTCCTTCATGCGCCACTTTTTCATCCGGCATTGCGATCTGTAGCACCATTGAGGCGAGGTTTGGGTTTGCGGACTTTCTTCAATGTTTTAGGTCCGCTGGTTAATCCTGCAAAGCCGAAATATTCCATGATTGGCGTTTACAGTTTGGAAATTGCACGTATTTATCAGTATTTATTACAGAAAAAAAACGAAAACTTTCTGTTGGTGCACGCGCTCGACGGATACGATGAAATTTCGCTTACCGGCGACACCAAAATCTTTGATAAAAGCGGCGAATATATTTTCTCAGCAGAAGAATTAGGATTTAAAAATATTGAGCCCGACAAGATTTTTGGCGGAAATACAAAACAGGATGCAGCTCATATTTTCAAAAATATTCTCGGAGGAAATGGTACATACGAGCAAAATTCTGTGGTTTTGGCAAACGCTGCGATTGCATTAAAGAATACCGGAAAATTCGGCGAATATAAAGATTGTTTACTTCTGGCAAAGGAAAGCCTGGAAAGTGGGAAAGCCTTGCAGTGCTTGAAAAATATCTTAAATTAAAATTGAGGAATGAATATTTTAGACCAAATCATAGAAAGAAAAAAACAGGAAGTTTCAGCGGCAAAATCGAAAATTACGGTGGAGCAACTGCAGGATTCTGAGTTTTTTCATCGCCAAAAGTTGTCATTAAAAGATTCTCTGAAATCAAAATCTGGGATTATTGCAGAATTCAAAAGAAAATCTCCAAGCAAAGGGTTAATTAATGACGAGGCAGATGTTCTGGAAGTAGCCAAATATTATGAAAATTGCGGTGCCAGTGGAATCTCGGTTCTTACCGATACTCATTTTTTCGGCGGAAGCATGCAGGATATTCTCAATATCAGAAACGAAATTAACGTTCCCGTCCTGCGAAAAAATTTCATGGTAGATGAATACCAGTTTTACGAAGCAAAATCAATTGGCGCAGATGTAGTTTTACTGATTGCCGCTTGTCTTTCACCTTCACAGGTAAAAGATTTCACTAGTCTTTCTCACGAGTTGGGAATGGAAGTTTTATTGGAAATTCACACGGAAGCGGAACTTAATCATTTTAATAAAGACATCGATTTGGTCGGAATCAACAACCGGAATCTGAAAGATTTTAAAGTCGATTTACAGCATTCAGTCAACCTGAAAAATCTTCTTCCAAAAGATACGCTGTCTGTTGCAGAAAGCGGAATTTACAGCGTGGAAGATTTCAGATTTTTAAAAGAAAAAGGGTTCAACGGATTTTTAATGGGCGAATATTTTATGAAAAACCAGAATCCGGGAAAAGCATTTGAAGAATTTGTAAATTACTTATAAACATGAAGCTAAAAGTGTGCGGCTTAACAAAAACAGATCAAATTCATGAATTAATTTCGATGAAGGTTGACTTTTTGGGCTTTATTTTTTACAAAAAATCACCACGATATGTTTTAAACCATTTAAGTTTAAGCGAGATTTTCGGAATTAAACATTCAGGAAAAGTCGGAGTTTTTGTAAACGAGTCAGTTGAAAATATTGTAGGAATTGCTGAAGATACAGCGTTGAATTATATCCAGCTTCATGGCGACGAAGAAGAAAACTTTATTGATGAACTGCGGAATAAACTGAATAAAGAAATAAAAATTATAAAGGTTTTCAGAGTAGGGAGTGAATTCGGAAAGTTAAAATTCAAAATTCAAAATTTAAAATCAGATGTCGATTATTTTCTTTTCGATACCGATTCCAAAGCATTTGGCGGAACCGGAAAAACCTTCAACTGGCAGATTTTAAATGAACTCGAAATTCCCAAACCTTATTTTCTGAGCGGCGGAATTTCTCCAATAAATTTTAATGATATTCAAAATATTAGGCAGCAACCTTTTGCGATCGACATCAATTCTAAATTTGAAATCGAGGCAGGAAACAAAGACCTCGAAAAAATAAAAAACTTTTATGAAAAATTATAAAAACCCCGACGAAAACGGATATTACGGCGAGTTTGGCGGCGCCTTCATCCCGGAAATGTTATACCCAAATGTTGCAGAATTGAAGGAAAAATATCTTCAGATTATCGAATCTACTGAATTCCAGGAAGAATTTCAGGATTTGCTGAAAAACTATGTAGGAAGAGCAACACCACTGTATTTCGCTAAAAATTTAAGCGAAAAATACCAGACTCAAATTTATTTAAAAAGGGAAGATTTGAACCATACCGGCGCGCATAAAATCAACAATGCACTCGGACAGGCTTTACTCGCCAAAAAACTCGGCAAACACCGCATCATTGCCGAAACCGGTGCCGGACAACACGGCGTTGCTACGGCGACAGCCTGCGCACTTTTAGGTTTGGAATGCATCGTTTACATGGGCGAAATCGACATTGCGAGACAAGCTCCGAATGTCGCAAGAATGAAAATGCTGGGCGCCACCGTAATTCCCGCAACTTCAGGCTCTAAAACACTAAAAGACGCGGTAAATGAAGCGTTACGCGACTGGATCAACAATTCCACAACCACGCATTACATCATTGGAAGTGTTGTTGGGCCGCATCCGTTTCCCGATTTGGTGGCGAGATTTCAAAGCGTCATTTCGGAAGAAATAAAATGGCAGCTCAAAGAGAAAACCGGACGTGAAAATCCAGATTTCGTCATCGCTTGTGTAGGCGGTGGAAGCAATGCTGCAGGTACTTTTTACCATTTTGTGAATGAAGAAAATGTAAAATTAATTGTCGCCGAAGCCGGTGGTTTTGGAGTGAATTCAGGAAAATCTGCCGCAACTACTTTTCTCGGAACTTTGGGCGTTCTCCACGGCAGCAAAAGCCTAGTGATGCAGACGGAAGACGGACAGGTCATCGAGCCGCATTCCATTTCTGCGGGTTTGGATTATCCCGGAATCGGGCCGTTTCACGCCAATCTGTTCAAAGAAGAGCGCGCAGAATTTTTCTCCGTCAATGATGATGAAGCGCTGAAATCAGCTTTTGAACTCACCAAACTCGAAGGAATTATTCCGGCCTTGGAAAGTGCGCACGCTTTGGCAGTTTTGAACAGAAAAACCTTTGCAAAGGACAATGTAGTGGTCATTTGCCTTTCCGGGCGCGGCGACAAAGACATGGAAACTTATCTTAAAAATCTGTAGTTTTATTTGGGCGCCTTTTTCCGTCCTCCGTTCCCGCTTTTTTGCTCGTCGTTCCTCCTCGCAAAAAGAGCTCCACTCAGGCTGGGGCGCGGATTTGGGCTTTTTAACAGTAAGTAATCAAAAAAAAAATCATGACCGACCAAAATAACATTCAACACCCAACCTCTGGCATCCAGCATCCAGCATCAAACACCCAAAACCACAAAAAACTCAATATTTATTTTACCGCCGGGGTTCCGGAGTTGGAAGACACGACAGAAATTCTGAAAATTATTCAAAGTTCCGGCGCAGAAATGGTCGAAATCGGGATGCCCTATTCGGATCCCGTGGCGGATGGACCTGTTATTCAGAAAGCCCACGAACTTGCGCTGAAAAACGGAATGACGATGGCCAAACTTTTCGAACAGCTGAAATCCGTGAAAGATGAAATTAAAATTCCCATCATTTTAATGGGCTACATCAATCCGGTTCTGAGTTTTGGTTTCGAGAATTTTTGCAGGGAATGTGCGGAATCCGGTGTTACAGGACTGATTATTCCCGATCTTCCACCGATTGAATTCGAGAAGAATTACAGCCAGATTCTGCAGAAATATCACCTGAATTTTTCTTTTTTGGTAACGCCGGAAACTTCCGATGAAAGGATCAGGTATCTTGATTCGCTCAGTTCCGGTTTTCTCTACGCAGTTTCGAGTTCGTCAACAACCGGAAGTTCGGTAAAGGAAATCGACAATGATAAATACCTGAAAAACCTTTCGGATTTGAAACTTAAAAACCCTGTGATGATAGGATTCGGGATTCAGTCGAAAGATGATTTCAAGAAAGTAACAGAATATGCAGATGGCGGAATTATAGGCACAGCGTTCGTGAAAATTCTTTTAGAAAAGGATAACTGGAAGGAAAATGCTACAAGCTTTATTCAAAGCATAGTAAATTAATTTGTATTTTTGTGGTCCTAAAAGCGCTTTGGGTTACACAACTGCTTCCGCAATAGGGATTGAAGTGGAAATCCTTTTTTCCGCGGCGGCGAAGCCGCCGCGGAAAAAAGATTGCAACGGAAAGCCCGACCCCGCGGCTGCAGAAGCCAGGCCAGGGGATTGCCCAAATAATTGTAAGTACATGACAGCAACACAGAACAGGAGTTTGAAATTTCAGGATTTAGGTTTGATGGATTATCAAGAAGCATTCGAGTATCAATCGAAATTGATGCAGGAAATCATCGATCTGAAACTTAAAAACCGCGACAGAACTGACGGTGCACATGAAGAAACACCAAATTATCTGCTTTTTGTAGAGCATCCACACGTTTATACCTTGGGAAAATCCGGCGATGAACACAATATGCTCGCAAATTCCGAAAAACTTAAAGCGATTAACGCAAGTTTTGTGAAAACAAACCGTGGCGGCGATATTACCTATCACGGCTTCGGGCAGTTGGTGGGTTACCCGGTCCTGGATCTGGATAATTTTAAATCCGATATCTTTCTGTACATGAGAAATCTGGAAGAAGTAATCATCCGCGTGATTGCAGAATACGGGCTGAAAGGCGAACGAAGCGAAGGCGAAACCGGTGTTTGGCTGGATGTAGGGAAACCTTATGCCCGAAAGATTTGTGCAATGGGCGTGAAAACCTCCAAATGGGTGACGATGCACGGTTTCGGGCTGAATGTAAACACCGATTTAAGATATTTTGAATACATTATTCCGTGCGGAATTAAAGATAAGTCTGTAACGTCCCTAAAAAGAGAACTCGAGCGGGAATTTTCCGCTGAAGAAATAGCATCGTTAAAAGAAAAAATCAAAAAACATTTTATGGATGTTTTTGAGGCGACCTTGATTTAAACGTCGCTTACAGTTCAAATTTTCTTATTTAATTTCTTTATAAACCTGTACCGGCTGATAATTCCTGAGATTCTGCTCTTTAGTTTTGTCGGTGATCAATATTCCAAAAAGATGGTCGATTTCGTGTTGGATGATTACGGCGGTAAAACCTTCTACAATTTCGGTATGTTTTTTTCCTTTTAAATCGAAATATTCCAGCTGAATAACTTGGTTTCTATAAAACTGATCCCGAAAATCACTGATCGAAAGATCACCTTCGGGTCCCAGATTCAGTGTTTCCGAACGCCAGATAATATTAGGATTCAGAAAATACTGCAGCGGCTTTTCGGGACGGTCAAAACGCTGTACCCAAATAATGTTGCGGTTAATCCCAACCTGTGGGGCAGCAATGCCGACTCCGCCTTTGGTAGAAAGCAATGCAGATTTCATTCGGTTAACTAAAACTTTTGTGTACTTGTTCCTAGGCTTAACATCTTTAGATTTTGCTAATAAAACGGTATTTTGCAACGAGTCGGATGTTTGAAAAATAGGCAATGAGGAATTAACGTCTCCCTTCATGATGCGGGAAATTTCTTCTTTTGAAAATTTCTGGCCGAATGTTAAAAAAGGAAGGCTGAAAAGTAAAATATAGATCAGTTTCATGATCAGAACGTTTTAAATCCTTTATAAACCTGAGTGTATTCTTCCATCATTCCAGAAGACTGAATTCTGAAATAATCCAGATGTTCCGTTGTTGAATGTTTGTAATGATGTTCCTGGGATTCCCAAAGTTCCATAATAAAAAAAACGCCTTTGTTTTCGATGTCTTCTACCAGATCATACTGCAGGCAGCCTTCTTCTTTACGGGTTTCGAAGACTAATTTTTTAAGCAGTTCAATTGCGTCCATCAGATAATTTTCTTTGAAACGGAAGAGTGCAACGATATAAAGGTTTTTCATTTTATGAATTTTAATGAGCAAATTTAATTCTTAAACTTCATAAAATGTAAAATACTTTTCCTTAATTTCGAAATCGTTTTACATTTTTCTTGATTGTAAAAAAATCAAAAATGTAGTGTAAAAATTCAGATTTCTTTAATCCGTAAAAAATTTTATCTTTGTAAAAATCCAAATCTAAAAATGGCAGAATATAAATTATTACTTCCTTCAATGGGAGAAGGCGTGATGGAAGCTACAATCATCAGTTGGATGTTCAATGAAGGCGACATGGTAAAGGAAGACGATTCCGTAGTCGAAATCGCAACCGACAAGGTAGATTCTGATGTTCCGACACCTGTTTCCGGGAAAATAGTAAAAATCCTGAAACAGAAAGATGAAGTGGCAAAAATTGGCGAAGCAATTGCGATTATGGAAGTTGCTGGTGCCGGTGAAACTGTTGCAGAACAGCCACAGGAACCTAAATCTCATAACGAAGTAAAAACCGAAATTCCTGCACCGACTCAGGAAGATATTAAAGAACTCGAAAAACCTTTGGCAGCCGCTGCAACTCAGGAATTTTCTGGAGATCTGTACCTTTCGCCACTGGTGAAAAACATTGCACAGCAGGAAAATATTTCTGAAACCGAACTGAAATCCATCAAAGGAAGCGGTCTTGAAGGCAGAATTACGAAAGAAGATATCTTAGTTTATGTTTCCAACAGAAGCGCGACGCCTCAAGCGGTCGCTGCTCCCGCACCAACTCCGCAGGCAGTAGTTTCAGCTCCTGTTGCACAATCCGCTCCAGTTTCAGCACCGGTTCAGATAGGCGAGGGCGACGAAATTATCCAGATGGACAGAGTTCGCAAAATTATTGCCGATGCCATGGTGAATTCCAAGAGAACTTCGCCGCATGTTACGTCTTTCATCGAAACTGATGTGACGAACGTTGTAAAATGGAGAACGAAACATAAAGATATTTTCGAAAAAAGAGAAGGCGAAAAACTTACTTATATGCCGATTTTTGTGAAAGCAATCGTGAAGGCTATTCAGGATTTCCCATTGATCAACGTTTCGGTGGACGGTGATAAAATCATCAAAAAGAAAAACATCAACATCGGAATGGCAACTGCACTTCCGGATGGCAACCTGATTGTTCCGGTAATTAAAAATGCCGATCAGCTTTCACTTTCCGGTCTTGCCAAAGCAATCAACGATTTGGCTTACCGTGCAAGAAACAAAAAACTCAGACCTGAAGATACGCAGGGCGCGACGTACACCATCTCGAATGTCGGAGGATTCGGAAACCTGATGGGAACACCGATTATTCCCCAGCCACAGGTGGCAATTCTTGCCGTTGGCGCAATCGTTAAGAAACCTGCAGTTTTGGAAACTAAAGACGGCGATGTAATTGCGATCCGCAACCTGATGTTCATGTCACATTCTTACGACCACCGTGTGGTAGATGGTTCGCTGGGCGGTATGTTCCTGAAACATGTTCACGATTATCTGCAGAACTGGGATCTGAATACCGAGATTTAAAATTAAACCTCTTCATGATAAGCAATAACCTTCGGCGTGTTCCGGAGGTTTTTTTAGAAGTTATTTCCCGCTTTCACCACTCGTTTTTTCTTTTCTTTCCCAATATTTTCTGAAACATAAAAAAGATTTTAGACAGACCGCTAAAGTGGGGCTTTGAGGCAGTAATTCCCTCGAAAATTCCATTAATATTAATTATTTTTGCATTTTAAAAAAATAATATGTTTAAAATCCGTAAAGCAATTCCCAGCGACGCACCGGTTATTTTCGATTTAATTAGAAAACTGGCTGTTTATGAAAAATTAGAAAAAGATGTGATTACTTCCGTGGAAGAACTTCAGGAAAATGTTTTCACTAATAATTTTGCCAAAGTTTTAATGGCTGAAGAAGATGGGAATCCTGTTGGATTTGCGCTTTATTTTTATAATTTTTCCACTTTTGTTGGAAAACCTGGTGTTTACCTGGAAGATTTGTTTGTAGAACCGGAACACCGCGGAAAAGGCTACGGAAAATCGCTGCTTATCGAATTGGCAAAAATAGCAGAAGCCGAAAATTGCGGACGTTTTGAATGGGCAGTCCTCGATTGGAATACGCCTTCCATTGAATTTTACAAAGCATTGGGAGCCAAACCGATGGATGAATGGACGGTTTTCCGTTTAGATAAAAAAGGTATTTCTGATTTGGCTGGAAAATAAGAGATTTTCAATAAAAATAAAAAGTGTGGATCTGTTGAAAATCCACACTTTTTTTATTTCAGAATAATTCTGATTAGATAATTTTCGCAATCTCGTCGCAAAGCCATTCCAGCATTTCTCGGTCTTCGGCAGTAAAAGGATTCAACGTGTGGGAATCGATGTCGATCTGGCCGATATTTTCGCCGTTTTTAATGATCGGGACTACAATTTCCGCTTTCGTATCAATGGAACAGCTCAGGTAATTATCCTGTTCATGGACATCGGGAACTACGAAAGTCTCGTTGGAAACCGCAACCTGTCCACAAATACCTTTTCCAAAAGGAATCACGGTGTGATCGGTTTCTGCACCAACATAAGGACCGAGAATCAGTTCTTCTTTGTCGCCGTTTTTAAAGTAAAATCCGGTCCAGTTGAAATATGAAATTTCCTGATCCAGGAGTTGACAGATTTTCTGTAGTTTAGCTTCAGTATTGTGAGTTGGGCTTTCCAAGATGGAGGAAAGTCTTTTTTTTATTTCAGACATTTTATTTTGTTTTTTAAGAGAACTCTTTTAGTTTTAATTCTTCCTTGTAGCCGAACATTCCGCGTTCTTTAATCATTTCTGCAACACCTTCCGGTACCTGATTTTCCCAGCCGGATTCATGGTTTGCGATTTTGTTTAGAATTTCGCGCGAATAAATTTCGGAGTGATTCGGATTATAATCTTTTATGTCAACAATTCGCTTGTTGAGTTTGAAATATTTGTAAAGTTCCTTCAGATTATCGCTTACCCTTAAATTGTTGGATGTAAGTAATTCGTGGGTTTCGGGATCTTTATACGGATAAAGATAAACCGTCATATCCTGTCTGAAAAATTTGCCGAAAGCTTCCAGAATTCCACCTGAAAGGTTTTTGTAATAATTTTCATCAAATACATCGAGCAAATTATTTACCCCCATGGCAACACCTATTTTACCGCTTGTGTAGTTCGCAAAATAATCGATCAGACGGAAATATTCAGAGAAGTTGGAGATAATTACCGTGTAACCCAGTTTTGCCAGAACATCAACCCTGTCCAGGAAATCGCGTTCATCAATATCTCCCGATGCTCGCAGATTAGAAATTGTAATTTCGAAAAGAACAACAGTTTCTTCAAAACTGCAGCTGGAATCTTTCATGAACATTTCAAGTCCTCTTTCGAACATGTCAATATTCACAAGGGTTACCGGCCTAAAGCTGCCTCGAACAGCAAAAATATTTTTCTTATAGAGAATGTCTGCCGGAAGCATGTTGTTTCCTTCAGGATTAAAGATTACTGCATCCGTCATTCCGTTTTTCACGAGTTGCAGACTCATCAAACGGTTATCGACGTAAGTGAAGGCCGGACCGCTGAAATCGATCATATCAATTTCAACATTGTCTGTAGAAATATCATCGTATAAAGATTCAATCAGTCTTCGTGGATTATCCGACAGATTATAAGCACCGTAAATTAAATTTACACCGAGGCTGCCTAAGGTTTCCTGCTGTAACGTTGCATCGTTTTCATTAAATTTTACATGAAAAACAATTTCATTATAATCTTCCTTTTCATCAAGCTGAAATCTAATCCCAACCCAACCGTGACCTTTCAGCGTTTTATCGAAGTTAATTGTAGTTACCGTATTGGCGTATGAAAAGAATTTGCGGCCGGGATTGTTTTCACGAGTCAAACGTTCTTCAATCAACGCTACTTCATATCGAAGCATTTTACGAAGGCGGTTTTGGGTAACATATCTGTTTTTAGGTTCCTTGCCATAAATTGCATCACTGAAATCTTTGTCGTAGGCCGACATTGCTTTTGCAATGGTTCTGGATGCACCTCCTGCTCTGAAAAAATGACGAACTGTTTCCTGACCTGCGCCAATTTCGGCAAAGGTTCCGTAAATATTAGTGTCCAGATTTATAGCTAAAGCTTTCTGTTTTGGGGTTAATTTCTGGTTGATCACAAGCAATTCTAATTTTTGCGTAAATTTACCAAAATTAAACCCAACCTCAAAAGAATGAAGTTGAAATTTTTAGGAAGCGGAACCTCGCAGGGAGTTCCTGTGATTGGCTGCCATTGCGAAGTTTGCACTTCCCATAATCCCAAAGACCGGCGGTTTCGCTCTTCGGCTTTGATTACTACAGATGGCGGTAAAAAGATCCTCATCGATTGCGGTCCAGATTTCAGGATGCAGATGCTCGAAAACAACGAAGAGCATGTGGATGCTTTGCTGCTGACCCATGAGCATAACGATCATGTGATTGGCCTGGATGATATGAGGCCGCTGATCTTCCGAAGCCGAAAAGATATCCCCATTTACTGTTCAAAAAGGGTAGGAGACGAAATTAAGCAGCGTTTTCCCTACGCATTTGCAGAGATAAAATATCCCGGCGCGCCGTCTTTTGAACTGCATGAGATTTCCGGGCCCTTTACTTTATTTGATGCGTACGTGACTCCGGTAGAAGTTTTGCACCATAAATTGGCGATTTTTGGATTTAGGTTTAAAAATCTTGTGTATATTACAGATGCGAGTGCGATTCCGCATAAAGAGATGGAAAAATTAAAGGACCTGGATTATCTTATACTCAACTGCATCAGGAAAGAAGAACCACATCCTGCCCATTTTATTTTACCTCAGGTTCTAGATCTGTTCAAAATTCTGAAGCCGAAAAAAATGTTCCTCACCCATATTTCCCATCACATGGGAATGCATCAAGATGTTGAGAATGAGTTGCCTGAGAATGTACATCTTGCCTATGATCAGTTAGAAATTGATTTCTGATTGTGAATATGTGGTTAAAAAAAGCCTTTATGTAGGTGAAACCCTGAAAAAATTCTGATAAATAATTTTTCAGAACTAAAAAAAAATCTATATTTGCACACCCAATTACGAGCCCAGTTGGCGGAATTGGTAGACGCGCTAGACTCAAACTCTAGTACCGCAAGGTGTGCCGGTTCGATTCCGGCACTGGGTACAAACCTCTGAAATCATTGATTTTCAGAGGTTTTTTTATGTCTGTTTCATAATACCTTCTCCGGAAATTATACGCTTTCAAATCAATATAACAATATTTTTCTACGTGATTAATTTTATTATCTATGATTTCTATCAGTCATTTTTAAATGGGTGTTTAAGTTTGTTTAAATAAAATCTAATTTTTAAAGAGATTTGTTATTTAATAATACGCTAAATAATATTATTGTTGTTTATTTCATTAAAATCATCATTTTTATTTTGTAAATTTTTAATAAAAACTGAAATTAGGATATATATCATGTTAATATTTCTAAATTTATTATTGATTTAATAAATATCGTTTTATCTTTGTAGTACAAAATAAGAGAAGATTTATTAAGAATATTAAAATTAGAAACAATGAAAAATTTATCCAATTTCAAAATGTTGCTTTTCGCCTTCGGACTTTTCTCCGGAATGGCAAGCGGCCAGGCGATCAGCAGCAAAACGGTGAAGACTACTGTTTCAGGAACATCTACGATGCACGACTGGACGATGACCTCAACTTCCGGAACTTTTTCAGGTACAGTGGCAGGAAATGCCATCAACAACATCCAATATAATCTTGGAGCCAAGACCCTGAAAAGTGGTAAAGGAGCAATGGACAGCAATGCGTACAAAGCGATGAAAGCGGATAAATTCCCGAACATCACCTTTACAGCAACTTCTGTGAATATTGGTAAAGGTACCATCACAGGAAAATTAAAAGTAACTGATGTTACCAAAACAGTAAGTTTCCCGGTTACCGTAGCAAAATCAGGCAGCTCTTATACGATTACCGGTACTGAAACTATTAAAATGACCGATTACGGCGTAACACCTCCATCTTTTATGATGAATACAGTGAAAACCGGCGACGAAATTAAGATCACGGTTAATCTAACAGCCAACTAAAAATCAAATAATACTAATATATCTAAATTTTAAAAATATGAAAACTATGTTAATGAGAGCTTCAATGCTTGCAGTACTGTTCTCCGGAGTAATTAGTGCACAAGATACTAGCACTTCTATGAGAGATTATTTAGCTCCTGAAAAAGCCAGCAGAAATGTATTTGAAGATCCAAAAGGAGCTTCTCCAGAATTCGATGGTGTGAAAGTTTCCGTTGGTGGCGATTTCGCTTTACAGTTCCAGTCGCTCGATCACTCTACAGAAGCACCTTCTTTAGGTACCGTAGGTACTACAACAACTCCTAACACTTTACAGGTGATGGGTAGTGATTTCAACCTTCCTACAGCAAACTTAGATGTGAATGCTTATTTGGCTAAAGGGGTAAAAATGCACTTAAGAACTTATCTTTCTGCACGTCGCCACAACGAAGCCTGGGTAAAAGGTGGATACATACAAATTGATGACCTTGATTTTATTAAAGAAGGTTTCGCTGCAAATATTATGAAACATGCCAGAGTAAAAGTAGGTATGGATGAAATTAACTACGGTGATTACCATTTCAGAAGAAGTGATAATGCTGAAACCATCAATAACCCGTTTGTAGGAAACTTTATCATGGATAATTTCTCTACAGAGGCTTTTGGTGAAGGTTATTTATTCTACAATAACTTCATCGGTATGCTGGGTGTATCTAACGGTAAATTAAACCAGACTGCAGTAAAAGGAACCAACTGGAACTCTCCGTCAGTATATGCTAAATTAGGATACGACAAACAGATCAGCGAAGACCTAAGAGTTAGATTAACAGGATCTTTCATCCAGACTAACGGATTATCTACAGGTGGTTATCTTTACAATGCAGACCGTGCAGGTGGTAGATATTACTACGTTCTTTTAACTAAAAACGATTTAATGGGACAAGATAACGCCACAACTGGTAGATTTAACCCAGGATTCAAAAAAATGAAAGCTTTCCAGGTAAACCCATTCGTTAAATATCAAGGTCTTGAATTCTTTGGAGCTTACGAATATGTAACCGGTAACAAAGCGAGTGGTTTAAATGAAAGAGCTACAGATGGCGATTACACACAGCTTGCAGCAGAATTGCTTTACAGATTCGGTAACAAAGAACAGTTCTATTTTGGTGGACGTTATAACTCAATCAGCGGTCAGGACGATGACGTTTCCGCAGAAAGAAAAATCGACAGATTCAACATCGCAGGTGGTTGGTTCATGACCAAAAATATCCTTGCCAAAATAGAGTATGTGAATCAGAAATACAACAACGATGCTGTTTGGGGTGCAACAAGCGCACTGAGAGGTGGTAAATTTAATGGGTTGATGTTTGAAGCAACCATAGGTTTCTAATTTTTAATATTTTTTCTGAAAAGGGATTGTTTTCAATCCCTTTTCTATCTTTAGTCTCATGAAAAATACAATCGCCATACTGCTGCTCATTATCTCTCCGGTAATGTTTTTCGCTCAACAAAACGGAGTGGAAATCAACGGATGGACGAACGTAAACACATTCAAATGCACCAACATTAATTTTAAAAATTCGCCCACGATTTATTCTTTTACAGGAAATCAGCTTCCTAATTTACAGTTACAGGTCAACGATTTCGACTGTAAAAACAGAATGATGACTGCGGATTTCCGAAAAACACTGCACTCCGACAAATATCCGGTGCTTACGATAAAATTTATAAATTTCGCCAAAACAGGCGGCAACAGATTTTCAGCAACTGTTGAAGTGAAAATGATGACTGTTACCAGAAAGTATAATATCGAATTCAGTGAATACAAAAACAGTTTGGTTGGTAATAAAAGGCTGAAGTTTTCAGATTTCAATATTGTACCTCCTAAAAAAATGGGCGGAATGGTTTACGTGAAAGACGAACTCGATTTACTTTTCAGTCTTGCGATTAAAGAGTAAAAATATTAAACTCTGAAACAAATTATTTTTCATAATAAATGATGTTTTTAATGATGACTCCCCGGTATGGGGAGTTTTTTATTGGTAATGCTGAAAAATCCCGCGGTCACTCGGCGTCCAAAGTGCGGCTTTTTGTCCTGCAGCTTTCAGTCCGTTGTTTGTCCAAGTATTGCAGGTATTAAGAAAGCTGTAGCGGCCTCTTGCATCATAAAATGCATCGTTGTTGCCGTAAACAGCGTCTGTTTTTATAAGAATTGGTTTCCTTGTCGCATCCCTGTCGAATTTATCCCGGATGAAACCTATTAAATCTAAATACTGTTGTTGTGTTAAAGTAATTTTTTTGCAGTCTTCACCTTCCGTCATCGATTCGTAAAAAGTGCAGTGCATGGCAGATTCGCTCATCCAGAAGGCAGCTTTCACAGCGGTAGAAGATTTTAGCTCAGCCCACGTCGGGGTATCCAGATAAAAACCTTTATCTCCCCAACCGATCGATAAATATTTGAAGTCGGTTCTTTTAGAGCGGGTATTTTCAAACGGAATTTCTATGCTCCAGTCCATCTCCGCCGATTTTACAGGAACAACCAAATCGGTATGAACACCGTTGGTGAGAATGTAAATATCAATATACTTAGGCTGTGTTACAGATTTTGCAGGAACTTCAAGGTAAGGGATCAAAAAACCGCAGAGCAGATAAACTCCTATAATACCGATGATGGCCCAAACTGTTTTTAGAATCGTAAGAACAAATTTCTTCATTCTCAAATGTAAAATAAATTTATCATTAAATTATTCCTTAAGTATTTGTCTTCTTGAAAAATATTTCTAAATTTATTTGCATAAATAGTAGAATATATGCCCAAGAAATCTAAATCAGCGAAGAAAATAAAAATTCGTGTAAAAGTAGCACCAAAAAGAACACAGAAAAGACACTGATCTTTATGGAAAATTTATTTTCCGGAAGATCTTTTTTTTCTTCTAACTTTTTATCAGAATTCAATTCAATCATGTGAAATCATGGTTGATGAAGTGTTTTCTCAATAATTCGGAGTTTTATTGTTCCGAGAAAGCTTTATTCACTCAAAAAATCAATATTTCTTTTCAAGCCTGCGAACTTCGTTCTTTTAACAGGAGATTTACGGAAAATTTCAGAGAAAATTTCCTGTGAAAGTTCTTGCCAGTCCTGTTTTGTGTAGCTTTTGAGATGATGATTGGGTTTGAATTTTTCCTGATGATGCGGTACGGAAAACCGGTTCCAGGGGCAAACATCCTGACAGATATCGCACCCGAACATCCAGTCCTCCATCTTATTTTTAAAACTTTCAGGAATTTCGTTTTTCAGTTCAATAGTCGCGTACGAAATGCATTTGCTGCCGTCAATAATTTTATCAGAAACGATGGCCTCCGTAGGGCAGGCATCGATGCATTTTCTGCAGGTACCGCAATGATCGGTGGTTGGCTTATCTTCAGTAAGATCCAGATCGCAGATAATTTCCGCCAGAAAATAAAACGAACCACTTTGTTTGGTGATAAGGTTTGCATTTTTCCCTACCCAGCCAATTCCGGATTTTCTTGCCCAACTTCTCTCCAGAACAGGAGCCGAATCGGTAAAAACCCGGCAATGGAAATCACCGATTTCTTCTTTCAGCTCCGCCACCATTTCTTCCAGAATTGCTTTTATAATTTCGTGATAATCCTGTCCGTAAGCATATTTTGAGATTTTAAAGGTGTCAAAATCTGAAATTTTTTCCTCCGGAAAGTAATTGTAGGAAAGAGAAATTACCGTTTTAGAACCTTCCACAAGTAACGTTGGATCCAGCCTTTTGTCAAAATAATTCTCCATGTACTGCATTTGCCCGTGATAATTATTCTGAAGCCAGTTTTCGAAAGGCCTGGCATCTTCTTCTAGAAATCCCGCTTTTGAAATCCCACAGTTCTGAAAACCAAATTTTTTGGCTTTGGCTTTAATCAGTGCAGAATATTTTTGCGGTAATGTGCTCATTTTTTCTAGTGCAAAACTAACATTATTTCATAAATTTGCTGTGAATCACAGTAAGTAAATCTTAACCAAATCATTTTACATTCACCCTTAAAATTTAATTTATGTCATTAGTAGAAGTATTACAATCAAAAAACTATCATTTAATTGATGTGCGCGAACCTATGGAACTTGAAATGGACGGTCATATTGAAGAAGCACAGAATATCCCTTTAGGCGAGATTGAGGACCGTAAACAAGAGATTCTTAATCTCAGTGGAACAAAAGTCTTTTTCTGCAGAAGTGGTAACAGAAGCGGAAAAGCAATGGAATATTTCAAGTCGCAGGGAATGACTGATGTTTATAACGGAGGTGGATATGCAGAGGTGAAGGCAGCTTTAGAAAGTCTTTCATAATCTTTAAAAAATTATAAATGGGCCAGGTTATAAGACTTGGCTCATTTTTTTTTGCCAAAATGTACGTATTTGGTAATAAATGACAGAATTTTTATCGTAAAAATATAAACGAATGTTTAAATTTCTAAGCACTGTAACAATTTGTATTTCAGTTAAATGAGGATTTGGTGATCGTTTGCAAAGCGCAATGTTATTCAATTTGGCACGATTTTGACAAGTAGAATCCATGTAAAATTAAAATTTAAAATTATGAAATCAATGAAGAAAACAATCCTTGCATTAGGATTAATGACCGCAGGTTTAGTAAGTGCACAAAGTGCTGATATGAGAAACATGCTTAAAGTAGGAGTTAACGGTGGTATCGCTGTTCCTGCTGAAAATGCTGGAGGAACTGTAGGAGTTGATCTTTCTTACCAGAATTTAGTAACTCCTGGTTTCGGTTTAGGTATTGCAACTGGGTACAGCCATTTCTTTGGTAGAGAAAACGGAACCATCGATAACAACGATTTCGGAGTTGTTCCTGTTGCAGCTTTAATTAGAGTGTATCCTAAGCAGACAGGTTTTTATTTAGGAACTGATTTGGGTTACGGTTTCATCGTAGGTGATGATAAAGTTGCTGCAAACAGTGCTGTTGAAAGACCAGACGGTGGTTTCTATATTAAACCGGAAATCGGATACCACAACAAAGACTGGAATTTCTCCCTTCAGTATCAGAAAACATTCACAGGAGATAAAGGACAAATTGGTGACCAAAAATACAATGCCGGTGCTATTGGTGTAGGTGTTGGTTACAACATTCCTTTAGGAAAATAATGCCTTAACGCACAGCAATTGATAAAACCTTCTTAAATTTTTTGTTTTAAGAAGGTTTTTTTTTAAGTTTTCTAAAAACTATTATTATCTTTGGTTGATACATTAAAAAGATGGAATCTAAAAATAACTTCAAATTATACTTACCCGCTCTGAATGCTGATTGTAACGCAGATATTTCGCTTGTTGCAGCTGATATTCGTCAGGAAATAACCTATGTTGCGCACTACATAACCCAAAATAAAAAGGTTGCAGTTCAGAAAGAAGCTGCTTATAACACAAAGGATTTTGCGTCTTTTTCGGAAATTGTCAACCGGTTTATAAGTGAATATTCTATCACAAGCATTGATAAGATTGCAGTAGCGGTTCCTGGCCCTGTAATTGCTGGTAAAAGCGAACCACAGCGTCTTTCCTGGACTCTTGACGCAGAAAAAATTAAGGCTGAAACCAATGTAAACAAAGTTTATCTGATCAACGATCTGGAGGCTTCGGCTTATGGGTTGGATAATGATGATGAAAGTGGTTTTCTTACGATTCATCGGTCGGATGATTTTGTACCCGGTAACGTGGCAGTGCTTTCTCCCGGAGCCGGTTTAGGAGAGGCCGGTTTGTTCTGGGATGGTGAATGCCTGCGCCCTTTCGCGACCGAAGGCGGACACTGCGAATTTTCGCCCCGTACCAGCGATGAGGTAGAATTTTACCAGTTTCTGCAAAAAATCTACGGAATTGTAACCTGGGAATCTGTACTGTCAACTTCAGGATTGTTTAATATTTACAGATTTTTACGAGATGTAAAACAACAGAAGCAGCCAGACTGGTTAACGAAAGAAATCGAAGCCGGAAACTTTACAGAAGCAATTATAAATGGCGCGCTGGAAAAACGTGACAGAATCTGTAATATGACCATCGATACTTTTCTTATTTTCCTCGCCCGCGAAGCAAACAGTTTGGTTCTGAAACTGAAGGCAACCGGTGGTTTATATTTAACCGGCGATATTCCTGTAATGCTTCAGAAATATCTCAGCAACGATAAATTTTACAAAAACTTTATCGTAAGCGATAAAATGGAAGTTGTTCTAAAGGATATCCCGATTTATCTCGTGAAAGACCAAAAGACAATAATCAACGGAGCGGCATTGTACGCAGCTTTTTTTACAGAATAAAAGTTTTTTGAAATAATATAAACTCCGGTACGCTAGACTGCACACCGGAGTTTTTTTTAATGCCATTTAGAAAAACATTCACCATAGATTTGTCAAAAAATTTATTTTATTATGATCAAGGTTTGTTACACTCAAAAGCAAACCTTAGTTTTGCGCAATTATAATATCAAAATAAATGAAGAAATTAGCATTATTAGCCATTTTAGTGAGTGGTTTGGCATTTGGGCAGTCAAAGAAAGTTGTAGCATCCGATGTACATTGGTGGGGTTATAAAATCGCAAAAACCCAGGCTTCATCTCACGACGGAACAGTAAACGTAAAATCCGGAAATATTGTGATGAAAGGCAATCACGTTGTTGGCGGAACTTTCATTCTGGATATGACTTCTGTAAATGCCACCGATTTGGCCGGCGAATCTCAGACCAAACTAAATAACCACCTTAAAAACGGAGATTTCTTCGAAGTCGATAAATATCCTACCGCAACCTACACCATTACTTCTGTAAAGAAAAATTCTGATAAAATTTACAACTACATCGTCAACGGAAATCTTACCGTAAAAGGAAAAACCAATGCCGTTTCTTTCCCAGCCAAAATTTCTTACAGTAAAGGAGTAGTGAATTTGGTTTCAGATAAATTTTCTTTCGACAGACAGCAGTTCGATGTTGCGTATAAAGCAGCAATGAAAGATGTTCTGGTAAAAGATGATATCGATATGCTGGTGAAGGTTACCGCAAAATAATTCTTAAAAAATTTAAAGTTAAAGAGCAGATTTACCTGCTCTTTTTTTATTTTTACATCATGAAACTTTACGTAATTAGTGGACTTGGTGCCGATTTCAAAGTACTCGAAAAACTTAAATTCCCAAAACACCTGGAAGTGGTCTTTCTTGATTGGTTAATGCCGGAAAGAGGCGAAAGTTTTCATCATTATGTAGAACGTATGGCCGAAAAAATCGATGATTCGCAGCCTTTTTATCTGCTCGGATATTCTTTTGGCGGAATCATGGTTCAGGAAATTGATAAAATTAAACCTGCTGAAAAAATTGTGATTCTGGGAAGCATAAAATCCGACAGCGAGAAATCACGATTCATTAAAGTTGGCGAAATCACCAAAATACCAAAATATCTTCCTGAAAATATCTTTACCGAAAAATCAGCTCTTGCGTATGCTTTTATCAGGAGGTTTTTCGATCCGAAAAATCCAAAACTGATGGATTATTTTACGGTCCGTGATCCCTATTATCTAAAATGGAGCATTGAAAAAATTGCAGAATGGAAGTTTAAAGAAAACCCAAAAGTCATTCAGATTTGTGCTGATAAAGATATTGTATTTCCAATAAAATATTCGAAACCAAACTATGTGATTGAAAACGGGACGCATCTTTTTCCTGCCACCAAGCACCGCGAAGTTTCCGAACTTTTAAGTAAAATTTTCAGCTGATTATTTTTTTAGATTTAAATCTTCGTCTTTCATCATCATCCGCAGCACCAGCCAAAGCCCAATAACAGCGGCTGTACAGAAAAAAATCATCGCCAATCCCGGATATCCCAAAATGGTAAAGGTTGATGGGATCCGCATCAGAAGGGCAGCACCAATAATCAGCGCAGCGATGATGACACCAATCGATATTCTGTTCGCTACTTTCTGAAAACCGTCCGTCAGTCGCTGTTCATCAATCGCATCTATTTTAATTTCAAATTCGTTATTGGCAAGCTTTTCTGTAATAATGTTAAGTCTTTCCGGCAGTTTTTCGGTGAGCTTTTTTGCTTCCAAAGCTTCTGCGAAGAAGTTGTCGGGTTTCAGTTCCTGAAGCATTTTTTTCTGCATCAGTTTTTCCACATTTCGTTCAATGGCACGCTGTAAATCGTAATCAGGAGTAAGTACCGCCACAATCTGATCCATATTCATCAGTATTTTCCCAAGAATATTTAGCTCCACCGGAAGTTTAATGCCTCTTTCCGCGGCAACTTTATTCATCTGAATCAGCAGTCTTCCCGTCTGTAAGTCTTTTGCAGTTTTGTTCTGTGAATCTAAAACGAGGCGGTTAATTTCTTTTCTGAATCCGGCAAGGTCCGCATTTTTATCGTAATCGCTCATTTTAAGCAGCGTATTGGCTGTTTCCTCCCCGTTATATTTGCTGATGGCAATAAGTAACTTTAAAATATTTTCGCGCAGATCCGGGCCGAACTTAGCCACCATACCCAAATCCATGAGCGCGATTCTGTTGTCTTTGGTAAGATGAACGTTTCCCGGATGTGGGTCAGCATGGGCAAATCCGTCGAAAATGATCTGTTTCAGATAAGCAGCAACCAGTTCATCAACCAACGGTTTGTAATTGGTTTCTATTCTGGATATAGGGGAAATTGAGATTATTTTCTGCCCGTCGATATAATCCATCGTCAGGATTTTCGAGGTAGAGTAGCCTTCAACAGGCTGAGGAATGACGATTTTAGGATACTTCTTGGTATTTTCTCCCAGTGCGATGAGGTTTTCTGCCTCTTTTACATAATCGAGTTCGTTAAGAAGAATGAAACGGAGTTCATCTAAAATCTCATCAACCGCATATTTCTTCGCTGTTTTGTTGTGTTTTACCGCAACATCTGTAAGCTCTTTTAATGTATCAAGATCTTCGATGAAATTTTTTCTGACTCCCGGTCTCTGAATTTTTACCGCAACCTTCTTTCCGGAACGCAGAACCGCAAGGTGAACCTGGCCGATAGAAGCACTTGCGAGTGGCTGCACCTCGAAACTTTCAAAAGCCTTCGAAATGCGCTGCCCAATTTCTTCTTCTACAATTTTCTGAACTTCGCTGTACGGAATTTCTTCTACATCATCCTGCAACGATTCCAGTGCCTTCAGATAAGGTTCGGGAATCAGATCTGGCCGTGTGGAAAGCAACTGACCCAACTTAACGTACGTAGGACCCATATTTTTGAGGTCTTCGGCAAGTTCCTCTGGGTTTTTGTAATCGAGTTCAGAATCATCGAAATTTTCATTGTTTAGTGCGTTTTCGCTTGCTGCTTTGAAAACATCGCTGTTCCAGTATTTCAAAATGAACGAAATAAATTTGGTATAATTGCTGAATTTTTCGGGGATTGTAGACATAATTTATTTTTTGAAATTACCGTTACAAAAACCGTGCTTATTGGGGTTGATTTGTTTTCTGCTTTTCAAGTTTTCTGAAATATCCTCTGAAAAAAATGTTGTGCTTCAAGGCTTCAAGGTTTTGGTTGAGATTGTAACTTGCTTTGTTGATATTACTCATGGTAGAATCTAAATTTTTCACAAAAACCGAATCATTAGAAAGATAATTGATGGCGCCTTTGCCGTTTTTTGCGTTGTTGATGGTTGCATTAAGATTGTCGACGGTTCGGTTGATGTTTACCGCTGAATGATCCAGATTTACGATTACTTTTCTGATTTTATTGGCCATGGCACTGTCTTTCAGGATGCCTACCATTGTTTCTTTTCTGTCGAGTCCGGAAATCATATGGTTCAGTTGGTTGATCGTCTGCGTGGTTCCTTTACTTGAATATTTTAAAAATGCAATACTCGCGCGAAGGTCGCTAAGGCTTGTTTTCAGGTCGTTTCCTGCAGTTTGGTCATTGAGTAATATTCCCAGCGTTCCGTTGCCTTCATTAATTTTTTCTGAAATTTCCAGAAGATTATTTGTAATTCGCTCCGCGTTTTGATTTGTCTTGCTCAGTGTTTTCAACAGATCGTCGGTAGTTAATTTTTTCTCGGTTTTTATCAAGTCACCGCTTTTTACCGGACCAAGATTTCCTGTTCCCGGAATGATGTTTACCACCATATTTCCCACCAAACCATCAGTACCAATACTTGCCTGCGCATCTTTTTTAATGAATCTGAAAACATTGCTGTCAATACCCATCTCGACATTAATTAAGCTGTCGTCAATGATTTCAATTTTCTTTACAGATCCGGCGTTAATTCCCGAAAATCGGACGGAATTTCCCGGCTGCAGGCCATTCACGTTGGTAAAATGAGCTTTCAGAATGTCAGTTTTGCCGAAAAGCTGCTGTTTACTTCCAATAAAATATACGGTGAGTATGAAAATTACTGAGCCAATAATTACAAAAAGGCCGAGTCTTAACTTTTGTGTTGTTGATTTTTCCATCTTTTCTGATTATTTGAAAAACGCTTTCACCTTCGGATCCTGCGATAAGGAGAGTTCCTGAAAAGTGCCTTCAGCATAGTTTTTTCCGTCGATTAATAAAATCATCCTGTTAGAAATCACCCTCGCACAATCGACATCGTGAGTGATAATAATTGAAGAGGTGTTGTATTTTTTCTGTACAGATTTCATTAGAATAATAATTTCTTTAGCTGTTATGGGATCCAGACCTGTAGTTGGTTCATCATAAATAATAATTTTGGGCTGCAGAATAAGCGTTCTTGCCAATGCAATTCTGCGTTTCATTCCTCCGGAAAGTTCACTCGGCATCAAATCTACAGCATCCGTCAAGCTTACATTTTCCAGGGCTTCCATCACCAGTGGAGTCGTGTCTTTCAGTTTTCCGAATTTTTTGGTATGTCGGCGCAACGGAAATTCAAGATTTTCCCTTACAGACATCGAATCGTAAAGTGCGCTGCCCTGAAATAGAAAGCCAATTTCGGTCCGCAGTTCGTCAAGCTCTTCACGGTTCAGAAGATTTATTTTCTTTCCCATAATTTCTATTGAGCCTTTGTCGGGAATTTCCAGACCGATCAGACATTTAATCATCACCGATTTGCCTGAACCCGATTTTCCCATGATCACGAGATTTTCGCCTTCATTAAGGATAAGGCTAAAACGGTCGAGCACAATATTGTCACCGAATCTTTTTTCAAGATTTTCTATCTTTATTAATGCGCTGTTGGGATGAATATTTTCCATTTTACGTTACAAAAATATTGGTGATCAGTACCGCGATAAAGTCGATAATGAAAAGAAACATCGAGGAATAAACCACTGCCGAATTGGCGGCAATTCCCACACCTTCAGTACCTTTATTACAATAATATCCTTTAAAACAGCCTACCAAACCGATAGCAAAGCCAAAGAAAAAACTCTTAATCGTGGCAGGAATCAGATCGCTGAACTCCAAGCTGTTGAAAACCTGATTAAAATAAAGCGTGAACGAAACATTTCCCTTGGTGCTTTCAACCAGATAAGATCCAAAAATCGCGATAAAATCACTGTATATCACAAGAAGCGGCAACATTACCGTTGTGGCTAAAATCCGTGTGATTACCAGATATTTAAATGGATTTGTGCCCGAAACTTCCATCGCATCAATCTGCTCTGTAACCCGCATGGAGCCGATTTCTGCACCGATTCCGGAGCCTATTTTACCTGCACAGATAAGACCTGTAATAATAGGCCCAATTTCTCTTATAAGTGAAATACTCACCATGGCCGGAATCATCGAAACTGCGCCGAATTCCTGCAACGTTGGGCGGGTCTGCAGCGTAAAAACCAAACCTATAATTAATCCTGTTACGGTTACCAGAAAAAGCGACCGGTTCCCGATATAAAAGCACTGTTTCAGGAACTCCTGAAATTCGTAAGGCTTTTTAAAAACTTCCTTGAAGAAACGGATTGTGAAATAACTCAGCTCACCAATTTCTATAAGAAATGATTTTAGGGGATTGCTGATGCGGCTGAAAGCAGACATGCTGTACTAAAAATAAGGTTGTTTCATCGAAATATCTCTATCGAATTTACTCATAATTTTACGAAAATCATTCAAAATGAGTATGATTTATGTTTCTTAGAGCATTTTCGGTCATGGTTTTTTTTAATGTTTTGGTATCGAATAAAAGGTTATTTTTGCAGCATTATGCAATCAATAAGTGTTTTTGAAATCATCAAAGTTGGTATAGGTCCGTCAAGTTCACATACCATGGGACCGTGGAATGCGGCTGAAAGTTTTTTAAATCTAATTCGCAGGAGTCATCCACTTTCAGAGGTGAAGGAAGTTTTTGTTGAATTTTTCGGGTCACTGGCAAAAACCGGTATCGGGCACGGAACCGATATTGCCGGAATGTTGGGACTTTCCGGTGAAAATTTTAAAAAGATTGACACTTCACTGATTGATGCAAAAATCGAAGACATTAAAACTTCAAACCAGATTAATTTAGGTGGAGAAAAAGTGATTCCTTTTGTTTATGGCCATCATTTAATTCTCAATAAACAGCGCTCATTGGATTTTCATCCCAACGGAATGATTTTTAAAGCAGTTTTAGAAAACGGTGAAGAGATTACTCAGGATTATTATTCGATCGGCGGAGGCTTTATTGCGACTCAGGAAGAAAATTCCTATGAGACCCATTGTGTGAGAACACTTTATCCTTGCCATAATGGTGATGATCTTATTAGAAATATTCAAAAATTAGGTCTTAAAAAGATTTCAGATTTAATTTTTATGAATGAAGAATCCTGGCGCCCAAAAAAAGAAACCGAGCAGGAAGCGCTTTATATCTGGCAACAAATTAAGGAATGCATTTATAAAGGCGTAACGAAAGAAGGTATTTTGCCGGGAGGATTAAATGTTACACGCCGTGCAGCCGGCTTAAATCAGAAACTTCTGGGCGAAAAAAAATACAGCAACATTAACGAATGGTTTACTCATGTTGTTGAAGCCGAAGAAACATTTACGAATATCAACAAATGGGTTTCGTGCTTTGCTTTAGCTGTAAACGAAGAAAATGCCAGTTTTGGACGAATTATTACGGCACCCACCAATGGAGCCAGTGGTGTGATTCCCGCAGTTCTTATGTATTCGCAAGCCTTTACTGAACACCGTAGTGACGAAGATATCATCCGTTTTCTTTTGGTGGCTGGAGAAATCGGCACATTATTTAAAAAGAATGCGACCATTTCCGCAGCGATGGGCGGTTGCCAGGCAGAAGTAGGCGTATCATCGGCAATGGCAGCGGCCGGACTTACCGAAATCATGGGTGGAAGTCCCGGTCAGGTGCTGATGGCGGCAGAAATTGCAATGGAACATCATTTAGGAATGACCTGTGATCCTATTGCCGGACTGGTTCAGATTCCTTGTATTGAAAGAAATTCTATGGGTGCCATCAAGGCGATTACCGCCGCAAATATTGCGATAGAATCAGATCCTACAAAAGCAAAAGTTTCACTCGACCAAGTCATTCAGTCGATGTGGGATACTGCTCAAAGCATGAGCGACCGTTTTAAGGAAACTTCAGAAGGCGGTTTGGCGATTGCAGTGAATGTGGCTGAATGTTAATTTCAGATCGATTATTTGTCTAAAATTCCGCGGATTTTATTGGCATTTCGAATGAGATCTTCCAGAAGATCGTAATTCTCTTTTTCCAGGGCTGATTTAAATTTTCGGAGCTGGGAAATATGCTCATTCAGCACATCGAGTACATTTTCTTTATTTTGTTTGAAAATCGGAACCCACATTTCCGGATGCGATTTCGCCAGACGCACGGTACTCGAAAAACCGGTACTCGCCAATTGGAAAATGGTATCTTCTTCGCGTTCTTTTTCTAAAACCGTATTGGCAAGCGCATAGGAAGTGATGTGCGAAATATGCGAAATATAAGCGGTGTGAATGTCGTGATCTTCCGCAGACATGTAAATCAGATGCATGTCGAGATTTTCTGCCGTATTTTCTACGGTTGTCAGCGCATCTTCCGCGGAATGTTCGCGGTCACAGATTACTGCGGCGCGACCTGAAAAACTTTCGGATAATGCATTCTGAGGTCCGGAATTTTCGGTTCCCCACATTGGGTGAAACGCGACGAAACGGTTTCTGTTTAGATGATTTTTTACTGAATTTACAATTCCCGCTTTGGTGGAACCTGCATCCATAACGGTTTGCTGCTGTGTCACAAGATCTAGAATTTCGGGCAACAGTTTTTTTGCAGCATCAACCGGAATCGCAATAATAACTAAATCTGAATTTTTTACTGCGTATTCGAGTGAAGCAATTTCATCGATAATTCCGAGCTTTTTCGCTTCTTGAAGGTGATTTTCGTTTTGGTCAACTCCATAAATGTGTGAAGCAAAACCTCTTGCTTTTAATTTCAGCGCCATAGAACCGCCGATTAATCCGACACCGATAATCGAAATTTTCATCTTTAAATAAGAATATTATTCGTAAGAATTATAAAACTATCTCAATTTTTTTAGCGTATTGAACGTGTTCTGCTCCTTACATTTTTCGTAATTAATCTCAAACCTTGGATTCTTCTTTGGATAAACCAGGATATAAGAAGGGCAGGGCTTCTTTTGTGCCTCACTACGCTCGAAATCTACTTCACCGAACGTAATGATGCTGTCTTTCAGGAACTTTTCGTCAACGTTATTGAGTTTCATCTCTTCGGAAAATGCCGGACTGTAAACCATCTCCTTGGAAAGTGTCTCTGCAATCACCCTGGAATTGGGAAGATAACCGCTGCAACTTGCCCCTTTTTTATTTAGAATGAAAAATACGAGGAATAATCCCGGAATAAGGCCGATAAGGAAGAATTTTAATTTTCTCATTTAAAAAATTAAAAGATTGATGTCATGATAAGTAAGGTCGAATCGGTCGCAGATCATTTTTTTGGTGTGCCGCCCTTTGTACATGTAAAGCGACTGCTTCATTTCATTTTTGCGGACCAGCATATTTTCGAAACCACCCTCTTCATCGTAATTCAGAAGATAACTCAAAAAGAAATTAGAAACCGCCTTGGTCGTAGTTCGCGGCATTTTTGAGGTAAGATTTGGTAAGCCACAGTGAATGACACCGTGTTTAATGATGTAAGGATCTTCCATATCCGTTAACTCGGAGGTTTCAATTACTTTTCCGTTGTCGATGGTTACGTCGATAATAACGCTCCCTTTTTTCATTTTAGAAACCATTTCCTCTGTAACAATAGGGCAGAGGCTTATTTTAGAAAGCGCTCCGATGACAACGTCAGCTCTTTTCAAACTTTTCGAAAGTTCCTTTGGATCGATGATTGAAGTAGGAACCCTTCCGTCGACCATCATGTGTAATCTGCGGAGTTTTGACAGTGAATTATCGAAAACTTTTACACTTGCTCCTAAACCTAAAGCGGCTTTGGTAGCAAATTCACCCACGATTCCGGCGCCCAGAATTACAACTTCTGTTGGTCGAACGCCTGTAATTCCTCCCAGCATTAAACCGTTGGAAAGTGCAAGAAGTTCTGCGGCATAAAGAATTGAAATATTGCCGGCAATTTCACCAATCAGGCGAACGAGGGAAAGCTGCTTGTACTCATCAACAATAAATTCAAATGCGATGGCGTTAACTTTCTTTTCGGCAAGTTTTTTAAAATATTCCTGATCCCGTAAATTGATTTGAAGCGCCGAAATAAGGTAGGTGCATGGCTTTAAAAATTCAATCTCTTCAATGGTTGGAGGATTTATTTTGAGAACCAGATCCTGCTGAAAAGCTTCGCGCGGATCATGGGTGATCTGAGCGCCGGCTTCTGAATATTGAAGATCGGTGAAAAATGACCCCTCGCCGGCTCCTGATTCTACTACAATCTGGTGACCGTGTTCTACTAAAACCTGAACGGCATCAGGCGTTAGGCAAGTTCTGCGTTCATTAAGACAGGTTTCTTTCGGAACTCCGATAGCAAACTGTTTTCCTTTTTTTACCACTTCCAGTTTTTCTTCCTGCGGCATCAGTTCCTGCTCAGAAAACGGGGTGAAAATATTTGTACTGCTCATTAGTTACGATTTGCGTATACAAAGAATAAGTTATTGATAGTCGATAAATAAAGCTACAAAGATACAATGATTTACCGACTAAAAAATAAAATTTACCTGAAAGTAACGGTCCTTGTTTCTTCGCTATTGCTTATCGTTATTTCGTGGTGAGGCAAACCTTCCAGTTCTTCTTCGTAAATTTCGGGCCATTCAATAATACAGAGTTGGGCATTATCCAGATATTCATCCATCCCGATATCGTAAACTTCGGTAATATTTTTCATGCGGTAAAGATCGAAGTGAAAAACCTTTCCTTTCGGTGTATGATACTCGTTTACAATGGCATATGTCGGCGAAGAAACTTCGTCTTTGCTTGCCAAATTCTTCAGGAGAAATTTGGTGAATGTTGTTTTTCCGGCACCCAGATTTCCTTTTAAAAGCAGAATGTTATGTTTGAAATGAGGCATGATTTCATTAACCACATGTTGCCAGTCTTCAATTTTATTGATTTTAAATTCCATTGATTTTGAGTCTATTTATAGATTTCGATTTCAATTTCTCTGTTTTCGGTAACCGCGCCACGATACATTCCGGCGGTGTTGAAAGGCATTGCAATGTTTCCGTCTTTGTCTAAAGCGATTAAACCGCCATCTCCGCCCATTTTTTCGATCTGGTCGATGGTTTCCTGAGCTGCGGTTTTAAGGTCTTTATTTTGATATTCCATTTTTGCGGCAATGGTTCTTGCAGCTGTAGAACGGATGAAAAATTCGCCCCAACCGGTTCCAGAAATCCCAACCTGATCGTTGGCGTAAGTTCCTGCTCCGATAATTGGGGAATCGCCGATCCTGCCAAACTTTTTATTGCTCATTCCACCAGTGGAAGTTCCTGCGGCGATATTTCCGTTCTTATCCAGCGCAACTGCGCCCACGGTACCGAATTTCTGATCGATGAGATAAGAATCTTCAATGCTGTTCTGTGAAATTTTCGGCGTTTTTTCGGTTTCTTTCTTTTTGAGTTTTTGCATTCCATCCCAACGGTCTTTGGTCCAGAAATATTTTGGATCTACGATTTCGAGTCCGTTTTCTTTTGCGAAAATTTCAGCGCCGCTTCCGGCCAGCATGACATGCGCGGATTTCTGCATCACAGCAATCGCTGCTTTTATGGGATTTTTTATGGTATGAACTCCCGCAATGGCCCCTGCAGAAAGATCTTTCCCGTACATGATGGAGGCATCGAGTTCATTTTTTCCGTCGGAAGTGAAAACGGCACCTTTTCCTGCATTGAAGAGCGGAGAATCTTCCATTATTACAATTGCAGCAGCTACGGCTTCCACAGAAGAACTTCCTTTCTTAATTTCAGCGTAACCTGCGGTTAAAGCTTCCGTAAGTTTTGCGCGGTAGGCTTTTTCTTTTTCTGCAGTCATGTTTTCGCGGGTAATGGTTCCTGCGCCGCCATGAATCACCAGAACATATTTTTTCTGGGCGGAACTGAAGATAAATGTGAATAATAACAGTAGAACGGAAAAGTTTTTCATGAGGTAAAAAATTTCATCAAAAATATGAAAATTTGATGGTGACAACGATCTGGGTTGGTAAAACTTTATCAACCGCGTAAGGGATAGCAATGAAAAGCCCGGAATGCAGCAACGCGGAATGAGGACTTGTAATGAATAGCCCGACCCGGGCGGCTGGAAAAAATCGTTATTTTGATAAGCGCAGGCGAGGGTTACGCCCAAATAAATTGAAAAAACAAAAACTTATTTCCTATTTTTACCGAATGATTTCTAAAGCGACTATTGATAAAATATTTTCCACAATTCGGGTGGAAGAAATCATTGGCGAATATGTGCAACTGAAAAGAGCTGGCTCCAATTTTAAAGGGCTGAGTCCTTTTCATGAGGAAAAATCGCCAAGCTTTATCGTATCGCCAAGCAAACAGATCTGGAAAGATTTTTCGAGCGGAAAGGGTGGTACCGCCATTTCTTTCCTCATGGAAATTGAAAATTTTACTTATCCCGAAGCCCTTCGCCACGCCGCCAAGAAATACGGAATCGAAATCGAGGAAGACCGGCGGGAACTGAGCGAAGATGAAAAGAAGTCGCAAACAGACAAGGAAATTCTGTATAAAATTCATGAGATAGCCAATGATTTTTTTCAGCAGCAGCTTTTTGAAACTGAAGAAGGCAAGTCTGTAGGATACTCTTATTTTAAAGAGCGGGACCTGCGCGATGATATTATCAGGAAATTTCAATTGGGTTATTCTCCGGAGCAGAAAGACAGTTTTACCAAGTTTGCTTTAGATAAAGGTTATTCTAAAGAAATTCTAGAGAAATCTGGACTTTCTATTTTTCCGGAAAATACGCCTACGGGAGTTGACCGATTTCGGGAACGCGTGATGTTTCCGATCCACAGTTTTTCGGGCAGGGTTTTAGGTTTTGGCGGAAGAATACTCCGGAATAATGTAAAAACCGCGAAATATCTGAATTCTCCTGAAACAGAAATCTACCATAAATCGAATGTTCTTTACGGTTTAAATCAAAGTAAGCAGGCTATTTCGAAAAATAATTTGTGCCTTCTTGTGGAAGGTTATATGGATGTAATCGCCCTTCATCAGGCAGGAATTGAAAATGTAGTTTCAAGTTCCGGGACAGCGCTTACGGTGGAACAGATAAAACTCATCAAGCGTCTTACCGAAAATGTCACCATTCTTTTTGACGGTGACTCTGCCGGAATTAAGGCGAGTTTCCGCAGTATCGATATGTTGCTTTCGGAAGCGATGAATATCCGTGTTTTGCTTTTTCCTGATGGTGACGACCCGGATTCGTTTTCGAGGAAACATCCGCAGGAATATGTGGAGAATTTCATTAAAAATGAAGCGAAAGATTTTATCGATTTTAAAGCAGAAATCTTACTGAAAGATGCCGGCAGCGATCCCATAAAAAAGGCAGAATCGATCCGCGATATCGTGAAATCAGTGGCTTTTGTTCAGAATTCGCTGAAGCAGGAAGTGTATTTAAAGGAAGTTTCAGCCAAATTCGGTATTTCAGAACAGTCACTTTTTAATGAACTCAACGTTCAGAAACAGGTTCAGAAACAACAGATTTCTCCACAGCAGAGACAGGAAAAATCGGCTTCGGTAAAGCTGGAAAAAGTCCCTGAGGCTATTGAAACCCTTGATCCGCTTTTAGAACTGGAAGAAAAATTGGTGAGCCATGTTCTTAATTTTGGCGATCATATATTAAATAAGGTGAATTCGGATAACGAACCTTATCAGATATCGGTTTTGGAAGAAATTTTAAACCATCTGGAGGAAGATGATTACGAAATACAGTCGGCCGTTAATAAAATTATCGTTGATGAATTAAAGAGCGGAATCGCAAACAATAAAATTATTAAGGGAGATTTTTTCTTAACATTAATGGACCAAAATATCGTTATGAAAGTTTCGGACGCTATTTTGGAGCCTTACCAGCTAAGCAACTGGGAAAAAAGCAATATTTTCCCACCGAAATTGGGAGATAAAATCGCTGCCCAGATTGAAGATGATATTCTGATTCATAAAGGTCATTTCATTGAGAAAATAATTTATCAGTACCGGAACCTTTTAAATGAACACCGAAACGATAACGAGGCAGAATATTATGAAACCATAAAGAAAATACAGACTTTAAAATCGCTTTTAGATGAAATCAACCAAACGCTGAACCGATTAGTGACAAAAGGTCATATTTTTTTTAGGGAACAGAAATTGTAATTTAAAAAAGCAGAAAATAAAAATATTAATATGGACATAAAAAAAGATTTCAGAGATTTCTCTGTAAAGCATTTAGGGAACAGCGGATTAGCAACAGACCAATATATGAGCATGTACGGACCAACGAACCTTACGCCATACATTATGGAAGAAAGACGTTTGAACGTTGCTCAAATGGACGTTTTTTCGCGTTTGATGATGGACCGAATTATTTTTCTGGGAACAGGAATCGACGATCAGGTAGCCAATATCGTAACAGCGCAGCTTTTGTTTTTAGAAAGTTCTGATGCTTCCAAAGATATCCAGATTTACATCAACTCTCCGGGCGGAAGTGTTTATGCAGGATTGGGAATTTATGATACGATGCAGATCATTAAGCCTGATGTTTCTACCATCTGTACCGGTATGGCGGCTTCTATGGGCGCAGTATTATTGGTAGCTGGTGAGAAAGGAAAACGTTCTGCCCTGAAACACTCAAGAGTGATGATTCACCAACCTTCCGGCGGAGCACAGGGTGTAGCTTCCGATATGGAAATTAATCTGCGAGAAATGCTGAAGCTTAAAAAAGAGCTTTACGATATTATCGCAAACCACTCCGGACAAACCTACGAGTGGGTTGAAAAAGCATCAGACCGTGATTACTGGATGACATCATCCGAAGCGAAAGAATACGGAATGGTAGATGAAGTTCTGGAAAGAAAATTAGATAAGTAAGATCGATTCAAATACAAAAACGCGCTGGTTTTCAGCGCGTTTTCTTTTTCATGTAATTGGTTGATAGTTATATGCGGATTATTGCATCCTTTAACTTGTATCTTCTTACTTTTTAGTTATTAAACCCCTCGATAATTTTCGCGAAATCTTCAATTTTCAAAGCTGCGCCACCAATCAAACCACCGTCGATATCGGGTTGAGAAAAGATTTCTTTTGCGTTATCAGGTTTCACAGAACCGCCATATAAAATTGAGATTTCGTCGGCAACATCCTGTCCGTATTTTGCAGCGATTAAACTTCGGATGTGGGCATGAATTTCCTGAGCCTGTTCAGGAGATGCAGTTTCGCCGGTTCCGATGGCCCACACGGGTTCGTAAGCGATAACAACTTTCTTAATTTCTTCAGCAGAAAGCGTAAACAACGCCACTTCAGTTTGGTTTTTTACCACTTCTAAATGTTGTCCGGATTTTCTTTGTTCCAAAGTTTCCCCGTTGCAATAAATTGGAGTTAAACCTTTATCCAAAGCCAATTTCACTTTTCTGTTGCAGTGGGAATCGGTTTCACCGTGGTATTGTCTGCGTTCGGAATGACCGATAATTGCACCGGTCGCGTCAATGGATTCCAGCATATCAGCAGAAATTTCTCCGGTGTAAGCTCCGCTTTCGTGTTCGCTCATGTCCTGTGCAAAAACGCCGATTTCATCCTGCTCATAAAGATCTTTAGCCATCATCAAATAAAGTGAAGGTGGCGCGATCCAGACTTCACAGTTGGTGGCGTTATTTTTTTTGTACTCGAGTAACTGAAACATGAGTTGTTGGGCCTCAATTACATTTTTGTTCATTTTCCAGTTTCCTGCAACGATATTTTTTCTCATAGTTTTTCTTTTTAATTTTAACAAAAATCCGAAATATTCGGTGATAAAAAAAATAAAGCGGAATGATTACAATCAGTCCGCTTTGGATAATTTAAGTTATTTAGTTATTCCCTCCAGTTTAAGAAGAAACGCATAGTCCCAGGCCACATCTTTCAGGTAATCGAACCTTCCTGAAGCTCCGCCATGACCATAAGCCATTTCTGTTTTCAGTAAAACTGCATTTTTATCAGTTTTCAGATCTCTCAGTTTAGCTGCCCATTTTGCAGGCTCAAAATACTGTACCTGAGAATCGTGTAATCCTGTAGTAATCAAAATATTCGGATAATTTTTCCTCTGGATATTTTCATAAGGAGAGTAAGATTTCATGTAAAAATATGCATCCTTATTGTTTGGATTTCCCCATTCATCGTATTCATTTGTAGTTAATGGAATGCTTTCGTCGAGCATGGTATTCACAACATCCACGAAAGGAACTTGTGCAATAACACCGTTCCAGAGCTCGGGTTTCATGTTTACCACTGCACCCATCAGCAAACCGCCTGCAGAACCTCCCTGTGCGTAAAGATGTTCCGGTGAAGTGTATTTTTCTTTCACTAAAAATTCTCCGGCATCGATGAAATCGGTAAACGTATTGATTTTTTTCATCATCTTTCCGTCTTCATACCATTGTCGCCCCATTTCCTGTCCGCCGCGGATGTGTGCAATCGCAAAAGCAAAACCTCGGTCGAGCAAACTTAGTCTTGTAGAGCTGAAGGTAGCTTCCATCGAGCTTCCGTAGGAACCGTAACCGTAAAGCAATAGCGGATTTTTTCCGTTTTTCTCAAAGTTCTTTTTGTAAACAATTGAAACCGGAATTTTCGTGCCGTCTTTGGCAGTGGCAAAAAGTCGTTCTGTGGTGTACAGGTTTTTATCATATCCGCCCAAAACTTCCTGCTGTTTCAGCAATGTTCTTTTACCAGTTACAAGATTCTGTTCATATTGCGAACTGGGTGTAATCATCGAAGTATATGCAAAACGGAAATTATCGGTATTGTATTCCGGATTGTTCATGCTTCGGATCATGTAAGCGGGTTCATCGAACTTCAGAAATTCTTTTTTCTGTGTTTTTCTGTCCTGAATTACAAGCTGCGAAAGCCCGTTCTGTCTTTCAGAAAATACAAGGAAATTTTTAAACTCATCAATTCCCAACATCAGCACATCTTTGCGGTGCGGAATTAAATCTTTCCAGTTTTCAATACCCGTTTTATTGATGGGCGTTTCCATTACTTTAAAATTTAAAGCGTCTTTGTTGGTGGTAATCAGGAATTTATCTTCCAAAGGAGTAATGTCATACAGAACATCTTTCATCCGCGGCTGGAAAACTTTGAAACCTCCGTTCGGATCATCGGCCGGCAAATAGCGAACCTCTGAACTGGTAGTCGCTGAAGAATAAATCATGATGTATTTTTCGTTCTTCGATTTACCGACTCCAATATAGTTGGTGTTGTCTTTTTCTTCGTAAACCACCGCATCTTTTGATGGATCGGTTCCTAAGGTGTGTCTTTTAATTTTTTCAGATAAAAGCGTGACATCATTTTTGGCCGTATAAAAAATTGTTTTGTTGTCGGCAGCCCAAACTGCGTTGCCTTCGGTGTTTTTAATTCCTAGATCAGTGATTTTTCCGGTGTTTAAATCCTTTAAAAACAAACTGTACTGTCGTCGCGAAACATCATCAACCCCGAAGATTAATTTGGAGTTATCGGGCGAAATGCTGAAGCCGGTGGCAGCATAATAAGCTTTTCCTTCGGCCATTTGGTCTACATCGAGCAGAATTTCTTCCGGAGCGGAAAGGCTTCCTTTTTTGCGGCAATATTTGAAATACTGCTTGCCAGTTTCGGTGCGCGAATAGTAATAATAACCATTTTTGAAAACCGGAACACTTTCGTCTTTTTCTTTAATCCTTGCCTTCATTTCCTTATAAAGGTTGTCGCGCAGCTGTTTGGTATCCGCCATCATCGTTTCGAGGTAGGCATTTTCGGCGGTAAGATAGTTTACAACTTTAGTAGAATCTTTTCCTTTTTTGAAATAATCGATCATCCAGTAATACGGATCGTTCACTTTTTCACCGTGAATTTCTCGGATGTGATTTTGCTTTTCGGCAATGGGAGGCTTGGCATCGGGCCAGATTTGGGCATTCATCATACATGTAATGGTAAGTAATGATGTGGTAATTGTTTTTTTCATGGCTATTTTCTGAGTTTTATGATCCTGAATTTATGACAGAAACCACATGTTTTTCAGCAACCTGTAGAAATGGTGCTCGCGCTCGGTAACTTCCTCGTCAGCTTTTATTAAAGACTTCGCGAAATGCAGAAAATCTTTTCTTTCTTTCTCTGTAGAATCATCAAAAAAGCATCTAGCATGAAATTCGAAATGATCTTTCCACTGTTCAGGCTGCAAAACCGCAATTGCATCCAGTTCGTTATCAAGGTTCATTTTAAAGGGAAATTCTTCCGCTAAATATTCCTGAATTTTAAGACCTTCAGCGGGTGCAAATTCACCATCAACTGATGATAAGATCATTAAAAGATGGTAACCTGCGATTGATTTATTAGACTTTTGCATTGTTGATATTGTATTTAAATTTTTAATGTTTGATATAATCTTTGGCCGGAATTTTATCGGTGATTTTGCCGTTCTGTAAAATTAATACAAAAGGATTGCTTCTCGCGATTGTTTTTATCGCAGTACCGTCCATCACTGCATTTTTTATGGTTTTAAAAGTCGTAGGATTGGTAGATATTCCCAGGATTAGAGCGTCTTTTTGGGCGTTTGCTTTCGCTTCAGTTTTAGTAAGAATATTTTTATCAGCCTCCATGGGTTTGTAAGAAAAAATAAGGATGGCTTTATTTGCCTTTAAAATTTCCGGAGTTAAATCAATACCATCCACAGATTCAGGTTTGAATTTTGAAATCTCAGATTTGTATCCCTGTTTTACAATTTTAGAAGTCGTTTTTGCTTGTTCAATTTTCCACGGAGAACCTTCAGACCAGTATTTTTTATCAGCGACATAATCATCCTGATTCAGTTCCAAAGTTTCACCGGTTTTATCATTTTTTAGGCTGTAAAAAGTTTTATATTCTGAGGGATTTTTCTCAATATTGGCTTTTTCAGTATTCAAATCCGTGCCAACTTTATAGTCGCGGAAATCGATTAAAGGTTCATGAAGAATGCCATGAAGTGTAATAAGCCCCATTGCAAGTACAAAAACTGAAAGCGCAATATACTTGGTCTGTTTTTTTGGCTGAAGCAGCTGAAACTGATTTCTGTACATGAACCAAAGCAGCAGCAACCCGAACAGAAGGATTAAGTCCTTCACAAAACTTTCCCATGGCGTAAACGTAATAGCGTCACCAAAGCATCCGCAATCCGTCACTTTATTGAAATAAGCCGAATAAAAAGTCAAGAATCCGAAGAACACGCAAAGCGCAATAAGTGCGGTAAGCGTAAACTTCAAACGAATTCTCAGTAAGAGCATGAAGCCTAAAATAAGTTCCAAAGCAACGACAAAAATGGCAATAGGCAAGGCCTGGCTCTCAAAAAAAGGCATGTTGAAAACCGACGGCGAAAAATATTCTTCAAGCTTAAAGGAAAAACCCACCACATCTACCGCTTTCACAAAACCGGAAGCAATAAAAATCGATGCAACAGCAATTCGTAAAATATGTTTCATTTCAAATGATTTGTGGTTTAAATTTCTCTTGCTGTTCAGAAAACTTAATCAGACAGAATACTGCATAATTCAGCATGTCGAAATAATTTGCATCAATTCCTTCGGAAACCAGAGTTTCGCCGGCGTTATCCTCGATCTGTTTGGTTCTCAGTACTTTCTGATAAATTAAATCGGTGATCGAAGAAATTCTCATTTCGCGCCACGCTTCCCCGTAATCATGGTTTTTCCGCATCATCAATTCTTTTGCTTCGTTAGCAAATTTGTCGTAAAGTTCCAGAATTTCAGCTTTATCCTGCTTAAAATCATCGGCAAACCCCTTTTCAAGCTGAATTAAACCAATGATGGAATAATTGACGATGGCAATGAAATTTTCTTCCTCGGATTCGCCAACTTTCGAGATTCCTGTGGTCTGAAAATTCCTTAAACTTTTTACTTTGATGAAAATCTGGTCGGTGAGTGAAGGGGTTCTCAGCACCCGGAACGAAGCGCCGTAATCGGTGAGTTTTTTACTGAATAAATCGCGGCAAACGCGGATGACTTCGTCGAACTGTTTTGATGTTTTCTGCATAAAATTTCTAAACTTTTCAAAGATAAGAATTTTGGAGGGAAGAGGGAAGCCGAAAGTTTGAAGTTTCATCGACATATTCCTTAAATTTGCGCGTATGAAAACTCAATCTGGTAACCATAAAAATTCTCATTTTTCTATAAACTGCCGTGGATCACTGATCGATTTGTCGGTCCCGAAAATCATGGGAATCCTCAACCTTACGCCCGATTCTTTTTCTGATGGCGGAAAATTCAATGAAGAAAAAGCAGCTTTGAAACAGGCTGAAAAAATGCTGAAAGAAGGGGCAGAAATCATTGACATCGGGCCGCAGTCTACCAGACCAGATGCACAGTTTCTGTCGGCTCCGGAGGAGATTTCAAGGATTGGAAACATGATTTCTCTGATAAAAAGAGAGTTTCCTGAAACCTTAATTTCCCTCGATACTTTTTATGCAGAAAGCGTAAAATTCGGGTTTAATGAAGGTTTAGATATTATCAACGATATTTCCGGCGGAATGTTTGATGAGAAAATGGTCGAAACTGTTGGAAAAACCGGACTTCCTTACATTCTTATGCACGTAAATCCCACGTACGAATCCATGCATGAAAAAATAATTGAAGACGACATCGTCTTAAACATTAATAAATATTTTTCAGAAAAAATATTGGGATTAAAGAAGTTTGGGGTGAAAGATATTATTCTGGATCCGGGCTTCGGATTCGGAAAAACAGTCGAGCAACAGCTTCAGATGATTGATGAGCTTCAGCACATCGGTTTTGGAAAATATCCGTTGCTGGTTGGTATTTCCAGAAAATCTTTTATTTATAAACCGTTAGGGAAACAGCCGCTCGAAATTAATGAGGAAACGCAGAAACTTCATTTTCAAATGCTCGAAAAAGGAGCCAAAATACTACGTGTACACGATGTTGCTCAGGCGAAAAAAACGGTTGATGAATTCCTGAAAATTAATTAAGGCCGGAGAGTTTTTCGGCGTATTCTTTTGCAAACTGTTCGCGGTCTTTGTTAAGTTGTTCGAGGTTTTTAGGCAAAATATAATTGAAAAGTATTTTTTCTTCGTCATCTAAAAAGATAAGTTCTTTTTCTTCGCCATCGATCATCTGTGCGAAAATTTCCCACATTGAAGTGTCTTTCATTTTCAGCAGTTCGAAAAACTGCGATGCTTTGATCTGAATAATTTTCATGAATAATCCTGATTTTTATTGCTGCAAAAATAGTGTTTTACAACGGTTCCCGCGTAAGCGATGGGAGAGTAAATCCTTTTTTGGTTGCGGCGGCGAAGCCGCCGCAACCAAAAAAGATTGTAACGGACGTAGCGACCCGAGTCGTGGGAAAAGCCCAATTAAAATCCTAAGAAATTGAATTTCAGCTGAACTGCAAAATTTTCTTTAAACGGTAAAGTCGAGTAGTGACCAACCCTGTAGAAAAAACCGAGATTGAAAGGCGTGCCGAGAAAATGATTGCTCTCGAGCCCGATTTCCTGATAAAGATGATCGAGTTTCTGGAATTCGAAACCATGATATTCAGGATTTTTCATGTCGCCGGTAATTCCGCGGTACACAACATCGAAACTCGAGGTATTTTTTCCAAAAGTTTTGAAATACCACGGAATCCTGTGCGTAAAGTAGAATCCGGCAAACTTGTCGTTATAATATTTACCGCCCTCCATGGTTGCAAAACCGAGGAAAGACGTGAGATTGAAGTTAAAACTGTCTTTCCCGCTGCCCAAACCATTCATGGCGAAATGATGCCAAATCGGAGCGTCGCCAGTGAGTAATCCGCCGTAAACCCGGATTCCGGTAACGCCTGCTTTTGTCTTAAAATTATGCTGTGCAAGTGCATCCCACCGGCTGTATTTGAAATCGCCTCCAAGAGCCTGCATTCCCTGTTCGTAATTGATGTAAAACTCCGGAAAGCTTTGCTCGTAAGTAAATTTTCCGGAAGGCGTCATGATGTTTTTAGATTTGGGCGCATATTTTAGGGTGATTTTGGAAGCGAAATTTTCAAATTTCTGTCCGAGATTCATGAAATGATAATCGAAAGTGGCTTCTTCAATATCTTTTTTAGCCGAAATATTGAATATTAAAGCATTGCTTAAATCATTTTCAAAGGCGATTTTAAAACCTTCGTAACGGTAAAACCTGTCGTTTTTAAGATCGATTCCGGAGTTCATGATTTTCATTTTGAAATTCCAGAGATTTTCGCTGAAACGTCCTGCAGCCATTACATCATTATAATATTCTGCGCGGAAAAACGAGTTTTTGTTCAGTGTTGTTTTTACATCGATTCCAGCACCGTACTTCCAGCCTTCGTCTTTGAAACCGTAAGCAAGGTACGCATCTGGCGAAAGATAAGGATGGAAGCGCTCATTTAGTTTGGCGGCAATTCCTAACCGCACTCCTTCGTACTTATTGTACTTAAGAAGCTGCGCTGCATCCAGATCTACTTTGCCAATCCTGATTTTTCCTTTGATTAAGCCTGTGAAAACGTTTAATTTTTGGTCGAGTTTGTATTTTTTGCCTACACTGTCGATTTTTTCGTAGGTTATTTTTTCGCGGGCGCTTAAGGAATCTGTACGGAATGTGTCCAAAATTTTACCGTCGGAATTTTTCACGCTCATGGTGTAGCCTGCGAAATCTTTTTTGTTTTCACTGATTTGGGTTTTAAAATCGAAATAATCGGCAACCATAAAGACATAATTCCCAAATTTCTGAAGGTTTTTGTTCACAGAATCTTTGTCCTTTTTTTCATCGGTTTTTGTGTTGCCGAAAACCGTGGAACCCATTTTTATCTTTAAATTTTCTTTGCTGAGAAACCATTTGTTATCAATCGGTTTCCAGATGCTGGTGATGCTTCCTTCACTTTTATTCTTGCTGTTGCTTTCAATTTTTTTTAGCCCAAAAGTTTGGGTGTCAACATACAGGTAACCATTGAATTTTCGTTTATTCACCGGCTGTTTGTAATCAACCTGCCGGAATCGGATAACATAATTCTGTCGTCCTTCAATTTCGATGGTATCTGTTAAAAAGAAGCGGTAAAGTGTGCGGTTTTCTTCGCGTATTTCTCTTGGGATTCGGTTTCTGTTGGAGCGCAGGGTCATCATTTCATAAATCGGCTCTTTCAGCCCTGCAACGCGGTTGTCGAGAATATTAATTTTTTCACCATATTTTTTAGAGAACAGAAATTCGGATGCTCTTTCCCACAGGAAAAGTTTACTCGAACTCATCAGTTTCATCACATTTACACTTTCTGTGGAGTCCTTTTTCTTCTCTGCAGTCTGTATTTTTTCAGGAAGTTTTTTTAAAGAATCAAGTCTTTTTTCGAGATAGGCATTGTACTGTTTGATGCTGTCTTCATCAATATCTAAAGAAATTTTTTCGTATGATTTAAAAGAGTAGGAGTCCAGGCTTTGAGGGGAATTGTTCTGGTAGTTGTCATTTACTTTCTGAAGAATTTCCAGGGCTAAAGGATCGCTTTTGTCATTAATAACCACGGCTTCAATCGACTGGGTTTTCGGATCTGTTTTTGAAAGCGCTATTTCCATCACCTGATCCACAACAGCTTCATCTTCATAATAACCAGGAGCTTTTACATCCACCTTCTTACATTTTGTGCGGAACTGAAGAACGCCTAGTGCATTGGTTTTTCCTAAAATTTTCTTGTTGCAGGAAACTGTTGCATTAGTAATTGGCGTGCCTTCACCGGCTTTCAGAACGGTAATTTTCGACTGTGCAACGACGTTCAGAAAAAGAAACAATAAAAGAAAGGATAGAAGTTTATTCATGAAAACAAAAGTATTTAATTTTTTTAGATAATCGGAAAGTTATATTCGCTGGTAATGTGGAATTTAAAAAGTAATGCTGTCGGTAAAATAATTTGTAATTTAGTTCGATGAAAAATATATTTACATTCGCTGTTTTACTCCTGCCTTTCGCCCCTTTTTCGCAGCAGAAAGCTTTAACTGAAGAGGGTAAGGAAGTCGTGCTTTTTGATAACGGAACCTGGAAGTTTGTAAATGAAAGCGACGCAAAAGTTCTGGAAACAATCGTTACCAACAATAATGTGTTTGAAAAAACCAAAACCGCAAGTTTCTTGATCAAAAGTAAAAAAATGGATGTAGGCGTATATTTCGATCCTAAAAAATGGAAACTTGCCACACAGAATATCAGTCCGCATGTAGAATATTTCTTTGCTGAAAGAAACAGTAACGATGGATATTTTGGTTTTATGATTACTGAAAAAGTGCAGATCGCCACTTTGAAAAACCTGAAGGATCTTATCATCGAAAATGTTAACAGGAATGTAGATTATTTCCGCTTAAAAGAATCGGAATACCGTACTGTAAACGGAATGAAAGTGCTCTACATTCGCTACGCAGCCAATACAAAAGGTATTGATTTCGAGTATGCCGGAAATTATTCTATCAACAGCGACGGTTATGCCGGCGTGGTAGGATTCGCTTCACAGAAGGTTTTTGAACAGAGTTTCGGTGCTGTTCAGGAACTGATCAACGGAATTTCAGTTATTCCAAAAGAAGATGTGAAAGAGACTGTGGAATATAAATCTCCGCCCCCACCAATGATTTCCAAGTAAACGTTAAGAAATCCGGCTCCACTTGTTTTTTCCTTTATAAAGTTTAAGGTAGTAGTTCTTTAAACCGGCATTTTCCGGATTCTGAAGATGCGGGTCTTTTTTCAGAAGATGGTCTACTGCGGCTTTAGAAGCTTTAATGATTTTTCCGTCAGCGGTTAAATCGAGTTTTTTAAAATCTACAACGCCGCTTTGCTGTGTTCCCAAAATATCACCTGGACCGCGCAATTGCATATCGACTTCAGAAATTTTAAACCCATCGTTGGTTTCTGTCATTGTTTTAATCCGCGTCCGGCTTTCTGTAGAAAGTTTATCCGAAGTCATGAGAATACAGAAGCTTTGTTCAGCACCACGTCCGACTCTGCCGCGCAGCTGGTGAAGTTGCGAAAGACCGAATCTTTCAGCACTTTCAATAATCATTACCGATGCATTCGGGACATTTACGCCGACTTCAATTACCGTTGTCGCCACCATAATTTCGGCTTTTCCGGAAGCGAAATAACTCATTGCAGCTTCTTTTTCAGCGGGTTTCATCCTGCCGTGGAGCATCGTGACATTTTTTCCTTCGAAAAACGCGACAATATGGTCGAAATTTTCCATCAGATTTTTATAATCGAGTGTTTCAGATTCTTCAATTAAAGGATAAACGAAGTAAATCTGTCTTCCTTTTTCAATTTCATCTTTCGCAAAACGGAAGACAGAAAGCCTGTCTTTTTCGCGTCTGTGAGCGGTAATGATGGGTTTTCTGCCCACCGGCATTTCATCGATTACGGAAACATCAAGATCACTGTAAAAACTCATTGCCAAAGTTCTGGGAATCGGTGTTGCAGTCATCACCAGAACATGCGGTGGAATTTTATTTTTTGCCCAAAGTTTTGCCCGCTGCGCAACACCAAACCGGTGCTGTTCATCAATAATAGCAAGACCAAGATTTTTGAACTGAACAATATCTTCAAGTACTGCGTGGGTTCCTACAAGAATTGAAAGTTCACCACTAAGCAGTTCCGCGTGAATGATCTTTCTTTCTGCAGTTTTTGTGGAACCGGTGAGCAGCCGCACATTAATGTCTGTATTTACGAGCAGTTCTTTAATGGAATTGAAGTGTTGCTGCGCAAGAATTTCGGTAGGAGCCATCATGCAGCTCTGGAAACCGTTGTCCATTGCTATCAGCATGGCAAGAAGCGCAACCATTGTTTTTCCGGATCCCACATCGCCCTGAAGAAGACGATTCATCTGGATCGGTTTTTTCATATCGGTACGGATTTCTTTCAGCACCCTTTTCTGAGCGTTGGTCAGTTCAAAGGGAAGCCTGTTTTCGTAAAAATCATTGAAGTTTGTACCTATTTTAGGGAATGGATTTCCTATGACAGAAGTTTTCTGGTATTGTTTTTTTAATCCGTAACCCAGCTGAAAAAAGAAGGCTTCCTCGAACTTCAGTCTGCGGTTTGCGTGTTCGAAATGATGAAAATCTTTAGGGAAATGAATATGATAAAAAGCGCGAATTCTGCCGATTAATTTTAGTGATTTCATTAAAGAATCAGGCATATTTTCTTGCATTAACGAAGGTAAATTAAGTGTGATTTCTGAAAGAACCGTTTGGAAAAATTTATTGTTGATTCCTCTTTTTGCCAGTTTTTCACTTCCCGGATAAATCGGCAGGAGCGATCCCGAAAGTGCTTTCTTTTCATCCGTCTCAATCTCCGGATGCGCCATTGAAAAAACGCCATTAAAGAGCGTTACTTTCCCGAAAATAAATAGTTCCCGGTTGATTGGTATCTGTTCTTTCATCCATTTTGAATAACGGAACCAAACGAGTTCTAATGTTCCCGTTTGATCACGGAATTTGGCTGACATCCGCTTTTTTCCGTTGCCGTAACCGATTTCCTGAACCTCAGTTATTTTTCCTTTTAGCTGAATGTCGGCTTCGGGTTCTTCAGCAAGATCGCCAATATTGTAAATTTTACTTTTATCAATGTAGCGCAACGGATAAAAAGTGAGTAAATCCTCCACAGTGGAAATTCCCAAGACATTTTTAATGAATTTGGCTCGTTCGGGACCGATTCCTTTTAAGAATTCTATGGAAGTTTCTAATGTCAGATCTTAATTTTTTCTCTTTTGAGGATTGAGATGTTCGTTGGCGAGCGAATTTCGGTAAAATAAAAAAGACTTCCAAAAAATTTCTGAAAGTCTTTAATCTTCAATATTTAAATCAGTTTTTAATGCTCGATCTAAATTTTTTCTGATAATTTTCCCACTGCTCACGCGTTGTAATCTTTTTATAGTCGTCGTTCGCGATAAACTGAATGTAGGGCTCAAGTTCTTTTGCAGTGAGCGCACCCTGCAGAATGGTAATCGGCATGCTTTGCTCATCCAGAAAAACCGTTGTGGGAACAGCAACAACATTCATAAACTTGGTGAATTCGTGCATTGAATTTTTTCTTTTTCCGGTTTCGAATCCTGGATTTGAAAATGTTCTGCCAAAAAGAGTAATATTTTCTTTATTTTCTGCATCAAACTTTACGGCGTAGTAATTCTCCTGAAGAGATTTTGCGATGACGGGGTGATTAAAGGTTTCTTTTTCCATGATTTTACATGGGCCGCACCAGTCTGCATAAAAATCGATCAGAATTTTTTTTGGCGTTGTTTTCTGTGCTTCCACCGCTTCTTCGAGCGTCATCCACTTAACCTGTGCTGAGGCAAAAGAAATGGCTAAAACGAACAATAAAAAGTTTAATTTTTTCATCGGTGGTTTGATTGAAAATATAGAGGTTTGTTAAAGCACTATCTCACTTCCTGCATTAGTTTTTTCACGAGCGGTGAGATAATGATGAGTATAACACCCGCGATTACGGCATAAAGCCCTAACTGTTTGTAACCCTCTGTATAGGCTAAAAGTGCATCCATGTTGGTGGAACCTTCTTTGGCGGTTGCCATGTTTGCACCGATAATTCCGGCTACATATTGCCCGTAAGCGGATGCAAGGAACCACATTCCCATCATCATTCCCTGCAGTTTTTCGGTAGAAAGTTTCGTCATGATTGAAAGTCCGATCGGAGACAAACATAATTCGCCAAAAGTTATCACAAGCAATGCGATGGTAAAAATATTTAAAGAAGTAACTCCTTGCAAATCAGCAAAAAATCTGGTAGCAAATAATACGTAATATCCTAAACCGAGGAATATAAAACCGAGTCCGAACTTAATTAAGGTGTTAGGTTCTAATCTTCTTTTGCTCAGCCAAATCCATAAAAGTCCAACCAATGGGGCAAGAAAAATAATGAAAAATGCACCTCCGGAATTGTTTACTCCGTTAGGATCCAAGCCAAGCAAATCTTTGTTCAGATTATTTGCTGCGAAAATACTTAACGAACCTCCCGACTGCTCATAAATTCCCCAAAATATAATAGAAAATATAATGAAAACGAGGGCTGCAAGTAGCTTTTTTCTTTCTGCAACATTCACTTTCGTCATTTCATAAAACAGGTAAATAAGGGTTAACGGACCGACGGTCCACATAAAATAATCGGTGTATTGCGGAACAGAAACCATGGTCATAATCAGCGGAACAAAAACTAAAGTAAGAGCGTAAACTCCGTAAACTTTCCATTTTTCCATAGGGACTACAGTTCCGTCTGCAAGTTTTCGCTCGGGCATCAGACCAATAGGACCTAAACTTCGCTGCGTGAAAACAAAATTGATCAAGCTGATTACCATTACGATTGCTGCTAAACCAAAGGCGACGTTCCACCTCTTATCTTCCGGAATAATACCTGAAAGCATTTCGCCTTTTCCAATCGCGATACACAAATATCCGCCGAGCAGCGCACCAAGGTTAATTCCTGCATAAAACAGGGAAAAACCTGCGTCGGTACGGGAATCTCCGGCTTTGTAAAGTTTCCCAACCATGGTTGATATATTAGGTTTAAAGAAACCAGTTCCTACCACGGTGAAAGAGATTCCGAGAAAGAAAAAATCATGAGGATTGGTAGCGAGAATCAAACTCCCTACAATCATTAAAACCCCACCCCAGAACAGGGATTTACGGAAACCAAGGATTTTATCCGCAAAAAGACCACCTACAAAAGTGAATGCATACACAAATGCCTGGGTTGCCCCGTATTGAAGATTTGCCTGTTCGTCACCGAATTTCAACTGAGAAATCATGAAAAAAACGAGCATTCCGCGCATTCCGTAGAAGCAGAATCGTTCCCACATTTCCGAGAAAAAAAGTGACCAGATTTGTTTCGGATATTTTCCTTTGAAATCCTGGATTTGTTCTAACGTAAGATTCATTTTAGAATAATTTTTAACGAAAATAGAAAAAACCACCGAATAATCGGTGGTTTAGTATAATTAAATGCGCTTAGTTCTAGTTTACTCCGTGCATTTTTTTCTCTAACCAACGGCTCATTGCAAACAAAATTAAAGCGGCAGCTCCACACATCACAATAAATACAAGGAAGAAATCGAAAAGGTTGGTGATTTCAAATCCTAAGAAATAAGTGATTTTCGCGCCTTGGCCCTCTTCACCACTTCCTGGAATTAGTGCTGATAAAGTTCCTGCAAATTTGTTTGCAGCAGCATTAGCCAGGAACCATGTTCCCATTAATAGAGACGAGAAACGCAGTGGTGAAAGTTTTGACACCATTGAAAGTCCGATTGGTGAAAGACAAAGTTCACCCATTGTGTGAATTACATATAGTGCGATCAACCAGAACATGGAAACTTTGTCCATCATTCCCAGACCGTAAACAGCGAATGCAATAACGACGTATCCTAAAGAAACCAATGCAAGACCAAGCGCCATTTTCTTTGGCGAAGACGGCTCCATACCGCGGTTTCCGAGACGTAACCACATTGAAGAGAACAATGGTGCAAGTACGATAATGGCCAGCGGATTTACTGACTGGAAGTAACTGGCAGGCATTTCCCAACCGAAAATTGTCCTGTCGGTCTGTCTGTCAGCAAAAATTGTAAGTGAAGCTCCGGCCTGCTCAAATGCTCCCCAAAAGAATATAACAAAGAATGCGAGGATAAAAATCACCATTATTCTTTCACGTTCTTCTTTAGTCAAAGATTTATCGGTAAGAACAATTAATGGCATCACAATCATAGCGCCATAAATGAGGTATCCGATAATATCCAAATCGCTTTGGAACATGGTTTTAAAGTTCATTAAGAAGAAAATAATTGCAATTGAGCCTAAAACCATTCCAAGCTGTGCAATACCAAATTTATTGGTTGGCATCCCGATTGGCTTGTTCTCGTTATCTACAAGCAGTTTGTTTTTTTGAAGCATAAAGGTTATTAAACCGATGACCATCCCAATACCTGCCGCCAGGAAGCCCCATTTAAAGTCAATTTTTTCAGCCAGCGTACCAGAAATAAGCGGTGCGAAGAAAGCTCCCAGGTTGATCCCCATGTAGAAAATGGTAAATGCAGAATCCACCCTGCGGTCTCCTTTCGGATAAAGCTGGCCCACCATCGTTGAAATGTTTGGTTTGAAAAAACCGTTCCCAATGATCAACATAGTAAGACCAATCCACATCAGCGTAATTGCTGAACTGCCTGAAGTGGAAGCACTGAAAAACATTACAAACTGCCCAAGTGCCATAAGTACACCACCAATTTCTATACTTCTTCTGTTACCCAGAAAACGGTCTGCAAGATAACCACCCAGAAGCGGCGTAAGATATACCAGCCCGGTATAACTTCCGTAGATTTGTGAAGCTTCTGCATCGTCCATTAAAAGCATTTTCGTCATGTATAAAACGAAAATCGCACGCATACCGTAATAAGAGAAACGTTCCCACATTTCTGTCATAAACAAAAGATAGAGTCCTTTCGGGTGCCCTTTTTGCTCTGCTGTGTCCATATTTTTTTATTTGTTAATAATTGTTAAGGAGCAAATATAGTTTTTTTTCTTTTTCAAGGGCTGAAAATTTGAGTTTTTAAAACAGAAAAGTGCCGAATTTCTCCGACACTTTAAAAATATTGATAAAGAATGGTTTAGTTCACTCCTTTTTCTTTCATGATTTTATTCAATCTTTTCAGAATAGATAAACCAAGAAGGGTAGCGAGAAGCAATAAACCGAAATTTACGATGAAGAAATTCGCCTTGTTTTCATAATCGTACCAGAAACTAGCCAACACTCCCGAAAGTTTGTTACCGATTGAAGTTGAAAGGAAGAATCCTCCCATCATCAGGGCAGTAAGTCTCGGTGGAGATAATTTAGAGACTAAAGACAATCCCATTGGTGAAAGACAAAGTTCGCCGACTGTAATTACTCCATAAGCAGCTACAAGCCACAGTGCAGAAACTTTAAATGCGCCATTATCTCCGGCATACACGGCTCCAACCATCACTAAACACGAGAGTGCAGAAATGAAGAGACCCAATACAATTTTAGCGGGTGTTGTAGGTTCCTTGCCACGTTTTCTTAAGAACATAAAGAAACCAACAACAACAGGTGTTAACACAATTACCCAGAATGGATTCACAGATTGGAACAATTCGGTGTTATAAAGATAAACTTTACCTTCAGGGTTAGCTTCCATGGCTGCTTTCTTCTCCGGAACTTCGTTGCGGAAATAGATGTCTTTTCCCTGTTCTTTTACCGGATTGCCAGCTTCGTCTTTTTGAGCCTGGTACTGGTCATCGTAAACATTTACCTCTTTTGATGTATAATCTTTAGTTTCAACCAGATAAATGGCTTCCAAAGGTTTTTCAGCTACTGCAGGCACGCTTCTGTCGGTATAATAATTTGCCCATCTTGTTAAAGCGGTTCCGTTTTGCTTGAATACTGCCCAGAACATTAAACTTACCGCAAATATTGCCAACAGTGCGCCGATGGGTCTTTTATCATCTGAATTTGCTTTCACATAGAGCATCACATAAAAGTAAACTACAGGCAAACAGGCGAAGATAAAGGCATCTGTAGAATCACTTCCGAAGATATTTCCAGGAATAACCCAGCCAATAATTCCCGCAATAATTGCAGGTACGAAAACTTTAACCAAAACATCAGAAATCTTGGTATCACCTTCCTGAACGGGTTTCATAACATTCGCTTTAAGGATATGTTTTCTTCCTAAAGAGAAAATCAGCAACCCAATGAACATCCCAACTCCGGCGGTGATAAATGCTTCGCCCCAACCGAATTTATTCCTCATAAATGCGGCGATGATGTTACATGCAAAGGCTCCGATGTTGATTCCCATGTAGAAAATGTTATAACCAGCATCTTTATTAAGTTTATACGGTTCTTCTTCGTAAAGATTCCCAAGAAGGGTAGAGATACTTGGTTTGAAAAATCCGTTTCCTAAAATAATTAGCGCCATTGATGCGTAAAACATCGGAATATCCTTAAAAACTCCTAAACCGATATAACCCAGTCCCATCAAGGCTCCACCGATATAAATCGCTTTGATATAGCCCAAAACGCGGTCGGCCAGAAACCCGCCGAGAAATGGGGTAAGATAGGTGAGGGCAATGAAGGTTCCAAAGATATCATCTGCATTTTTATCATTAAAAGCCAGTCCGCCGGTATCTGTAGGATCGATCATATACAGAACGAAAATTCCGAGGATCAGATAATACCCGAACCTTTCCCACATTTCGGTGAAGAAAAGATATGGTAAGCCTTTAGGGTGTTTGTTTGTGCTTGTCGCCATTTTTAAATATTAAGAGTTTATAAATTTTCTAGGATGAAATCTGTCATTTTCTGATAAAGTTGTGGTCTGGTCTGCCCACCGAAAATGCCGTGATTTTTGTCGGGATACGCCATAAATTCAAACTGTTTTTTGTTCTGAATCAAAGCTTCTGCAAATTCCATTGAGTTTTGGAAGTGTACATTATCATCAGCAGTACCATGAATCAACAGGAAATTCCCCTTCAGTAAATTTGCGTATTCTGTTGGTGAATTTTCGTCGTATCCTTTAGGATTTTCCTGTGGAGTTCTCAAGAATCTTTCAGTGTACACGGTGTCGTAATACCTCCAGTTGGTTACAGGTGCTACCGCAATTCCGGCTTTGAAAACATCTGCACCTTTAGTCAATGCTAAACCTGCCATGTAACCACCATAACTCCAGCCGAAAATTCCGATTCTGGATTTGTCGATATAGCTTTGTTTTCCGAACCATTTTGCGGCTGCAATCTGGTCCTCAATTTCGTATTTACCAAGGTTCAGGTAGGTTGATTTCTTATATTTTGTGCCTTTGTAGCCGGTTCCGCGACCATCTACACAAACAACGATATAGCCTTTCTGTACCAAATGATTAAACCATAATCCATTGCCTGCATCCCAGGAATTCGATACACTCTGCGATCCCGGACCGGAATACTGGAACATAAAGAGCGGATATTTTTTATTTGGATCAAAATCTTTGGGTTTCAGCATCCAGGCATTCATTTGGTCGCCAGCTTCGTTCGGAACCGTGAAGAATTCTTTGGTAACCATGTTATCTGCCTTAAGTTTCTGCAGTAGTTCGTTGTTGTTCTGAAGTTCTTTGATGGTTTTCCCGTTTCCGTCTTTTAAAACATAGATGAAAGGTTTTGCCGCTGTGGAAGAAGTTTCGATAAAATAATTGTAATTCCCACTGAAACTTGCCCTGTTATTTCCTTCGGAATTAGAAATAAGTGTAGATTTTCCGTTCTGGATATTTACTTTAGAAACTACTTTATTAATGCTTCCTTTTTCGGTGGTTTGAATAAGAACTTCCTTGGTTTTTGGGTTATAACCATAATAATCAGTTACTTCCCAGTTTCCTTTGGTGATCTGTTTTTTCAGTTTTCCGTTTTGGTCGTACCAATAAAGGTGACGGTTTCCGTCTCTTTCAGAACCCCAGATAAATGAGTTGTCATCTAAAAATTCAAGCGTAACATTATCTGTATCCACCCATTTTTCATCGGTTTCTGTAAATAATTTCTGAACGTTTCCTGTCTTTGTATTTACTTTCAGAACATCAGAAGCGTTTTGAGTTCTAGCAGAAGTAATCAGAATAATTTCATCTGCTTTCGCTGTTTTGTGCACATTTGGAATATAGTAATTTTTGAATGCCGATAAATTCAGCGGAGTCGTTTTTCCGGAATCCAAACGGAAAAGCTGTGCAGAAACGACAGAGTTTTTTTCGCCCGCTTTCGGATATTTAAAACGCATTTCTGAAGGGTAAAGCTGCTTGCCGTAAATCGGAATGTACATTTCCGGAACTTCGGTTTCATCGGACTTCACAAATACAATGGCATCAGAGTTTTTCGTCCATTCATAAAGTTTTGCGTGCCCGAATTCTTCTTCATAAACCCAGTCTGCAAGACCGTTCAGGATATGATTTTTCTTTCCGTCACTGGTAATCTGGGTGATTTTACCAGAATTTAAATCCTGATAAAATAAGTTATTTTCTGCAATAAAGGCCACTTTAGTTCCGTCAGGAGAAAAAGTTGGCTCCTGAACGAAGTTGCCATTATTCAGGTTGATTATTTTGCCTGATTTTAAATCTTTAACATCAAATTTTCCAAGAAATGAATGTCGGTAAATGGGTTCGCTTTCTTTGAGCAGTAAAATTTTAGATTCATCATCACTGAAAATGTAAGACTCAAATCTGCCGTCTACCACATTGCCCTCTTTTTGGGATGTTTTGTAAGAATATTTAGCGATTCCAGTTGGTTCGATAACCACATAATTTTCGCCGTTTTTCAGCGAAGCGATTCCTGAGATTCCTTTACCACGGTAATATCCGGAATAAATTTTGTCCAGCGTAATTTCCTGTGAGAAAACCATTACGGATGAAAGGACTGCGAGGGATAAAAAGATTTTTTTCATGAATAAAATTTGATAAGATTTCAAAGATAACAATTTTATTAAAAACGGTGTTAAAAGTTGAATTTTACACTGTCTTGGCAAAATTATTGGACTCGGATTATCAATTTAAAACACAGATCATGGAAACCTTCAATTCAGAAAAATTAAGCAGTTACCAAATAGATCATCAAAAATTGGTGACAGGTTTTGCGACCTATACAGATGCCGAAAGTTACGCAGCAAAATTTGGCGGAAAGGTAGTGGAAATTGGTTTCAGAGACGGTAATGATAATCCTGAAATCACAAGTGATCGTAGACTTATCGAAAAAAAACTGCATTATTTTGTAGATGCAGGACCCGAATACAAATTTATTCACTCTTCAGATCCGGGATTCAGGCATTATGCGGATGAATTACAAAAGATAAAAGCCAAAATCGACCAACTAAGTCCGGAAGAAAAATATATTTCGAACGCGGAAATCGAAATTGCTGAAGATCCGATTATTGTTCTGAAAAACAATCATTTTGAATCCGTAACCTCCCGCGAACGGTCGAAATATCTGAAACACGCAAAAGTGTACGAAATCGCTGTGTTGCTGCCGCAATCTTAAAAAGCTCAAATGAAATTAGTTATAACCCATTGTTATACAGTGGGTTATTTATTTGTTTTTTCATCAGTTTTGGTTTGAAAACCAATAGCTTTACGTGGAGTTTCTATAACCTTATAAGACTCAAGTTCAATTTTTAAGGCTGCGATTCTTTTAGGGAAATCATCATAATTATTCACTGAAACATCTTCAATAAACTGTGCCACCTGATTTAAATATTCTTCTGTAAGTTTTGCTAATGCGTCGCGCCTGGCTGCGTTCAGCAGTTTACTGTCGATCTTTATATTTTCAGAATTATCTTTTAAGTACTGATTTCTGATTCGTTTTTTTAAACTTTGCGTAAAATCTACGATCATTGTATTCGAAAAAACTTTCATTTTTGATGATATATCTTCCCAAAACGGGAGATGATCTGCATTGTTTGCAGTTAATATTTTCATCAGAAGCGCATCTTTCGCAAGATTTTCGGTCATAAAATATAAAATCATTTCCGAACGTTCCCGGGAATTGGGCGGAAATACAGGAATCACCACATCGAATCTGCCTGGAGCAAGAATGTCTTTGTCGATATCAGCAACAGAATTAGCAGAACCTACCATCAGTAAATCCTCTTCTTCGAACCTGCCAATATAATGCAGAACAATTTCTTTAGTTTCTTCGTCGCAGGATAAAACCGTTTTTTTCTCACTTCTTTCACGCATAATATCATCAAAATCCTCCATAAAGAGGAGAACTTTTTCTTCCTTAAGCATCTGAATCAGAAAATCATTAAAGTTTGTTTTCAGGCCGTCAACAAAGGAAGTGCCGAGATAATATTTTTTTATTTCTTTAAACTGGTAACCAATAATTCCAGCGATTTTATTGGCCCAGAAGATTTTTCCGCTTCCCGGCGGGCCGTAAAGAATGATGCCTGCAGGTTTATGAATTCCCCAATCGGTAAGTGGAGTATTGTTGATAAAAGGATCTAATTCTTTTGAAATATGAAAAAAAAGATCCCGATAGCCAATAAAATCTCGCTCTTTTAAGCTTGTTTTTTTTCCGAAGTAATTGTAAACAAACTCATAATTGCCGCCTAACTTATGATCGATTCCGAAACTTGAGACAGATGATTTGTAGATTCCGTTGTCAAAAAGTCTGGGTTTTTCGCTTTTAATAATTTCTGCAACTTTTTCAGGACTTTGATTGATCGTTCCGGCAATATCTTCTACAGATTTGGTTTGCTCAAGATCTTTTTCATATTTTTTTAAAAATGAAATATTTTCTCTGGCAAACTTTGCAAAATCGTCTTTTACATTAAAATTTGTCGTAATACATTCTGAAAGTTCAAGATCAAAATCCTGAATGAATTTTATGATACTTTCAGGAGATATTTTAAGTTGCTTAGCAAGGTCGGCGAGTTTCATTTCAAGTATTATTTGTGCCCAATCAAATTACAAAAATTATGCTGAAAAGGTGTTCGCTGATTTCAAAGCTGAAAGTGAGTTGCAAAAATGTTTTAAGGTTCAAAACTTTCGAACTTTCCGTTTTCAAAGAACCAAACAATCCTTTTTATCTTATTTCCTTCATTCACAGGTGTTTGTGTTTCGGTTTTCAATTCCTGTGGAGCTAATCGCTGAGAATCGGCTATTTTTTCCTGAACTGGGACTTTGGCCGAAATATTCGATTCTGGCGGAACAAATTTTGTGACCTTATCTTCTTTTTCCGTTATTCCAAAATTCTCATCCGCAATCAAAGAAAACAAATCGGGAAGAGGTGTGGGTTTTTGCACTTCGGGCGAAGGTTCTTTTTCAGGACTCTTTATCATTTCGCCTTCACCAGTAATAAGCCATTCCCATTGTAGCTCGGGGAAGCGCTCTTTAATTTTAATAAGAAAATCAAGTGAAGGTTTATTTCTGCCGGAAGTGATGTGCGAAATGTTCGATCGCTGCACATCAATCTCATCGGCAAATTCAGATGAAGATAACTCCGAATAGGAGATCACTTTTGATATTCTTTCGTTCAGATTCATAATTACAAATGTAAATAAATATTCAATAACAAGAATAAACAAAAGTAAACAAACACAAAATTAATTTATTTACAAAAGTAAAACCAGCACATAAAGTACTGGTTATATATATTTTAGATGATATTTAATGATGATTACCTGTGTAAATTGTCTTCATGTTCAGGGTCAAACTTAAGCTTTCTTTCCTTTTTACGTTCAGGGAAAATAAGAGAGAAGAAAATACTTAAACCTAAAATTCCTACAATAATAATTAGGGAATGGCTGGTGGTGAATCCCCAGGCTTCAAGATAACTGTGGGTTAACATCTTCAGACCTATAAATGTCAATAGAACCGATAAGCCTACCTTCAGGAAGCGGAATTTGTCGATAATTCCCGCAAGCAAAAAGAACATGGAACGGAGACCGATAATTGCAAAAATATTGGAAAAAAAGACAATATAAGGATCTTTAGTAACCGAAAATATGGCTGGAATACTGTCTACAGCGAAGATTAAATCGGTAGCTTCAATGATAAGAAGTACTAGAAAAAGGGGAGTAACCTTCTTAATCCCGTCAATCGTTACGAAAAACTTATTGCCTACAAAATGATCATGCACCTTAAAGAACCTCTTGGCAAACTTTACGACAGGGTGATTTTGGGTATCGATTTTATCGTCGCCATCTTTATCAAAGAACATCTTAATCCCAGTAAACACTAAGAATGCCCCAAATACGTACATAATCCAGCTGAACTTTTCAATAAGCGCTGCGCCTACAAAGATGAAGATAAAACGCATTACAATGGCTCCTAAAATTCCCCAGAACAGCACCCGGTGGTAATTCTTCTGGGCAACTCCAAATGCACCGAATATTAGAACCATTACAAATATATTGTCTACCGAAAGCGCGTACTCTACAACATAGCCTGTTAAATATTCAAGACCTAAATTCTGGTTATACAGCTGTATGCTGTGTTCCAGATCATTGGGAATAACTTTTACCGGATGATGATGTGCTGCGATAACCGATTGTAATTTCGACATACTGTCGATCCCGTGGAGTAGGTGACCGTAAGTGATAAGGATAAAGTAGAAGCACATGGACAGTGCGACCACAAAAAAACTCATCAGGCCGGCCTGTTTCATAGAGATGGTGTCGGATCTTTTCTTAAGAAGTCCTAAATCGAGAGCCAGGATAAAAAAGATAAATACTAAAAATCCAAGGAGAAAAATTGTTTCGCTATTCATATTTAATTTAAAGGGCAAATATACATAATTTATCATTTTTCATGTAATTTACAATTGTGAAAAGTCTCATATTTAGAGCAAGCCAAACCTATTGGTCGTGTTTATGTTTTCTCCCTACAAATGGACTTTTCCACACGGGTAAGCAATTAAAGTGATTTTAAAAATAAACTTTATTTGATTGTGTTTAAATATTGATTTACATATAGTTACAAATTTCAATTAAGAAAAATTCAATCCACAAAATTACCAACAGACAAACTGACATTTTGACTCGTTTAATAAATTTACAAAAGTTAATTTATTGAGTTAGCAAAAAAAAAATTAAATTTGAAACTTGTAAAAAATAAAGAATGCCAGAAAATCTGCAGTACCGACAAAATCCTAACTTCCCAAACAGGTATATTTCCCCGGAAAAATTATTTTTTTACCTACAGAAGAATTTCAGAGATTATATATCTGAAGTTGGTAAGTCTTATTTGGGTAAACCTATTTATAAAATGAAATTGGGAAATGGCGCTGTAAAAGTGCTTGCCTGGTCGCAGATGCACGGCAACGAGTCAAATGCCACCCATGCGATGCTCGATTTACTTGAAATTTTCAAATGTCAGCCAGAGTTAAAGGAAATCCTGTTTTCTGAAATAACGCTGGATTTTATTTTCATGCTTAACCCCGACGGTTCTGAAAAGTGGACGCGTAGAAATGCGCTGGATATTGATATGAACCGGGATTTTTTAAAACTCTCCAGTAAAGAATTTCCGATACTTAAGAACATTGCAGAAAACGGAGATTACCAATATGGCCTAAATCTTCACGAGCAGCGAACCATTTTCACAACAGATGGTAAAAATCCTGCAACATTATCTTTTTTGGCGCCTTCAGTAAATCATCAGAGAGAAATCAATGAAACCCGCAAAAAAGCGATGGCGGTGATTTCAAGAATTTATGAGAATCTTAATCCGCTAATTCCGAACCAGATTGCGCGTTATTCAGATGAATTTTATCCGACTTCTGTGGGAGATAATTTTTCAAAAATAGGCTTACCGACCATTCTTTTTGAAGGTGGACATTTTATTGATGATTACAAACGTAAAGGGACAAGAAAATACTATACTTTGGCTTTGTATGAAGGCTTAAAAGCAATTGCAGAGTTAAAAGGCGCTACAGAAAACTGGGAAAACTATCAGAAAATTCCAGAAAACAGAGAAACTCATTACGACATTATTTATAGAAACGTAAAGCTGAATACAGATTTTGAGTGTATTCTGGATATTGCCGTGCAGTATCGAGAAGAATTGCGTAATGGTGATGATGAAATATCTTTCGTCCCCATTGTAATGGAAGTGGGCGATATAGGTATTAAAAAAGGCTGGAAAGAGATCGACTGTACTGGAAAGACCTTTGTTTCTGAAAGAAAATTTCCAAAGCTGGATGCTGAAGTTGATTTTAGGATTGAATAAAAAACGGAGTCTGAAATAGACTCCGCATTATCATATATTATTTTCAGAAAATTAATTCACCACTTTAATTCCATTAGCTACAAATCGGATTTCTTCCTGTGGTTTTGTGATCGCGTCAATCTCTGCCTGAGATTTTTTAGCATCTTCTGCATAATGTTTCTGCTCATCAACTGAGATAATCTTTGTTTCTGCAGAGCCTTCCAAAACTATATTTTTTCCTTTCAGGGCGGTAGGGACAAAGAATGCATAATCTTTCATCTTAACAAAAAACTTTTCGTTATTATCGGTTTCCACCGTTAACCAACAACCTTTTTTATCACAAACATCGGTAACCTTACCTTTTACCGCAACATTTTCGAGTTTTTTGCTGGATTTCAGTTTCTTTTCGAGTTTTTTCGGAGAAATAGCAGTTTGTTCTGCTTTGGCAGAAACCTGACTTCCGTAAACATCGCCTATGGCGGCGTTACCGGCGGGTGGACCTGATTTTTTCTCTGCTTCCTGAGCAAATGTTGCAGCTGAAAATACAATGGTCAATAAAAGAATGATTTTTTTCATGATAAAAATTTTTACAAAAGTAGCAAATACTTCGACCTGAATAATATTGTTAAGTGAAAAATTAGCGCCTAAAGATAATTAAATCTTAATTAAATAAGCAATCCGTTAAAGAAAATCAATATATTTATTGCCTTGTAAGTTTAATAAACTGAAATTTACCGGAAGTCGAAAAAACGGTAAAAATTCAATTAACTGAAAATTTTTATGCAAAAAAAACTCAGACTTTGGGATGCCACAATGCTCGTAATGGGTTCGATGATTGGCAGCGGAATATTTATTGTAAGCTCCGATATGATGCGGAACCTTGGCTCAGGTTACTGGCTGATAGCGGTTTGGGTTATTACCGGAATTATGACTGTTGCTGCTGCGATTTCGTATGGTGAACTCTCAGCAATGTTTCCGAAAGCCGGCGGACAATACACTTATATTACCGAAATTTTCGGTAAAATGACCGGATTTCTTTACGGTTGGGGATTGTTTACTGTCATCCAGACCGGAACAATTGCTGCTGTAGCCATGGCTTTTGGTAAATTTACGGCATATTTAATTCCGGCACTTAATAACTCAGATCCTATTTTCCAGAGCGGAACTTTCAAGATTACCTGGGTTCAGATTTTAGCAATTGTTGTTATCCTGCTGCTTACATTTATCAACACCAAAGGCGTTAAAAACGGAAAATTCCTTCAAAACCTATTTACAACTTCCAAAATAGTCTCTTTGTTAGGAATTATTGTTTTCGGATTTCTTTTCGTGAAAGATTCTCAGTGGGCTTCGAACATGAGTTTTGGCTGGAACAGTTTTCAAGATTTTGGTAAAGAAGTGGGAAATGATCTTTTGCCAACCGGCTGGAAATCCATCGGAAGCATCACGCTTCTTGGCGGAATCGCAGCTGCCATGGTGGGTTCGGTTTTCAGTTCAGTAGCCTGGGAAAACGTAACTTTCGTTTCCGGTGAAATCGAAAATCCAAAGAAAAATGTTGTAAAATCAATGGTTCTGGGAACTTCTGTGGTGATGGTTTTGTATATATTGGTGAATTTCGTTTATCTGAATGCTCTTGACCGCGATGCCATTGCATTCGCTGATAAAAACCGTCCCGCAGTTGCAGCTTCCGAAGTCATTTTCGGAAATCTCGGGACAGTAATTATGGCCGTTTTGGTGATGATTTCCACTTTTGGCTGTATCAACGGATTGGTGTTAGCAGGCGCGCGGGTATTTCAAACCATGGCAAAAGACGGATTATTTTTTAAACAGGCCATTGCAAATAACCGCAACGATGTTCCCGAAAAATCGCTCTGGATGCAGGGGATTTGGGCTTCAGTTCTTGCGCTCAGCGGGCAGTACGGCGATTTGCTTGATATGATCTCGTTCGTCATTGTGCTGTTTTACATGATCACTGTTTTCGGCGTGATCTACTTAAGAATCAAAAAACCTGGAATCGAAAGACCTTACAAAACCTGGCTTTATCCCGTTACGCCATTAATTTATCTCATTATTGGTACTGCATTTTGCGTCCTCCTCATCTGGTTCAAACCGCAATATACCTGGCCTGGCTTTATTTTAATTTTGCTCGGTCTGCCGGTTTATTGGTACATCAACAGGAAAAAATCTGCTTAGTTTTTATTCAGGAGCAACTATATTTCGGCTACTTCCGAAATCCCGACCTGCTGTTCATTACAATCTTTTTTCAGGTTGCGGCAGCAAAGCCTCCGAAACCTGAAAAAAGGATTTTCATTGCCATCAGGGCTAGAACTTCATTCGGTTTTTCTTACAGAATTTCCGTTTAATTATGTTATTTTTAACAAAAAATTGAAATGTCAGCATTAGTTCCCGTTTTCCAGTCATCATATCTTTACGAAATCGAATTGGCCAAAACCAAGCTCGCTTCACGGGATATTCCCAGTTATATTAAAAACGAATACGTCAACAATATTGCTGTATTTCCAATTTCCCAAAACTATTTTCTCCTTGTTAATGAAAGAGATTTTGAAGTTGCCGTTGAGATTCTTCAGGAAAATAACGAAGTCGGCGAAGAATAAACATCACCGGTTTCAACAAATATTTCTCTAAAAAATCCCGATAAAATTCAGTGAATTTTTTCATGTTTCTCCATCCAAAAACCCTGCGTTTTCCTTTTGAGCTGCCTTATAAATTCCTTATCTTTGGCTCAAATTTTACAAAAAAATGATTGACTGGAAAACCGTAAAAGAATACGAAGATATTACCTACAAAAAATGTGGCGCTGTAGCAAGAATCGCTTTTAACAGACCGGAAGTACGAAACGCCTTCCGTCCCAAAACAACCTCCGAATTGTACGATGCTTTTTATCACGTTTCAGAAGATTCCTCTGTCGGCGTGGTTTTGCTTACCGGCGAAGGTCCAAGTCCTAAAGATGGTGGCCATGCATTTTGTAGCGGCGGAGATCAGAAAGCCCGAGGAGAACAGGGATATGTAGGTGAAGACGGACGTCACCGTTTGAATATTCTTGAAGTTCAGCGTTTAATCCGTTTTATGCCCAAAGTGGTGATTGCTGTTGTAAACGGTTGGGCTGTAGGTGGCGGACATTCACTCCACGTTGTTTGCGACCTTACTTTAGCCAGTGAAGAACATGCAATTTTCAAACAGACTGACGCTGATGTTACCAGTTTTGATGGCGGTTACGGTTCCGCTTATTTAGCAAAAATGGTGGGTCAGAAAAAAGCCCGCGAAATTTTCTTTTTAGGAAGAAATTATTCTGCCAGAGAAGCCGAAGCAATGGGAATGGTTAACGCTGTAATTCCTCACGCAGAACTTGAAGAAACGTCTTATCAGTGGGCGCAGGAGATTTTAGGGAAATCGCCAATGTCGATCCGAATGCTGAAATTTGCAATGAACCTAACCGACGATGGAATGGTTGGGCAACAGGTTTTTGCCGGCGAAGCAACGCGTTTGGCGTACATGACCGACGAAGCCAAAGAAGGCAGAAATGCTTTCCTCGAAAAAAGAAAGCCTGATTTCGGGGAAAATAAATGGATTTCTTAAATAGATTTTTAGATTAATGATTAGACAGGAAATTTTTACTGTCTAAAGTTTAAAATTTAAAATTTAAAATCTGAAAATTTATGATGGATTGGATACAAGCCGCACGATTGCGCACTTTGCCGCTTTCAGTAAGCGGAATTATAATGGGTTCTTTCATCGCAAGATGGCGGATTCTTGAAAACGGCGGAACGTGGGACTGGCAGATTTTTGCAATAGCGCTGCTGGTGACCTTACTCTACCAGATTCTCTCCAACTTCGCTAATGATTATGGAGACGGGATTAAAGGCACAGATAAATTACGCATTAACGAGGCTGAACAGAGAGCTGTAGCTTCTGGGAAAATATCCGCAGCCCAAATGAAGAATGCCGTAATTTTGTTTGCTCTATTGTCTTTAATTGCGACAGTTGCACTTTTGTATCTGGCGTTTTTCAGAGAAAATCTGATGAATGAATTCTATACTTTTGTAGGACTCGGCGTAGCTTGTATTTTAGCTGCAATAGGGTATACAGTTGGTAAAAAACCATATGGATATTTAGGATTGGGAGATATTTTCGTGTTCGTATTCTTTGGTTTGGTTTCTGTTTGTGGAAGTTACTTCCTTTTTACAAAAACTTTTCACTGGGACATGCTTTTACCTGCAACAGCTATCGGAATGATGAGCGCCGCAGTCCTTAATCTCAACAATATGCGTGATATCGAAAGCGATGCACTCAGCGGAAAGAAAACCCTGGCCCTGAGAATGGGTTATAGATATGCAATGGTTTACGAAATCGTTTTATTGCAGCTTCCTTTAATCCTGATGTTGGTTTTTATGATGATGAACGGACTGCATACCCAGGGCAATTATTACGCGTTTATCTTTTTTATTCTAGTATTTCCAATGACGGCACTTAGAAGAAAAATCATGCAGACGAAAGAACCAAAAGAACTCGATCCATATCTTAAACAGGTAGGGATTTTTACGCTCGTCATGAGTGTTTTGGTTGCTTTCGGACTTAATTATTTTAATTAAAATCAAAAAAAATGAAAATTCAGTTCCTCGGACAAAACTGCTTTTTGTTCAATTATAACGGTAAAAATATTCTTAGCGATCCATTTTATAATTTCCAGAAAGAAAAATCTGGATTTGATATTACAGCACAAAAAATTGATTATGTGTTGATTACGCATGCACACGGAGATCATACAGCTGATGTAAAAGAAGTTTTGCAACATTATCCAAATGCTCAAATTATTGCTCAACCAGAAATTTGCGGATACTTTGCTCATCCAAATTCCATTGATATCAATTTTGGCGGCTCTGCAAAAATTGATGATTTGAAGATTTCGATGGTGCCGGCAAGTCACACAAGCTCATTTCCAGACGGAACTTACGGCGGAGAGCCTTGCGGATATATTTTCAGATTTCCTGGAAAAAATATCTATTTTGCAGGCGATACCGGCGTGATGGCCGACATGGGATTATTTCCACAATTATTCGGAAACATCGATTTGGCGGTACTTCCCATTGGTGGGCATTACACCATGTGTGCAAGAAAAGCAAGTTTTGCGGCTGCCGAACTTTTAAAAACGAAGAAAGTAATAGGTTGTCATTTCGATACATTTCCGCCCATTGCGATAAATCACGACGAAGCTTTGAAAATTTTTGAAGAAAAAGGAGTGGAGTTGGTATTGCCTAAGTTGGGAGAAATCTTTGAAATTAAGGCATAAAAAAATGGCAAGCGATCTACATCACACCGCTACAACCGTTTACCTTTGCTGCGTTCCCACCCTGGAGGATTCACAGGAGCTGGTTGTGTAGGACTTGCCGGTGCAAAGATAAGGCTTTAAATTAAAATTCAAAATTCAAAATAAAGAAAAATTCAAAATTTATAAAATTTCTTATGGTTAAAAATGTTTATGGTGTTGGTTTTCTGCTGTTTATTGCAACACTGCTTATTTTCTTTGCGATGTATTTTTTCGGGATGAATGTTGATTATTTCAGCAATTCGATGCTTTTAAATGCGTTTTTGCTTCCCGCAGTGTATGTCGCCGGGGCATTTTTATCCGTAAATGCTGCAAAAAAAGAAGGCGTTCCGATGGGTTTTCGGGCAGTTTTTGGGCGTGCTTTCAAACCCATGTTTATCGGTGGTTTGCTTTCTGTTGTCACCATGTTTCTTTTCCTGAATTTCGTGGATAAAGATGCCAAAGATTTATTGAACTATCAGTACATCGAAAGGCAGAAAACAGAACTCAACAACGAATACGAAAAAACCAAAAGTTCCCTGGATAAACAAGAAGAGAAGGCTGAACTCGAAAAGAAATATCAAGAGCGCCTGAAAAGTTTTTCCCCGGAAATGATTAGGAATAAAGACATGTTTTCGTTCCGGCAGTTTACTTATTATTTCGGGGCAATCATGGTTTTTTACGTAATTTTATCTGTCTTTTTTGCCAGTTTTTTTAGAAGCAGGATTGAATAAAAAAACATTAAAAATTTTTCACTTTGAACCTATAATTTTAACAACTTAAATGAATTTATCCATCATCATACCTCTTCTGAATGAAGAAGATTCCCTTGAAGAATTGTTTTCAAGAATTCACAGCGTCTGCACCACGGCAAATCTTTCCTATGAAATTTGGTTTGTAGACGACGGAAGCACCGATCTTTCGTGGAGCATCATCGAAAATATGAAAGTTCAGTTCCCTCAGATTCACGGGATTAAATTCTCCAGAAATTACGGGAAATCGCAGGCGCTTCATGCAGCTTTTGAAAAAGCACAGGGTGAAGTGGTAATTACCATGGATGCTGATCTTCAGGATTTTCCTGAAGAAATTCCGGAGCTGTACAGAATGGTAAAGGAAGAAGATTACGACATTGTTTCGGGCTGGAAAAAGAAACGTTTTGATAATGTGATGACAAAAAATCTTCCGTCAAAGCTCTTTAATGCAGCGGCCAGAAAAGTTTCCGGTGTCGAACTTCACGATTTCAACTGTGGATTAAAGGCCTATAAAAAGCAGGTCGTAAAATCAATTGATGTTTACGGTGATATGCACCGTTATATTCCGGTTCTGGCTGCCAATGCAGGTTTCCGAAGAATTACAGAGAAAGAAGTACAGCATCAGGCACGGCCGTACGGAACATCAAAATTCGGTACAGAACGTTTTGTTCGTGGATTTCTGGATTTAATTACCCTTTGGTTCGTAAGCCGTTTTGGTGGAAGACCGATGCACTTTTTCGGTGCGGTAGGAACAATTATGTTTATCGTTGGATTTTTATCTGCTTTCTGGCTGGGAATTTCTAAATTAATTGATGTTTCAAGAGGAATTTATGGTCATTTGCTGACCAATAATGCCTGGTTTTTCATTGCTTTAACGATGATGATTCTCGGTACGTTACTCTTCATTGCAGGATTTTTGGGTGAAATGATCATCAGAACCAATCGCGAACATAAAAATTATAATATCGACGAAGTCATTTAATCAAATGAAAAACCTGTTTATTTTACTCCTTGCTTTTTCTGTTATATCCTGTGGCGAAATCTCTCCGAAAGGAAAAATAGAAAACAAAAATATCCCGCTCGAAGAATTTGTAAATCTTAATCTTGAAGGGAAGTTCCGGCTGTTTTACATCAAAAGTGACAGCAGTTTTGTGAACGTGGAAACCTATCCGAATATTTTGAATAATTTAAAAATCAAGGTAAAAGATAAAACGCTGAACATCGAAGAGAAACGGAAAACTAAAGGCGTTGACTTTTATAATATTACCGTTTATTCCAAATATAATTTAGAAAAGGTTTCGATCGCAGATTCAGTCGAAATGAACATTTCAAGCGAAATTAAAACCGACAACTTTCGGCTGAATTTAAAAAATAATGGTAAATTTATTGGATCCGTAAATTCCCGCCGGGCAGAAGTGGATATGACGGGAAAAAGCCGCGCAAACTTCTTAGGTAATACAAAAGATGCCGTGCTGAAAATTTCGGATACGGCAAGCATTATCGCTCCTTACTGGATTATTGAAAATCTGAAAATTGAGTCTAAAAACGGAAATTATGCGGAAGTAAATGTAAAGGATTCATTAAAAGGAGATATAAAAAACACTGCTAAAATGGTGTACTATAATGATCCGATCCGCGCATTTACCATTGATAAAACCGCCACGGTACAGAACAAAAAAATGGATTAGCTCCAGATAAAATAATATAAACGCTATCAAATATAAAAAAGATGACAACTTTAGAAAAAGCAAAACTCTGGCTTACAGACACTTTCGACGAAGAAACAAAAAATACCATCCGAACCTGGATCGATACAAATTCTGATGATCTTGAAGATTCTTTTTACCGGGAATTAGAATTCGGAACCGGCGGAATGCGCGGAATTATGGGAGTTGGCACCAACCGACTCAACAAATACACGCTTGGTCAGGCCACTCAGGGTTTGGCAAATTATCTTCATTCTCAGTTTCCTGATCAGGAAATTAAGGTGGCGATCGCTTACGATGTACGTAACAATTCCAAAGAATTCGGGAAAATGTGCGCAGATGTGCTTACAGCCAACGGAATTAAGGTTTTACTTTTCAAAGAACACCGTCCGACTCCTGAACTTTCTTTCACCGTTCGCGACAAAAAATGTAATGCAGGAATCGTTCTTACCGCGTCTCACAATCCGCCTGAATACAACGGTTATAAAGTATATTGGAATGACGGAGCGCAGATTGTTCCGCCTGATGACGAAAATATTATTAAAGAAGTCTATGCTACAAAATTTGAGGATATTAAATTCAACGGAAACGATGATTTAATTGAGTGGATCGGCGAAGAACAGGATGATGTTTATATCAATGCCTGCATGGAAAATTCGCTTTATCAGAAAGATAAAACCGGATACGATAATTTAAATATTGTTTTCACTTCCATTCACGGAACCACTTATAAAACCGTTCCTCAGGCTTTGAAAAAGGCTGGTTTCACAAAAGTTGACCTTGTTCGCGAACAGATGATCCCAAGCGGGAATTTCCCAACGGTTGAATCTCCGAATCCTGAAGAACCCGCTGCCCTTGAAATGGCAATGGATTTAGCCCGAATCACCAACGGCGATATTGTTATCGGAACAGATCCGGATGGCGACCGATTGGGAATTGCAGTAAGAAATCTGGAAGGTGAAATCCAGTTGCTTAACGGAAACCAGACCAATACCATTCTAACCTACTATATCTTGAACCAGTGGAAAAAAGCCGGGAAAATTACCGGTAAAGAATTTATTGGATCTACGATTGTAACTTCTGACATTTTCATTGATATCGCTCAAAAATTCGGTGTGGAATGTAAAATCGGGTTAACAGGTTTCAAGTGGATCGGTAAAATGATTCGTGATGCCGAAGGTCAGGAAAAATTCGTTTGTGGAGGGGAAGAAAGTTTCGGTTTTATGACCGGAGATTTCGTGCGCGACAAAGATTCATGCGGCTCAATCCTGCTGGCCTGCGAAATTGCAGCCTGGTGCAAAGCGAACGGAAAAACAATGTACCAGTATATGATCGATATTTACAAAGAAATCGGCATGTACTACGAAGGTTTAATTAACGTGGTAAGAAAAGGAAGAACGGGTGCAGAAGAAATAAAACAGATGATGACTGATTTCCGTGAAAATCCCCCGGCAGAAATTGCAGGTTCCAAAGTAGTTGAAGTTAGGGATTATCAGGAACAGACTTCCTTAAACATTTCTGAAAACAAAAAATCGGTGATGAACGACATTCCGAAATCCAACGTCTTGATTTATTACACCGAAGACGGAACCAAAGTTTGTGTGAGACCATCAGGAACAGAACCGAAAATCAAATTCTATGTTTCTGTGAAGGATTCCATCGCATCTGAGCAAGAATTCACTGAAAAATTGCCGGTTTTGGAGCAAAAAATTAATCAGGTGAAAGCAGATTTAAAATTATAATCATCCTTTCAGCTAAAATATAAAAAGTAAAAATTCCTTATTGAGCGTATCATGAAAGTATCGAAACTCGCAGCAAATCTTATCGGTTCAGAAATTATAAAAATCGGAAACCAGGTTAACGACCTGAAATCCCAGGGTGCTGAAATCGCCAATCTTACAATCGGAGATCTGGATGCCAATATTTACCCGATTCCAGCAAGACTTAAAGAAGAAATCCAGAAAGCCTATCAGAATAATCTAACGAATTATCCGCCGGCCAACGGGCTTTTATCTCTTAGAAAAGCAGTTTCTGCAGATTTGAAAAACCGCTGGAATCTCGATTATTCTGCGGACGAAATTTTAGTTGCTGGCGGTTCCAGACCTTTAATTTATGCTACTTTCAAAACCATTGTAGATGAAGGCGACAAAGTGGTGTACCCAATTCCGTCTTGGAATAACAATCATTATGCTTACTTAACCCAAGCTGAAAAAATTGAAGTCGAAACTTCTCAGAGCAATAATTTTTTACCAACTGCTGAGGAATTGAAGCCTCATTTGGAAGGAGCGGTTTTGCTGGCTCTTTGCTCTCCACTTAATCCTACAGGAACAGTTTTTTCAAAAGAACAGCTCACCGAAATCTGTAATTTGGTTTTGGAGGAAAATAAAAAACGGGGCGAAAACGAGAAGCCGCTTTATCTGATGTATGACCAGATTTATGCGATGCTTACGTTTGATGAGGAACATTTCAATCCGGTTTCACTTTTCCCCGAAATGAAAAAATACACCATTTTCATTGATGGGACATCAAAATGTTTTGCCGCAACCGGAGTAAGAGTGGGATGGAGTTTTGGTCCGTCGGAAATTATTGACAAAATGAAATCATTGCTCGGACACATCGGTGCTTGGGCGCCGAAACCCGAGCAGCAGGCAGTTTCAGTATTTTTGGGTGAAACCGAACATGTTGATGATTTCGTAGATCATTATAAGGCAAAAATTGCGGAAAGTCTGAAAATTCTTCACAACGGAATTCAGAATATGAAATCACGAGGTTTTCAGGTAGACAGCATTAAACCAATGGGCGCGCTGTACCTTACCATCAAGCTCGATTATTTGGGAAAAACAAAGCCAGACGGTTCACAGATTTCAGATTCTTCTGATTTAGTATTTTATCTGATCAACGAAGCGGGTGTGGCACTTGTGCCATTTTCAGCATTCGGAAACTCTAAGGCTATGCCGTGGTTCCGGGCTTCGGCAGGTGGTTTGTCTTCCGATGAAATTAAAAAAATGATACCGAGACTCGAAAATGCACTTTCAAAACTTTCTTAACCGATGAAAATAATCGCCGTGATTCCCGCCCGTTACGAAGCCAGCCGTTTTCCCGGAAAGCTGATGCAGATTTTGGGCGAAAAAACCGTTATTGCTACGACATATCAGAATGTGGTGGACACAAGTTTGTTCGATGAAGTTTTCGTAGCCACAGACTCAGAGATTATTTTTGAGGAAATAACAAATTTTGGTGGCAAAGCAGTAATGACCGGCCAACACGAAACAGGAAGCGACCGTATTGCAGAAGCCGTACAAAATATCGATTGCGATATTGTAGTAAATGTTCAGGGGGATGAACCTTTTCTGAAAAAAGAACCTTTACAACAGTTAATTTCGGTTTTTAATGACGATCCTGAAGGAAAAATTTCTTTAGCTTCATTGAAAATTAAACTGAAAAATACTGATGAAATCGAGAATCCAAATAATGTAAAAGTTATTACGGATAATGGAGGTTTTGCGCTCTATTTCAGCCGTGCGGTGATTCCTTATCCAAGGGAAATTCATCCGGATGTAGAATATTTCAAGCATATCGGCGTTTATGCTTTCAGGAAAAACGCGCTCCTTAATTTTGCGAAACTTCCTATGAAACCACTGGAAATTTCAGAAAAAATTGAATGTATCCGTTACCTGGAATATGGCATGAAGATTAAAATGATTGAAACAGATTTTATAGGTGTAGGAATCGATGTTCCTGAGGATTTGGAGAAAGCGAGAGCGATTTTAGGACAGCAGGATTAAGTGCAAAAAAACGCTTAAATTCAAAAAGTATATATTTGAAAAACAAACAGACCGATTAATGAGAAAGATATTTTTAGTATTCATCATGTTGATGAGCGGAATTGTCTCCGCACAAACCGCAAAAGAAATCATAGAAAAAAATATAGAACTTTCCGGAGGTTTAACAAACTGGAAATTATTAAATTCAATCACGTTACAGGGAAGACTCACATTGGGGATTAACGACCATTACCCGATAAAAATTTTTCAGGAAAGACCCAACCTTACCAAAACAGTGATTACCATTAATAAAAAAGAAACCGCAATTGAAGGTTACGATGGTAAAAAAGGGTATGCGATGAACTACGCAACCAACAAACTTCAGGAATACCCGAATTATGTTGCAGAAAGTTTTGATACCGATTTTATTGATTGGGAAAGCAAAGGATTTGAAGCCAATTATCTGGGTAAGGATAAAGTAGGCGAAATTGTATGCCACAAGGTTGAATTGATTAAAAACGTAAACAAGACCCTATACTTTTTCGATTCGAAATCTTATATGTTGATAAAGGAAGTCAAAAGTGACGAATCCATAATTTACAGCGATTACAGAAAGGTTGGAAGTTTAATGATGCCATTCAGGATTGAATCGTCTTCGCCTAAAAAAGACAGCGATTATGTTATTTTGCTCAACAAGATTGAAACCAATAAAGTTCTTCCCGCAAATACTTTTAAATTTTAAATAAACAATTTAAAAATTAAATTATGAAAAAGATATTCATCATGCTGTTATCGTTTGCGGCTTTTATACAGAGTTGCAGCCAACAGAAAAAAGAAGTTTCACAAGATAAAAATATCGCCATGAAAAGCATTTACGATTATAAAGTTGAAAGTGGAGACGGCAAAGAAATAAATTTTGCTGATTTCAAAGGAAAGAAAATCCTGATTGTAAACACGGCTTCAGAATGTGGTTTTACTCCGCAATACGCAGATCTGGAAAAAATTTCTAAAGAATATGCAGATCAACTGGTTGTGATAGGTTTTCCAGCGAATAATTTCGGCGGCCAGGAGCCGGGAACCAATGAAGAGATTGGCGCTTTCTGCCAGAAAAACTATGGAGTTACATTCCCCATTGCCGCAAAAGTTTCAGTAAAGGGAGATGATACCGCACCAATCTTCAAATACTTAACAGATAAGAATTTAAACGGTGTAAAAAATACCACCATCCTCTGGAATTTTACCAAGTTTTTGCTGGATGAAAACGGAAAACTGATCGACAGTTTTGTTAGTACTACAAAACCAACAGACGAAGCAATTACCAAATATTTTAAATAAATAAAAACCGCAACAATAATCAGTTGCGGTTTTTTTATTGTATTACCGGTACCTTTCGTGTTCCTTATTCTTAGAAAATATAGTAATAATCGGCTTGAAGAGGGTTTTGTATTTCTCAATATCAAAGAGTTGAGAATCTGTAAGGGCCTTGTAGGTAAGCCACGCGCCAAAAGGAAACAGCACCATATTCGGTAACCAGGCTGCCAGATACGGATCCATTTTTCCGGACCACGCCATGTTTTCTACAGAGAGATTCAGCACGTAGAAAATAATAAATACCACGATTGCAATAACTACCGGAAGTCCCAGGCCGCCTTTTCTGATGATAGATCCCAAACTTGCACCGATTAAGAAGAAAATTAAACATGTTACTGAATAAGCAAAAATCCGTTGCTGGTAAATAATGATTCGAGAAAAGTAGGCATGTAAGCCCTGGATTTGTTCAACTTTATTGATGTTCAGCTGCTTTACACTTTCAATTTTATTAAAAGCAGAATAGAGTAGCTCCAGCTTCTTTTTCTGTTGCATCGTGTCGATTTTCGGAGTTGGAAGTACTGCTTTCTTCGGTTTGGTCTTATCGATATAACTTACAAAACTGTTGGTTTGATTAATCAGTTCATTGCTGATATTTCCGAGGACTACATCGTTTTCTTTTTTAGCCGCTTCAATGGTTGAATTCAGTTCTATAAAATTCTGGAACGAGTAATCATCAGTAATTTTTTCAGACTCAATTGCTTTATTGATGATGTCTGAAATATTGAAATGAGAAACCAGGGTATCAAATTTTATGGCCTGATCTGGCTGTTTCAATCGCTGCTCGTAGCTTACATTACCCAGATTATCTTCAAAAATATGACCGTTAAAAAGCACCAACTTTAAGTAATTTCGGTTGTCGGCCTGTACAAATTTCCCTTTTTCAGCAACAATCGACTGCTGGTTTTCATAAGAATTAGCCATTTTATGAATAAAAACGCCTTCGAGATTCTCTCCGTTTTCGCCCGTAATTTTATCGAATTTTACACTGTATCCGGGTATTTGCTGGATAAACTGACCGGGCGTAAAATTCAGCGCGGGCTTGGTGGCGGCAATATTATAGAGCATATTTTTAGCTTTCCGCTGAAAATCGGGGATCACATTGTTTGAAAACAGAAAAAGAAACATCGAAAAAATGACGGAAACAAAAAACAGCGGAAGCATAATTCGGGTCAAAGAAATGCCTGCGGCTTTCATCGCGGCCAGTTCATACCGTTCCCCAAAATCCCCAAAGGTCATGATTGATGATAGAAGTATCGTTAAAGGCAACACGAGCTGCACAACGATAGCGGAAAGATAGGAGAGGAGACGGAGAATTTCCCAGTAACTCAGCCCTTTTCCGGTAAACTGCGACAGCCGGATCCAGATGATGTTTACCACAAAAATGAAAAACAGCACACTGAAAATAAAAATAAACGGACCGAAGAAAGTTTTAATGACGTAGCCGTCGAGCTTTTTTATCATGCGTCAAATTTACCAAAAAAAATCACAGAATTCAGGATTGATGGCTTCAAAAAAAGCCCTCTGTTTTAAAGAGGGCTTTTGAAATTTTAAAATAAAAATTAAAGTTCAGTATATATATAGTTTTTATAATCATTTTTATCAAAACTGAACATGTTGCTGCTCAAACTCTGGTTCACTTTATAATCGCTGATTGCAATCACCGAAACCGAATTGTCTGTAGAAAACTGCTCGAGTTTCACAATCTGTTTCTTAGCATCATTAATAAAGAGGTTTACTTCTTTAATTCCGTTTTTAGTTGTCGGGATTAATTTAATCTGATCAGCTTTTACGCCGTTCACCGTCTTTTTTCCCAGATATTTTACGGTGTAGCCTTTTTTGTATTCACCAATATAATTCAGAGGTGAAAACATCTGCTCATTTCCTGTTGGCTTTGCAACGGTAATTTCCTGATCTTCTTCTGAAATGTTATAAATCTTATTTCCGTCGAAAATCTGCTCGGTACCCATAATTTTCAGTTTGTATTTGTCTTTGGCAGAATAGAAGATTCCGGGTTCTGTCTTGGTTACGGTTTTACCTGTTCCGGTGCCGTAAACAAATTTAAAATAAACATTGTTTTTCGATTTATAATTCTGCGCAACGGCATCTAATAAACTTTTAGCTTTTGCATCGATTTTCTGGGCAGAAAAACTTGCCGCTGTAGCGAGTGTAAAAAAACCAAGAGTAATTTTTTTCAATATGCTTTTCATTCTTTTTTTATTTTTTGGATTAAAATATTAAAATAAAGTTAAACCATTGTTTAAAGTTTTACCCTATTTGCGCAATTCTTCCAAAAACTGTTCCAAAGAATTTAAGTCGCTAATCTGCACTTCTCTCGCCTTAGCTCCGTTGAAACCCCCTACAATACCGCTTGCTTCAAGCTGGTCCATAATTCTTCCGGCTCTGTTATAACCAAGTTTCAGCTGCCGCTGAAGCATAGAAGTGGAACCTTGTTGGGTTGAAACAATAATTCTCGCAGCATCTTCAAAAAGTGCATCTTTTTCGTTCGGGTCGAAAGCACCAACATTCGAAGTAGATTCTTCGCTGGTGTATTCCGGCAGCATAAAGGCACTTGCATAACCTTTCTGTTCACCGATAAATTCTGCAATTTTTTCAACTTCCGGAGTATCTACAAACGCGCACTGAAGACGCAGGATTTCATTTCCGTTGAAATACAGCATATCGCCCTTTCCAATGAGCTGATCTGCACCCGGAGAATCGAGAATGGTTCTGGAATCTACACTTGAAATCACCCGGAAAGCCGCTCTCGCAGGGAAGTTTGCTTTAATCATCCCCGTAATAACATTTACCGAAGGTCTTTGGGTCGCCACAATAAGGTGAATTCCTACTGCTCTCGCCAGCTGCGCAAGTCGTGCGATTGGCAGCTCCACTTCTTTCCCTGCAGTCATAATAAGATCTGCAAATTCATCTACTACCAGAACAATATATGGAAGATAACGGTGTCCGTTTTCAGGATTCAGTTTTCTTTCGGTGAATTTCTTATTGTATTCTTTTAAGTTTTTACAGAAGGCATTTTTAAGCAAATCATAACGCTGATCCATTTCAATACAAAGGGAATTGAGCGTGTTTATCACTTTATGAGTGTCGGTGATAATAGCGTCGTCACCATCCGGTAATTTTGCCAGATAATGCCTTTCGATTTTTGAATAGAGAGAAAGTTCTACTTTTTTCGGGTCAACCATAACGAATTTGAGCTCGCTCGGGTGTTTTTTATAAAGCAGGGAAGTAAGAATAGCGTTGATACCTACAGATTTACCCTGACCCGTTGCACCAGCCATAAGTAAATGCGGCATTTTTGCTAAATCTGCCATGAAAATTTCGTTGGAAATCGTTTTCCCGAAAACTACAGGCAAATCCATATCCGTATTCTGAAATTTCTGGGAATTTATCACACTGCGCATTGACACCATTGAAGGATTTTTTCGCGGAACTTCAATCCCAATTGTACCTTTTCCCGGCATTGGCGCAATAATGCGGATTCCCAAAGCTGAAAGATTCAATGCAATGTCATCCTGAAGTTTTTTAATGGAAGCTACGCGGATTCCGGCTTCCGGAACGATTTCATATAATGTTACGGTAGGCCCTACGGTTGCTTTAATTTCAGCGATTCCCACATTGAAATTCTTCAGCAAACCGACAATTTTGTTCTTGTTTTCCTCTAATTCGTCCCTGTTGATCGAAATTTCTTCGTTGCCGTAATCTCTCAGCAAATCGATGGTAGGCATCTGGAATTTTGCCAGTTCAAGTTTATGGTCATAAAGCCCGTGCTTGTCCACAAGTTCCTGCGATTTCTTATCAGATTCATCCAGAATATCTACTGTTTTGGCAACTTCAACTTTAAAATCAATCTCATCGGATTTTGTAGCTGAGGGAATTTCTGTTGTTGAAACTGGGCTTAAATTCAAAGAATTCCCAACACTTTCGGTAACAGTAATTTTAGAAGGTTCCCCATCATCAAATGATGTTTTGTTAGGAGTTTTGATGGTTTCAAAATCATTACTGATTTCAACCTCAGGAAAACCTTTAACCGGAATTTCTGCAGGGGTGGAAACTGTTTTTATATTCTGTGTAGCGTGATTTTCTGTGTCATCCGCCGCAAGTTCGTCAAGCTCTTCATCCGCCTCGAAATTTTCAGAAGAGTTGGGCATCATGGCTTTTACCCTTCCAACCGTATTTTCGTTTAAATCATTGAGTTTCGCTTTTACATTGGATGGATTTAAATTGAATTCAAGCACAAAATACAGTGCAATACTTACCAAAAGCACCAGCCAAAGTCCTGCAGATCCGATGACTGATAATAGGAAATCCATAATTTGAAATCCGTAAACGCCACTCAAAACACCCTGTCCTTTGGTAATGGCGCCCATGAAAATCGGCAGCCAGCAGATAAAAAACAGGGAATGACCGATGGTTTTCCACGGCTTGAAATAATTTTTCTTGAAAATTAACATTCCCACTACAAAAAACAGAAAAGCTACGGCAAATGCCGCAATCCCAATACTTTCAAAAATAAAAAAGTTGCCCAGCCAGTCGCCAATCTTCCCGAAAATATTCGAGGATTGCACAGTTTTATCCAGCATCGTTCCGGCCTGGCTCTGGTCGGCTTTCCAGTTCAGCAGGTAAGAAACGAAAGAAAACGTAAGAACTACAGAAAGAAGAACGAAAAGAACTCCAAAAAATATACGGGGCTTAGAAAGGGTTTTATTTGGTGCAGACGCCTTGGGCGGGGTTGTTTTTGTATTTTTTTCCATAATAAGAATGTGCGCAAATTTAATAATAAATTTAAAAGATTTTTTAGAATTGCCGTAAAATTTCAGTCAAAAAAAGCTTTCCGAAAAGGCTTTGTGAGTAAGTTTAAATTCATTGTTCAATATACTGATTTTGTTTCGGAATAATATTTGAGTGTTTTAAAAAAGAACGCTAATATTTGAAATCATGGATCAAAATAAGATAAAAGACTCTGAAGGCTTTAAAAATATTAAAAATACTGTTGACCAAAATCCTGCTGTTGAAAATAACGGTCAGGAATCTTCAACCCGGCTTAAAGATATCCGTAATCCTGAAATTACGAAGGAAAATTTGGTAAAGGATGCCGAAAATGCAATTCCGCCAACGGCCTGGGAAAATCAGCAAAAAGCTTATGATGATGCCTGGGAGAACAATAAAAATCAACAGTTAGGAGAAGAAGTTTAAAATGATAACTTCAGTTTAATCATAAAATACACTATCATGGCGCCAGAAAATAACAAATCGGAACAGGATGCAAAACTCGAACAAATGAATTACAATCCTGAAAATGACATTTTTAATAAGCAGGAGAAAATTCCTTTAGATGGAGACGGAAATCCTGTGCTTAATGAAGATAATACACAGAAAAGTTTGGACGACGGGCTGGATATTCCCGGAACAACTGCTGATGATGCAATGGAAAACATTGGATCAGAAGATGAAGAAAACAATTATTACAGTCTCAGCGATAATGAAGATAATCACGAGGAGACTAATGACGATGTACTTGGTTAAAAGATTACACACTCATATATATATACTACCGTCTCAATGGCGGTTTTTTTTTGCGTCGATTTCTTTGGATTGTATTTTCGAAATTGAATATCTTTAAAACTTTCAAACAAAGTAAAAATTACAATGACCTTTCAGCAGCAAATACAACAGGGAATTCCCTCTGAACTTCCACAGCCAAAACCTTTTGAACCTCAAATTAACCATGCACCAAAACGCAAGGAAATTCTTAGTGAAGAAGAAGAAAAACTCGCACTGAGAAATGCTTTGCGCTACTTTGATCCGAAATTCCATGCCGAACTTTTGCCGGAGTTTCGTGATGAACTGAAAAAGTTTGGGCGAATTTATATGTACCGTTTCCGTCCGGATTATGAAATGAAAGCCAGACCGATTTCTGAATATCCCGGCAAATCTGAACAGGCAAAAGCCATTATGCTGATGATTCAAAACAACCTGGATTATGCCGTGGCCCAACATCCGCACGAACTCATAACTTATGGTGGAAACGGTGCCGTGTTCAGCAATTGGGCGCAGTATCTTCTTACGATGAAATACCTTTCGGAAATGACCGATGAGCAGACTTTGGTGATGTATTCCGGTCATCCCATGGGTCTTTTCCCGAGTCATAAAGAAGCGCCGAGAGTCGTGGTGACCAATGGAATGATGATTCCAAATTATTCAAAACCCGACGATTGGGAAAAATTCAATGCGCTTGGCGTAACCCAATACGGACAAATGACTGCAGGAAGTTATATGTATATCGGTCCCCAGGGAATTGTGCATGGTACTACCATTACGGTGTTAAATGCTTTCAGAAAAATTAATAAATCACCGAAGGGCGGACTCTTCGTTACCTCAGGTTTGGGCGGAATGTCTGGTGCACAGCCAAAAGCCGGAAATATAGCTGGGTGTATCACGGTTTGTGCCGAAGTGAATCCAAAAATTACTAATATTCGCCATGAACAGAAATGGATCGATGAAATCCATGAAAATCTTGATGAGTTAGTACAGAGGGTTCGTAACGCTCAGCAAAATAAGGAAACAGTTTCTTTAGCTTATCTCGGAAACGTGGTGGAAGTTTGGGAAAAATTTGCAGAAGCAGGCTTGAAAATCGACATCGGATCCGATCAGACTTCACTGCACAATCCATGGGCCGGAGGTTATTATCCTGTAGGGCAAAGTTTTGAAGAATCCAACAAAATGATGGCAGAAAATCCTGAATTATTTAAACAAAAAGTTCAGGAAAGTTTAAGAAAACATGCAGCAGCCATTAATAAACATACTGAAAAAGGTACATATTTCTTCGATTACGGTAATGCGTTTTTATTGGAAGCAAGCCGTGCCGGAGCTGATGTAATGGCAGAAAACCCAACCTTGGGAAGAGAATTTAAATATCCGAGCTACGTGCAGGATATTATGGGACCGATGTGTTTTGATTATGGTTTTGGACCGTTCCGTTGGGTGTGTACTAGCGGCAAACCTGAAGATTTACAGAAAACAGACGAAATTGCTTCGAAGATTTTAGAAGAGATTATGCAGAATTCTCCAGAGGAAATTCAGCAACAAATGGCAGATAATATCCAGTGGATTAAAGGTGCACAGGAAAACAGACTGGTAGTAGGTTCACAGGCACGAATTCTTTATGCCGATGCCGAAGGTCGAATGAAAATTGCGGAAGCCTTTAATAAAGCCATTAAAAAAGGAGAAATAGGACCGGTAGTTTTGGGTCGTGACCATCACGATGTTTCCGGAACTGACTCGCCGTACCGCGAAACATCCAACATTTACGACGGTTCTAGATTTACAGCTGATATGGCTATTCATAACGTGATTGGCGACAGTTTCCGTGGGGCGACATGGGTTTCGATTCATAACGGTGGTGGCGTAGGTTGGGGAGAAGTAATCAACGGTGGTTTCGGGATGTTGCTAGACGGAAGCGACGATGCCGACCGAAGATTAAAATCGATGCTCTTTTGGGATGTAAACAACGGAATTTCCCGAAGAAGCTGGGCCAGGAACGAAGGCGCATTGTTCGCCATTAAAAGAGCTATGGAACTGGAGCCTGATCTCAAAGTTACGCTCCCGAACATGGTTGATGATGAGCTTTTTTCTTAAATATATTTTGAATACACAAACACCTGATTAGTTGGGTGTTTTTTTTTTGTAATAATATCATCAATAACTTATATAGTATATTTCTATTCTAAAAGTATTATATTTAGTATTATAATTTACTATTTTTACACCAACAAAAAAATATATTATTATGAAAAAATTATTTAAACTTTCAGCCTTTGTGTTTTTATTCGGTTTCTTATTTGTTTCGTGCGATGAGAGCCGGGATGATGTTGAAACACCAAAAACTATTTATGAATTAGCTTCGATGGATGCAGATCTTTCTAATTTGAAGGCAGCCATTGATAAAGCAGGATTGGCTTCTACCTTAGGAGCATCCGGAAGTTTCACGGTATTTGCACCTTCTAATGCAGCATTCACGCAATTTCTTGCTGATAATGGTTTTGCGAATCTCAATGATGTTCCGAATGCCGCATTAAAAGAAATTCTCCTAAACCATGTGCTTTCTAATAAAGTGATGGCAGCACAAGTAACTACAGGTTATGTCTCCACATTAGCCAAAGGAAATGCTTCTTCTTCTAAAAATCTCAGTATGTTTATTAATACCGCATCTGGGGTTAAAATCAATGGAATATCAACGGTAACCAAGACCGATATCACAGCAAGTAATGGAGTAATTCACAAAGTTGATAAAGTCATCGGTTTGCCAACGGTAGTAACCCATGCGCTTGCAAATCCTAATTTTTCATCGCTTGTATCCGCACTTACAAGAAACGATATGCCTGATTTTGCGGGAATTCTCAGCGGCACAACCAATTCACCTTTTACCGTTTTTGCTCCTACTAATGCTGCTTTTAGCTCTTTGCTAACCGAGCTGAACCTTCCGAACCTGGCCGCCGTACCTGCAGCAACTTTAGAGAATGTCCTTAAATATCATGTAGTTGCCGGAGCAAATGTTTTATCTACCGATATTACAAATAATATGAATGTTACGACTTTCCAGGGCGGTACTTTTAAAATTACAAGCACTGGAGGAGTGAAAATTACAGATGCTAACAACAGAGTTTCAAATGTAATAGCAACAGATGTACAGTGCAGCAATGGTGTAATTCATGCCATCGACAAAGTTCTTTTACCATAGTAGTTTTATTATTTAAATGTTAATGTTTGATAAGCGTCCCTTTCCGCAGGGACGTTTATTTTGTAAATTGCAGAAATTCTCAACTCCATGAAATTTAAATTTGTCATTATTTTCCTAATCAGCACCTTGCCGTTTTTTGCACAAACAGGAAGTATCAACATTAATGTTGTTGATGATTTTTCTAAAAAACCTTTAACTTCAACCGTAACCATTATATCAACCGGCCAGCAGTTTTCTGGTGATGGAAATGTCGTACTGGCAGATTTATCTGCGGGAAATTACAGTTTTCAGATTGCTGCAACAGGCTACCAAAATCAATCGCTTAACGACATTGCTGTAGTACCTAACCAAAACCTTACTTTTTCTGTGGGACTACAGAAAATGGTGGTACGGGAAAAGGAAATTGAAGGTTTAGTTCTGAAGGCCAAGGTCTATAAAAGTTCTGCAGAGAGTCCGGTTTCCCTGAGAAATATCACGAGCGAAGAAGTGCAGAAAAATGCGGGTTCCAACAGAGATATTTCAAAAGCGATTCTTTCGCTTCCGGGAGTGGGAACGACTGCTACGTTTAGAAATGACCTTTTTATACGCGGCGGGAATTCCGGTGAAAATAAATTTTATATCGACGGAATCGAAGTTCCGGTGATCAACCATTTCCAGACCCAAGGCGCGAGCGGTGGCCCGAGAGGCTTAATTACCATTGATTTTATTAAAGATGTAGATTTTTACAGCGGTGCCTTTCCCGCCAAGAGAAACGGAACCTTATCTTCACTTTTTGAATTCAACCTCAAACAGGCGCGTAAGGATAAAATAGGATACAAAGCCATACTGGGACTCGATGACATGCAGCTGATGATGGACGGTCCGCTAAGCAAAGACCAGTCGTGGAGCGGCTTATTCTCTGTCCGTAAATCGAATCTGCAATTGCTTTTCAAAGCGATCGATTTACCGTTTTTGCCGAGTTATTATGATACAACATTTAAAGTCTCAAAGAAATTTAAAAACGGTAACGAACTTTATTTCATAGGTCTGGGAGCCATTGATGAGTTTAAATTCAATGAAAATGCTGATCCCACACTTTATAATTTGACTTTAATTGAAAGACTTCCTGTTTCGCCACAGTGGAATTATACGATGGGTGCAGGATATCGTCATTTGGCAGAAAATGGCAACTGGCTGTTTACCTGGAGCCGGAATATGCTCGACAACCAAGCTACAAAATACTATCGCAATATCGAAACTCCTGAGAATTTGCTGATCGACTATCATTCGCAGGAAAGTGAAAATAAAATACGTGCTGACCGTAATTTCAGGCTTGGCGATTTTCAGATGAGTTCGGGTGCTAATGTTAATTTTGCAACTTATTTTAATGATTCAAATTTAAAGGCGATCACTCAAAGCGGAGCCGTTGCTGACCAATATCTTTCTGAAATGAATTTGGCACAATACGGATTTTATCTTCAGAGTTCACGTAAATTTCTGGAAAGTAAATTGGAGCTTTCCGCTGGTTTCCGAATTGATGGTAGTGATTATTCGGGACTTACTTCAAATCCACTGGAGCAGTTTTCACCACGAATTTCAATGAAATACCAATTAGCTGATCAGTTTGCCCTCAATCTGAATGGCGGAATTTACTTTATGCTGCCATCTTACACGGCTTTAGGATATGCGCAGCACGGAAATTTAATCAATAAAAACAGTTTAAAATACATTAAAAACTCCCAGATTGTGGGTGGCGTGGAATTTATTGGAAACAATAATCTAAGAATTACTGCCGAAACCTATTATAAAAAATACAAAAACTATCCTTTTTCCCTTCGAAACGGTATTTCCCTAGCAAATTTAGGCGGTGATTTCGGAGTAGTCGGGGCAGAACCTCTTGACAGAAGAGGCGTTGGCGAAACGTATGGAATAGAGCTTTTAGCCCAGAAAAGAACCGTAAACGATTTCTATGGAATCGCTTCATATACTTTCGGCCACTCGAAATTCAGTGATCTTAATGGTGATTTGAAACCATCGAGTTGGGACAGCAGACATATCCTGTCATTAACTGGAGGGAAATATTTCAGCAGGAATTGGAACATCGGAGCAAGATTCCGGTTGCAGAGTGGTTTGCCGGAAACGCCTTACGATCTGGAGAAAAGTCAACTGGTTAATGTGTGGAATATTGCCAATGCACCGGTTTCAGATTATATTTTGCTGAATTCCCAACGCGGGAATCTGGTACATCAACTCGATATAAGAGCAGAGAAGAAATGGATCTTCAACAAATGGCAGATGACTTTCTACGTAGATGTTGTAAATGTTTACGGATCGAAAAACCCAAGCAGACTACCGGTGATCGCACTGGAACGTGACACAAACGGTAACGGAATTGTTACCAACCCTGGTGCACCGCAAAATGAGCAGATTTATCAGCTAAATTACGGGGAGGCAGACCGCACAACACCGCTGCCGTATTTCGGATTTATTTTTGAATTTTAAAAACCATAACATCCAGCCGGAATGTTATTGGGAAGAATCTTCTTTGATTTTTTCCATAACCCAATCCAGCTGGATGTCTTTTTTTGCAAGAACTTCCTGAAGCGTCGGGATAATTTCATGATCTGGAATCACTCCTTTTTTGGTGTGGGTAAATTCAATACTTGGCTGAATCAGCATTAGACCAATTGGCAGATAGAGTTTAGAATTTGGCAGTTTTTTGGTAGAGTAGCGGCCTGCAACTGTTCCGTCGTTTGCGCCACCGGTTTCTTCGCCTATCAGAAAAGCACGTTTTTCATGCTTAAGTTTTGAAGGCAGGATGGAGGCGGCAGAAAAACTGCTCCCGTTGATCAGCACGTATATTTTCCCTTTAAAGTTATTTTCTTTTGGTTTTTTGAGCCCGAAAATCCCGTTATTCCTCAGGTAAAAACGATCGGATTCTTTCTTTATCGACAGCGCCGTTCCCATCAGATAAAATGGATAACCCGCCACTGCAAATGGTTTTGTAAGCCACGAGAATTCTGAGAAATAATTGGCCTGGTACATTGCCGAAGGCGAAGTAATCTCAATATCATTGATAAACTGAAACTTTTCTGAAACCAAATAAGAATAAAGGTTGTTGATCTCCGCAAGCGAACCACCCAGGTTGTCGCGTATATCCAGGATTAAATATTTTGCAGGTGATTTTTTAAGTGTAGCGAAGCTTTCTCTGTAAAACTTCCGCGAATAGGTTCCCGAGAAAGTTTTGATTTTCATGTAAGCGACAGTGCTGTCTTTAGCAGGAAACTGCAGGTCGCGGTTGAAACTTTTGGTAATTACATTATAATCTTTGGTTTTTCCTTTTTCGCTTTTCGTAATTTTTTTGTTGGCGTTTTCTACTTTTTTCTTTTCAGTTTTGGTGATTTTTTCTCTTTTAAGGTAGAAGGTTTTAATTTCGTTTCTGTATTGGGCTTCAATTTTCACACTGTCGAGAATTCCGTGGTCTGCGGTGAAATAAGAGGGCCATCTTCTGGCAAGAATATATTTCTGAAAAGTCTGGTTTTCACCATCACTGTTCACGAATGGGCGATAACTTTCCAAGAGATCTTTTACCGGAATATCTTTTATTTTCAGAATTTCTGTACCCACATTCATATTGGGGATTTTTTCGGCATTGTCTTTTACAAATATTCTGTTGCCATCGAGCACGAAATTATAACGGCTGAGTAACCCTTTTTGCTTTTCCAGATTTTTAATTTCTTTTCGCGTTAACCGTTTTTCCAGCGGAACCAATCGAAGATGACCTTCCTTGATCTGTGCAATAACCGGCGCCAGTTTGCGGTAAAACTCATTAGGTTTCAACGGTTGGCGAATACTGTTTTTTAAACTGTCGAATTTGTAATCCAGAGAGTCTTTAGAAATATACCAATACAGATTTGGATGAAGTTTCTGCAATTTCTTATAGCTGAAATCAACATCCTGTTTCAGTTTTTCTGGCGCAATAAGGATTTCATGCTTTGCATTATGCTTTTTTACAGAAACACAGGAGGTGAGCAGCGCCAGTAAAAAAAGCTGTAGGGTAGTCTTCAAATTGAAAAATTTTGATAAAAATATATCTTTTAATTCCAAATTTAATAATATTAAAAAAACAAAAAAAACTCCTCAGATAGAATGAGGAGTTAATGTTGAATTTTTAAAATTTTTAACCTAAAACCGTGACAGAATTTTGCAGCAATCCGAAGATTGCATCTTTTCCGTTGTCGGGTTTTACATTCACCGCTCGCGTTCCGTTGAAGTGCAGACAAGTTATATAACCCAGTTGTACAGCATCCAGACAGGTAAATTTCACACAGTAATCCAAAGCTAAACCGACGATTTCAAGCAACTGTATGTCGTGATATTTTAAAAAATCGTCCAAACCGGTTTTTACAAAATGATTGTTGTCCTGAAAGCCGCTGTAACTGTCGACTTCCGGGTTTTTACCTTTCTGAACGATGTGGGTTACTTTATCGCGGTTCAGATCCTTATGGAAGTCAGCACCCAAAGTGCCCTGAACGCAATGATCTGGCCACATAAACTGTGGAATTCCGTTGAGAATGATGGTTTCGCCAACTTTCTTTCCATTGTTTGAAGCAAAACTTTTGTGGTTCGCAGGATGCCAGTCCTGGGTAAGGACGATTTGGTCGTATTCATTTTCTTCCATCAGCAGATTGATGTAAGGAATAATTTCGTTTGCTCCTGGCACCGCAAGAGCGCCGCCTTCGCAAAAATCGTTCTGCACATCCACTATAATGAGGGCTTTTTTCATATTTTTCGGATTTATTTTATAATAACTATAGGAATTACGGGAAATAAAATTCAGATTTTAAAGCGTAAATTTACGAAAGTGTTTTCGCAAAATTTCAGCCAAAACCATTCAGCAGACAAATCGTCTAAATTTAAGTTTTGAAATATAGAAAACCGGCCAAAAAAATATATAAAAATGAATATCCTCCTGCAAACCAGGTCAAAATCAAAGAATGAGAAAATCGCTTAACAGTCGGCAGCATTTAGAAGAAATAAAGTCCCGGATTTTAAGGATTGAGGAAAATTCAGAACGGAAATGGGGAAAGATGAATGCGGCACAGATGTTACGTCACTGCGACCGAATTCTGCAGGTAGGCTTTGGTAAAATAGTGCTGCCAAAGATTAACCCTTTTATAAAATCGATCGGAATTTTAACCAAAATTGAGATGAATATTTTCAATAACGGTATTCCACCGAATATGCCAACTTTTAAAGAAGTTATTATAAAAGAAAATTGTAATTTTGAAAAGTCCCGTCAGGAATTATTAGCTTCTATTGATGAGTTTGCTGAAAAATCAGCAAAAAACAATTTACTTTCGGAGCATGCGCTTTTTGGGAAAATGACAAAAGAAGACTGGGGATTTTTGGAATATAAACACCTGGATCATCACTTAAAACAGTTTGGAGTATGAGTATTTTTAATAAAATTTTTGGAAGTTCCGATACAGAAAAGCCGTTACCGGAATTCTGGAATTATATAAATTCTGAAGCAGATTTAGAAAAAGCAATGGAAGAGTCGCACGAAAAAAAAGTGGCGATTTTTAAGCATTCTACAAGATGTTTCATCAGTAAAACAGTGCTAAATAATTTTGAAAAAGAAGTGGGAGAATCTGATAAAGAGGTGTCTTATTATTTTCTGGATTTATTGGCACACCGCAGTATTTCTAATAAAATTGCTGAGGATTTGGATGTTGAACACCAAAGTCCGCAACTTATCGTCGTGGAAAACGGAAAAGCCGTGAAGAACGCCTCCCATCACAGTATTTCGGTATCTTTAATCTAATTCCGACTGTTTCAATGGTAAATATAGAATCTTATCTGTCCGAAATTTTGGAGATTCCAAAAGAAGCGGTTACACAGTGCAGTAATTTTTATGGCAGCACAAAAGTGTTAAAAAACCAATTTCTTCTGCAGGCCGGTGAAGTGTGCAACGGAACTTATTTTGTAGAAAAAGGCTTGCTGAGGATGTATTCTATCGATAAAAACGGCAAGGAACATATCATTCAGTTTGCGCCCGAAAAATGGTTGATTTCTGACAGAAGTTCGCTTTATTTCAATGAAAAATCAAATTATTACATTGAAGCGGTGGAAGAATCTGAAATTCTTGTGCTGACGAAAGATTTTTTTGCGAATATTAATCTTGAATTTCCCAACACTGTTGAAAATAATGATTTGCTTTTACAGAAACACATCCGGAATCTTCAGAACCGCGTAAACTCGCTGCTGAGCGATACCGCGGAAGAAAGATATATGAGTTTCATCAAAATGTATCCGGATATTCTGCTTCGTGTTCCGCAGTGGATGGTGGCTTCTTATCTTGGCATCACGCCGGAAAGTTTAAGCCGGGTAAGAAAAGAGCTCGCGAGAAAGAATTTTCAGACTTCATAAAAAAAAAGGAACTCGTTTGAGTTCCTTTTTTATTTAGATTTTTGTTGTTTTTTAAACTTGTAATATTGGTAGAATAATGAACCAGAAATTGTTATAATTACTACTACCGAAATCCAGAAAGCATTTCTGTTAAATTTTTTATTATTTAAGATTTCGATCAAACCTGCGATACCAGATATTAAGGTTAGATATCCATACATCAGATAATTATTAGTGTCATTTTGAAAAAAAGGTATCTTTCCGCCGGTGTAATATCCTGAATTATACATATTCTTATCCCACTCTTCATAACCTTCCAAAATATATGGATCGATCTCAACTTCATTTTCATCTAATTGCAAATCTTCAATGATCTGTAATATTTTTTTCCTTTCTAATTCATCTGAAGAAATGCTTAAATTTTCCAGATCTACGGAATGCGGAATATTTTGCTCGTTTAAAACAGCATGAACATATTCTAAGTTGGAAACGAACTTGAAGTTTTTAATAACTTTCATAATTAAAAATAAAAAAGCAGGCTTTTAAAAACCTGCTCTAATTTATTACATTTTTCTTAAAAATTATTTACCTAAATAAGATTTCAGGATCTTGCTTCTGGTATTATGTTTCAGTCTTTTGATGGCTTTTTCTTTAATCTGACGAACTCTCTCTCTTGTAAGATCGAAAGTTTCACCAATTTCTTCTAAAGTCATTGGATGTTTCCCGTTCAGTCCGAAATATAAACGAACCAAATCAGCTTCTCTTGGAGTTAAAGTTTGCAACGCTCTTTCAATTTCAATCTGAAGAGACTCAAGCATCAGATCTTTATCAGGACTTGGCGATTCACCGGACCGCAAAACGTCGTATAAGTTAGAATCTTCGCCTTCTACAAGCGGCGCATCCATCGACAGGTGTCTTCCGGAGTTTTTCATTGATTCTTTGATGTCGTCTTCGCTCATGTCCAGAACTTCCGCCAATTCTTCTGGGGAAGGTGGTCTTTCGTTTTCTTGCTCCAGGTGTGCGTAAGCTTTGTTGATTTTATTGATAGAACCAATTTTATTCAGTGGTAATCTTACAATTCTGGATTGTTCTGCCAAAGCCTGCAAAATCGATTGGCGAATCCACCAAACGGCATAAGAAATAAATTTAAAACCTCTGGTTTCATCATATCTTTTAGCAGCTTTCATCAAACCAAGATTCCCTTCGTTGATTAAATCGGGTAGGGAAAGTCCCTGGTTTTGGTATTGTTTCGAAACAGAAACCACGAAACGTAAGTTTGCTTTAATCAGTTTTTCAAGGGCAACTCTGTCGCCGGCACGAATTTTCTGTGCCAAATCCACCTCTTCGTCGGCAGTAATCAGATCCACTTTACCAATTTCCTGTAGATACTTGTCAAGCGATGCAGTTTCTCTGTTGGTAACCTGCTTTGTAATTTTTAATTGTCTCATGTATAAAAACCCGTCCACTTTTGGACTGCATTAGATTATACGACACGAGAGCGCAAAAGGTTACAAAATTGTTGAAAAAATAGTTTCTAAGATGTTTTTTTGGTGGTATTTGACGATTTTTAGGTCCAAAAACAAAGAATTCCGCAGGATCAGGAAATTATTTTCTCTTGTTACGCATGGCTTTTACCTTGGTTACAGCATCATCATTCACTAAGTTTTTGTAATCTTCACCTTCCATAGGAAAAATTGCCACTTTTCCTTCACTGTTGTGGTGAATCCCGAAACCGTATCTTTTTGCCAGTGCAGAAGATCGGAAACAAGCCTGACCTTTTGAAAAAAAAACTCTTCGCGCATCGGCTCTGTCTTTTAAGGAAATATCATTTTTCTGCGCGTAACATTCGAACATTACATCATCAGAAGTGAATTTATAAGGATGTTCCGTAATCATTTCAAACTGAATATCCGCTAAAGTTCTGTTGCGCTTTACAGGTGGAATTTCAGCTTTGGAAACCGGAATATCTTCCGATGTTTCGATAAATGTATTTTTATAGTTCGTGGTATGCAGTTTCATATTATTAAATCTTGAGAGGGTTAAATGTATAAAAAAACTCATTCTGTAGGTAGCAGAATGAGTTCAAATAAATTAATTTGAGCGTCAATTATTTAATAATTAATTTATTAGATTGAATTTTTCCGTCGGAAATATACTGCAGAAGATAGATTCCACTTTTTGCTTTGACAGAAATAGTGTTTTTACCCTTTATTACAATTCCAGAATAAATTGCTCTTCCGGACATATCATTTATTACGATATTTCCTTCCTTAGCCGCATCGAAAGTGAATGTTCCGTTGCTTGGATTAGGATAGATGCTGCTTTTTAGCAGATTTGAATCATTTGTAGACATCGGCTGCGCACATAAATATGGAGTGTAATTTACGGTCCCTTTTGTAGAATCGTCTACACTGTGGAAAATTACACTTTCAACCATGGCATCATCAGATAATTCGTTTTCTCGCCAGCAGTTATTGGTTGCGCTCAATGCATTTGGGGTATTGTTGTAAACCGCATAAAGTTGTCCACCGTTTCCATTATCTTTGAAAATGTTTTCGCCCACACTTCCCAAACTTCCTCCACCTAAATCAGCAGAAGCAGTTAATTGAAAAGTGATTCCCCACAAACTTCCGCGAATTTGGTTTTTCTCAATTTTAAAAACGCCGTTTCCATACAGATTAATGCCGCTTCCACCATTTAACGGATTGGTTTCCACATTGTTATTGGTTAAAATGTTACTAGAAATCGTTCCAGTACAGTTGTTTCCGGTAATGGTAATGCCGTATCGGTTGTCTGAAATGTTATTTCCATCAATCAAAACATTATTTGCAATTCCCAGCAGCGATGAAACGGAAATTCCACCTACCTTATCGCTTGTTCTGTTACCGATGATGGTATTGTTAAGGATTTTTGTAGTTGCATTTGGGCCACTTGCCCCCATATTAATTTGAGGACGGTTAGAATTTAATTTGTTATTTTTAAAAAGATAATTATTCGAAAATTCCAAAGCCACGGAAGAGTTTGCGCCAGATGCAACCACTGGTAAATCGTTTTCAATAAATTGTGAATTTTTAACGACAGGTGCTCCGGTAGAAAAGTTTATTGCAGCCCCGCTTGTTTGCCCGGATTTATTGTATTGCACGATGCAATTGTCCATCACGAAATTTCCGGTAAGTGCTTGAATGCCTCCTCCGTATTCGATTGTTGTATTCTTGAAAGTAACCTGCGCAGTTGATTCCAGACGCATTCCTTTCCATATACTCGCTGGATTAGTTGCCGTAATAACAAAATTATTGGCAGCTGTATCGTAGGTTCCCGCGATGGTAAGGAGATTCCCCGCATTTATTTTTAGAGTAGTGTCTTCATTTATTAAGAGTGTATCGCCATTGCTGATGGTGATATCTGCAGTCATTTGATATTCGGTACCGATATTCACCAACACCGTTGGAGCGGCAGCAGAAAGTGAAGCAAGGTTATAAGTAACACCAGTTCCCGGACTCACGAATTGAGAAAAAGCAAAAGTCGAAGACAGCGTTAAAAATAAAAAGGAGAGTTTTTTCATTATAAATAATTTTTATCCAAATTTAGAAATATTATGCTGAAAATAGTAGAATTTAGTTATCAAAAATTTATTTTTGAATAAATATATAGTATTATGACATTTTCACCTATTATTATAGGAACCATGCGATGGGGAATTTGGGGCGCGAATCATTCAGTTAAAAATGTGCAGCATTTAATTGAAATTTCACTTGAAGAAGATCTCTTTACTTTCGACCATGCAGATATTTATGGAAACTATACAACAGAAAAACTTTTTGGTGACGCATTCTCAGCGATGAAAATTAAAAGGGAAGAAGTACAGTTCATTTCCAAATGTGGAATCGAAATGCCCTGTGAAAACCGAAATTTCAACATAAAATCATACAACTATTCTAAAAATCATATTGTTGATTCTGTTAATCAAAGTCTTAAAAATTTAAAGACCGATTATCTTGATCTTCTGCTTCTGCACCGTCCGTCACCGTTAATGAATCCTGAAGAAATTGCTGAAACCTTTGATCTGCTGCGCGACCAGAAAAAGGTGCGGCATTTCGGTGTTTCCAATTTTACGCCTTCGCAGTTTGAATTGATTAATGATGCTTTTCCTATCATTACGAATCAGATGGAGATTTCGCTAAATAAAACCGATGCATTTTATAACGGAACGCTGGATCAGATGCTTCTTAAAAAGCTCCGTCCTATGGCCTGGTCGGTAATGGGGAACTATTTTACGCAGTCTTCCGCACAGAATACGAGGTTAAAGAAAGTTCTGGATGAACTTTGTGCAAAATATGAAGCAAAAGAAAACCAGATTCTTTTAGCGTTTTTGATGTTGCATCCTGCAAAAATTCTTCCGGTAATTGGTACATCAAAACCTCAGACAATCAAAGATTTAAAGAAATCGATGGACTTAAAATTGGAACGGGAAGATTGGTTCAGACTTTTGCAAGCTTCTGAGGGGAAAGAGGTTGATTAAAAGATTATTAAAAAAATTGTTTAATTCAATTTAATTTGTAACTTGCACCCGTTTTTATATCCGAAATCAATCTTTGTTCATCAATTGTTGAGTTTCTTTTATAATTTCAACAAAGTATTAATTTTTTTAATTTTTTTTATGATGAACATTTTTGTTTCAAACATCAATTACTCTACAAGAGAAGAGTCATTGCAGGACCTTTTTTCAGAATTTGGCGAAGTATCTTCCGCTAAAATTATTACAGACAGAGAAACCGGTAGATCCAGAGGATTCGGTTTCGTAGAAATGGGCGACGAAGACGGTAAAAACGCTATCGAAGCTTTAAACGGAAAAGAATTGGACGGTAAAGAACTGAACGTTTCTGAAGCTAAGCCAAGAGAAGACAAACCAAGAAGAAGTTTCGACAATAACCGTGGAGGCGGTTACGGTGGAGGAAACCGTGGCGGTGGTTACGGTGGAGGAAATCGTGGCGGTTCAAACTGGTAAGATTTGTATTCAAAATAGTAAAGCGGCTTAAAAGCCGCTTTTTTTGTACCGTATATTAGAGGGGAGAAATTTATCTTGTGCGGATTAATAGATACGCATCACTGAAATAAATATTTTCTCTCCCAAAATTTTCACGGATGAGATTGTCGAAAATGATTTTGATATGATATTTTCCCAAATCATGCTCCAGTGTTATATCTGGAACAGAAAGACGCCCGGTTCTGTTGCTGTACTTTGCCATCAATGCTTTTATTTCCCTACTTGCATCCCAGTTTTCACTGTTGTTTACGGTAATAACTAAAAGTTTTTCTTTTTGTTGGCTGCGTATCGTAAAAACATCCTGCCCAGCAGTTAAACCTTCAGTATCCCGAAAATTGCCAACCCTCGCAAAAAAATCATAATCCTGTACAAACATTAGCTTATTTTCTGCTATAAGTTCGAAATTTTCTCCAAAAGAGTTTTTGGTTTTGTCAACATTCGAAAATGCAGACCGAACCTGACTTTGTATTCCGTATAAATCCCCTTTATTAATCTTATTGGTTATAATTTTTTGATGTTTTAGATTCATATAATTCAAAACAAATTCTTTCTCATCACGTTTTACCAAAAACCCGATTTTATTGGAAATTTCATCTGCAACCGTGTCTGAAACTTTTACACTGAAATCAATTTTACCGTTTTTAACTAAGTTATTTTGATTAAGGATATTTTTAAGTTCCGTTTTCTGACTTCTTTTCGCTACAGAAAATGTATTGAGATAGGGGCAAACCAGCGCAAATAATCCAATCGCAAAAAGACTAATCGGGACAAATTTAATCGTCGCTTTTGGTGTAAAAATAAAATAGAAAACAACCAAAGTGAGCCAAATCGCCAGCAACAGAACAAAATATCGTGGTTCAGTATATCCGTATTCCAAAATCCTGGTAAAAATTGCGGTGAAAAGCAAAACAAGAAGCGGAATCAGCGTGAAATAAAATATTTTCGAAAATATTTTTACCCAGGAAGTTGTTGATTCATGTTTTAAAGGATGTACAAGCAATAAAGCCAAAATCCCGACAACCGAATAAGCTAAAATTAAATACGATACCCAACCCCTTGGAAGCTCCCAGTTGATCAGGATTTTAGCCGAATATAAATAAAGAATTACCGCATAAATAAGTAAAAGCGGAATTAAAATGTATTGTGTGAAAAATTTGAGGATTACCGGATATGTTCCGTTTTTTTCCAAAGCGGAAAGTCCTTTTTCATTAAACAGAAGAAAAATAAAACTGCTGCCGAAAATGGAAAGAAAATAAAAAGTTTCCAGATAATAGCGTTCATTGAAATTAAAGCTGAAAAGTTTATCGATAGCCAGAATCGCCAGTTCTACGCCACCCGTTAAAACACCGGTAAAAACACCGGTAAGAAATATATTGATGAATAAATTCTTGTTATACTGCCAGAAATTCACCTCTTTTTCTTTTCCGAAAAATGCAATAAAAGATACCAAAAGATGCGAAAGAATAAAAGCAGGTACGATTAAAAAAGCATAACGCTCCGTAAAATATTTTTCCTCTTGTGGAAGAAGAAAATAAAAAAATACTAAGAACAAAACACCTGAAATCTCCAGTAAAGTTTGCTTCCCAATCCTTTGTGAAAGCATTTTTAATGCGAACATTAGTGAAATTCCGAGACAGGAAACCAGCGCAAATTTTATAAAAACAAAAAAATAAGGATTTGAATTAAAATTGACGTGCGCAAAACACATCAGCGATAATGAACCCAAAAAAGACATGAGCAAAACCATCGGATAACGCCGAAGAATATCATCGGTTTTCCCGAAAATTTCATTAATTTTTTTTAACATCGTTTTCTTGGTGTGGTGTACGGTTATTTTTTCTTCTTTTTCTCCTTCTTTTTCTCCTTTTTCTTAGGTTTCTTGTCTGAAGTAATTTCTTTCACAAATTCTTTCACAGGATCTTTCTTTTCCGGATCAGCCGTAACTTCAGAAGTAATGTTTCCTATAAAATTCTTTAATTGCGAAGTGGTAATAAGTTGTTGATCATGAAGATATTTCACCAGCTCTTCTCCGGAATTATTGAAATAACTATTAATGAAATTGCCGAGAACGAAATTGCGGTAATTCACATAGGGTATGGCCACTGTATATTTAAAGATCCGACCTTGCTTTTCCGTGGTGAGAAATTCTTTTTCAACCAGAATTTTCATAAAAGTTGAAACGGTATTCTGGTGCGGTTTCGGTTCCGGATAAGCGTCCATTACGTCTTTCATGTATGCAGAATTAAGCTTCCATAAAATGTTCATTAATAGTTCTTCGGAATGGGTAAGCGGGTGTATTTTCATATATTTACTGCTGCAGTTGGATGTTGGTATAAAGATAAATAAAAGAAACCAGAATTGCGATGGCGGCACCGGTAAAAACCTCCTTGGCGGTGTGTCTTTTAAGAATTACTCTCGTGATGCCCACTAAGATAGCTATTACTGCCCAAATTATTCCTAACAGCGCACTTTCAGCAAAAAAAAGTGCAGCCACAAAAACATTAAAAGCGGTATGCATGGAACTTTTTATAAAATAATTGCTGATTTGGAGTATAAGAAGTAAAACCATGAGGAATATCATCAGCAGATCAGGGGTTCCGGTAGTAGTGTAATCATAGATAAGATAAACCCCGATACAGGCTGAAATAAAGAAGTAAAGGCTCTTTCTCTGGTTTCGGTTCGATACATCTAAATTGGTGTAATTTCCCTTTTTTACATTCCACACAATCCAGATCACAATCGGCAGAATCGTTAAGAGTAGTATCGGCATAAAGGTTTTCAGCGCTGCTTTTGGCGCAAAATCTTGCGAGCTGATATAAATAAAAAAAATAATCAAAGAAGTCAGCGGATTAAAGAAATTCGAAATGAATTTTGAAACTCCGATAACAGCCGGCGGGTAGGTTTTTAACATACTTAAAATTATGCTTTCAAAAATAAGTTTTTTTTTAAATGAAGTATGATAAATTTCTCCTCTTATGCTATCAATAAAGACAAAGTTTTTTAGTATTTTTGCGACATATTTCGATTAAACATGAAAGAATTTTCAAAAGAAGTGTATCTTCAATGGTACGAAGAAATGACGATGTGGAGAAGGTTTGAAGACAAATGCCGATCTCTTTACCTTAAACAGAAAATCCGTGGGTTTTTGCATTTGTACAACGGGCAGGAAGCAATTCCCGCTGGTTTTGCCCATGCAATGGATCTTACCAAAGACAGTATGATCACCGCCTACAGATGTCACATTCACCCAATGGCAATGGGAGTTGATCCGAAAAGGATTATGGCAGAACTTTGCGGTAAAGCTACCGGAACTTCAGGCGGAATGGGTGGTTCTATGCACATCTTCAGCAAAGAAAAAAGATTTTATGGCGGCCACGGAATTGTGGGAGGCCAAATCCCTTTGGGAGCTGGAATCGCGTTCGCGGACAAGTATTTTGAAACCGGTGGGGTAAATATCTGTTTCTTCGGAGACGGTGCTGCACGCCAGGGCTCACTGCACGAAACTTTTAATATGGCAATGAACTGGAAACTTCCTGTAGTTTTTGTGGTGGAAAATAACCAGTACGCAATGGGAACTTCAGTGAAAAGAACAGCCAATCACGAAGATATTTATAAGCTCGGTCTGGGTTACGAAATGCCATGCCTTCCGGTAGACGCGATGGATCCTGAAAAAGTGGCGGAAGCTGCTTACGAAGCCATCGAAAGAGCAAGAAGAGGCGACGGACCAACATTTATCGAAGCAAGAACTTACCGTTACAGAGGCCATTCAATGTCTGATGCAGAGCCTTACAGAACAAAAGAGGAGGTTGCAGAACATAAAAAAGATGATCCAATTGAAATCGTAAAACAAAGAATCTTGGATAACAACTGGGCTACTGAAGACGAACTGAACGCTTTGGATGAAAAATCCAGAGATTTTGTAGAAGAATGTGTTGAGTTCATGGAGCAGTCACCTTATCCAACTGCCGATAAAGTTTACGAATACGTTTACGCTCAGGAAGATTATCCATTCCTTGACAAAATAGAAAATAACTGATAATTACATTTTAAATCCGAAGCTGGGGACCGCAAAATCTCCTGCTTCGGCTTTTTTAATCTCAAATAAGAAAAATTATGGCTGAAGTGATTACAATGCCCCGGCTTTCTGATACGATGACCGATGGGAAAGTGGCCAAATGGCACAAAAAGGTTGGCGATGCAGTGAAAGAGGGCGATATTTTGGCAGAAATTGAAACCGACAAAGCCGTTCAGGATTTTGAATCAGAAGTTAACGGAACTCTCTTATACGTTGGGACAGAAGAAGGAGGATCGTCTCCTGTAGATTCTGTATTGGCAATTATCGGGAAAGAAGGTGAAGATATTTCTGCGCTCAAAGGCGGAAATACGGCCGGAACTACTCCTCAGGAAGCTGCAGGAATTCCCGAAGAAAATAAGACCGAACAGAATATTACCGATGTAGAAACCACAAAACCTGTGGAAAAAGAAGAAGGAACTGCTTCTGCAGAAATCCCTGCCGGTGTTGAAGTGATTACAATGCCGCGTCTTTCTGATACGATGACTGAAGGTAAAGTGGCAAAATGGCACAAAAAAGTGGGTGATGATGTAAAAGAAGGAGATATTCTTGCAGAAATTGAAACCGACAAAGCCGTTCAGGATTTCGAATCTGAATTTAAAGGAACTTTACTTTATGCAGCGGTGGAAGAAGGAGGTGCAAGTCCGGTAGATACAGTTCTTGCCATCATTGGTCCGGCAGGAAGAGATGTTTCCGGAGTTATCTCCGGCGGCGGAAAAAAAGCGGAAAGTAAACCACAGACTTCTGCAGTGAAAACAGAAACTTCCAATACAGAAACAGCTTCAACTCCTGTTGCAGCTTCTATGGGCGAGCGTGTGGCAATTTCTCCTTTAGCGAAAAAAATGGCCCAAGAAAAAGGAATCGATGTTCATGCTTTGAAAGGAAGTGGTGAAAACGGTAGAATCGTGAAAAAAGATATCGAAAGTTTCACTCCATCAGCTCAGCCTGCGGCCGCAACTCCTGCTGCTAAAGTTGACGCAAAACCTGCACAGCCTGCAATGAGCTTTGTTCAGGGTGAAGATTCAGAAACACCGAATTCTCAGGTAAGAAACATCATTGCGAAAAGACTTTCTGAAAGTAAATTCACCGCCCCGCATTACTATCTGATTGTTGAAATCAACATGGATAAAGCGATTGAAGCACGTAAAGAAATCAATTCATTGCCGGATACCAAAATTTCATTCAATGATATGGTGATTAAAGCAACTGCGATGGCCTTAAGAAAACACCCACAAGTGAATTCAACATGGCATGCCGATAAAATTGTTCACCACGGAAACATCAACGTTGGCGTTGCAGTAGCGATTCCGGACGGGTTAGTAGTTCCTGTACTTAAAAATGCAGACCAGATGAATTACAACCAGATCTCTGCAGCGGTGAAAGATATGGCCGGAAGAGCAAAATCTAAAGGATTGAAAGCCAACGAAATGGAAGGGTCAACATTCTCGGTTTCTAATTTAGGAATGTTTGGTATTGAAACTTTCACATCGATTATCAACCAGCCGAATTCAGCAATTCTTTCGGTAGGAGCGATTGTTGAAAAACCAATTGTGAAAGACGGACAGATCATTGTAGGAAACACTATGAAACTTTCGCTTGCCTGCGACCACCGTGTAGTTGACGGTGCCACAGGAGCACAGTTTTTACAGACCTTAAGAACATATTTGGAACAGCCGTTAACGTTGCTGCTCTAAATTTAAACTCATAGTATGAAATCCTTCCAAATAATTTTTTGGAAGGATTTTTATTGACATATTAAAATCATTTTCCCTATTTTTGAAACCATGATAAAAGCAAGCAATATTCATAAGTCATACGGTGATTTGGAAGTTCTGAAAGGCGTTGATGTACATATTCTAGAAGGCGAAGTAGTTTCTATCGTTGGTGAATCCGGCGCCGGAAAATCTACATTGTTGCAGATTTTGGGAACTTTGGATACACCAACGAATCCTTCAGGATTCAACACCCAAATCGCGCTGGCGGGAAAATCGTTTATCGAAATGACCGACAGGCAGCTTTCCAAGTTCAGAAACGAGAATATTGGTTTTGTTTTTCAGTTTCATCAGCTTTTACCGGAATTTACAGCGCTTGAAAACGTGTTGCTTCCAACAAGAATTTCAGGAAAAAACGAAAAAGAATCACTCGAAAAAGCCTATTCTCTTTTCGAAGATCTGAATATTGCACACCGCCTTCATCACAAACCCAACGAAATGTCGGGTGGTGAAGCACAGCGGACTGCGGTGGCAAGAGCGCTGATCAACTCTCCAAAAATTATTTTCGCCGACGAACCCACCGGTAATCTGGATTCTAAAAATGCCGATGATTTGCACCAGCTGTTTTTTGACCTCAGAGATAAATACAATCAGACTTTTGTCATTGTAACGCATAATACGCATCTGGCAGACACAACAGACCGAAAACTGGTAATGAAAGACGGACAGATTATCTATTAGCATTTCATTTTATTCTATAAAATTTGCTAACTTTAAAAATTAGTTACTCATATTTCTTAAAATTAATCGAGTATGTCCATCAAATTTTTGGCTGAAGACGACAGACCGAGAGAAAAATTCTTGCTGAAGGGTAAGAATTCGCTTTCCGATGCCGAACTTCTTGCGATCATCATGGGCAGCGGTAACCGGGAAGATTCGGCGGTGGAACTGGGTAGAAAAATTCTGCACTCAGTAGGAAACAATTGGCATAACTTATCGCTGCTTTCCCTCTCGGATTTAATGAAATTTAACGGGATAGGCGAAGCCAAGGCAATCTCTATCGCAGCAGCTCTGGAAATAGGTCGCAGGCGTGCCGCCCAGGAAGTCCCTGAAAAAATTCAGATTCGTGAAAGCAAAGACATTTATAAAGTCCTGCAGCCTTATCTTTCAGATCTTCAGACGGAAGAATTTTGGGCAATATTTCTAAATCAGAACAACCGGATTGTGGGAAAAGCCAGATTATCTTCTGGAGGAATAAACCAATCTGTTGTAGATGTGCGCATTCTGTTCAAGAACTGCCTGGAACATCTTGCTACGGCAATTGCAATTGCTCATAACCATCCCTCCGGTAATTTGAAACCCAGTCAGGAAGATTTGCGAATCACCAAGCAGATTGCAGATGCCGGAAAAATACTTAATATTCAGCTTCTGGACCATTTAATTATTTCACAGAACGCTTATTTCAGTTTTGCCGACGAAAATATATTATGATTAAGAGACTCAATTATAATCAAATAGATTTCGACAAGTACCAGAACTGCATCGAAACTTCTGTTCAAAGAAATTTTTATGTAAAAAGGGAAATTCTAGACGAACGTTGCGAAGAATGGGAGCTTCTGGTTATAGGCGATTATGATTTTGTAATGCCCGTTCCGCTGAAAAAAAAATACGGATTGAGTTTTGTGTTGATGCCGTTGTTTTGCCAGCAGCTGGGAATTTTTGGTAAGTCTGAAGATAAAGAAACGGAACAGAAATTCCTTGATTATCTGAGGGAAAATTACAGGGTTTTTTCCTATAATTTCAACCATCATAATTCGTTTAATAAAGATTTAAAGCGCAAAAAAAATTATTTTATTGAAGCCACGGAATACTCAGCATTAAGAAAAAACTATTTCAAGGGCCGAAAATCTACAGTAAAAACCGCTCAGCATCTTAAATGTAAGGAAGTAAATCTGGTAGATGTTTTAGATTTCATTAAAACTAATTACAAAGGTCTAAAAAAAAAGAAAGACCTGCATAAATTCATTGATTATATGAACTTTCTGCAGCAGAAGGAAATGCTTGTAATTTTCGCGGCATTTAAAGAGCAGCAGTTGATCACTTTGGCCATATTGATTTCCGAAAAAACTTCTTTTGCCCTGTTGGGCTTGGTAAGTGATGAAAATTATAGACTGGATAATGGCGCATCTTTTCTCATCGACTGTATTTTAAAAGAAAATATTCATGACAAATCCTTCGATTTTATGGGTGGAAATATCCGCGGCATTGAGGTGTTCTTTAAAAGCTTCGGTTCTTCGCTCCAGGAATACCCCGTCATCGAAAAATCTCGCAAAGATTTACTCATAAACTTCTTTAGGAACTAGCAAATAATTAGTAATTTTGCAGCCTAATATTCTCTATGATCGATTCGCCCTATTTTCCTTACGCATTTGCGTTTTTAATGGCATTGCCCTTTCTGGTTTTCATCAGACAGTTCGTGTTCAGCTACATTAAACTCAAGAATCAGGAAATTAAACTACTTACGGTAAAAGGAAATTCAGAACAGCGCGTGCATGCTTACGAAAGGCTCACCTTGTTTATGGAACGCCTGAAACCTGCAAATCTGGTGACAAAATTCGACAAAAGTTTAGCACCACATGAATATGTATTCCTTATTGAAAAAACCATTAATGAAGAATTCGATTATAATGCCTCGCAACAGCTTTATCTTACCAAAAACACCTGGAAAAATATCGTAAACTGCAAGAATAATGTCCTCCGGCTGATTCATGCAACCTATGAAAACCTCAGCGATAATGCTACGCTAGATGAGTTTAAAACCGTTTTTTTGATGAATTATATGAACGAAAAAGATTTCATTGCAGAAAGTATTGAAGAACTAAGAAAAGAAAACCTAATTGTAAATTAAAATAAATAAATGATACCAAATTTTAAAGCACATCCTTGGCACGGGATTTCAGCAGGAGCAGAGGTACCTAATGTTGTAAATGTTTTTGTGGAAATTGTACCGAGTGATACCATTAAATATGAAATCGACAAGCACAGCGGTTACCTGAAAGTTGACCGTCCCCAGCAGTTCTCCAACATTATTCCTGCACTGTACGGATTTATCCCGAGAACGTATTGTCATGATGAAGTCCTTAAACTGGCGATTGAAAGTGGCGCAGATGATGTAGAAACCGGTGACCTCGACCCGTTGGATATCTGTGTACTGAGTTCACACAACATCCACGCCGGCGGAATGCTGATGGAGGCAATCCCAATCGGTGGATTCAAGATGATCGATAAAGGCGAAGCTGATGATAAAATCGTTGCAGTGATGAAAGGAGATCATGCGTTTGGGCATTTCCGGGATATTACAGAATTACCACAGGCAGAAGTAAAGCGGCTGATGCACTATTTCTTAACGTATAAAAATCTTCCGGATGAACCTGCAAAATGTAGAATTCAGGAGGTGTACGGTGCAGATCATGCCAGAAATGTAATTAAAGCTTCACAAAAAGATTATGCAAACAAGTTTGGCGGCTAAGACCCTCTAAATTCCAATAAAATAACGAGACAGGTGTGTGTACATCTGTCTTTTTTTATTTTTAACTTTAGTTACGATTTTCAAATAAATTGTGTATTTTCGGTTTATGTTTTATTTAATAAAATGTTAACATCAAAAAATAACCTATGAATTTATTTATTTTAGTACCCATCTTTGGTATTATTGCTTTAATCTACACTTTTATCCAGAGTAACTGGGTAAGTAAACAGAATGCAGGTAACGACAGGATGAAGGAAATTAGTGGGCACATTGCCGATGGCGCAATGGCGTTCCTTAAAGCAGAATACAAAATCATGATGTATTTCGTGGTTATTGTTGCTATTTTGCTCGCTTTGATGGGAGCTGGTAATGCCAATTCGCACTGGAGCATTGGTCTTGCATTTATATTCGGCGCAGTGCTTTCTGCTCTGGCTGGATTTATCGGAATGAAAATCGCCACCAAATCCAACGTAAGAACTGCAGAAGCAGCCAAAACATCACTCTCAAAAGCCCTGAAAGTATCTTTCACCGGAGGCTCTGTAATGGGAATGGGTGTTGCCGGTTTAGCAGTTTTAGGGTTGGGCGCCTTATATTTAATCATCAAGCAGATTTTTGCACCGGATGCAGCCGCTAATACCCACGAAATGGAAAAAGCGATCGAAATCCTTACCGGTTTCTCTCTGGGTGCCGAATCCATTGCACTATTCGCAAGAGTAGGTGGCGGAATTTATACCAAAGCTGCAGATGTAGGCGCCGATTTGGTGGGTAAAGTGGAAGCCGGAATTCCGGAAGATGATCCAAGAAACCCTGCAACAATCGCAGACAATGTGGGGGATAATGTAGGTGATGTTGCCGGGATGGGTGCCGATTTATTCGGATCTTATGTAGCAACTGTTTTAGCGACCATGGTATTGGGCAACGAAACGGTTTCGCAGGATCTTTTCGGAGGTTTTGCTCCCATCTTATTACCAATGCTGATTGCCGGAATCGGAATTATTTTCTCAATGGTCGGAACTTTATTCGTAAAAATCAGTGAATCGGCAGAATTAGATACCGCTCCCGTACAGAACGCCTTAAACATGGGCAACTGGGGGAGTATTGTATTAACCGCTGTTGCATCTTATTTCCTTGTAAATTATCTTTTACCTGAAACCATGACATTAAGAGGTCACGAGTTCACCAAAATGGGTGTTTTCGGAGCGATTATCGTAGGTCTTGTAGTGGGAACTTTAATGAGTATCATAACTGAGTATTACACCGCGATGGGTAAAAGACCTGTAAAAAGCATCGTAAAACAATCTTCAACAGGACATGCAACCAATATCATTGGTGGTCTTGCTGTAGGAATGGAATCTACCCTTTTACCAATCCTGGTTTTAGCAGGTGGTATTTATGGTTCTTATCTTTGTGCCGGACTGTACGGTGTTGCGATTGCAGCAGCAGGAATGATGGCAACGACTGCGATGCAGCTTGCGATTGACGCGTTCGGGCCGATAGCTGATAATGCCGGTGGAATTGCAGAAATGAGCGAATTACCGAAAGAAGTTCGTGAAAAGACAGATATTTTAGATGCCGTAGGGAATACCACAGCAGCAACAGGAAAAGGTTTTGCTATCGCTTCAGCGGCTCTAACAGCGCTTGCTTTGTTTGCGGCCTTTGTAGGTATTGCAGGGATTGACGGAATTGATATTTACAGAGCCGATGTTTTGGCAGGTTTATTCGTGGGTGCTATGATTCCGTTTATCTTTTCTTCTTTGGCAATAAAAGCCGTGGGAGAAGCAGCAATGGCGATGGTAGAAGAAGTTCGCCGTCAGTTCCGCGAGATTCCTGGAATTCTTGAAGGTAAAGCAACCCCGGAATACGAAAAATGCGTAGCCATTTCTACAGACGCATCAATCAAAAAAATGTTATTACCTGGCGCAATCGCTTTGGTTTCTCCGCTTTTGGTAGGATTTATTTTCGGCCCTGAGGTGTTGGGTGGTTTCCTTGCGGGAGCTACCGTTTCAGGTGTGCTAATGGGAATGTTCCAGAATAATGCCGGAGGTGCCTGGGATAACGCAAAGAAATCCTTCGAAAAAGGAGTGGATATTAACGGTAAAACCTTCTATAAAGGTTCTGAACCGCACAAAGCTTCCGTAACAGGAGATACCGTGGGTGATCCTTTCAAAGATACTTCAGGTCCTTCGATGAATATCCTGATCAAATTGATGTCGATTGTTTCTTTGGTTATTGCACCAACTTTAGCCATTATGCATAAAGATAAAATTGAAAATAGCAGAAAAGAAAAGCTGGAATCTCTCAATAAAATGATGGGAATAACCACCGTCGCTACAGAAACACCGGGTATGGATGCAGGAACTTCTGTTACACCACAGGAAGTTAGGGGAGGCTTAAATGCTGATGGTGATTATGTATATGACACAGGAAATGTTCAGGAAGTGAAATTAACTGATAAATCCATCTTAATGGGTCAGAACAGTCAGATCTATGCGCTGTATAACGGCATTAAGCTTAAAGATCAGGCTTTATTGGATCCGAACACATGGTTCACCATCGAAAATCTTCATTTCCAAAGCGGAAGCAGCGATCTGAAACCGGGTTCTGAAGCCCAGTTGACCAATCTTGCGGAAATCCTGAATGCTTATCCAAATGTTAGAGTTAAACTCGGAGGTTATACAGATAATACAGGTAATTCAGATACCAACATGAAACTCTCCAGCCTTCGCGCACAGACTGCCCGATTGAAATTACTCGAATTGGGAATTGCTGGCGACAGGGTGGAAGCCGAAGGTTACGGACCGCTCTTCCCGGTTTGCGAGGCTAACGATACCGATGAGTGTAAAGCACAGAACAGAAGAATTGATGTAAGAGTCCTAAGCTTCTAAAAAATCATTTTTAAAAATAAATCCCGACTGTAAAAAGCCGGGATTTTTATTTTATACGTACTTCGATTTCTAAAAACCTACCACCTCTTTTTTCTTACGTAAATAAAAGTGAGCAGCGTAATAAAGGCCATTAATCCCAACGTCATAAAATACCCCAAAGGCTGGTGAAGTTCCGGCATGTTGTCGAAATTCATTCCGTAGATTCCTGCGATAAACGTAATCGGGAAGAAATACATGGAATAAATAGCCAGCACTTTCATAACCTGGTTTGCCTTCTGGTCGCTCATGGCTAGAAACATTGATATAAGATTCGTAACTTGGGCATTCAGATGCTCAAAATCGGCGATTACATCTTTGTGTTTGTCTTTCAGGTCGCTAATTTCAGTATCGCTCAATCTTAGGGTTTTAAATTTATCAATCCAGTCCGCAGAAATATTCAGGATTCTGGCATTCAGACCCGATTTTCTTTTCAGTTTATAAAGTCTGCGGATTTGGTTGGAATGGTTGGTCGTCTTGAGAAATATTTCATTTTCAATATTGTCCATCGTTTCCAAAAGGTTCTGCGATTCTTCATCGAACGATTTCATCACTTTTAGAGCCAGTTTCAGCGCAATAGTATCCGTACTGATGCTTTCATGCTCGGGAAGGAGAATTTCTTTTTTAAATTCATAAACACTTCTATTTTTCATCCGGTGAACGGTAATAATAATGTGTTGGAACATGAAAATCCCCAGTTTCGTAGAAATATCGCTAATGGTATTAAGGTTCGTGCGCTCCAGTTCAGTGTTTTCGCGCATCAGAAAAAATTTCACGCCATTGTCCTGCTCAAATTTCGGCAGGTGGTTCGGATCAATTGTATCCTCCAGAAGAAGCGTATTGATATTATATCTTTCATGAAGAAAATTAAGATCCTCCTGAGTTGGAGCTTCCACATCAATCCATTCGCAGTGCTCCTTACGGTAAATTATTTCTATAGGCATTCAACAAATTTAATGATTATTTTCAGTTGGTATTAAAGATTCCCGATTCCTTAAATAAAAATTATATTTGTATAAATTTTTTAATCGTCATGACGAAAAGCATTATCAAAGGAATAGGACATTATGTACCTGAAAACATCGTAACAAACGACGACCTCTCGAAACTGATGACCACCAGTGACGAGTGGATTACAGAACGCACAGGCATCAAAGAACGCCACCACCGCAAAAACCGGAACGATGCCGATGAGACTACGGCATTTTTAGCTTTTAAAGCTTCAGAAAAAGCCTTGAAAATGGCCGGACTCACTGCAAAAGACATCGATTATATTGTTTTTGCTACACTGTCACCGGATTATTATTTCCCTGGCTGTGGGGTTTTGCTTCAGGAAATGCTGGGCTGCAACACCGTAGGAGCGTTGGATGTAAGAAACCAGTGTTCGGGGTTTGTATATGCGATGAGCGTGGCCAATGCTTTTATTAAGTCGAAAACCTATAAAAATATTCTTGTGGTGGGTGCGGAAGTGCATTCTTTCGGGCTCGATTTTTCTGATGCCGGAAGAGGAGTTTCTGTAATTTTTGGAGACGGGGCAGGTGCCGTAATTCTTTCTGCTTCTGAAGAAGATTCTGCTGGTGATATCTTAGCGGTAAATATGCATTCCGAAGGGAAGTATGCGGATGAACTCTGCACCAAATTTCCGGGATCCAAATACGGCTGGAGCGACCGGATGCGCCTGGAACCCGAAAATGTAACCGATGCTGAAGTTTATCCGGTAATGAACGGAAATTTCGTTTTTAAACACGCAGTAACGAGATTCCCAGAAACCATGATGGAGGCTCTGGAATCTGCCGGTAAAACGGTGGATGATCTGGATATGTTTATTCCGCACCAGGCCAACCTGCGCATCGCACAGTTTGTACAGAATAAAATGGGTCTTCCGGATTATAAGGTGTTCAATAATATTCAGAAATACGGGAATACCACCGCTGCATCGATTCCTATTGCGCTAAGCGAAGCGATAGAGCAGGGTAAAGTAAAAAAAGGAGATTTGGTACTCCTCTCCGCATTTGGTAGCGGATTTACCTGGGGTTCCGTACTCTTTAATTATTAAAGTAATAAAATGCGTCAACTGACACATTTTTTTTATTCTGCTTTCAGGGAATCCTCCTTTTGGGCTTCATTTTCAAATGCTGCGGAATCCACTCCGGCATTTCTTCGTTCCTCTACGCTGTGTGAGTCTTTATATTCTTCCCGTTTTTCTTCTTTCTGGGCACAGCTTGCAAATGATAAAGTTCCCAAAATAGCAACTGCAAATAAAGTTTTCATAATTTTCTTTTTAATATTCTGCTTTGCGTGGGTACAAAAATGATGCAATTCTTTTTTTCTTTTCATGAATTAAACGAATTTGATGTGGATATGAAATTTGTCAATATTGATAATTGTCACACTGATATCTGGTTTTTAACTTCAGGTTCTGCGTAAATTTACTTGTATTTTTTAAAGGAAATAATTAAAAATTAACATATTATGACTACCAAAGCCAAAGCAGAACAGCAAGTGTACTCCGTAGACGGAGGAAAAGCAAACGGGAAACAATCAGTGAAAAATCCCATTGCAGAAAACGGTGTCAGCAACATTAAAGACAAGTATGTTTATTCCTTCGGAGGCGGAAAAGCAGACGGTAACGAATCGATGAAAAACCTCCTCGGAGGTAAAGGTGCGAACCTTGCTGAAATGGCGGGGCACAAAGATCTTAAACTGCCGGTTCCTCCAGGATTCACGGTAACCACCGAAGTGTGTACTTATTTTTATAACCACAACAGAACATATCCTTCCCATCTCGAAAAACAGATAAAAAATGCCCTTGCAGAGGTTGAAAAACTTATGGGCAAAAAATTTGGGGACGTAAAAGATCCTTTACTCATGTCCGTACGTTCCGGAGCCAGAAGATCAATGCCCGGAATGATGGATACCGTCCTTAATATCGGTCTGAATGACGAAACCGTGAAAGGTTTAATTGAAGTGACCGGTGACGAAAGATTTGCTTACGATGCCTACAGAAGACTCGTAATGATGTATGCCGATGTAGTGATTGAAAAAGCAGGCGGTATGGAACCTGCTAAAGGCAAAGGAATCCGTAAGATTATGGATGAAAGGTTAGGCGACCTTAAAAAAGAAAGAGGGGTAGAACTCGACACCGAAATCTCTGCGGCAGACCTTAAAAAACTTGTAAAAGAATTCAAAGCGTTAACTAAAAAATACCTTAAAGTTGAATTCCCTGAAGATCCATGGGATCAGTTGATGGGCGGTGTAGGCGCTGTATTTGCTTCCTGGAACGGTAAAAGAGCCATCGAATACCGCAAGATCGAAAGAATCCCTGATGATTGGGGAACTGCGGTAAATGTACAGGCGATGGTGTATGGTAACATGGGCGACAATAGCTGCACCGGTGTAGCCTTTACCAGAAATCCCGGAAACGGCGACAACCATTTCTATGGTGAATATTTAGTGAATGCACAGGGTGAAGACGTGGTTGCGGGAATCCGTACTCCGGCACCAATTAACAACGCTTCTAAAAATGATCATTCAAAAGATCTTAAAACTTTAGAAAAATTAATGCCTGCGCAGTATAAAGAACTCAATGAAATCCAGAAACGTCTGGAAAAACATTACAGAGACATGCAGGATATTGAATTTACCATCGAGAAAGGAACGCTCTACATGCTCCAGTGCCGCGTAGGTAAACGGAATGGAGTAGCAGCAGTGAAAATGGCTGCCGACATGTACAAAGAAAAACTTATTGATGCGGATACTGCGGTAATGCGCGTAGGTCCAAATCAGTTGATCGAATTGCTTTTACCGATGATTGATCCCGAAGAAGAGAAGAAAAACAAACCGATTGCTAAAGGTCTTCCTGCCGGCCCCGGTGGTGCTACAGGACGGGTGGTCTTTTCCTCAGAAGAAGCAGTGGAATGGGGACTTAAAGGCGAAAAAGTAATTCTCGTGCGCGAAGAAACTTCCCCTGAAGATGTCGATGGCATGCACAAATCGCAGGCGATTCTTACAACCAAAGGCGGTATGACTTCTCATGCTGCTCTGGTAGCCCGAGGTTGGGGTAAGTGCTGTATCGTAGGTTGTTCAGACATTGAAATTCACGAAAAAGAAAAATATTTTGTTACCAATACGGGGAAAAAAGTTCACGAAGGCGAATGGCTTACCCTGAACGGAACCACCGGTCTGGCTTACGAGGGTGTGCTGCAGCTTTCAAATACCGATCTTAACCAGAACGCATCGTACAAAGTTCTGATGACGTTGGTGGATAAAGCTAAAAAATTAGGCGTTAGAACCAATGCAGATACACCAAAAGATGCACAGCAGGCATCGTATTTCGGTGCAGAAGGAATTGGCCTCTTCCGCACAGAGCATATGTTTTACGGGGAAGGAAGCGAAAAACCTTTATTCCTCCTCAGAAAAATGATTATGAGTACCACAGTGGCAGAAAGAAAAACTGCATTGAATGAACTCTTCAAATTTGTTAAAAAAGACATCAAAGCAACTTTGGAGGTGATGAACGGAAATCCTGTCACCATCCGCCTGCTCGATCCGCCTTTACACGAGTTCGTTCCTCACGACAAAGAAAAATTACAGGAACTGAGCCGCGAACTTGGCGTAAGAATGAGTGTGCTGAACCGCAGAATCCTGGCACTTCACGAAAACAACCCGATGCTGGGCCACCGCGGAGTACGTTTGGGAGTTTCTTATCCGGAAATTACCGAGATGCAGGTTCGCGCCATCCTGGAATCGGCAGCTGAACTTCAGAAAGAAGGTAAAAAAGCCTACCCTGAAATTATGATTCCTGTGGTAATGGGCCGTCACGAATTGCGTCACCAGAAAGAAATAGTCGACAGGGTTTATGATGAAGTTTGCAAACACCTGGGTGTAAAAGAAATCAATTTCCTTTACGGAACCATGATCGAAACGCCACGTGCCGCACTGAAAGGGGATTCCCTAGCTACAGTAGCAGATTTCTTCAGTTTCGGAACCAATGACCTTACCCAGATGTCTTTCGGATTCTCCAGAGATGATATCGGCGGATTCTTGCCAAAATATCTTGATCTGAAACTGCTTCCTGAAGATCCGTTTGTATCTATCGACCAAAGCGGTGTTGGGGAACTCATTAAAATCGGAGTGGATAAAGGAAGATCCGTGAAACCTAAACTTAAAGTCGGAATCTGTGGCGAACATGGCGGTGACCCCGAATCTGTGAAATTCTGCCACAGACTGGGTCTGGATTATGTGAGCTGCTCACCGTTCCGCGTACCGATTGCAAGATTGGCAGCCGCGCAGGCAGCGATTGAAACAAAATAAGCTTTGCAATAATAATTTAAAACGAAGAGAAACTGTCCCGGAAATGGGACGGTTTTTTTTATTTTAATCGAAGACCTCGAACGTTGATCCGTCGAAGCTGGCAAAAACCATGGTTGGATGCGAATCCCGGTGAAAGAAGTTTCCGTTTCGGTCGATGGCGATGGCTCCGGCAAACCCGTCGATTTCTTTTAATTCAACAAAAGTCTTTTCAAAAGCCTCTTCAAGGTTCATTCCGTCAGTGACGCGGGTTACAATCTTCGCGGCAGTGGCATTGCTCACGATATCTTCACCAACTCCGGTACAGCTTACCGCGCAGTATCGGTTGGCATAATTACCGGCTACCGTTGCAGAATCGGAAATTCGGCCAACGATTTCAAAACCTTTGCCTCCCGTGGACGTTGCTGCTGCCAAATGACCGTTTCGGTCGAATGCCACGCAGCCAACAGTGCCTTTCCCGCCGTTTTTCACTTTCGCTTCATATTCTTTTCTTCGTTGCGGAATTTCAGTCGAGTAATCCTCAAATCCATTGGCAGTAGCGTAAGTTTTTGCTCCGTTTCCACCCAAAACCCGGTCGTTTTCTTTCATCAGAACCCTGGCGACCTGAATCGGATTTTTTACATTTTCAATATTGATAACGCCGGAGAACTTCTGGTTTTCACCGTTCATCAGCGACGCACTCATCCTGATTTTCCCGTCGCTCTGGATTTGTGATCCGGTTCCGGCGTTATAAAGCGTATCATCCTCCAGCAAAGAGACTGCATATACTGCGGTCTCCTCCGCTGTATAGTTCTGTAAATAGTCAAAAGCCTTGGCAGCAATGGCTTTGAGTGAGTTTTGTTTGGCCACTTTTACTTCGTGGCTTTGGTCGCTTTCGGAGAAGAAGCCGCCGTGGATGATGATTTTCATGTATTTCTGAATAGGATGTTAATGGGTTGCAAAAGCAGGACAGCGGAGCGAATGTAATTAAAAATTTAAATTCCTTAACGGTCCTGTGGGATTGGGCTGTACTGCGAGTTCACGATGGTGAGTTCTTTCGTCTTCAGATCGAAATAATCATTCTGCGACATCACATGAACCGTGAGATTATCAATGGAAATCGGTTGCCACAGGTCGATCTTGGTAAGATTAGTATCTTTAATGAATCTGCCGTCCACCAGAATCACAAGCCCGGACCCAATGGCCGTCATCGTATCGCCGTGAATAAAGAGTCCGGTATCTTCTCCCAGACCAATTCCCAGGGTGCGTGGGTTGTTTACCACGGCCTGAAAAAGTCTGCCGATTCTGCCTCTTTGAACAAAATGTGTATCTACAATAACATTTTCGATAAATCCTAAACCCTGGGTGGTTTTAATTTCACCTTTCAGAAGCGCTTCACTGCTCGAACCCTGATAAATCATGTTTTCAGAAGCCGCTGCAGCGCCTGCCGAAGTTCCGGCATAGATAAAATCCTGCTCCTGGTATTTGAGGAGAATAGTGTCATGGAATCTTGTCCCGCCAAGAATGGAGGTCAGTCTCAGCTGGTCGCCTCCGGTAAACATCACGATATCTGCCGCGTTGGCGCGTGCAACAATGGCGTCACTGTTGGCCTGTTCACGGTTTTGGATATCAAGGATATTCACATTTTTTGCACCGAGAAATTCAAATGCTTTTTTATATTCCGGACCTACAATCTGTGGAATCTGCGAAGCGGTGGTAATAATCTCGATTACAGAATCCTCTTTCAGCCGGGACTCATTGATGATTTTCCTGAGGATGCCTCTTTCAAAAAAGTTGAGGTTTTTTTCTACATTCTGGTCGTAATCGGTTTCTGCAAAACTGCCTTTATTTACGGCTCCACCGATAATCATTAATTTTCCAACTGGTTTCATAGGATGCAAATTTAAAAAAAAATAATCAGAGGCTTAGGCGCTAATTCAAATAAAAATAATACTGAATCACTGATATTTACGCTGTTTAATTATTAATAATTCAGAGTCTGTGTAAAAAATTATGTCGAATTATTCTGTTTTTCAATTATCTTTGGTTTTCATTCATCAGTCACCTTACACATTTATGTTATGAAAATTGAAAAAATACAGGTTCTAAAAGGCCCGAATATTTGGAGCATCCGCAGAAAAAAACTCATCCAAATGCGGCTGGATCTGGAAGAAGTAGAGCATTTGCCCACCAATAAAATTGAAGGCTTCCGTACGAGGCTCGAAAAACTGATTCCTTCCTTAATCACGCACCGCTGTTCCGAAGGTGTTGAAGGAGGCTTCTTTCAGCGGGTGGAAATGGGCACCTGGATGGGCCATGTCATCGAACACATCGCACTGGAGATTCAGACCCTTGCCGGGATGGATACCGGTTTCGGCCGCACCAGGGAAACCAAAACCCCGGGCATCTATAATGTTGTTTTCAGTTATCTGGAAGAAAATTCCGGAGTTTACGCCGCAGAACAGTCCGTGGAAATCGCACGATGCATCATCGAAGCACGAGATTACGATATTGAAGCCTGCATTCAGCAACTCCGCGAAATCCGGGAGCGGGAAAGACTCGGGCCTTCTACCGGAAGTATTGTTGAAGAAGCCGCTGCCAGAAACATTCCGTGGATCCGCCTTGGCCGCAACTCTTTGGTGCAGCTGGGCTATGGCGTCAACCAGCAGCGATTCCAGGCAACAATTACCGGGAAAACCTCATCCATTGCCGTAGACATTGCCTGTAATAAAGAACTTACTAAAAAAATGCTCGACGAGGCCGCTATTCCTGTGCCTTCCGGCGATCTGGTGACAGAACCTGAAGAACTCGAAAGGGTGATCCGCAAAATTGGATATCCGATTGTACTGAAACCCCTGGATGGTAATCACGGCAAAGGATCATCCATCAATGTAAACGACCTCGAAACGGCCAAAATCGGTCTGCAGCATGCGCAAAAGTACTCCAACAGGGTGATTGTTGAGAAATACATTACCGGTTACGATTTCCGCGTGCTGGTCATCAACCACAAAATGGTGGCGGCAGCGCGCCGGGTGCCCGCCCATATTGTAGGCGATGGAGAACTCAATATCCGCCAGCTCATCGATAAAGAAAATCTTGATCCCAGAAGAGGCTACGGGCATGAAAATGTGCTTACTGAAATCCTCGTCGACAAAGATACGAATGAACTCCTTGAAAAACTGAATTATACCCTCGACACCATCCCACAGAAAGGTGAGGTGGTATATCTTAAATCTACCGCTAACCTTTCTACAGGCGGTACTTCCATCGATGTTACCGATATGATTCACCCCGAGAACGTTACCATGTGCGAACGTATTTCCAAGATTGTTGGTCTTGATGTATGTGGAATTGATATCATGGCAGAAAACCTTACACAGCCGCTCAAGGAAAGCGGTGGCGCGATTCTGGAGGTGAACGCTGCTCCCGGATTCCGTATGCATTTGGCTCCAAGCGAAGGACTGCCAAGGAACGTAGCCGCGCCGGTAGTCGATATGCTTTATCCTCAGGGCAAACCTTTCAGGATTCCTATTATTGCGGTAACCGGAACCAACGGAAAAACCACCACCACACGACTCATTGCCCATATCGTGAAAAATAACGGCTACAGAGTAGGCTTTACCACCTCTGACGGGATTTACATCCAGAATACCATGCTCACCAAGGGCGATACTACAGGACCAATTTCCGCAGAATTTGTCCTTAAAGATCCTACCGTTGAATTTGCCGTGCTGGAAACTGCCCGTGGCGGAATTCTACGCTCAGGTCTGGGATTTAGTTCCTGCGATATTGGCGTACTGACCAACATCAAAGAAGATCATCTGGGGCTAAATGATATTCACAACCTCAAAGATTTAACACGCGTTAAAAGGGTAGTGCTCGATTCCGTAAAGAAAGGCGGCTGGAGTGTCCTGAATGCTGACGATGAATATTCCATGAGGCTGATGCCCGATCTGGATTCTAAGGTCGCCATCTTCAGTCTCGACGAGAATAATCCTCACATTAAGAAATTCGCCAAAGAAGGGAAAGTAACCTGTGTCTACGAAGAAGGCTTCATCACCATTAAAAAAGGCGACTGGAAGATCCGCATCGTAAAGGCAATTAATGTCCCGATCACCATGGAAGGGAAGGCAAGATTCATGATCTCTAATGTCCTGGCGGCAAGTTTGGCGGCTTATCTCCACGGTTTTGGGATCGAGGACATTGCCAATTCACTCCGTACCTTTATTCCAAGTCCTGCGCTTACGCCGGGAAGGCTGAATATCTTTAAATTTAAGAAATTCAAGGTCCTCATCGACTTTGCCCATAATCCTGCAGGTTACGAGGCTATTGAAGATTACCTAAAAAATGTTGATTCGCCAAAGAAAATTGGAATCATTTCCGGAGTCGGAGACCGCCGCGACGGCGATATCCGCGAGTGCGGCAGAATTGCAGGCCGCATGTTCGACCATATCATCATCCGGAACGAAAAGCACCTTCGCGGCAGGACCGAAGAGGAAATCAACGCTCTGGTGATCGACGGGATGCAGAGTTCGGGTAAGGATGTAAGCTACGAAATCATTCCAAAAGAAATTGATGCGCTGAAACACGCCATGAGCCTCGCCGAAGAAAACACCTTTATCACAGCTCTGAGCGACGTCATCTCAAACGCTATCGACCTCGTGCAGGAATACCAGCATAAAGAAATTCTGGAAGAAGGCAATACGCTTTAAGAATTCGTTTTATAATAGAAATCCCTTCAAATGAAGGGATTTTTTATGGATAAATGTGTAATTCCTGCTTATTAATTACTCTTTTTCTTTTTGTAAAATAAAATGAAAATAATAAAGGTTAAAAGGTATAAAGCTGAAAGAGAAGCAATATAGATTTTCTGTTTTCGGTGGTGTTCCAAGAGTTGCGCATTTTCAATCATAAGTTGCTTTAATACTTTATCCGGAGCCGTAAGCAGGTCCTCATAAGATATTTCAAAGTTGTCCTGTGTTGAAATTTCTTTAGCTAAGTTGTTCTTCAGTTGCTCCAAAAGTGCAAGCTCACTTACGCTTAATCGAGATATTTCCTGTGTTGCATAGCATAATGAGGAGTAAAAGAAAGTGGTATCCGGTTCTACATTGGCGAAAACAAGAAACTTACCTTTCTCTTTAAAAATGATATCACAGGAATTGAACTGCTGACCGAATAATGTAATTTCTTTACTCCTGAAGTCAGGCGCAGACGATTTGTAAACTTTTTCTATTCTTGCTTTCGCCAAAGAGTTTTCTACCTCCCAATATCCGGTTTTGTAGGTTGTATTTACATCATATATATCAACGGTAAATACAAAATCTGCTGATTCAAAAGAGTTCTTGATCGTAGGAGTGTCACACTTACAGGCCGAAATGTTGATGGATGTCAGGAGTGAAAAAAGTAGTAAAAGATATTTCATAGACAGATAATGATGTTTCGAACTAATTTTTAAAGTGCTCAGCAAGTTTATTTCTGAAAATTATGAAGCAGTTTATTCAGGATGAGGATAAAAACTTTTTTGTATAACGGACGTTTTCGGGCTTTGCGTTCGGGCGGGTTTCGGAGCTCAAAGTTTCAATTTATTACTAAAGTTCATTAGAAGCTCAATGCTCCAAGTTTGCACGTCACCCCGCCTGACGCAAAACCCGTGTGCCTGTTGCACAACCAAATATACTAATAAATTACAGATGTCCAGTGTGAGTAAAAAAACTATAAAAATATAGGTTATACATTTGATAATCAGTTGAATATGTTGATTCATTTCCTTAAATTAGCATATGCAGGGAAAGAAAAAATACACACCGAAAATCTTCTACCAGCTCAGTCTCGATGCACTGGTTCCGGAAGATAGTTTTTACAGGAAAGTACAGGCTGAACTTGCGCTGGATTTCCTCTACAAAGCCACCAGAAAGTATTACTGGAAAGAAGGCCACGCCAGCATCGATCCCGTGGTTTTCTTCAAGATATTGCTTGTTGGTTATCTCAACAATATCAACAGCGACCGTGCTTTGCTGCGCTACTGCAGCAACAGTCTGGATGTGCGCCTGTTTCTGGGTTACAACCTGGATGAAGACCTTCCTTGGCATTCCACCCTGAGCCGAACGCGGCAGCTGTTTGGCGAAGAGCTTTTTCTGGAACTCTTCCGGAAAGTACTTTCGCTGTGTGTGGAGAAGGGCATGGTTCGGGGCAAACGGATGGCTGTAGACTCTGCCTTCATTAAAGCCAATGCAAGCATGGATTGACTTAGTCGAAGCACTACGTTAGGTTTCTCTGGTGGAAAAGGAAGTTTTGGAAGATGCTTCTGCCTTTGTGGATGAGCTGGAAGAAAACAGCGAATTTAAAACCACTTCCACCCGAAAGAAATTGGTAGAACAGCACCACCAATGGAAAGAGAAGGAATACAAAGGCATGCCCGGCAACAATAAAAGCGAAAGAAAAGACGAGGACGGCAATGAGATCCGGCCTAAATTCCTGAGCAACCACACGCATTACAGCCCAACAGATCCCGATGCGAAAATCTCTGTAAAACTCGGCAAAGCCCGACAGCTGAACTATTCCGGACAGCTCGCTGTAGACGATGCTCACCACGTCATTACCGCTGCCTGCGCCAGCACCTCGGGCAGCAAAGACAGCGTGATCTTCCCGGAGATTATGAACCAGACGCTTGAAAATCTTTCCCTGAACCAAATGCAGACCGAAGAAGTTCTGGCTGATGCCGGCTACAGCAGCGGCGAGGCTTTGAAGTACTGCAAAGAAAAAGGGAAGTTTTGGTTTTGGCAGAACCTCTTTTCCACGACTTCAATAGCTTCCATTTAAGCCACCCGAAAATCCTAAAAACTTTCACCGCTAAAAACAAAAACCTCCTTTAAATCGCTTTAAAAGAGGTTATTTTTTATTGAGTTTTCAGAACTTGACACTGAAATTTGAGGATGTGCAACGGTTACCGATGTTGTCTGCATCCGCTTTTCAATTTTCGCATTAAATCCTGTCCACAGTTTGATTAATTTGCTTCTCTCTGTATTCTGAATTAGAAATCTTTCCAAAATTACATTTTATTCCGACAGAAAAAGTGGGAGTATTTCCATAAAAACTTCCTTTCGTTATAATTTTGTCATAACTTAATTTTTGGATATAAGTGTTTTGGTTGAAAACATCATTATATCGCAAAGTAAAATCAAAATTTGAAACTGATTTCGTTAAGCCTAAATTTATTAATACCATTTCGTTGTATTCGTAAATCCCTTGCGTTCTCTTGGTAATCCAAGTGCCATCTAGAAGAAAATTAAAACCTTTTCCAAGTTTAATCGTATTATTGGTATAGAGATAAAGATATGGTGTGGATTGATTTACTACGGCAAGACTATCTACTGTTTTGGAATAATTTAAGGATAAACTGTTTTGGGAGGTTATAATTTTATATTCAAATGGAACATCCAGTCCTAAACTTACCCCACTTTCTTTGTCAAAATTCTTGGTACTGAACTGTGAAATATTTTCGTTCTCATTATAAAAAAGTCCGAAGCCAATGGGATTCTTAACTTGATATACAGACGCATTCAAAGCCCATTTTTTCAGATTAACACTTGCGGAAACTTCACTCGTATAAGATGGCAAAAGATTTGGATTTCCCTTGTATTCTACATAGGGACTGCTATATAATCCACCCGAAGCCAAATCATTGTAACTTGGTCGTGAAATACTCCGTTTAAAGTTTACCGTGTAGATATAATTCTCATTTTGCTTGAAAGATAGTTCGGCATTTGGGAACCAATCCACATATTGTCTATCTATATTCGTTTCATTCAAAATTTGGTTAAAACCATTTGCGGAGGTTGTTTCCAAGCGAACACCGCCCTTGAAACTTATTTTTTCCTGTTCACCTGAAAATTCTGCGTAAGAAGCCCAATTTTCTTCATCAAAAAAATATTTAAAATATTCAGAAGGATTTAAGTTTCTATAATCTGTGAGATTATCGGTTGAAGCATCTGCTTTTGTAAAACTTCCGCCAATTCCCAATTGATAATTTTCCTTTATTTTTTTCTCGATGTCAATTCTTCCAGAAAAAGCATTCACAGCATATTTTTGTTTTCTAAACTGGCTAAAACTGTACCCTGAATTATCAATATTGTTGTAAAAGTCCAGATCTACATTATTGCTTTCCCGCGTATATTGCAAACCTGTGAAAATAGTGGCGTTTATAGATTTCAATTGCTTATTATAATTAAAAATAGAATTGAAAGTGGCTCTTTGTCTGTCCTGCGGATTTAATGTTAGTATTTGCGATTTCAGGCCGTTGACTTCATAGTTTGTGATCGTATTATTATCGCCTTTATCGGGCCTTAAGTTTCCATTTATTGTAAATGTTAAGTTATCTCCGTCGTTTAATTCCTGATACAAACTTGCGCCCAAAATGACTTGCGGACGGTTGGTCATTGACATAATGATGTAGTCTGACTTAATATTTTTGCCGGGAACAGAATAATCAAAACCATTACTTTCCCAATGTTGTATTTGATTATACACAGCATTTAATTTCCATTCGGTATTATTTTTTTTCTGCTGAAAATTGGCTGAAAAATTATTGCTGAAACGTTTGTTGAAAACTGCAGTTTCATTCAAAGCCAATTTATAGCCTTCTTTTTTACTGTTTTTCAAGATCACTTTAACTACCGATTTTCCTTCTGCTTCATATTTTGCGGAGGGATTCCTTATTATTTCGACAGATTTAATTTCATCAACAGATACAGCAGACAAAACATTAAAATCAACTTTTTGGTTGTCGATATATAAAAGCGGAATACCTTTCCCCACCATTGACAAACCTTCTCCATTTGCATCTACATAAATAAACGGCAATTTGGCCAATAAATCTGTGGATGTTGCAACCTTACTTAAAGAAGAATTTGCAACATCTATATCAATATTTCCATTTTGAACCTTAAAAGGATTTCTTGTGCGTGAAATTTTAATTTCTTCGATATTAGAAACCTTTTCATTCAGCATTACACTTAAATTAAGATCTGACGAAAGTTGAAAAGGGGGTTCATTATGAGTGATATCATTTGATACTATCTGTAAATGATATTGAGCGGGTTTGAGTTGTGAAAATTCAAAATTACCATCTTGGACAATTGTAGTTTTTACAAGTTCATTATTTGCTGTAAATAGATATATTTCTGCTGATGTAATATTATTTTGTTTACTGTCGGTGATGTTACCATTTATTTTCAAATTTTCTTGTTGCGCAAAAATATTTAGGCTCAAAAATAAAGTGAAAAATTTGATTAATTTATACATTGTTGAAAATGAAATTTTAAATAGGAAATTATTTTTTTGCTTTAATAGAAAACAATTAACAGAGCTATATTATCACATCTCACTCTGGCTTTTATTGATGCGGTTGCAGATAACGGAAAAAGTATTTTTGTTGTGCGGGCTTTGTATGACTGGGTTTTCAGCGGTTTCCAACCTTAGCAAAAATGCTTTTTTCTTTTGCTAAAATATAAAACTTAGGAAAAGAAAAAGCATTTTTTGCGGAATTACTTTGACAAATGCTCATATTTTGTATTCAACCCCGCATAACATAAATAAGATGGCCGTTCTGGGATCAGTTTTTATCTCAAAACAGCGGTAACTCAAACTTCTCTCTAACTTCAAGTATATAATCTACTTCCGCCATACTTTACTTTTCCATCAAATAAAATAAAATCAGCGTATACAGTTGCAGTAATCACCATTTATCATTAAATTTACAACACATTACAAATCAACACGTTATAGCCCGATTCAAATTACCGATAATCATTTTTTTACCTGATTAATTTCTTTGTAACCCCTTGTCATAAGCAGATACCAAAGGTTGAGCCGTAGTTGCGCCATACCATCGTGCAGGAAAAGTAAGGTATTCTTAACGTCTCCCTGTACATTTCTTCAAGTCTTATCCGAGTCTTGTTCGGATCTCCTTCCCAAAAAGGGGTTGTTTTGGGAATCATTTCCAAAGGAATCTACAACTTGTGTGCTTTTAATGTGATAGGTGTTGAGGAGTGAGCGATTCGGTGTATTTCTTTTAAGTTATTGATGCAGAATTAAACCATAAAACCCTCACTAATTTTCTCACAATTATTTTATCATCTCAATAATTTCCTTATTTTTGACCAATGGAAAATTTCGTGGTTTCTGCAAGAAAATACCGCCCTCAGGAGTTCGATACTGTTGTAGGGCAGGCGCATATTACAGATACCCTGGAGCATGCTATTCACGAAAACCAGCTCGCACAGGCACTCCTGTTCTGTGGTCCGCGTGGAGTAGGTAAAACCACCTGCGCCAGGATCCTCGCCCGTAAAATCAACGAAAGAGACGGTTCTACCTCCGAAGACGGCTTTGCCTACAACATTTTCGAACTGGATGCTGCGTCCAACAACTCCGTTGAAGACATTCGCGAACTCACCGACCAGGTACGCTTTGCACCTCAGGTAGGGAAGTACAAGATTTATATCATTGACGAGGTGCACATGCTCTCTTCAGCGGCGTTCAATGCCTTCCTTAAAACACTGGAAGAACCGCCTGCGCATGCCATCTTTATTCTCGCCACCACCGAGAAACACAAGATTATTCCTACCATCCTTTCACGTTGCCAGATTTACGATTTCAAACGGATTACCATTGAAGACATCCAAAGCCATCTGAGGAATATTGCGGCTAAGGAAGGTATCGCATTCGAAGACGACGCGCTTTACCTCATTGCCCAGAAGGCTGATGGTGCGCTGCGTGATGCACTTTCCATCTTCGACAGACTGTCAACCTTTACCCAGAAGAACATCACTTTGGCCAAAGCCGCCGAAGTCCTCAATATCCTGGATTACGACCAGTACCTGAATATTGTGGACCTGGCGCACGAAAACAGAATTCCCGATGTGCTTTTCGCTTTCAACGAGATCGTGAAAAAAGGCTTCGATCCCCACATCTTCATCGCAGGATTGGGCAGCCATTTCCGCGACCTTATGATGGCGCAGAATCCTCATACCCTGAACCTCATCGAAGTAGGCGAGAAGACCAAAGCAAGATTCTCCGAACAGAGCAAAAAATGGAATGCCCAGCAGCTTATCGACGCCATTGAAATCTGCAACCATGCAGACATCAATTATAAGAATTCCAAGAATCCACGGCTTACGGTAGAAATTGCTTTAATGCAGCTTTCGTCCCTCACGGCGAACGGTGCCGAGCCTAAAAAAAAAAGTATCTGATATTAGCGCCGCTTCTTAAAACTGCGGTATCAGTTCCACAAACCCCCAAACCTGAAACCAAAACACCCGTTGCTGCAAAACTTCCCCAGAAGGAAGAACCTGTAGTTCAAAAGACAGCGGCACCCATTGCGGCGCGCAAGGTTTCTTCTAAATTCAGCATCACTGCCGTATTACAGCAGACTGAAGAAAAGGAAGAAGCAACGGAAACCACGGCAAAGGAGCATCTGCCAAGCAATCACTTCACCGAAACCGATCTCCGCACCGAGTGGCAGAAGTTCCTCACAGAACTTAAGAAAAGAGATATCATCATCTACAGCGCCATAAGTTCTTTCATCCTGCAGAAAAAGGACGAAAACACCATTGAAATCACCTATCCGTCAGATTCTGCAAAAAGCGAGTTCGAGAAGGTACGGGCAGATTTTTTTAACCATTTTATGCACAAAGTAAGTCATTTCAATATCGCAGTAGAGTACAAGAACGATGTTAGCCTGAAAAAAGAAATCATGACCAAACGAAAGATTTTTGATAAATTTGCAGAAATCAATCCTGTTTTAAAAGAACTCGACGAAATCTTTAAGTTTGATCTGAACTAAAATAATCAAAACAATGCCAATGAAATTTGGCTTTTTACCATAACATGAATTTAAAAGAACTAAAGAATAACTGGGTAAAAGATTTTGCCTCTCCCTTAATTATTGCCGGCCCCTGCAGTGCAGAAAGCGAATCGCAGATGCTGGAAACCGCTAAAAGGATAAAAGAATCCACAGACGCCGTCTCTATTTTCCGTGCCGGAATCTGGAAGCCGCGAACAAAACCCAACGGGTTCGAAGGCGTAGGAGTCATAGGTCTCAACTGGCTGAAGAAAGTAAAGGAAGAATACGGATTCAGAACCGCCACCGAGGTAGCCAATGCCCACCATGTGGCAGCCGCTCTGGAAGCTGATGTCGACATCCTGTGGATTGGCGCGCGCTCTACCGTAAACCCTTTCACCGTACAGGAAATCGCCGAAGCCCTGAAAGGAACCGATAAGCCCGTCTTTGTAAAGAACCCTGTGAACCCTGATCTTGCCTTGTGGATTGGCGCTTTGGAAAGACTTCTGGGCCAGGATGTAAAGAACTTAGGCGTTATTCACCGTGGCTTTTCAACCTACCAGAAAACCAAATACCGCAATATCCCGAACTGGCAGATTGCGCTGGATTTCAAGCAGCAGTTTCCCAATATCCCGATGCTGGTAGACCCGTCGCATATCTGCGGCAACAGAACCGGTTTGGCGGGGATCGCCCAGGAAGCCCTGAACGTTGGCTACGAAGGCATGATCATAGAAACCCACGGCAATCCCGACGATGCCTGGAGTGACGCTTCACAGCAGATTACCCCGGAAGTGCTTGCAGATTTGATCGGGAATTTACAGATAAGAAATTCCGATATCTCCGCGTTCGATGATGAAATGGGCCGTCACCGTACCCTTATTTCCGACCTCGATTTCCAACTGATTGAAATCCTTTCCCACAGGATGAAAATCTCAGAAAAGATCGGTACGCTCAAGAAAGAAAACAATATTGCCATCTTTCAGCCGGAGCGTTGGAAAATCATCACCGAATACGCAACCCAGAAAGCTGATGAAACCGGAATGTCGCCTGATTTCATAGAGAAAGTCTTTAAAGCAATTCATGAAGAGTCAATTGAAATCCAGAATAACATCTAACAGATGAGCCACTTTAAATTATTGAATGATGTATTATTGGAAGCGTTCAGATATGAACTTAGCGACCAGCTGCTCTATTCAATAAATGAAGCCGGTGATACTGAAATTGAAGTTGATTATTTTGATTTCTATAAGGCAGCAGCGCGGGCTTCTGGAAAAGTGGTTTTTAGTAGCCCATTTTAAAGAAAAAGGATTTGCTCTTGAGACCGAAAAAAGCTATTACCAAAATCTTCAGGACTGCTATAACAATCTGAGAAAAACAGGATTTGAATATGAGGATACTGATTTCTCAAAAGCCATAAATTTTATGCTAATGTCATCAAAGGCAATAATCATTAATAACAAATGAAAGGTCTTGTCACCAAATCTACCGGAAGTTGGTACCAGGTTCTGGATCAGGGAACAGGAAGGTTTTTTGAAGCCAGGATACGTGGCAAATTCAAGCTGATTAAAACCCGGCTTACCAATCCGCTGGCGGTAGGAGATAAGGTAGAATTCTCTCTGGAACAGGATGATGTCGCCTGGATCACGAAGATTGAACCCAGAAAGAATTATCTCATCAGAAAATCGGTGAACCTTTCTAAAGAAGCGCACATCATCGCCTCAAACATCGATGTAGCCTGCTTTATCTACACCCTGATACATCCAGAAACTTCACTGGGCTTCCTCGACAGGTTTTTGGCATGCTGCGAAGCCTACAACATCAAGCCGCTGATCCTCTTCAATAAAATGGATATCCTGAATGATGCTGCCCGCGAGCTGGTGGAAGAAACAGAAGCGCTGTATCAGAATATCGGTTACCAGACTTTGGAGATTTCATCTTACTCAAAACTTAATCTGGACACGCTTCAGGATATCATAAAAGACCAGGTTTCTGTGTTTTTTGGCCATTCTGGAAGTGGGAAATCTACCCTTGTCAACGCCCTGCAACCGGATCTTAATCTGAAAACATCAGAAATATCATCATCCCAACTCAAAGGAAAACACACTACTACATTTGCACAGATGCATTTCTGGGAATTTGGGGGCAGTGTAATCGACACGCCTGGTGTAAGAGAATTTGCGATGATTGATGTACAGAAGGAAGAAATTCAGCATTATTTCCCGGAAATATTCCGTGTCGGAAGAGCATGTAAGTTCCACAACTGTATGCATATCAACGAACCCAAATGTGCGGTACTTCAGCAGCTTGAGACCGGAGAAATTGAGGAGACCCGCTACGCAACCTACCTGAAACTCATGGAAGAGGCAGAGGAAATCAATGCCCAATAAAAAACCCAGCCGAGGCTGGGTAAAAACTAATAACCATGAAAACTCAAATTAAACATGAGAATCGGAAATTAATTTACAACTTCCATGCCAAAATAAATTGGCTTCTCATAAAAGGAATTTTCGGTACAAATATATAAAAGTTTTTGTACTTTTGCGCCAGATAAAAACAAGATATATGTCAGGTAAAATTACATTCACCATGGTTAAGCCGGATGCAGTTGCAGATGGTCACATTGGTGCTATTTTAGGGAAAATTGCAGAGGCAGGTTTCAAAATCAAAGCAATGAAACTTACACAGTTAACAGTTGATGATGCTAAGAAATTCTACGAAGTTCATGCTGAAAGACCTTTTTATGGGGAATTGGTAGACTTCATGAGTTCAGGACCAATCGTTGCAGCAGTTCTTGAGAAAGATAATGCTGTAGAAGATTTCAGAACATTAATCGGTGCTACAAACCCTGCAGATGCTGCGGAAGGAACCATCAGAAAAATGTTTGCAAGAAGCGTAGGCGAAAATGCGGTACACGGTTCAGATTCTGACGAGAATGCTTTAATCGAAGCTGGTTTCCATTTTTCAGGAAGAGAGATTTTCTAAACCTATAAAGTATAAAACTGAAAAAGTCCCGGCTCGTGCGGGACTTTTTTATGCAATAATGGTAAGTAAGGAACTGAACTTAGATCTTCAGAAGCTCAATGGTACGTTCCGGACTTTCAGACGAGAACACTGCATTACCTGCAACCAAAACATCTGCACCTGCTTCAAATAACTTCGCAGCGTTTTCAAGGTTCACACCGCCGTCAACTTCAATAAGCGCGGTAGAGTTGTTTGATAGGATTAAATCTTTTGTTTCTGCAATCTTTTTGTAGGTGTTCTCAATGAATTTCTGTCCGCCAAATCCCGGGTTTACACTCATCAACAAAACCAGGTCAACATCAGCAATAATATCTTCCAGCATCAGAACGGGAGTAGCAGGATTTAGTACCACACCGGCTTTGGCTCCTTTTTCCTGAATTAAACTGATGGTGCGGTGCAGATGCGTGCAGGCTTCGTAATGCACAGAAACCAAATCGGCGCCCATACTGATGAATTCTTCTACATATTTTTCCGGCTCCACAATCATCAGGTGCACATCGACAAACTTCCTGGTATGCTGTTGAATGGTTTTCATCACCGGAAAACCGAAAGAAATATTCGGTACAAATCTTCCGTCCATTACATCTACATGAAGCCAGTCGGCCTGCGAGTTATTCAGCATTTCGATATCATGCTGCAGGTTTCCGAAATCCGCCGAGAGTAGTGACGGAGCGATTAATTTTGTTTTCATTTTACTTTTTTATTCTTTTACTTTTACCTTTTACCTCTTTACTTTTATCTTTTGCCTTTTCCCCTGACTCTTTCTTAGTGATATTTCAGATTCATGTCCGGTTTTATGTTCAGCAGCGTTTCATAAATCAGCTGAATGACATTGGATACATCTTCTTTAGAAACCATTTCTACGGTAGTGTGCATATATCTTAAAGGAAGTGAAATGAGTGCTGAAGGTACACCGCCGTTGGAATGAGCAAATGCGTCGGTATCTGTCCCTGTCGCACGGCTTGCAGCTGCCCGCTGAAACGGTATTTTCTTCTTTTTAGCGGTATCTACAATCAACTCCCTGATGACGTGATGTACACTTGGAGCAAAGAAAACCACCGGTCCGTCGCCACATTTCTGGTCACCTTCTTTTTTCTTTTCAATCATCGGAGTGCTGGTATCGTGTGTAACATCGGTGATGATAGCAATGTTCGGTTTAATGGTATCTGCAATCATGTCTGCACCATATAAACCAACTTCTTCCTGTACGGAATTGGTGATATAAAGTCCGAACGGGAGTTTCTTCTTGTTTTCTTTCAGCATTCTGGCAACTTCAGCAATCATATAGCCGCCAATTCGGTTATCTAAAGCGCGGCAGACAAAATATTTGTCGTTCAGCTGGAAAAATTCATCCGGATAAGTAATCATGCACCCAACGAAAATGCCTAAATCTTCAACTTCTTTTTTGGTGGTCGCCCCACAATCAATAAAAATGTTTTCAAGTTTAGGGACGGGTTCATTGGAGTTTACTCCTCTGGTATGAATGGCTGGCCAGCCGAAAACTCCTTTTACAATGCCTTTTTCTCCGTGAATATTTACCACTTTCGATGGGGCGATCATCTGGTCGGAACCGCCGTTTCGGATGACGTAAATTAATCCGTCATCGGTGATATAGTTTACATACCACGAAATTTCGTCAGCATGAGCTTCTATAACCACTTTGAATTCAGCTTCAGGATTGATGATTCCGTAGCAGGTTCCGTAATGGTCGAACTCAATTTTATCAACATAAGGCTTAATGTAATTCATCCAGATTTTCTGGCCGTTATGCTCATAACCTGTTGGCGACGCTGTGTTTAAATACTGTTCTAAAAATTTTAATGATTTATTTTCAAATTTCATAGATAAAAGGAATGAATTTTGTTACTTTAAAGCTTGATTTTATACGAAGTAAAAATAATGAATTTTAACAAACCAGTCTTATTATTTCTGCTGTTTTTAGGACTAAATGCAAATGCTCAGCGGGATTCGGTTGTTATCGCCAAACCCATCAGCCAATATCCGCCAGAGTTGCTGAAAACAGACGAATACGGAAATAAATATTATTACGACGAAGCCCAGAAGGCTAAGATATACGAAATTGATGGTGAGAATGTGGTAGTGATGGATGAATTAATCCTTTTAAACAAGCCGAGATTCAATAACCAACTGGACCAGAACTACTATTTTTTCCTGAATAAAAAACTCAACCGTGTTTATCCGCTGTTTTTAACTGCCCTGGAGCAGTACACCGATATTCAGGATGACATGAAAGCGCTGGACCGCAGAGATCAGAAGAAATATGTAAGTGAAAGACAGAATGCTTTGGCTTCCCAGTACGAAGCGCAACTGAGAGATTTAACGACCACGGAGGGAAGGGTTTTCGCAAAACTGATGAACCGTGCTACAGGAAAAACCGTATACGAAATTATTAAGGAACTCCGCGGCGGCTGGAGTGCCTTCTGGTGGAATGTAAAGGGAAATCTCGCGGATGTAGACCTTAAAGAACCATACAACCCTCACCGGAACCGTACCGATGAATTTCTAGAATCATTGCTCCAAAGCAATTGGAATGCAGGATACTTTCTTCCTTATCCCGGTTACCAAAAATTTAAAATTAAGAAATAATTTATGAGAAAAATTCTTTTCAATCTGGTGCTACTTACCGCAGTATCGGCGTCTAACCTTATGTATTCCTACGGTGTTACTGGGCACCGAGTTGTTGCAGATATCGCAGAAAACCACCTGACCGGAAAAGCCAAAAGACATCTGAAGAAAATTATAGGAGAGCAAAAACTGGCTTACTGGGCCAACTGGCCGGATTTTATAAAATCTGACACTACGGGTGTTTGGAAGCACACCGACCAGTGGCATTATGTAAACATCAATCCTCAGGATAATTTCAAATCTTTTTCCGACAGTTTGAAGGCTCAGACCGGACCTAATTTATATACCGAGATTAAAACACTTTCGGCTCAGATTAAAGATAAAAAAACATCAGCCAAGGACCGCGAAATTGCGTTAAGATTTTTAATTCACCTGATGGGCGATTCTTCCCAACCGATGCACGTTGGCAGAGCAGAAGATTTGGGTGGCAACAGAATAAAACTCAAGTTTTTTGGGGAAAATACCAATCTCCATTCTTTGTGGGACTCTAAACTTATAGATTTCCAGAAATATAGTTATTCCGAGTACACAACGCTTCTGGATGTGAAATCAAAAGAAGAAGTAAAGAAAATACAGGCAGGAACGCTCGAAGAATGGCTGTACGACAGTCACCAAAGCGCCAATAAAATCTACGCAAATACATTAATGGATGGGTCGTATGCTTACGATTATAACTACAAATATGCAGATTTAATGGAACGCCAGCTGCTATATGGAGGGTTGAGATTGGCTAAAATCCTGAATGACATTTTATAACAGCCGTTCTTTCAGTTTTTCAAACGCAATCTTATCTACAGGCAAAATAAATGGGTTTCCATCGGTATCGATGGGAATCCATTCTGTTTTTTCAATACAGGGATCCATGATGAGAAACTCGTTTTCATCGATGATTTCAACAAGATAATATACTGTTAAAAGCTGCTCATTGTCCCGGAACCGCGAAACCACAAATTCTTCCTGCGTATAAAGATGTCCGAGGATATTGATTTTTACATTCAGTTCTTCTTCGAATTCGCGGTGCAGGCAATCGAGGACTCCTTCACCAAATTCAAGACCGCCACCGGGAAGTTTCATCAGTTGTTCCCCGGCATATTCTTCGTGCAGCACCAGTACTTTTCGATCTTTAACTGCGGTAGCATACACCCTTATATTTAATTTGTCGATCATGTGTCAGTTTTCAATAAAAACAAAGTTAATAAATTAAGATATAATTAAGATTTCTCTGTTTTCAGTTTTATGGCATTGATCATTTCGCGTTTTCCAGGAGGTCCTGCTTTTTTCTCTACATTAAAGTTGAGTTCTTCTAATATTCTACGTACACTGCCTTTGGAAGAGTAGGTGGTAAGCAGTCCGCCTGTTTCCATTTTGTCGGCAACCATTTCAAAAAGCGGTTTTTCCCATAAATCAGGTTGTACTCTGGCACCGAAACAGTCGTAGTAAACAAGGTTAATTTTAGGTAATTCCAGCTCTTTAAGATCAAAAAAGTCGCATTGATATTTTGTGAAAAAAAAGTTGGGCAGCAATTCTGTGGCTTTGTTCCATTCACACTGATGTAATTTGCGGTTGTATTCCTTCATATTTGGTTCATCAAAAAAGGCATCATAACCCAATTCCTTAACTTCACCTTCATTTACGGGGTATTTTTCAATGGTATAATAATGAATAACATGATTTTTATCAGTTTTCAAAAATTCATCAATTGTTACTAAAACATTAAGTCCGGTGCCAAAACCGAGTTCTAAAATATTAATTTCATAATTATTTAGGCGTTTTAATCCATGATCTATAAATACATGTCTTGCTTCCTGCAATGCGCCGTGATGGGAATGGTAGTTTTCGTTTAAATTGCTGATATATAATGTTTTGCTTCCGTCAGAAGTGGTTTTAATCGCTCTTTGCATTTCAATTTTTTTCAAAATTAATTTAAAATTTTGATATTTAAAAAATTATGTTAAATTTGTAGAACATCAAAAAAAATTTTTAATATGATAATTCAAAAATCTACCAATCCGAGAATTTCAACTTTTGATCCTGAGAATTTTTCGTTTGGAAATACTTTTATCGACCACATGATTATCTGTGAATATGAAAACGGAAAATGGGGTGATGTAAAACTTGTACCTTACGGTCAGTTGCCTTTTTCACCTGCGATGATGGGCGTAAATTACGGACAGGCTTGTTTCGAGGGTATGAAAGCTTATAAGGATAAAGACGGGCAGGTTTTTCTTTTCCGTCCGGAGAAGAATTTCGCAAGAATCAATAAGTCAGCATCGCGTTTGGCAATGCCGGAGGTGACTGAAGAAATGTTTATTGACGGTTTGAAAGCCTTGGTAGATATCGACAGAGCATGGATTCCACAGGGTGAAGGGATGTCGCTTTACATTCGTCCGTTGATTTTCGCTACGGAAGAAGCATTGAAAGCAAGAGTATCTAATAAATATATGTTTGCTATTGTGGCAACTCCGGCAAAAAGTTATTACTCAGAGCCCGTTTCTGTGTTGATTTCAGATTTTTATTCGAGAGCGGCAAGCGGAGGGGTAGGTTCTGCAAAAGCAGCCGGAAACTATGCAGCATCTTTTTATCCAACACAGTTGGCTATAAAGCAGGGTTACGAGCAGATTATCTGGACCGACGATGCTACCCACGAATATTTCGAAGAAAGTGGTACCATGAACGTTTTTGTAAGAATTAACGATACCATTTATACGCCGCCAACATCTGAAAAAATTCTTGATGGGGTTACTCGTGACAGTTTTATTCAGCTGGCGAAAAGAAGAGGGATTGAAGTGAAAATTGAACCGGTAGCAGTGAAAACTGTAATTGAATCACAGAAAAACGGAACTTTAAAAGAAGTTTGGGGCGTGGGAACTGCTGTTGTAACCACCGTTTTCAAGGCGTTAGGTTATAACGGAGAAAAACTGCAGCTTCCAAGTCTTTCGCTCGAAGAAAGTTTTGCTTTAACCTTGCAGAAAGATCTTGTAGATATTCAAACCAATAAAGTTGAAGATCCTTTCGGATGGAGAGTTTTGGTAGAAAAAAATATTTTGGAAACTGCGTAAGCTTCCATTAAAAATCATTTAAAAACCGGGAAAAATCTTATCCCGGTTTTTTCTTTTGAGCATATGGAGCGAATTCCTTATTTTCGCAAAGTATTTATGCAAAAACTCATTTTCATAGCTTCACTGTTCCTTATTGGGTGCGTGCAAAACCAACAGGTGCACCCGCCAGTTGGGGGTATTCTCAGTGAAAAGGATTTAAACACATCCAAAAATAGGGCAAAAAATCTGAATCAGGTAGAGAGAACACAAATTAAGGATTGGATAATTAATCAGCAGCAGAAATATTATCCCATGAGTTTGAACTATTGGGTAAATATTGAGAATCTTCAGCAAAATAGAAGAAAGCCTGATGGCGAAATCATTTCTTACGAATATGATATTTATGATTTCGATTGGGTGAAACTTTATGCCAAGCCAAAAAAAAACGTAAATGTACAGTTTGGCCGTTTTGAAGAACTGAAAGCGGTAGAAGATGTGCTGCGGTATATGGATAAAAATCAGGAAGCGATAATACTCGTGCCTTCAGTATTGGCTTTCGGCACCTATGGTGATAACGATAAAATCCCGAATGATATGCCTTTGATTATCAAAATTAAAGTACTTTAAAATAAAATTAATGCTAAAGAAAAATTTTTTAATCGCAATAGCAGCAATTTCGCTGTCGAGTTGCACTCCAATTTATAAAAAAATGAACGTAGACAAAGAAACTTACGAAGGTTTGAAAGATGGCCTTTATGCAAATTTCCAGACTTCCAAAGGAAATATGATTGTGAAATTCGAAGACAAAAAAGCACCGGTAACCGTTGCTAATTTCGTCGGTTTGGCAGAAGGAAAAATTGAAAATAATGCAAAAGCCAAAGGAGTTCCTTATTATGACGGAACGATTTTTCACAGAGTGATTAAAGATTTCATGATTCAGGGAGGCGATCCGAAAGGAACCGGCATGGGAGATCCCGGATACAAATTTGATGATGAAAAAAATGATCTTCAGCACACCGGAAAAGGAATTCTTTCAATGGCGAACTCCGGACCGAACACCAATGGTTCTCAGTTCTTCATCACTGAAGTGGCGACTCCTTGGTTAGATGGCAGACATACCATTTTCGGAGAAGTTGTTAATGGAAAAGAAGTGATCGATTCTATCGCAAATGTTGAAAAAGGACCCCAGGATAAACCTAAAACCGATATTGTTTTAGAAAAAGTATCAGTATTCACTAAAGGTGACGAATATAAAAACTACGATGCTGCTGCCATCTTCAATGAAGGAAAAGGAAAGATCCAGGAAAATAACAAAGCAGCAATGGCAAAAATTGAAGCTGACAAGAAGAAAAAGGCTGAAGAATTTGCAGCAAACCAGCAAAAATTAGTTGATGATTTAAAAGCCGGAATGCAGGTAACACCTTCAGGACTGTATTATAAAATCACCAAAACTACGGATGGCATTGTTCCACAGCGGGGTGACGAGGTAGCGGTACATTATGCAGGTAAACTTGTTGACGGAACAGAATTCGATTCTTCATTCAAAAGAAATCAGCCGATCGATATCCCAATCGGAGTTGGTCAGGTAATTAAAGGCTGGGATGAAGGAATCATGCTTCTGAAAGAAGGAGAAGCTGCTACTTTATTGATTCCATCTGACCTGGGTTACGGATCCGCAGGTGCAGGCGGAGTTATTCCACCAAACGCATGGTTAATATTCGACGTTGAATTGGTAAACGTTAAAAGTAATTCTACAAGATAAATTTAACTTATTCTTCAAATAAAAAGAACACTCCAGAAACGGAGTGTTTTTTTATTTTATGTATAAAATAGTTTTTATAAATGCTTTTGTAAAAAACTCGGGCCGATACTAGTTTTCGAACTGAAAATATAAAAACTCAAATATCTGTGATCTGATAATCGATAGCTATAAATAAATGAACCGTTGTATCGGCCATAATATAATAGATAAATTCGATAAGTATATTTTTCACGCTTTGTAATATACAATAAAATAAATTATTAAAAAAAGGTGTTTTAACGGTAAATTATTCTTTTAATAATGGTAATTTTAATTCGTAAAAAACACACATGATGAGAAAAAAATTTATTTTAGGAATGTCGTTAATCCTATTTACGATTTCACACGCGCAGGTGGGAATTAATACCGACGCGCCAACTACGACTTTACAGATTGATGGTAAAGATGTTGCAACTAAAGTTGCAGGTTTGCTTGTCCCCAGGTTTACAGGAGATGAAATTTTTAATATGCCGATATCTGTAGCTCAAGGTTATGCAGCGGCATCAAACTCGAATTACTCCAACTTGGTTTATGCCACTTCTGCCGCATCGGTTCCTAACCAAGCAAGCACCGGAAGAGGCGAATTCTTAACAACCTCAGGTTTCTTTTATTGGGATGATCCCGGACAGAAATGGAGAAGGTTATTTGTTGCCTCCTCGTCAGCTGCCGGTAATGATGGGGTAGTAAAAATTATAGGAGGTTCAGGCGGGAGTTTACCATCATTTGTTTTACCGAAAGGAGGTAACGGTTATGGTGCTGAGCAACCATTAATACTAAGTACACCGTTAACATTTGCACCTCCAAGCACAACCAGTTGGCCTGAAATCGTCGGCACGGTTGGATCTGCAGCGGTGATGACCCCAATTATATATGATGCTGGAACAGGTAAATTTCGCGAAAATCAACTTTTAGGACAGGTACACATGTGGCGTTTAGTTGTAAGGGTTGTTGCTGGTGCAGGTTCCTCGGGATCCGTGATGGCAATTATGAGAAATCCTGTTAGTTTGTTCGAGATTAATTCTATTCAATCGCTTCCTAGTGGTTCAAATTCTTCAGCGGGTAACATCTTAACGTTCTTATTTGTAACTATAGCGGATGAAGCTAGTGTTGGATACGAACCACCAGCAAATACGGTTCCTAAAGGTTATAATTTTTTCTTGAAAGCAGACGCGGCTGCAACCGTGGAATTTCAATCATTAACCCGTGTTTCACTGTTTAAAGATTAAAACACCGTTTCATATAATCACAAATGATGATTTATAACAAAAGGTAAAAACCTGAGACCTAAAACACAAATTTTGAGAAGAAAAGGAGATGCGCTAAAATGCATCTTCTTTTTTTTATACCACTTTTTCGCCGCAGATTTTGCAATAACGCGAATCATCATCAATATCCTCATTCCCGCACCGGTCACAAACTTTCTCCAGATTTTGGCGTTTGTTGCGCATTTCTGCGGTTACAATTCCTGTCGGCACAGCAATGATAGAATAACCGGCAAGCATTAGTAAAACTGAAAGGAATTTACCGAGTGGTGTACCCGGCGAAACATCACCATAACCCACTGTTGTTACAGTCACTACCGCCCAGTAAATACTCTGTGGAATGCTTTCAAAGCCTTCCCGGTGACCCTCCACCATAAACATCAGCGAACCCACGATTACACAGAATATTACCAAAAACAGGAGGAATATATATATCTTTCTGGAACTGTGTTTCAGAGCTCTTACAATGAAATAACCATCATTCATAAAATCCAGAAGGTTAAAAATCCTGAAAACCCTCAGCATTCTAAGCATTCTTAAAATCAGGAAGTATTTTGTGATCGGAAAGAAAAGACTGAGGTAAAAAGGAAGAATCGCAAGGAAATCGATGATGCCGAAGAAACTGAATATATATGCTTTCTTGTTCTTAATCGTAAGAATTCTCAGAATATACTCTACCGTAAAAAAACCGGTAATGATAATTTCAGTGAATACGAAAAGACGGTGGAGTTTCGCATCAAAAACTTTTACACTTTCCATCATAACAATGAAGGTGCTCAGAAGGATGAGAACAAGCAGTACAAGATCGAAAAGTTTCCCAAGTTTGGTATCCGAAAGAAAAATAATACGGTAAACCTGACGTTTCCATTTCGTGCGTTCGGATATAAAGTTATGTTCCTTTTCCATAGGTGTAATTCAAAATTAAATGTAAGAAATAATTCTTACTTTCGCTACAAACTTAAGAAAATGACAGTAAAGGAAGTGGTTTCTGAAATAGAAAAAAAAATCGCTCTAAAACAGGCTGAAGATTTTGATAATGTTGGATTATTGTGCGGTAATCTGCAGCGTAATGTTACCGGAATACTTGTTTGTCATGACGCTTTGGAACAAGTCATCGACGAAGCTGTTTCCAAAAAAGTAAATTTTATTGTCACCTTTCATCCCATTATTTTTTCAGGCTTAAAGTCAATTACAGGAAAAAACTATGTAGAACGGGCAGTTTTAAAAGCAATGGAGAATAAAATTGCAATATATGCGATTCATACAGCTTTTGACAATGATTATTTTGGCGTTAATTTCAGGATTTGCGAGGAATTAGGTCTTCAGAATCAGAAGATTTTAATGCCAAAAACCCAGAACCTTAGAAAGCTGGAAGTATACGTTCCGGATAATTATACAGAAGCCGTTAAAAACGCCCTCTTTAAAGCTGGCGCAGGAAATATAGGATTTTATGATGAGTGCAGTTTTACGGTTCAGGGAAAAGGAACGTTCAGACCGATTGAAGGTTCAAATCCATTTTCCGGAATCCAAAATATCCGTGAAAATGCTGATGAGCAGATGGTTTCTGTAATTTTTGAACACTATAAACAGCATCAAATTATAGCTGCGTTGAAGAATGCGCATCCTTATGAGGAAGTCGCTTACCAAATCGTCATACTCGAAAACCAAAATCAATATTCGGGATTAGGAAGATTTGGTGACCTTGAAACTGAAATGGATGAGACTGATTTCCTTAAGTTTGTAAAAGAAAAATTCAGTTTAAAGATGATTCGTCACTCTCAGCTTAACAACAAAAAAATAAAAAGCGTAGGTGTTTTGGGCGGAAGTGGTACAAGTGGCATAAAAGCCGCGATTTCGCAAGACTGTGATGCGTACTTAACGGGAGATGTAAAATATCATGATTTTTATCAGAATGAAGGGAAAATGCTTATTTGCGACATCGGTCATTTTGAGTCTGAACAATTTGTAACCCAACAATTAATTGAGATTTTATCGGAAATTTTTCCTAAATTTGCAGTCTCAAAATCTGTTGAGAATACAAATCCTGTAAATTATTTTTTATAAAAATATGGCTAAAAAAACTGTAGAAATCTCTGTTGAAGATAAGTTAAGGGCAATTTATGACCTGCAAATCATCGATTCAAGATTAGATGAAATCCGCAATACAAGAGGTGAATTACCAATTGAAGTTGAGGATCTGGAGATTGAAATCGAAGGTCTGGAGAAAAGAGCTGATAAATTTCAGAACGAAATAAAAGAACAGAATGATGAAATCAATACAAAAAATGAAGTCATCAATCATGCGAAAACCCTGATCGACAAATACAAAGCTCAGCAGGAAACGGTAAGAAACAATAAAGAATTTGAAGCCTTAGGAAAAGAAATAGAATTCCAGGAGCTTGAAATTCAGCTGGCTGAAAAAAGAATTAAGGAATTTGGAGCGAAAATTGCGCATAAAAATGAGACTTTTGAAGAGTTGAACAATAAAATCGAAGAACTTAAAAATCACCTGAAATTCAAAAAAGAAGAACTGGAAAGTCTGGTTGCTGAAACCCAGAAAGAAGAAGATTTCTTAGTTGAAAAATCGCAGGAATTTGCAAAAAATATCGACGAAAGATTGCTGGCTTCTTATCAAAGAATCCGTACCAATTCGCCAACAGGGCTTGCTGTTGTAGGTTTGGAGAGAGGTGCCCCAAAAGGATCCTTCTTCACGCTTCCTCCACAAAAGCAGATGGAAATTGCGCAGAGAAAAAAAATTATCATTGATGAACACAGCGGAAAAATCCTGGTTGATGATGATTTGGTAAACGAAGAAAACGAAAAAATGAAAGACATTATTAAATTTTAATAATTTTTCATAATAATAAGAAAGGTTCGAAAATTTTCGAACCTTTCTTATTTTGTAGTTGTGTGTATAATTTATTCAATAACCGCTTCTTCCAGACAAACTTTTATCCTGTTCATGGCGTCTTTAAGCTCTTTTTCAGAAGCTGCATAAGAAAAACGGATACAGTTTGCATTTCCGAAAGAAACGCCACCCACCGATCCTACATAAGCGTTTTCGAGCAGAAACATCGCAAAATCATCGGCGTCTCTTATTTCAGTGCCGTTTAAAGTTTTACCGATATAGAAAGAAATATCCGGAAAGAAATAAAACGCTGCTTCAGGATAATTCACCTTGAATCCGGGAATTTCTTTCATAAGATGATAAACGATCTCTCTTCTTTTTTTAAATTCATCAATCATATAACGGTATTCCGAAGGATCTGTTTTCAGCGCAGTTACCGACGCTTTCTGTGCCATTGTGTTGGCGCCGCTCGTCATTTGTCCCTGAATTTTTTCGCAGCCTTTCGCGAGCCATGTTGGGCACGCAGAGTAGCCAATTCGCCAGCCTGTCATTGCAAACGCTTTCGACATTCCGTTGATAACGGCGGTTTGCTCATAGACCTGCGGGAATTCAGCAATTGAGGTATGTTTTCCGTCGTAATTTATAAATTCATAAATCTCATCAGAAATAATGGTGATTTGCGGATATCTTGCAATCACATTCGCGATTTTTTCCAGTTCTTCATATGTATAAACACTTCCCGACGGGTTACAAGGCGAACTGTAAAGTAATACTTTAGTTTTTGGCGTAATTGCTTTTTCGAGCTGTTCGGCGGTAATCTTAAATTCAGTTTCAATTGATGTTTCCACAAAAACCGAAGTTCCGCCCATCATTTTAACCATTTCATCATAGCTCACCCAATAGGGAGCCGGCAGAATCACTTCATCCCCGTCATTAAGCACCGACGCTAAAACATTTAAAATAGCCTGCTTGGCACCATTGGATACGCAAATTTGAGAAGGAAGATAATCGAGATTGTTATCGCGCTTCAGTTTGTCACAAATGGCCTGCCTTAAATCCAGAAATCCCGGAACAGGCGAGTAGTGACTGAAATTGTTATTGATTGCCTCAAAAGCTGCTTCTTTAATGTTTTTCGGAACATCAAAATCGGGTTCTCCCAGTGTTAAACTTATAACATCCAGTCCGTTGGCTTTCATTTCCCGAACTTTGTTACTCATTACAAAAGTCTGCGAAAAGCTCATTCTGTTAAGCCTTTCAGAGTGTTTTTCCATAATCATTCTTAAATCTCTCAAAGATAATTTTTTTCTGCAAAGTTCTGAACTTGTTTTTTTAAATTTGTGGAAATTATATTTAAATGCCTGGTGAACTTATAGAAAAGTATTTCCCGAACCTTACCGAACAACAGAAAGAACAGTTTAGTAAACTGGAAGAACTCTACGGAGAATGGAATGAAAAAATAAATGTGATTTCCCGCAAAGATATGGATTCGCTTTACGAAAAACATATTCTGCATTCTCTCGGAATCGCAAAAGTGATGGAATTTGCTCCGAACACAAAAGTTCTCGATGTTGGAACCGGCGGTGGTTTTCCGGGCATTCCGCTGGCTATTTTGTTTCCGGATTCGCATTTTACGCTGATCGATTCTATTGGTAAAAAAATCACAGTTGTAAAAGAAGTTTCGCAGGCAATCGGGTTAAAAAACGTGACCGCAGTTCATGGCAGAGCAGAAGATTTAAAAGAAAAATTCCATTTTGTTGTAAGCAGAGCGGTAACACAGATGCCTGTTTTCCTCCGCTGGTTAAAGGGAAAATTCGAAAAAGAACAGTTCAATCCTAAACACAACGGCGTTCTTTATTTAAAAGGTGGCGATTTATCTGAAGAACTCGCCGGAATGAAAGCGGAAATTTTTGAACTGAATAAATTTTTTGATAGTGAGTTTTTCGAAACCAAAAAAGTAGTATATTTATCTAAAGGAAATTTCAATTCATAATCCATCAGATTAAAGCAATTATTGATATTATTTCACTAATAAATTTCAATTTTATGAGAACAATATTCAAATATTTTTTTGCTTCTGTTTTAATTTTCAGTTTGGCAAGTTGCAACGACCGTTTGGAAGGTGATGAGATTTTAAGTACAGAACCATTGAAAATTGACAGTGTAAAAATCGCGCAGGATACCATGGATATTTATACTACGCAAACGATAAAAACCTTTTCGCAGTTCAGTACGCAGTGCGAAGGATTTTATGGATATGATTATCAGCACGTGGCACCGCTGGAGCGTAAAGTAATATCATATAAATTTAAAACTTCAGCCAGCTGTGGTGAAGTTGCTACAAGAGTTTCACAGATCAATTTCAGGCCACAACAAACCGGAACTTATGTTTTCAGATTCTGGAACGGCAAAGATACAGCCGGTGCAAATATCTGGATCGAAAAGAATATCGTGGTTCAGTAATTAAGGTTAAAAATATAGATAAAACATCAGAATTATTTTATTTCTGATGTTTTTTTATGAAATTATGCTTATTTTTCATCTTTGCATTCTTTATGAAATTTCTCAATAAAATCATCACCGAACTGTTGTCACAAAATTCGGATCTCTCACAATTCAATATTGTTCTTCCCGGAAAAAGACCTGTTGTTTTCATCAAAAAAATACTGAAAGAAAAGGAATATTCCGGCTTTTTGCCAAACTTTTTCACAGTGGAAGATTTAATACGCGACCTTTCCGGCAAACAGCATCTGCAGGTAATTTCGCTATGGCTTTTCGCATTCGAAATCTACCGCGAGATTCAGCCTTCTGAAGATTTTGCTTCTTTTCTTAAATGGTTTCCAACGCTGCTGAAGGATTGGGATGATATCCTGAAATTTTCAGAAAGCGATGAGCAGGTTTTGGTCTATATGTTCGATGAAGAACGCATCAAAAACTGGTCTGAAAACCTTGGCGAATCAGAAGACAACCCGAGAAGAAAGTTCCTGAATTTCTGGCAGAAGATGAATGTTTTTCTTCCGATCCTAAAAGAGAAACTTACAGAAAAAAACTGGGCAACTTCAGGCATGATTCATGAAACAGCAAAAAGAAAAATTACAGATTTTGCCCAGAAAACTGATCAGAAATTCGTGTTTTGTGGTTTTAACGCATTTACGCCGGTCGAGGAACAACTGGTAAAAAGTCTGCTTCAGTGGGATAAAGCGCAGTGTTTCTTTCAGGCTGATGACTACTACATGAATGATGAACGCCAGGAAGCTGGCAAATTTCTTCGCAACCATAAAACCTGGAAAGAATTTAATGAAAGTCGCCCGTTCCAATGGGTTCAAAACGATTTTGCACAGGAAAAACGCATTAAAGTTTATGAGGTTTCCGGAAATATTACACAGGCCAAAGTACTTCCCGAAATTTTTAAAGAAATAAAATGTGACGATCTGTCGAAAACTGCAGTCGTTTTGCTCGACGAAAACTTGCTTCCCGCAACTTTAGACGCGATCAGCGCGGTGGAATATCTTAATATTACCATGGGTTTTCCGCTGAAGAATCTTGCTTTCAGTAATGCGATTAAAAAACTGTTTTATCTTCAGAAACAGCTTGAGCAAAAGGATTCTTCCTATTATTACAATGATGTGCTTGCGGTACTGGAGGAACTTCCGAATGATGAATCCGACAGAGAAATTATCGCTGCTTTCAAAACTACAATCGAAGAGCGAAACATTGTTTATATTTCTAAAAAACAGTTTGGGGAATTGCTTTCAGACCTTTCTTATTTCAAACTTTTTCAGAAGCCCGGTTCTGTAAAAGAATTCCTGGATTTGCTCATCAATTACTGTTACGTATTGAAATTCAGACCGCTGGATGATATTCTCTACGAAAATATTGCGCATTTCGAAAAGAGTTTTAAAATCATTAAAAATCAGCTTTCACCTTACAATTTTCAGATAAACATGGACACCCTGGAGGTGCTGATCAATCAGTTGGTAAATTCCGAAGCGATTGATTTTCAGGGCGAGCCGTTGGCAGGTTTACAGGTGATGGGACTTTTGGAAACAAGGCTCTTGAACTTCGAAAACATTATTTTACTCTCTGCAAACGAAGGTAAATTGCCGCTCGGAAATTCTCAGAATACCTATCTGCCGTTTGATATCAGGAAACATTTCGGTTTGCATACTTTTTTAGAAAACGATGGGATTTATGCCTATCATTTTTACCGCTTAATTCAGGATTCCAAGAATGTTCATCTTCTTTTCAACGCCTTGGGTTCAGGGGTGAATACTGGGGAAAAAAGCCGGTTTATTACGCAAATGGAGATTGAAGACAGCCATCACGAAATTGAAAATATTATCATCGAAAATTCTTCAGATCCGATTCGCCAGGAACCGATCCATATTGAAAAAACCCCAAAAGTCCTTGAAAAACTGAATGAGTGGAAAAAGAAAATTTCGGCTTCGCATCTTACCTCTTATATTTATAATCCTGTAGATTTTTATCTCACCAAAATTCTCAATACAAGAGAAACCAGTGAAATTGAAGAAGAACTTTCGCAGCGCAGTTACGGTAATCTCGTGCATTATTCGCTTCAAGATATTTATGAAAAATTTATCGGTAAAGAATTAACTGTAAGTGATTTAGAGATTTCTAATGAAGTGATTATTGATGTAATTAACCGCGCGATAGAAAAGCTGAAACACCAAACTGAATTTTACGAAAAAGGGATGAATTTCATTCATAAATCTATTGCAGAAAGGGTAGTACGCAGTGTAATTGATTACGACAGAAATTTGTTGGAACAGGGCAACTCGCTTGAAATTTTAAGCGTTGAAGGAAACTTTGAAGGTGTGCAGTTTTTCCTTGATAGTGAAAAAACGGATCCCGTTTATTTTTACGGATTTATTGACCGTGTTGACCGCCTTAACGGAAATCTCAGGATTATTGATTTTAAAACGGCGAAAACTAAAAATCTTTCGCTCTCAGTTCCGAAAAAGCCTGAAGACGAAGAAAAACTTGAAAAATTATTTTTCAGAGATGATTATAAGCAGGCGATGCAGCTTTGTGTGTACGCTTATTCGGTTTTAAATGAAGAAAAATATCCGGATAATTTTCTGGAATGTGGAATCTGGAGTTTTGCTGAAGTGAACAAAGGTGTGCAGAATCTTCATCTTTTTGGAGAAAAAGAAATCTCGCGAGCGCTTTTAGAAACTCCGATGAAATCAATAAAAAATGTAATTCTCGACATTCTAAATCCGGAAACTGAGTTCGTTGAAGAAGTGAAAGAAACCTGGGGTAACTAACGAAAAAGCCTTCAGATTCCTGAAGGCTTTTTGTATTGTAAAGAAATATTTTCTATCCGAAAGCGTTGATTCCTGTAACATCCATGCCAGTGATCAGCAAATGGATATCGTGCGTACCTTCATAAGTAATAACCGATTCTAAATTCGCGGCATGACGCATCATCGGGAATTCGCCCATGATTCCCATTCCGCCAAGCATTTGCCGGGATTCTCTGGCAATATCGATTGCCATTTTCACATTGTTTCTTTTCGCCATTGAAATTTGTGCCGGGCTTGCTTTATGCGCATTTTTAAGGTTTCCTAACTGAAGGCAAAGTAGCTGTGCTTTGGTAATTTCTGTTAAGAATTCAGCAATTTTTTTCTGCTGTAACTGGAATGAAGCAATAGGTTTTCCGAACTGTTTTCTTTCTTTGGAATACTGAATTGCGGTACAGTAACAGTCGATTGCAGCTCCGATTACGCCCCACGAAATTCCGTAACGCGCAGAATTTAAACAGGAGAGCGGACCTTTTAATCCCACCACTTTAGGTAATAAATTTTCTTTAGGAACTTTTACATTGTTGAAAACCAGCTCACCGGTTTTTGAAGCCCGAAGGCTCCATTTATTATGAGTTTCGGGAGTTGTAAAGCCATCGAAGGCACGTTCAACAATTAATCCCTGAACTTTTCCTTCTTCATTTTTTGCCCAAACCACTGCAATATCGCAAAGCGGCGCGTTGGTAATCCACATTTTGGCACCGTTCAGTAAATAATAATCACCTTTATCTTCGAAATGAGTCTCCATAGAACCTGGATCTGAACCGTGATTGGGTTCCGTAAGACCGAATGCCCCGATCATTTCTCCGGAAGCCAGGTGTGGTAAATATTTATGTTTTTGTTCCTCAGAACCATATTCGTTAATCGGGAACATTACCAGTGAACTTTGTACAGAAGCGGCAGAACGTACTGCAGAATCACCTCTTTCGAGTTCCTGCATGATAATCCCGTAGGAAATCTGATCGAGTCCGGAGCCGCCGTATTCTTCAGGAATATACGGTCCAAGGGCACCGATTTTCCCCAATTCCTTCATCAGGTTAGGAATATCGGTATGATTTTGTGCTGCTTCATCTATTTTCGGCATCACAAAACTTTCAACCCAATCTCTTACGGATTGCCGGATTAATTTGTGTTCATCAGTTAAAAGATCATCCATTAAATAATAATCCGGAATGGTTGTAAGCGGGTAGTATGACATAATTTTTAGTTTTGCCTAAATTAGGATTTTTCGCAAAGGTGAGGAAATCTTTCGGCAAAAAATAAGCGGTTTAATATTTATTTTTTGTCGACAAACTTGTAGAGATACGGTGCTTTATTGGCAGAACCATCGAAAAATTTCTCAAGTCGTTCCAATGAGTTAAGGGCCAATATTTTACGCTGAAAATTATTTCTGCGGAATTTTTCATCAAGCACAGTTTCATACACGGTTTGGAGTTCCTTCATGGTAAATTTTTCGGGCAGGAGATTACTGGCAACAATTTGGGTGTCGATATTTTTACGGATATGCTCTAAACCGCAGTTGATAATTCTCTCGTGATCGAAAGCCATTTTCGGTAGTTTATTTACTTCGAACCATGCGCATGTTTCGTTGAAAGCATCGGGAAAAGTATCGACCAATGAAAAATCGATGAGACTGCAGTATCCTACCGTGATAAAACGCTGAAAAATCCAGTGATCTGGCGGAACGTCGATGTTTTTATTCTTCAGTAGAATCTGGTGAACATTATTCTCCGTTCGGTTTTTGCGGCCGAAAGTGTGAAACTGTTCTAAAAAAATATCCGAGAGGTGAGTTCGTTCATAAAGCACACGGCAAGCAGCTTCGCGAAGATCTTCATCATTAAAGACAAATCCGCCCGGCAAAGACCAAAGATCTAAATCGTGATATTTTAGCAGTAAAACCTTCAGAATATCGTGATGAAATCCAAAGATTACACAATCCACCGAAATATGCTCTACAAAGTCTCTGGTATCGATGAGCTCCTGTAAATTCTGTTTGTTTTTTGAGTCGTCTACTTTCATATTTAACAAAACTAATAATTATTTTCTTTTTTTGAGACATAAGACCTGAAATAAATAAAACTTAACAATAATAAAACAATGACAGCCCCCGAAATAAAGAGCGCATAATATCCACCGTACTCAAAATGAAATAAATAGGACATAATAACGGATCCGACAGAACTTCCCAACGACGAAAAAATTACAATAAGACTTGTAAAAAGATGTATTTCTGCCTTACGGATGTGGTTAATCGTTTGAGAACTGATGACAGGATAAAGTGGTGAAAGAAATAATCCTGTCAATGGGAAAATAAAGAGTGTAATCTGTAGATAACCATTTGTAACCAGCGATTGGAATAAGAAAAGCATCAGAAGAATGGCTATGGTACAGCCAATAAAATATCTTGCCAAAGAAAAATGCTGAATAATTCTTGCAGTTACAATTCTTCCGATGTAAGAAAATAGCGCCAGAAATGCCGAGGCCTGCAGGGCAAAAAAAGAATTTACATTCAGATGTTTTTTGTAGAAAGAGGGGAGCCAAGAATTAAAATTCTGCTCAATAAAAACAATAGAAAAAATAATAAGGAAGAAGATAAAATATTTGCGGTTGAAGAATCCTGTAATTTCACTAAAAGAAAATATCTGTGAATGCTCAGCATCCGCTACGACTATTGTCTTCATCAACAGAAAAACATTGGCGAAAGCTAATAAAGAAATAATCCAGAATCCGAACTTCCAGTATTCTGAATATGCGCTGGAGATAAGCCAGCCAAAACCAATATTTACTACAAATATTCCGATCATAAACGAGGCTTCCACACTGCTCATGACTTTCGCAAGCGGAATCTCCTGTAAAATATTGTTTCTTAAAATACCGTAAACCGAAATTTTAGCCACCGAAAAGCAGATTCCCATAATTGCGAACCAGAGTTTAAAAAACCAGAAACCTCCTACAAACGGCAGTAAAATACAACAAATGGCTACAATTAAAAGTGAAAAAATTAAAGAAGTTTTGCTGCCGAAACGGTTGATCAAAGTTGCGGCGAACAGCGAGAAAATCGCTATCGGTAAATCCTTAAAAGCCTCGAGAAATCCCAGATTAGTATAAGAAATATTCGTTGCTGAGAGTTGCAGAATAATCACTCCCATACAGTTCAGAACCATCGAGAAGATTAGAAAACTGATTTTAAGAGGAAGTGCAATCCTGGAGTAATTCTGAATCATCTTTAAAAAAACAGATTTTTTATTGCTGAGTTAATATTTGGGGAAGAAAAATTAGCTTCCTGAAACTAATTTTTAACAAAAATTAAGTATTTAAAGCCTCAAAAATAGGAGAAAAATTGAAATAAATTAAAAAAATAATTATTGTATTAAAAAAAAGTCTACATTTATTGTCTCAAATTGAGATAACAAAAACTATATAAAATGAATTTAAATTATTCTAAAAGTCTCGGGTTAATCGCCGTTCTTTATTTCACTGTTGGAGTTAACGCCCAGGTTACAGATTCTTTGAAAGAAAAGAAGATTGAAGAAGTAGTGGTGATTGGCTATGGATCTGTAAAAAAGAAAAATGCAACCAGTGCTATTGAGAACATTAAAGCTGATGTTTTTGAGAATCGCCCGATTTACGATGTTGGCCAGGCCTTACAGGGAAATGCTGCGGGTGTAAATGTAATTCAGAACTCCGGTAAACCCGGCCAGTCTTTGAATGTAAAAATTCGTGGTAACAACTCCATTTCCTCTGGTGTAAATCCCCTTTACGTGGTTGATGGAATACAAACCAACGACATTAGTGGTATTAACCCGGATGATATTGTGGATTTAACGATTCTTAAAGATGCTACATCAGCCGCAATTTATGGTATTAATGGTTCTTCCGGGGTTGTGATCATTACCACGAAAAGAGCAAAAACCGACAAGCCGCAACTTAATTTCAATGCGTATTGGGGTGTTTCAAAGGCAGCTAATAACGTTGATGTACTGAATCCGGAACAGTACAGAGCTTTGATGAACGAAATTAATCCTGCGTATGTGGCTACAATAGACAATCCAAGATATGCAGGAATTAATACCGACTGGAGAAGCGAAGTTTTCCGAACAGGTTTTGACCAGAATTATAACGTCAATTATTCATTTGGTGATGAAAAATTGAGAACGTATACCGCTTTAGGCTATCAGGGAATTGATGGGATTGTAGATCCTTCCAGATTCGACAGGGTTTCTGCCAAAATTAATTTAGATTCTAAAATAGCCAGTTGGCTGAAAGTACACGCCAGCTTAAATTACATCAATACAAAACTCAAAAACACAAATGATAATGCTGCAGGAGCAAGAGCTGGGGTTATTTTAAGTACTTTAACTACACCCACCTTTATGCCTGCTTACGCAAACCAGTTGAAAGTAAGAGAAACAGATGCCGACGGAAATTATATCGATGGATACAAGGACGGGCAGTTTGCCATGAATCCGTTTACGGCTGGTTGGGAAAATCCAGTAGCTTTTCAGTACAGAGGGTTAGATAATACAAATACTCACAGGTTTTTATCGAATCTGGGACTTGATGTGAATCTTTTAAAAAATCTTGTGTGGAAACCCAGTGTTTCTCTTGATGTGATCGACAGTGTGAATGACAAGTTTATTGATCCTTTCAGATCTGTTTACGGCCGCCAGGAAAGAGGTACGGGAAGCCAAACCTTTAATCTTTTCCAGGACTTTAATTTTGAAAACACGTTGAATTACACTATTAAGTCTGATGCTCACGACTTAAATTTATTGGGAGGTTTTCAGTTGCATGAACGAAATGTACAAGGGCAATATTATTGGGGTAACCGCTTCCCACAGGATTTAAGAGAATTTGTTTACGAACTTTCCGAAAATCCAAATGAAATCTTCAGAAAAGAAATTTTACGAGAACTTTCTTATTTCGGAAGAGCCTTGTATACGCTGAATGGCAAATATACAGTAATGGGTGTGTTCCGCTACAACGGCAGTTCTGCTCTTGCTGATAATAAGAAATGGGGATTCTTCCCTGGAGTTTCTGCTTCGTGGAATGTTGCCAACGAAGATTTCCTTGCAGACAGCAGCATTATTTCTGAGTTAAAACTAAGAGGAGGCTGGGGTAAAACCGGGAATGCTTCCGGAATTCCTCCTTATGCACATTACAACCTTGAAAGACTGAACCAGGCCGGAGAGAATGGTTCGTGGTCTACTCACCAATGGAGTAGTGACATCGGTTGGGAAGTAACGACAGATACCAATTTCGGTCTCGATTTAGGTTTTGCAAATAACCGCATAAAATTAACCGCTGATGTTTATAAAAGAACAACAGATGATCTTATCATGCCGATTAAAATGGGACAGATTGGAAATATCCTGAGAAATGTTGGTTCCATGGAAAATAAAGGTTTGGAACTAACCTTAAATACCATCAATTTTAAAAGAGAAGACTTTACCTGGAATACAAATTTTAATATTTCGTTTAATAAAAGCAACATCAATAGCTTAGCTTATATGCCGAATATCGACAGAGTAGGGATTGAGGGAATGGGTGATTTGGTTCGTTTTTCTGCAGGTCAGCCAATTGGTGCTTTTTATGGTTATCAGATGGAAGGTGTTGATCCGCAAACGGGAAATATTATTTATGCAGATATTGACGGTGATGGAGTGAAAAATACTGGCTTAAATGGAGATATATTTGATGTAGGAGACAGAACTTTTATTGGAGATCCAAATCCCGATTTCACTTTTGGATTTAACAATAATTTTACCTACAAAAATTGGTATATGGATGTTTTGTTTACCGGATCTTATGGGAATGACATCTATAATGCTTCAAGATTTGAGTTAGAATTGATGAATGATTTTAAAAATCAATCGACAGTTGTTTTAGATCGTTGGACTACAGCAGGACAGATTACCAATGTTCCAAGAGCCAATTCTTCTTCAGCTATGGCAATTTCAGACCGCTTTATCGAAGACGGATCTTTTATCAAACTCAAGGCTGCAACATTGGGTTACAACTTCAACAATCCATTTAAAGGTCTTAGTAAGCTTAATCTTTATGTCACCGGCCAAAACCTGGTGACATGGACCGATTATACAGGTTTCGATCCGGAAGTGAATGCTTTCTCCACAACTAACGGTGTTCTGGGAATTGATTACGGTACCTATCCACAGGTAAGAACAGTAATATTCGGACTTAAAGCTAATTTTTAATTATTAATACTTACAAAATGAAACTTAATAAAACCATATTTTATTTATTTTTAGGAACAAGTCTGGCATTTGGAACCACATCCTGTTCAGATTATTTAGATACCGAACCAATTACAGACAGAGCTGTAGAATTGAGCGATACACCTTACAAAACTGCACAGGAAGCAGAGGATCTAATGAATGCAATTTATAATGGATTGGGTAATGAATACTGGCAGCTGGATTATTTTTTCAATGGTGATGCCCAGTCGGATGTTGCTTATGTAGGTGGAGACAATCCGCAGAATATTCAGCAGGCAGAATACCGCATTATGGCAACCAACAGTAATGTAAATCGCGACTGGAATTATTTGTATGGTCTGATCAACGATTGCAACAAGATCCTGAATTATGTAGATAATGTACCAGATCCCGCACTTACTGCCTCCCGAAAAGCACAAATGAAAGCCGAAGCAGCAACGATGAGAGCACTTTACTATTTTCATGCTGTACAGCTTTGGGGCGATGTTCCGTTAGTGACTAAGGCAGTTATTGGAGTTACGTCTGAAACTTTCGATGAAGTTTATGCCCAGGTTTACCCTGCAAGAAAACCGGTGAACGAAGTATACGCGCTTATCCTTTCGGATCTGGAGGGCGCATTACCAGCCTTGTCAGGCAACGCCGACAAGTATAAAGTGACTAAAGGAGCTGCTTTGGCTTTATTGGCTCAGGTACACGCCACAAAACCGACTCCTGATTACGCAAAAGTTGTTCAATATACAGACCAGTTGATGGGGCAGGGTTACAGTCTTCTGCCAAATTATGATCATTTGTTCGACGGGAATCACACTGCGAATGCAGAATCAATTTTCGAAATCAACGGAAATGGCGGCAGCATCTGGTGGTGGGGAGTATTTATGTTTACCGGTGACGACTGGAAGAAGTTCAATACACCATCCAATGACCTGGTAAAAGCATTCAATGATGAAGGCGATAATGTGAGAAAAACTTCTTCTGTTAAATTTCAGGCAGTTGGTTGGGCCGACAGTTACTGGCCAAGCAGCAATTATCCATTTGCATGGAAACAGAGAGATACCACCGGAAATCAGAATGTTTACATCTTACGATATGCCGATATGTTATTACTGAGAGCAGAAGCAAAGGTGAGGTTAGGTGACTACACCGGAGCTGCAGATTTAGTAAATCAGGTTAGAAACAGAGCTGGATTAGGCAACATCACCATTTCAGGTGTGGAAGACGGCATCAATAAAGTTTTACACGAACGTAAACTGGAGCTTGCTTTCGAAGGTCAGCGTTGGTTTGATCTTAAAAGAACCGGCAAAGCTCTGGAAATTCTGAAAAACCGTAAAGACGGGAACGGAAACATCTTAAGTTTCGCAGGAAATTTAACCCAGCAACGTTTGCTGTGGCCAATTCCACAATCCCAGATTGATAATAATCCTAACCTTACCCAAAATCCAGGATATTAATGATGAAGATTATACAATCAAATCGTTCTTTTCTAAAAAGTGCTGCACTTAGCGGTGTGGCACTTTTTTCATTGCTTTCCTGTGGGAATAGAGTGTTGACAGAAACCGAAAATTCAGGAGCAAAAAATATAGAATATTGGCTCACAAAAGGTGATGGTTCGGTAAAACTGCAGCAGCAGAATTCTCTTCAGTTTTCTACAGATACCAACAGTTTTCCAATCATTGAAATTGATGATACACAAAAATTTCAGACTGTTGACGGCTTTGGATACACCCTTACCGGTGGCAGCGTTCAGGTGATTAACACACTTTCAGCCGACAAAAGAAAAGCACTTTTAAATGAAATCTTTGGCAATTCCGGCAATTCGATTTCAGTGAGTTACTTGCGGTTAAGCATCGGTGCCTCAGATTTGGATGCCGAAGTCTTTTCTTATAACGATTTACCGGCTGGACAAACAGATTTAAATCTGGAGAAATTTTCTCTGGCAAGAGACAAAGATTTAATTGCAATGCTGAAAGAAATTCTCGCCATCAATCCCAAGATTAAAATTATTGCAGCGCCCTGGTCGCCGCCTGTTTGGATGAAAGATAACGCAAGCTCAATTGGCGGAAGTTTAAAACCTGAATACTACGGAGTTTATGCTAAATATTTCGTGAAATATATTCAGGGAATGAAAAAAGAGGGAATAACAATTGACGCAATTACACCTCAAAACGAACCTTTGCATCCCGGTAATAATCCAAGTCTTCTAATGACTTCCGAAATGCAGAAAGATTTCATTAAAAATCATTTGGGCCCGGAGTTTAAAAAAGCAGGAGTTACCACGAAAATCGTTGTGTATGATCACAATTGCAACAAGCCAGAATATGCCATCAATATTTTAAATGATCCTGAAGCCCGTAAATATATAGACGGATCTGCGTTTCACCTTTACGAAGGCGATATTTCAGCTTTAAGTACGGTTCATAATGCACATCCCGACAAAAATCTTTATTTCACCGAACAGTGGACGGGTTCTAAAGGTAATTTCAAAGATGATTTAAACTGGCACACAAAAAACGTAATCATCGGCTCCATGCGGAACTGGAGTAAAATCGCCTTGGAGTGGAATCTAGCAAATGATGCCGCATTCCAGCCGCACACACCGGGCGGATGTACCGAATGTAAAGGAGCAATTACAGTTAATTCTTCCCAGGATTTCACCAGAAATGTCGCTTATTATATTGTCGGACACGCTTCGAAATTTGTACCACAAAATTCTGTTAGAATTGCTTCAACACAAACGGAGAACATTGCTACAGCAGCATTTTTAACACCTTTGGGTAAAACCGTGGTCATCGTTCAGAATGAGAGCGAAAACGCTGAAAATTTTAATCTGAGATATAAAGGAAACTCTGCCGCAGTTACAATTCCGGGAAAATCTGCAGCAACGTATATTTTTTAGAAATCCTGATTTATGAAACAGAAAATCACCATTTTGTTACTTTTTTTTGCTGTAAAATTATTTACGGCAACTGTTTCTGTACCTCATTTTTTCTCAGACCATATGGTTTTGCAGCGGGATGCGAAAATTCGGGTGTGGGGATTTGCTGATCCCAATGAGAAAGTTACGGTTACGTTTAAAAATCAGCTAAAAACGGCTGTTACTGATGCTTCGGGAAACTGGAAAGTAATTTTAAATGAAGAAAAATTTGGTGGCCCGTTTGAAATGAAAATTTCAGGCAGTAACGAAATTGTTTTAAAAAATATATTAATCGGTGATGTTTGGCTCTGCAGCGGCCAAAGCAATATGGAGTGGAATCTTGCCAGAGTTGATGGTTTTCAGGATGAATTAATTCAACAGAATTTTCCTCTCATTAGACATCTGAAAGTTGAAAGAGCCATTAACACTTTACCTCAGAAAAATATTGCGCCAACGGAGTGGAAAATTGCCAACGCTTCAACGATAGGAGATTTCTCGGGTGTTGCTTATTTTTTCGCAAAGAATATGTACCGGGAAACTAAAATTCCGATAGGATTGATTAATTCTTCCTGGGGCGGTACTAATGTGGAAACCTGGATTCCGAGAAATGGGTTTGAAAATTCGGTGGATTTTCGGGACATGATTTCAAAAATGCCGAAAATTTCTCTGGATTCTTTAACAAAATTTTCTACAGCTTCAAAAATAGCAGGTCTTCAAAAAAAGCATCAGATAAATACTTTGGATTTCAATGAAACATTTTATCTGAAGAATGATTTTGATGATACCAAACTCCCTGAAATTTACCAGCCAAAAAGATGGGAAGACCAAGGTTTTGAAGGATTAGACGGAATTGTTTGGCTCAGAAAAAAAGTGATTTTAACTCAGGAAGATCTTGGCGGAAATGCGACACTCTTCCTTTCACAGATTGATGACGAAGACATTACTTATTTCAACGGAATACAAATTGGAACCAGTAATTCCTACGATGCAGAACGGGTTTACAGCATTCCACAAAATCTTCTGAAAGTGGGTGAAAATATAATTGTTGCAAAAATTACGGACAACGGTAGCGGCGGCGGAATTTGGGGCGAACCCGAGAAATTAAAACTGGTCACTTCAAAATCCTCAATTTCACTGACCGGAAATTGGAAAATTACCGTCGAAAAAATCTTCAATAAAATTAACGAAAATGAATTTCCGTCGTTGGCTTACAATGCCATGATTGCACCGCTAATTCCATTTCAGCTCAAAGGGATCCTTTGGTACCAGGGCGAATCGAATGCCGAAAGAGCCGCAGAATACAATAAAAGTTTTCCGTTACTCATCAACAGTTGGAGAGAAAAATTCGGAAAACACCTGCCATTTTATTATGTTCAGCTTGCAACTTTTGAAACGCCTGGTAACAGCAACGAAGGAAGTGCCTGGGCCGAACTGCGCGAAGCCCAGACTAATACTCTGAAATTACAAAATACAGGCATGGTTGTAACTACAGACATCGGAAATCCAAAGGATATTCACCCCGGAAATAAAAAATCAGTAGGTGAAAGACTGGCAAATTTTGCCTTAAAAAATGGCCAGGTAAGTCCGGTTTTTAATGATTTCAAAATTCAGAAAAATAAAATTTCGGTTGGTTTTAAACCGTCTGTAAACCTTAAAACATCAGATAATTCTGCAGAAGTCAAAGGTTTCGAAATTGCAGGAAACGGTAGAATTTTTTATCCGGCTACAGCAAAAATTTTTAAAAATAGAGTAGTGGTAATTAGTGATAAGGTAAAAAATCCAGTAGCAGTAAGGTTTGGGTGGAAGGGTGATGCTTCTGAAAACAATCTTGTTACAGAAAATAATTTTCCGGTTTCACCTTTCAGAACTGATAATTTTCCTTTGTCGACAGAAAAAGTAAGATATAGGGTTAATCTTGATTAACCGAAAAACATTTAGTAAGTATAAAAAAATAATGAAAATGAGAAAAACGTTGATTTCATGTTTCCTGTTGGGAACTTTCGTAAATGCCTTCAGCCAGAATTACTGGAAAAACAATACAAAAAAAACGGCAAAACTCATCGTTACCAATGCAGCAACGAAAGAAAAACTGCAGGATAAAGGTTATGTAAAATTCGAAAAATTTGCTCAGCCAAAAGAAACCGATGCATGCATTTTTGTAGATCCCGATTTCAAATATCAGAAATTAATCGGCATCGGTGGCGCCATTACAGATGCTTCTGCAGAAACACTGTACAAAATGCCAAAAGGAAAACAGAAAGAAATTCTGGAAGCGTATTATGGTAAAAATGGTTTGGGATACACCGTGGTACGAACCAACATGAATTCGTGCGACTTTTCTAGTGCATCTTACGATTATGTGAAAGAAGGCGACGTTTCGTTAAAATCTTTTTCTGTGGCACGAGACGAAAAGTATAAAATCCCAATGATTAAAGAGGCTCAGAAACTTATTGGTAACCAGTTTACCTTTTATTTTTCACCCTGGAGTCCGCCAGCCTGGATGAAATCAAACAACAGCATGCTGAAAGGCGGCCGTCTGAAAGATGAATATTACCAGCCTTGGGCCGAATATTACATCAAGTTCATTAAAGAATATGAAAAACGCGGAATGCCGGTTTGGGGATTAAGCATCCAAAACGAACCAATGGCGACCCAAACCTGGGAAAGCTGCATTTACACTGCTGAAGAAGAAGGAGATTTTCTAAGAAAAAATCTTGGGCCGGCTTTATGGAAGAATGGCTATAAGGACAAACAGGTAATTATATGGGATCACAACCGCGATTTGATCTATCAGCGCGCAACCACCACTTTGCAGGATCCGGAAACTGCAAAATATGCCCACGGAATCGGGTATCACTGGTACGAAACCTGGAACAACAAAACCCAGCTTTTTGATAATTTGGAAGAAACCCAGAAGGCGTTTCCTAATATGTTTCTGGCATTTACTGAAGGCTGTAAAGAACAGTTTAAAATGGATCAGATTTATGATGTTTCGCTGGGTGAACTTTACGGCCGCAATATGCTTAATGATTTCAACAAAGGAACTGCACTTTGGACAGACTGGAATGTTCTTCTCGACGAGACCGGCGGCCCAAACCATGTGGGGAACTTCTGTTTTGCACCCATAATTGCCGATACAAGAACCGGCGAAGTGCATTATACCTACGAATATTATTATATCGGTCATGTTTCGAAATATATTAAGCCGGGATCGCAGAGAATTGGTAATTCATCGAACAGAGCAGCCTTAATTTCTACCGCTTTCATGAACGAGAATGGTGAACTGGTAACCGTTATCATGAATGAGTCTGATCAGGACATCGAAACTTATTTATGGATTGAAGGGCAGGCTGCTAAATTATCAGCGTCAGCACATTCAATTCAGACTGTTGTACTATAATCAGTTTTATTTTTTCAAAGAAAAGAGCAACCATTTCCGGTCGCTCTTTTTTATTTTTCTTAAAATTAAATGGACTTATTTTGATTTAAAATTTTTCTCAAAGTCTGTGCAATCAACGGATTTCAGCGTGTGTCCCTCATATTTTAGTTGGGCGGGATTTGCATAGAAATCTCTGTTTCCTTCGGTTTTATGCTCACCAATTCCTTCAATTAAATTTCCGTCTTTTCTAAGGAAATAAATTTCACGGTCGGAAGTGGTACCTTCTGCCTGAAATGTATAACTTAATTTAAGTGTATCTCCGTTTTGGGTTCCCATCACATCACCGATAGAGCTGTCTTTTTCGAAATTTTTGTAACGCATTTTTCCCGTTATCGTACCGAGATTGTCATCTAAAGAGACAAAAAGCGTGTCTTTTCCAGCTACTTCCATATAACAGGTCTGTAGGGTAGAAGATTCAAGAGGTTCGTTGCTTTCAGGAACAACAACAGTAGAATCTGCCGTAGCTTCAGTATTAACTGTTTCATTAGATTTTTTCTCACAACTTACTGCTGAAAGAACGATAAATGCTGATAAAAAGAAGTTTTTCATAAAGTTTATTTTTTTGTGGGGAAATAAATTTAAACTTGAGCCTTATGTATATTATGTTAAGTCGGATCAGAAATTACATTCAGTTTTGCTAAAAACAAAACTCTTGTTAAAATCGATTTTTGTAGGATCTGAAAAAACTGTAGTGGAATCATTGATTTTTTCAACTTCACCAACGCCTTCATAGAGCTTACCGGATTTGTTCAGAAGATAAATTTCGTTGAAACTGATATTTCCGCCGGTTACAGTTCTGGACAATAATTTCAGTGTATCTCCAGATTTGGTTCCTGTGAAAGTTCCTGATGACGTATTGCTGGCCTGCGGATTATTGTACAGTAAACTTCCCGTTATATTTCCGGCCGAATAAATTATAGAAAGTTTTACGGAATCCTGACCGTGTACAGCTTCATAACACGTTTCTATATTTTCTGATGCCTGAGAATCGGCTGCAAGATTTTTTTTATCAGAATTTTGATTACAGCTGAATAAGGAAAAACAAATTGCGGGTAATAAAAGAAAGTATTTCATACTGATGATATTTACGGTTACAGAATTGATCAAATATACGGTTACAGAAAAGTAACAATAACGGTTAAAAACGCAGTAAAGATAGTGATAATTTATTTTTTTATTAAAAAAGGTAAGATCATAAAAAACTCCTATAATTTATATTATGTTAAATTGGATTATTTTCAGATAAAGGAGTTCGATGTTTTTGTATTAGAATATATGTTTTCTATTCATTCTCATAATAATGCTCTAAACTAAACCATAGAGATTAAAAAAGTCCTCCGCATTACGGAAGACTTTTCATTATTATTTTTTCAGACATTTCTCAAGGAACTGATCTTGCTCCCATAAAACATGCAGAATACTTTCTTTGGCTGCATACCCATGAGACTCTTTTGGTAAAAGTACCATTCTTACCGGTGCACCAAGATTTTTCAGTGCCTGGAAATACCTTTCCGTTTGCAAAGTAAATGTTCCCGGATTATTATCAGCTTCACCGTGAATCAGCAACATTGGCGTTTTCATCTTGTCAGCATTCATAAATGGCGACATGGTGTTGTAAACTTCCGGTACATCCCAATAATTTCTTTGCTCAGACTGGAATCCAAACGGCGTAAGTGTTCTGTTATAAGCCCCGCTTCTGGCAATTCCACAAGCATAATCTTTAGAATGCGTCAACAAGTTTGCAGTCATAAATGCGCCGTAAGAATGTCCGCCAACTGCAACTTTGGATCTGTCGATATAGCCTAATTTATCTACGGCATCAATGGCCGCCTTACCGTTGGCAACCAACTGAGGCAAAAATGTATCGTTCGGTTCTGCCTTTCCTTCACCAATAATTGGGAAAGCAGCATCATCCAGAACCGCGTAACCTTTGTTTACCCAATAAATAAACGAACCGTAACTTGGGAAAGTAAAATCGTTAGGATTTTGGGTGTTTTGTCCTGCCGTATTTTTGTCTTTGTATTCTGTAGGATAAGCCCAAATTAGCAGAGGTAATTTTTCTTTCGGGTTTTTTCTGTCGAAGTTTGCCGGCAGATAAAGCGTTCCGGTAAGCTCTACTCCATCATTTCTTTTGTATTTAATTACCTCTTTGTATACATTTTTAATGCTTTCAAAAGGATTTGCGAAATGAGTTAGCGCAGTTCCCTTTCCGTTTTTAATATTTCTGATAGAATAATTCGGATATTGGTTGGATGACTGTTCTACCACAAGTACGTTTCCGGATTTCGCATCTAAAATATCGATGATATTTTCTTTGGAATTCTTCAGTTTCGAGGTGTAAATTCTCTTTTTCGATGAAGAACTCATATCTACTTCATCAATAAAAGGAAACTGGCCGTCTTTTGTAAATCCTTCGCCTACAAGATACGCTTTGTTGTTTTCGGTATCAATAACCGTTCTTCCGTATTGGTTTTTTGTGGTATTAAAGTTACCCGGATCACTGTAAACATCCTGATAATTGCGGTCGTCAATGATTTTTGAACTGTTATTCTTTAAATTGATGAGATAAGATTTGGTATTTCTCGTATCATACCAACTGTCGGAAATAATGGCGAAATCTCCATTTGACCAATCGATACCGCTGAAACGCTGCTTGGTTTTAAAAAAAGATCTCGGTGTATTGTTGAAAGGTGCTTCCCAAAGGAAAATCTCGTCGCGGTAATCTACATTTTTAGATTGGTCGCCTCCATCTAAAGCTTCTGCATATACTAAAGTTGCAGGCTGATCGTCTCTCCAGCTCATATTTCTTTTTCCGGTTCTTACCGAAGAAAATCCTTTAGGCATAATTTCGGTGAGCGGAATTTCATTTACAGTTTTCACTGAATTTCCGTCTTTATCGAAAACTGTAGAAGTCATCGGGAAACGGCTCAGCGGAACGATATACGAATAAGGTCGCTGGATGGTCGTAAGCATCAAGTAGCTTCCGTCCGGTGAAAAACTCATCCCTGAATAAATTGCCGCCGGCTTGAAAGGCTGCTGGTTCCCGTTAAGCGAAACTTTTACAAGTTCTGCTTTGGCTAAAGTTTCGAAATTGGCTTCATCCTGTGGGTTTTTAAGCAAATCCTGATAGGTTCTGTTTTGGGATACTTTTCCGTCAGCGTTTGAAACCGTAGGTCCGGCCGGAAGCATTTTTTTATCATCAATCAGCGCACTTCTGCTGGCAGGAATCTGCTTTATCAAAAGTGTTTCCGAATCTTTCATCCAAACATACGGAGTGCCTAAATTGGCATTTAGATGATCGCCTGTAAGTTTTTTTGCGGTAGCCGTGGCCAGATCAAGTATCCAAAGTTCTACTCCTTTGGCTGTGGTGTTGGTAAATGCAAGTTTCTTTTCGTCTGGTGAAAAGCTGGTGTAAGCAATTTTAGCGTTCGACGGAAGCCCTTTAACCTGAATTTCGTTCTTGTCTTTTAACTTTCTAATTTTTAAGTTATTAACGTATGTTATCGTACTCGAAATATTGGTCACAGGATTCACTCGTAATCCTGCAAGGCGCATTTCTTCCTGATTAAGATCATCAAGAGATTTGTACGTTGGGCGGTAAGAAAAAATGAGCCATTCCTTTTTACTGTCCATCATTACACTTGGTGCCCGCTGGAAATCTGCAAGCTGAAGAATTTCAGCAGAAGGCTGCTGGTAGGTTATGCTCTCCTGCGCAAAGGTAAATCCTGCGTAGAGAAGGGCCACTAATGTTAGTTTAATTCTCATAAATAGTAGATTTTGTTTTATAAAAAAATGCAGAAACTTGCGTTAATGCATTTGTCATTTTCAATGTAAGCTGATGTTACCAATTGTTTTCTTTCCTTCTGCCAATCATGTAATCTACCGAAAATTTCCCCGGACCGAAAGCAAAAAGCATGAGATAAACAGAGAGATATAGCAAACTGGTTTCTTTTTTTTGGAAAGGATCTCCGCCGTGTACAATAAGTCCGGCAACAGCCATGGTAATGATCAGAAAGAATACTGCAAACCTCGTAAAAAGGCCGAGGATGATAAAAATAGAACACACAAATTCGGCAAAAACCGCTAAGGTGAGCGATGTTTTAGCACTCAGACCCATAAAACTGAAAAACTGAATTTCTTCACCTGAAAGCAAGTCCTGCAGTTTAGGAAAACCATGCGACAGCATTGCAAAACCAACAAAAATTCTAATAACAAGAAGAACAAGATCTATAATTAAAGGATTGCTTTTCGTTGAAGTAAAATAATTCATGTATCAATTTTTACCAAAAATAAGAAAATCCTTTGTAAAACGCAATGGCTGGGCTTTTTTGTTTATCGATATCCGAAATTCTTTAAATCCCTTTCATTTTTTCGCCAGTCTTTTTTCACTTTTACAAAAAGATTCAGATGTATTTTTTTGGCGAAGAATTTTTCCAGATCAAGTCGCGCTTCGGTGCCAACTTTCTTAATGGCTTCACCTTTATGACCGATAATAATTCCTTTTTGGGTGTCTCTTTCAACATAAATAATGGAATCGATGAAGATAATTCCTTCTTTTTCCTTAAACATTTCGGTAACAACTTCTACAGAATACGGAATTTCTTTCTCGTAATTCAACAGGATTTTCTCACGGATCGCTTCGTTAACGAAGAATCTTTCAGGCTTATCGGTAAAAAGATCTTTATCGTAATACGGTGGATTTTCCGGAAGCAAAGATTTCAGTTTTGGTAAAATTACATCGGTGTTGAAACCTTTTAAAGCAGAGATAGGGAGAATTTCAGCCTTTGGAATTCTTTCGTGCCACTGCTCCATTGCTTTTTCAAGATCTTCCTGGTTGGATTCGTCAATTTTATTGATCAGAATAAGAACCGGAACCGGAATTTTATTGAGTTTTTCTACCAAAAATTCGAAGGGTTCAGTTTTATCTAAAATATCAACAATAAATAAGAAAACATCGGCATCCTGAAGAGAATCCTTCACAAAATCCATCATTTTTTCCTGTAAACCGTACTTCGGATCCAAAACTCCCGGCGTATCCGAAAATACAATCTGTAAATCTTCTTCGTTGTACATCCCGAAAATTCTGTGTCTTGTAGTCTGTGCTTTCTGGGTAACAATCGCGAGCTTCTCGCCCATCAGTTTATTGAGAAGTGTCGATTTCCCGACATTGGGTTTACCAACGATATTTACGAATCCTGCCTTGTGCATTATTTCTTTTTTTGAATAATTAAATAATATTGATCCGCATAATTTGTGAATCCCTGCAAAGATAGTGAAACATTGTTTGACCATTAAAGTTACAAAAGGATTTTTATCGCTTTGCAGTAAATGTCAGAAAAACTATCTTTGAAAGAAAACTATGAAACAATTTCTATTTTTTTTATTTATCGCGAATTTTTTCTCCGCTCAGAATTCCGATTTACTTCATACAAATTGGAAAATTACAAAAATGGTAAGCGAAGTTCAACCGGATCAGTTCCCACCTTCCATGCCCTATCAACAGGTTACCAATTTTTCAGCGACTGACCCACAACTCAATTTGTCTTTTTTCAATACCGTCTCAGCTAATTTATCGTTTAGTGGGCAGGATGTGTTTACGGTAAATAGTAAAGCTTGCACCTATGCAGATTATTGGGGTGATAATGGAGAAGTAAATCAATTTTTTGCCTCTTTATGCGCTTTTTTCGAGATTGGGCATAGTTATCATTATTACATTGGAAATACTGGCAATGAAAAAACATTAGTTATTCACAATGCGATATTTGAAGAGATCCATTTTATATCCACAAATCTTGCAACTACAGAAAATAAATTATCGCAATATGCAATTGCTCCAAATCCGGTAACCACGATTTTGACTGTCCAAAATTTAGTGGGAATAAATTCTGTCCAATTATTTGACGTGTCGGGAAAATTGGTTTATGAATTAAAAAAAGAGAATTCCAAAACCTTGGATATTGATATGCGAAATTTTAAAACCGGAACTTATTTTATCAAATTAAATAACGATAAAACTTTTAAGATTATAAAAGAATAATTTGATTATTTTTTGAAAACTACCGGAAGGATTTCATTTTCAATAAGACCAAATTTTTTTCGGTCTTCATCGGAAAATTTTCTTGAATAAAAATTGATATCAGTTTGAAAACCAACGCTTTTAAGCCTGTCGAAATAATCCATTCCGTACCACCGAACGTGATCGTACTGACCGAAATGTTTCTGTCTTTCTTTAGGATCTTTAATACTGAAATCTTCGTAGGTTTTTTCTAAAGAATTCTTCATCGGCACCTGAAAAATTCCCCAACCGCCTTGTTTCATCACGCGATAAAGCTCGCTCATCGCCTTTCTGTCGTCTTCAATGTGCTCCAAAACGTGATTGCAAAAAATGATATCAAAGCTTTCATCTTCAAAAGGCAGATCCAGAATATCCGCTTTCACGTCAACAATCGGCGAAAACAAATCGGCTGAAGTATAATCCAGATTTTTCATTTTTTTGAATTTCCTTAGAAATTCCTGCTCCGGCGCAATGTGAAGAACTTTATAATTTTTGGTAAAAAAATCGGTTTCATTTTTCAGATAAAGCCACATTTGGCGGTGTCTTTCGAGGCTTAAAGTTCCCGGAGAAAGTGCATTTTCGCGCTGTCTGCCGTATCCGTAAGGTAAAAATTTACGGTAAGATTTGCCGTCAATCGGATCGGTGAATTTATTGCCTTTAAACAACTGATAAATCAACGGCCGAAGAAAAATGCTTAAGTTAATAAGCATTGGTCTTGGGATTTTGTTTAAAAGGAATTTGGCGATTTTTTTCATTAAAAATCCAGCGTAAATGGTTTTTCTTCGTCGCTTACAATTCCCAGCGCTTCATAAATATAGCTGAATGTTGAAAGCAAAACGGGTTTGCCATTAATAATACAGACATCATGTTCGAAATGCGCAGAAGGTGAATTGTCGAGAGAAGTCACCGTCCATCCATCATCGTGAAACTTCACTTTTTCGGTTCCTAAATTCACCATAGGTTCGATGGCGAGTACAATTCCGTCTTTTAAAACTTTTCCGCTGCCTTTTCTGCCGTAATTCGGTACCTGAGGATCTTCGTGCATTTTTCTGCCCAAACCGTGCCCAACCAATTCGCGCACAACACCATAACCGTGTTTTTCACAATGTTCCTGAATGGCATTGGAGATATCTCCTACTCTTTTTCCGCGGACGCACTGTGCAATGCCTTTGTATAAAGATTCTTTGGTAACCTTCAGCAGTTTTTTGGTCTCTGGAGCTACTTCGCCCACCTCGAATGAATAGGCATGGTCGCCATAAAAACCATTCATATACACACCACAATCTACTGAAAGGATGTCGCCTTCTACCAAAGGTTTGTCGTTCGGAATGCCGTGTACTACTTCTGCGTTAGGTGAAATACAAAGGTTTTTTGGGAAACCGTACATTCCTAAAAATGCAGGTTCGCCACCATGATCGCGGATGAATTCGCCACCAAGTTTATCCAAATGGTTGGTTGTAGCGCCGGGTTTTATTTCTTTGGCAAGCATTCCTAAAGTTTTGGAAACGAGTCGTGCACTTTCGCGCATCAGCCTCAGCTCGTCGAGTGTCTTTAATATAATCATAGGAAATAACTTTTACCAGAAAAGTCCTTTTTTCTTTTCTTTTTTCATTTTAGAATAGGCTAAAACTTCTGAGCCTTCAACACGGAATTCGATTCTTTCATTGATGATGTTATAGATTTCGCCCCAACCCGGAAATCCGCCAAGGTTTCTGTCATCGATAAATAAATCGGCATCAATTTTTCGCGAAGCTTGTGAATGATCAAAAATTTCACCTTCAAAACTTGAATTAACGGCATAAAATTCAACACCATTTTTTTTGCAGAATTCTACAGCTTCATCTAAAGTTTTCCCGTGTCTGTAAGTCCACAAAATTAATCTGTATCCTTCGGACTGAAGTTTTTTAAGGGTTTCAAATGCAAAAGTTTTGGGTTTGCCAATTCCGGGATATGCGTCTTCAACAATAGTTCCGTCGAAATCAATGGCCAGTTTTTTATTGCTTTTCATTATTCTAAAATTTCAGATGTGCAAAGATAATAAAATAAAAGAGCGGTTGAAAAACAACCACTCCCAGAAATTAATTATTATGCTGTATTATGATTTTACCCATTTAAACTGGTATTCTAAATCAGGAGTTGCAATTCTGTCGGTAATTCTTTGAAGCCTGGCCGGAAGTTTCATTAAATATTCCTGTGCTTTTTCAGCTTTTTCGGTAAGACCCGAAATGTGTTCGATTTTCCAGTCTTCCAGAAGGTCACTAAGAATATTAATGTAATCCTGCCCGGTATACACCATTGCGCGTTGTGCTGCATCGGAGAAGTGTCCCCAAAGTTCACCTGCTTTCTGGCCAGATTCGCGCATTAGGTGTGCAGGCATTACGATTTTTTTACGCATCATGTCTTCAAAAGCAAGCATCATTTCGGATGGATCCAGTTCAAATATTCTTGTAACGAACTGTTTGTAGGCTTTTGCATGTCGGGCTTCGTCAGCAGCGATTACACCACACATTCTCGATAATTTGGTATTTCCTGTCTGTTTGGCAAGAGAGCCTACTCTACGGTGCGAAATATTAGTTGCCGTTTCCTGAAAACTGGTATATACAAAATTTCTGTAAGGATCCATAGACGTTCCGATATCGAAACCGTCTTGAATTAAATACTGTGTGGTAATTTCTACTTCGCGCATATTTACGCGGCCACATAGATAAAGGTATTTGTTCAGCAAATCGCCGTGACGGTTTTCTTCGGCAGTCCAGCTTCTAACCCACTGCGACCAGCCGGATCTGTTTTCCTGTTCTACACCGTCGATACCCATAATCCAGGATTCATAACTCGGCAATGCCTCTTCGGTGATACAGTCGCCAATTAGGGTGACAAAAAGATCGTATCCCATTTCCTGAGCATAGGTCTGAAGCTCCTCTACATCGTGCTTAAAGCTATCTGCAGAAGGATCCGGAAGGAAATCTGTAGGTTGCCAAATTTTTTCAACAGGCGTTAAATAGGAGGAAATAAAGTCATCAACTTCTTTACCCAAATTCCGCATGACTTCAATTCTCACTAATTTATTATACATTATTTTACTTTTTAGAAGGGACAAATATATATTAAATTTTAGTATTTCATGCATAGCTTTTTTGAAAAACTAAAAATTAATCGCCTATAAAGATATTATTTTATTTAAAACTAACTTACAAGAACTTCTCCGGTCATGATTTCCGGAACCGGAACGCCCATTACTGTTAAAATTGAAGGAGCAACATCACCCAATTTACCAGGTTTTAAATTCCATGTTCGGTCTTTATCCATTACGATCAGCGGAACCAGATTTGTTGAATGTTGGGTATTTGGACTTCCGTCCGGATTTTTCATCACATCAGAATTTCCATGATCCGCAAGAATGAAAACGGCATAACCGTGTTCATAACCTGCGGTTGCAACTTTCTGGATGCAGGAATCTACGGTTTCCGCAGCTTTCACGGCTGCAGAAAATACGCCAGTATGGCCTACCATATCCGTATTTGCAAAATTCAGGCAGATAAAATCTGCTGTCTCATTTTCGATTTCGGGGAGAATTTTTTCTGTAATGTCATAAGCAGACATTTCCGGTTTGAAATCGTAAGTCGGAACATCTTTCGGGCTTGGGCAAAGCAATCTTCTTTCTCCTAAAAATTCGTCTTCTCTTCCGCCGGAAAAGAAAAAGGTAACATGCGGATATTTTTCAGTTTCTGCTACCCTAATCTGGGTTTTACCGTTCTGTTCTAAAATTTCGCCCATGGTTTGCTCCAGAACTTTCTCGTCGAAAACTACTTTAATGTTTTTATAATCTTTATCATAGTTCGTCATTGTAACATAATAAAGATTAAGATGGTTCATTCCAAATTCAGGAAAATCGTTCTGCGAAAGTACTTCTGTAATTTCCCGCCCGCGATCTGTCCGGAAGTTGAAACAGAAAACCACATCATCATTTTCAATCTTAGTAACAGGCAAATTACTGTCTTTTAGGCAGATAATCGGACGCATGAATTCGTCAGTAATTCCGTCTTTATAACAATTGTCGAATGTAGCTAAAATATCATGTGTAGGCTCACCTATTCCTTTTACAAGGGCATCATAAGCTAATTTTACACGCTCCCATCTTTTATCACGATCCATCGCGTAATATCTTCCGGTAACTGAAGCGAGTTTCCCTGTCGTAAGTTTCATGTGATCTAAAATGTCCGCAATAAAACCCTTCCCCGAATGCGGATCACAGTCGCGTCCATCAGTAAATGCGTGCACAAAAACGTCGTCATTCAAGCCGTACTCATGCGCTGCGGTGAGCAAACCTTTTAGATGATTGATATGGGAATGAACGCCTCCATCAGAAACCAATCCAATAAAATGAACTTTTTTCTTGTTCAAACTGGCATATTCAAACGCCTGGGTAATTACATTTTCTTTTCCTAAAGTTGCATTTTCGACAGCCATGTTAAGTTTTACCAGATTTTGATAAACAACCCGTCCGGCGCCTAAATTCATGTGGCCTACTTCCGAATTCCCCATCTGCCCGAAAGGCAAGCCGACAGCAATTCCGCTGGCTTCCAGCGTTGTATTAGGGAAATTATTATAACAGGAATCGATAAAAGGGGTGTTTGCCTGAGCGATAGCTGAAACTTCCGGGTCAGTTCCTAATCCCCACCCGTCGAGTATGGCTAAAATGGCTTTCTTTGACATTTTGAATATATTTATTGTGTTTACAAATTTAGCGATTTTGTGAACAATTTCCATAAATTTAAGCCACAGTATTTTAAAGCAGGTTTTAGCAACATTAATAATTATTTTTAAAGTAAAATCATGAAAAAGAAATTGGTAGTACTTTCCGGTGCAGGGATTTCTGCAGAAAGCGGCGTGAAGACTTTCCGGGATTCAAATGGGTTGTGGGAAAATCACCGCATTGAGGATGTTGCGAGTTTTGAAGGCTTTGAGAAAAATCCGCAGATGGTACTGGACTTTTATAACGCTAGAAGAAAACAACTTTTGGAAGTAAAACCAAATGCTGCACACTTAATATTAGCGGAACTGGAAGCGTTTTTTGATGTGGAAATTATTACCCAAAATGTAGATGATCTTCATGAAAGAGCGGGCTCAAGTAAGGTTACCCATCTTCATGGTGAACTGTTGAAAGTACGTCCACTTAATTCAGAAACTGAAATTTTGCACTGGGAAAAAGATTTAAATGTGGGTGATTGCGATGCCAATGGTGTTCAGCTCCGTCCGCACATTGTTTGGTTTGGTGAAATTGTTCCTGAAATGGAGAAGGCAATTGGATTGGCAGGAGCAGCGGAACTATTTTTAATTATCGGAACATCGATGCAGGTTTATCCGGCTGCTGGGCTTATAGATTATGTTCCGGCGAACTGCGAAATTTTTGTAATCGACCCAAATCTTGAAAACAGTTATGCAAAATATGAGAACTTTTTTAAAACTTCCGCGACTGAAGGAGTGAAGATTTTGAGGGAGCTATTGATGCGTAAATATTAAAAATTGTGAACATGCTTTAAGCGATTTAAATACTTACTTTTTTGGTATTTAAAAATAAAAAAGAACCAGCCAAAAACCGGTTCTCTTTTTTTCATTATTTGTGTCATATTTGATACCACAAAAGTAATTAATAATTATCTTAAAAATACCGTGAAAACACCCTTTTTTAACATAAGTTGTGTTTTATTGCAAAAAGAACAATACCGACGCGGGTTTTTACATTAAGTTTCAGAAAAATTGAATCTCTGTAACCATCTATCGTACGGGGACTTACGAACATCTGATCTGCAATTTCCCTATAGGTAAGTTCGGAGCAGGCAAGTTTAATAAATTCCAGTTCACGGTCTTTTAAAGTTTCATTCAGGTTTTTCATGAATTTTTCTTCAGTTTTAATTTTCAAAAGACTCTGGGTAACCATATCGGTATAAAAAATGCCTTTTTCATGCACGATATTAATGGCATTAAAAAGAATATCGGGCGACATATCTTTGAGCAGATATCCTTTAGCGCCGGCTTTCATCATTTTAATAATTGTTCCTTCATTATCCTCCATTGTTAAAGCGATTACTTTGAGATTAGGAAATTTACGTGAAATTTCCGCCGTCGTTTCAATACCGTTTTTAATCGGCATATTAATGTCCATTAAAACAACATCGGGATAAGTTTTTACTTTCTCCAGCTCGTCTATAAAATCCTGTCCGTTGAAACAATTCATCGTAACCTGAAAGTTAGGATTCAGTGAAATCATATTTTCAAGCGCTTTAGAAACCAGCTTGTGATCATCCACAATTGCAACTTTTACAGCTTCCATGTTTTTTATTTTTTGGGATATATAAGTTTTAGAACTGTACCCACATTTGCTTTACTTGTAATCTGCAAATCTGCATTCATCATCAAAGCTCTTTTCTTCATGTTGTTGAGTCCGGAACCGTCTGTCTTCCCTCCTTTAATTCCTACCCCATTATCCTGAATGATTATTTTCAGTGTTTTGGGACTGTCTTTAACTTCTATATTTAAGTTTTTCGCTTTTGAATGTTTAAGTGTATTATTCACACTTTCCTGAATGATTCTAAAGATGATAACCCCATCTTTCGGGTTAATTTCAATATCATGCTTATTGCTGCGGAGTTCAATGTCAATTAATTTCAGTCTGGCAATTCTGTTCATTTCGATTTCCAGGGTATCAATAAGTCCGAAATGCTCTACTTGATCCGTTATAAAAGTTTTTGACATATTCCTAATGTCCTGAATGGTTTCCCCCAGCAATTCGTTAATCTCCGATAAACTTACTTTAGCCATTTCATCACACTGTGAAATCAATTGATTAATCATAAGTTTGGCTACAGAAAGCTTCTGGCCAATATCGTCGTGCAGTTCCTGACCTATATAGTTTAAAGTAACTTCGCGCATCTCAATCTGTGCAAGGGTAAGTTCCTGCTGAAATTTCATGTCATTCTCTTTTTGGGAAAGCAACAACTCGCCTTTTTTTCTTACGTAGAATACATAGATCAAAACCATCATTAATACTACGGACAGTATCATGATGGTTGAAATTATAATCAATATGTCAACTTCATTGGCTTTCAATGATTATCCATAATTAATATTTCTTTTCTACTAAAAAAAATACCTGCCAGCATAATGGTATATCCCGTAAAGTTAACAGAATAAAGTAATATGAGAAAAATATTTTTAGAAATTGATAACTGAATTGCATTTTTACTCATAATAATCAGCGGTAATACGCCCAAATAAATTACAATAAGGCTTATGGAAATCCAGAAAGGATAATAGGTTATAATGTTAAATATTTTCTCGGAATTAAATGTTTCAAAGAAAAAAAGCGTAATGGAAAGCAAAAGCAGAAATATTGTGATAAAATATGTTATATAAGGAAGAAATGAAAAGAAATCATCTATAAATATTACTGACAGTATAATATTCAGAAAATTTAAACAGACAATTCCTAACTGTATATTCTTCGAACGCCGCTTTTCGAGAATTTTATAGTAATAAATGAGAACCGTACTTAAAGAACAAATAATTACTCCTCCGGACATAAATGGTGTGGAATTATATTGTTCTCCGTACATTATTTTACCGATGGTCGCGAATAATTCTGATAGGAATACAAAAATCATGGATATAATAAAATACCAGATCTGCGGCCCCAAATGTTTTCTTCTAATGATTAATAAAATAATAATAATAAAATAAATAACCAGTAAAGCACCGGTTAAATACAATCTGTTAATTTCCATAGCATTGGTCTAGTAAGGAGGGTTTGCCGAAGAAAAATCCATACCTGGAACGCCTTCGATTTCTTCACCTTTCATTGATGAACTTTGTTTTGTAGAAGATTCTTCCTTATCAGCAGAAATTACCGTCGGAATTAAATAAACAGTCTGATATCCATAGAGTTTGGAGTCTAACCGGGAATCAAAATCACCTTTTTCAGGATATTGTCCCATTTTTATTTTTATTCCTGTTACCTTCTGATTTTTGCTTTCGGCTTCTTTTTTTGCAAAAGTGATATAGCCTTCCAGATCTTCTAAAGTATACCAAAATTCACGGGAATCTGGGTTGTTCTTACCACGTTTTTCGTTGATATACCTGTAGTTGTTTGCGGAGTAAGTCGAATCCAGTTTCAACATGAGATCTTTATCAATCATTTTTTTCTGGTAACTGCTGTTAACTTCTGTCTGGGTCACTTCTAGCTTACCTTCGGAGGAATTTTCCTGCTTGCTTGCCTGATTACAACCTGCTAAAACAACAGTTGACAGCACACACAGCAACCCACCGAAAGTATAGATTTTTATTTTCATAATTTTTATTTTAACCAAAAATACTTTATATTTGATTACGAAATACAGTAAAAACACCCTTTTTTACTGATTATGCAAAAAACCTCATGTCTTCTAAAGAAATCAACACCAATTATCAAAGAGTTAAGAACAATTTACCAGATGATGTACAGCTTGTTGCGGTATCAAAAACTCATCCTGCAGAAAAAATAATGGAGGTTTATAGCCTTGGCCAGCGTATATTCGGTGAAAATAAAGTACAGGAACTCCGTGAAAAGCAACCGCTTCTTCCAAAGGATATCCAGTGGCATCTGATCGGCCATTTGCAAACCAATAAAGTAAAATATATCGCAAATTTTATTGATACAATACAAAGTGTAGATTCAGCTAAACTATTGGAAGAAATCGACCGACAGGCAGCCAAGCATAACAGGAAAATTAAGGTTCTGCTTCAGGTGAAAATAGCAGAAGAAGAATCTAAATTCGGTTTAGAAATTCATGAAGCCAAAGAACTTTTCACAGATTGGTTGAACGGTAATTATCCAAACATACAAATAGAGGGCTTAATGGGAATGGCGACGTTCACCGAGAATAAAGACCAGGTGATGAAAGAATTCACTTTCCTGAAACAAATTTTCGATAAAATGTGTCTGCAAAAACCATTAAAAATTTTATCAATGGGAATGAGCGACGATTACCCACTCGCCATCACTTGTGGAGCAAATTCTGTACGAATAGGGTCCGCCATTTTCGGGCAAAGACAATATGACCTCTAATTCGTTTTAGGTACGTTTATTGCTACATATTCTGCAAATTCTAAAACTGAATTTTATTAAATCCATAAATTTTTATTAATGCAAAAAATCTTAATTGTTGAAGATGAAAAAGCCATTTCTGGTGTACTTCAAAGTATCCTATCCGATGAACTGCCGGATTACGAATTTGTAATTGCCGAAGACGGGCTGGAGGGATTAAAGCATATTGAGAAAGAAGATTTCGCTTTGGTGGTTTCCGATATTAAAATGCCTAAAGTTTCGGGTACTGAACTGTTGAAACAGGCATTACAGTTAAAACCCGACACTACTTTTGTAATGATTTCCGGACATGCAGACATCGATACTGCGGTAGATTGTCTGAAAGAAGGTGCTTATGATTTTATATCGAAACCAATTGACATTAACCGCCTTATTACGAGTGTAAAAAATGCTTTAGACAAAAGAAACCTCACCAGAACCAACCAGGTTCTTAAAGTAGAAAACACGACTTTAAAAAAGAAAGTCAATAAAAAATACCAGATGATCGGTCAGTCTGCTGCCCTGAAGAAAATTCAGGACATGATTGAAAAAGTAGCCACCTCCGATGCCAGGGTTTTAATTACAGGACCAAACGGAGCCGGAAAAGAACTCGTTGCTCACTCCATCCATGCGCAAAGTGACCGAAGTAAAGGACCAATGATTGAAGTGAACTGCGCCGCAATTCCTTCGGAACTTATCGAGTCTGAACTTTTCGGTCATGTGAAAGGAAGTTTTACGGGAGCAATTAAAGATAAGCAGGGGAAATTTGAACTTGCCAATAACGGAACTATATTTCTTGATGAAATTGGTGACATGAGTCTTGTTGCACAGGCAAAAGTACTTCGTGCACTGCAGGAAAGCAAAGTTTCGCCTGTTGGCAGCGATAAAGAGATTAAGGTTGACGTTAGAGTTTTGGCGGCCACCAATAAAAATATGAAAGCCGAAATTGAAGCCGGAAAGTTCAGAGAAGACCTTTATCACAGGCTTTCGGTTATTGAAATCTATGTTCCACCGCTGGATGAACGAAAAGAAGATATTCGACTGTTGGTTGAACATTTTTCAAAAATTATCTCTGAGGAACACGGAACCGCACAAAAAGCTTTTGATGAGAAAGCCATTGCAGCCCTCGAGAATTTCAGTTGGACCGGTAATATCCGGGAGCTCCGTAACGTAGTAGAACGCCTCATTATCTTAGGCTCAAATCCGGTTTCGGCAGAGGATGTCAAGAATTTTGTAAGGAAATAATAGCATTAAGTAAATAAACCAGGAAGTTTGCAGTATTTTTGCTGCAAATTTTTTTTATGAAATTTCTCAATAAGGAGTACACCAAAGCGTGTCTCACACTGGCGCTTCCGGTAATGATTACACAGGTGGGCCAGGTTTCGGTTAATTTATTCGATAATATTATTGTCGGTAAACTTCTGGGTGCGCAGGCTCTGGCATCGGTTTCCCTGGGAAATGCAGTGTTTTTCTCGATTTTCGTATTTGCGCTGGGATTTTCATTTGCTATTCCGCCATTGGTTTCTGAGGCACATTCGCAGGAAAAGCACAGCGTCATCAATTCTGTATTCCGCCATGGATTTGTCATTAACATCGGCATTGGTTTATTGCTGATGATACTGCTTTATGCTGCCATGCCCCTCCTCTATCACATGGATCAGCCGGAAGAAATTATTCCTGACACGATAGGTTTTCTCAGCATTATGACGATAAGTATCCTGCCGTTCATGGTTTTCCAGACGCTGCGTGAAGTTTCCGAGGGTTTGTCGTATACAATCGGTGTTACCAAAGCTACCATTATTGCCAACGTTATTAATGTTGGTTTGAATTATGTTTTCATAAAAGGAATGTTCGGATTTCCTCCGATGGGCGTAAAAGGTTCTGCCCTAGCCAGTTTAATTGCTAGGATTTTCATGATGGTATTTCTTTACTATGTATTGCTGAAAGAGGAAAAAACAAGAAGATACATCAAAGCATTTTCTTTAAAAATCGCAGAATTTTCCAAAGAAATGTTCAGAAAAATGCTGAAAATAGGATTTCCTACTGCGTTACAGATGTTTTTTGAAGTTACAGCATTTGCTGGTGCTGCTTTCATCTGTGGTCTGGTATCGGCAAAAGATATTGCATCACACCAGATTGCACTCTCAATGGCTTCCTTTACCTTTAACCTCTGCATCGGATTCAGCGTGGCATCAACCGTTTTGATTGGCCGAAAATTAGGAGAAAGGGACTATGTGGGATTAAAAAAAATAGGCATTAATAACCTGAAGATCGTATTTATTTTTATGTTTGTTTGTGGTTTGTTTTTTATCATCGGAAGACACATTCTGCCCACATTCTTTACGAAACCTGAAGATGTAGATGTGGTTCAGCTTGCTGCAAAACTCATGATTATCGCTGCACTGTTCCAACTTTCGGATGGTATTCAGGTGGTGGCCCTGGGAAGTCTCCGGGGAATACAGGACGTGAAAATCCCATCAATCATTACCTTTATTGCTTACTGGCTTATTGCAATTCCGTTGGGTTATGTACTTTGTGTTCCGTTAAAGATGGGTGCTTTCGGCATGTGGATTGCCCTTGGTCTTGGTCTAACTGTTTCAGCAGCTTTGCTTGTTTACAGGTTTTTGAGTCTTTCTCAAAGAAAAATAAATTCCGCGATATAATTAAATGTTTTAATAAAAAAAATCCCTGAAAAAAAATTCAGGGATTTTTCACTTATAAAAGGTTTTGATTAAAAATCAATTTCCTGTTCTGGATGGATGTGCTCGTAATCAGCCACCATTTCTTCTTCGTACTTTGTTTTTTCCTTTTTAGAGAAACGGTATTCAAGTTTTACAACAATCAGATATACCACAGGTACAATGATCAGCGTAAGGAAAAGCGAGGAAATTAGACCACCGATAATAACGATCGCCAGACCATTATTCATTTCTGCAGCAGCACCGGAAGCCAACGCAATCGGTAGCATACCGAAAACCATTGCAATGGTTGTCATAAGAATCGGTCTTAACCTTGCATGGTTCGCCTGAATCAGCGCGTTCTCAATGGTTTCGCCTTTCGCGAGTCTGTGGTTGGCAAAGTCTACGAGTAATATCGCATTCTTGGCTACAAGACCGATAAGCATAATAATACCAAGGATCGTAAAGATATTTAAACTCTGGTTGGTTAATGCCAGTGCCCAAAGTGCTCCGATAAATGATAACGGAATGGAGAACAGTACGATAAACGGTTTCAGGAAGTCATCGTAAAGTACCACCATAATCATGTAAACAAGCATAATCGCAGCAAGTAAAGCTACTCCCAATGTTCCGAAACCTTCGCTTTGGTTCTCCATATTGCCTCCCCAAACCCAGTTTACACCGGCAGGTTTTTTAACTTCAGCCATTTTTGCTTCCCATTCGGCAGCTACGGCTCCGGTTGTTTTTCCTACAGTCTGTGCCTGAACGGTAACGGAAGGTGAACGGTCATAACGCTCAAGCAACGCCGGGCCGGAAGTAAAGTTGATGTCTGCAAACTGCGATAACTGAATTCTGAAACCATCTTTATTAACAAAGTTGATATTCCGCACGTCATCAATACTTGTACGGTTGGCTTCATCCAGGATGATATTGATATCATATTCATTATTTCCGGTACGGAATTTATTGTCGGTATTTCCACTAAAAGCGGTACGCAGCGTTTGTCCTACTGTAGCAACATTCAATCCGAGAGATGTCATCTTATCACGGTCTACCGTAACTGAAATTTCCGGATTTCCTTCTTCTACACTCAATTTTATTTCAGAGGCACCGTCAATTGTATGCAGTTGCGCTTCGGCAGTTTTTGCATAAGACATTGCGTCTTCCAGGGTGGTTCCGGTTACTGTCATTTGGAGCGGAGCCTGTTCAGCTCCCATAAATCCAACCGGTACCGTGGTTACTTTGGCACCCACCAATACTTTTTCAAGTTCACGTTTCAGCTTGGCAGCATATACTTTGGTATCATCTTCTCTTTCAGATTTAGGCACCAATTCAAGACTGATTTCAGATTTATAGTTGGTAGACTGCATTGCGCCCATACCTCCACTCACCTGACCGACCGAGGTAATCATCTTTACGATTTCAGGTTTTTGCGCAAGATATTTTTCTGCATCCTGCGTGATAAAGTTGGTTTCTTCAAGAGATGTATCTTTCGGCATTTCAATCTGTACGAGGAATTCTCCTTTATCAGTTCCCGGGAAGAAATCGGAGCCGATGTAACCCATTACTGCCAATGCAATTGCACTAACAAATAAAATAATGGTAATCCCGAAAGTTTTCAGTTTGTTTACTAAACTCCATTTCAGGATTCCTTCAATTTTGTGGGTAAACCAGGTAAGTCCGTCCTCGAATTTTTCAAGTATTTTACCAAAGAAAGATTTATTGTCAATAACTTCCAGCTTTCCATAACGTGAGAAAAGCCAAGGTACAACGGTAAAAGACACTAACAATGAAAGCAATGTTGCGATAATCACCGTAACACAGAACTGGGAAATAATATCTGAAACCAAACCAGAACTCATCGCGATCGGAAGAAATACCACTACAATTACCAACGTAATCGCAGTAACGGTAAAACCAATTTCTTTTGCTCCGTCATAAGATGCACGCACTTTATTCTTGCCCATCTCCATGTGGCGGTGAATATTCTCAATAACTACAATCGCGTCATCTACAAGAATACCTACCACAAGGGAAAGCCCAAGCAAACTCATAAGGTTCAAACTGTAACCCAGAATATACATCCCAATAAATGTTGCAATAAGAGATGTTGGAATCGCCACCATTACAATAAGCGCGTTTCTGAAACTGTGTAAGAAGAACATCATTACAAACGCCACAAGCCCAATAGCAATCAATAAATCTTTGATTACAGCATTCGCCGCTTCAAGCGTAAATATGGAAGTATCACTGGCTATTGCAATTTTGATGTTACGGTCTTTGTACTGCTCTTGAATCTGAGCGATTTTCATCTGCACTAGTTCACTTACCTCTACCGCATTGGCATCAGTCTGCTTCTGTACCTGGAGCATCATGGTATTTTCCTGATTGATACGGGCAATTTTATCTGCTACTTTCTGCGTGTCCTGAACTTCAGCAATGTCGGAAAGGCGGATGTTCTGACCATTTTTTGAAGAAATGGTAAGATTTCTGAGTTCTTCAACTGATGAAATTTTCCCTGCCAGACGGATGAGTGTGCTGTTTTCACGGGTCTTCAAACTTCCCGTTGGGAAATCGAGGTTTGACATGGTGATCATCTGCTGAACTTCGGGGATGGTAAGTCCGTAACCTTCGAGTTTTTCCTGATTAAGGTTGATGCGGATTTCGCGTTCCTGTCCACCGATGATGTCTACTTTTGATACGCCAGGAATCCTAGAAAATTCAGGCTGAATTCTTTGGTCAATGAGTTCGTAGAGTTCATTCTCAGTCAAATTACCGGTTACCCCCATTCTTACGATCGGCATATCCGAAAGCGAGAACTGGGTAAGCGAAGGTTCATCGATATCTTCTGGAAGATCGGAACGGATTGCGTTAATTTTTCGTTGGGCTTCATTCAAAGCAAAATCCACATCGGCATCATTATTAAACTGAATGATAACAACCGAAAGACTTTCGTATGATTTGGACTGAATTTTCTTTACACCTTCCAAAGCCGAAACCGCGTCTTCTATTTTTCGGGAAACTGTATTTTCTACCTCCGCCGGCGATGCACCTGGATATACTGTGGCTACGGTTACTACCTTTACTTCGAATTTTGGAATAAGCTCGTAATTGAGCTGGGTATAACTGAAGAGTCCACCAATGATCAGTAATGCGAGCATTACGATGACCAAACTGGGTCTCTTAATCGATACTTCTGCTAATTTCATTTATTTATTTTTACCGATTATTACTTAAGTTTACGGATAGGAGTTTTATCTGTCAGGTTAATCTGGCCGCTGGTTACAACTTCGTCACCAGCCTTCAAACCACTGATAACTTCTACACGGTCACCGTAGTTTACCCCTCCTTTAATCTTTGTGAGATAGGCGATATTGTTTCTTACAACAAATACCTGATTATCACTTACACTTCCCACAAAAGCATCACGTGGAATGGTAAGTACGTTGGTTGCACCACTTCTGTTGAACACTGCGGTTCCGTACATTCCTGCTTTCAGTTTATTAAAACTGTTCGGTACTGTAATTTCTACCGGGAATTTTAATGCGCCGGAAGCTGATGGTGCAATAAATGTGATTCTTCCGTCAATCGCTCCTTCAATCACATCAGGCTGAACTTTTACTGTATTTCCTACTGAAAGCTGGCTGACCATAGACTGATCTACATCTACCTTAAGTTTAACCGATGAAATATCTACAACTTCAACAATAGGAGTTCCGGCACCAACAACAGTTCCAACTTCTACAAATTTCTGGTTTACGATTCCGCTTACTTTTGAAACCACATTGGTATCGCCCGACTGAAGGTTTGCAGACTGTAACTGAGTTCTGGCGTTTTTAACCTGAAGTCTTGCCTGATCGAGCTGCAAAGCAGTAACTCCACCGGTTTTATAAGCCTGTTCATAACGGTTTAGGGCCATAATTGCATTATCCAGATTTGCTTTTGCACCTGAAACATTAACATTCAGTTTTTCACCGGCAAGTCTTCCGATACTTTGTCCGGCTCTTACATAACTTCCTTCTTTAACGTAAAGAGCGACAAGCTGCCCGCCCATTTCTGCGGAGATCTGCGCCTGGCGGTTTGGAAGGAAAGTTCCGTTCACAGAAAATTCTCCGCTTACATCTTCGGTTTTTACAGTGGCGGTACGAACTGCTACATCCTTATTTTTCTCTGCTACCACAGCCACTTTCTCTTCGTTGCTTTTTTTGTTGCGCTGAAGGATAAAGAAAAAAGCCACACCAATCCCGAGGATGGCCAATATTGTAATGATGGTATTTTTTTTCATAGTTTATTAATTAATATCGTTTAAAGTTTTTAGTTTACCTTGAGATTTCAGCAGGTCGATTTCTGCAAGTTTGTAATCGAGTTTTGCTTTTGTAAGATTATTTTTTGCTTCGGTGAGATCACGCTCCGCATCCAAAATATCATTAAGTGTAGCGAGACCGTGCTGGTAATTGCTTCTTGTATTGGAGAGCACGTTTTCGGCCAGCTTTACGTTTTCTTCCTGCATGCCGATCATGGTCATGTTATTCTCCAGTTTAGTAATCGCATTTTTATGTTCAAGATCTAATCCAAGTTGTGTTTCTCTTAAATCTGCCTGGGCTTTTTCAATTTCAATTTTGTTCAGTTCAACCCTTGATTTTGTCGCGAAACCGTTGAAAATAGGAACTCGGATATTGAGCGCAATGGATGCCATATCCGACCAATAAACGCCATCGTCTTTGCCGTTCCACAAAGGCATTTTTTGTCCTTGCCCAAGGAATCCGTAATTAGCGCTGAGGGCTGCGGTAGGATAAAATTCGGCTTCAGAAGCTTTTTTTTGCCATTCGAGCAGTTCAAGCTGCTTATTCATGAGTTTGATTTCGGTTCTTTCTGATAAATCGGCTGTTCGGTCCGGAAGTAATGCAGGTTCGAAAGTCTGTTCAGGCAACGTAATTTCCTGGGACATGGGCATCCCAATCATAAATTTTAAAGCATTTTCTGTAAGATCCACAGTGTTTTCAAGTTGCTGAACTCCTGAACTCACATTATTTCTTGCAACCACTACCCTGTCGTAATCGATCTTTCTGGCTAAGCCTGCATCGTATAAACCTTTAATGATTTTAATGGTTTGGTTCGTGATTGAGAGGTTGCTTTCGGCATTTTTAAGCATTTGATCTGCCTGATAAACCTGAAAATATGCGTTTGCCACTTTCTCGATAATCTGTTCTTCAGTAAGCTGGGCATTAATAAGGTAAAATTCTTTTGTAGATTTTGCCGCTTTCAATCCCACAAAAACCGATTGGTTAAAAAGATTTTGGGTAAGCTGTACCATGTTGCTGGAGGTCCATTTCTGTCCGAAAGAAACTTTTACCTGCTGTCCCGGAGCGCCAAACATTTCGCCTGGCAAAACCGTTTCCTGTAATAGAGGATTGTATGCCGTACTGCTGTTGAAACTTATATTCGGATAAGCATTGGCCTTTACTTCTGCGATCTGTGCATCTCCTTTCCGGATATTCAGCCTTGCCTTTTCAGCATCTGCTTTGTGCTGTAGTGCGTAGGAAATAGCTTCCGGAAGGGTAAGGACTTTAGTTTCCTGACCAAAGACGAGGCCTCCACACAGGATGAAACTTAAAATTATCTTCTTCATTATTTTAAATTGTTATATTTTTTTAACTGTTCTTTTCCTTTTTCGGTTGTAATTGCGTTCATGTAAAACATAATTGCTTCGTTTTTGTATTCGGTTCTGTCAATTGTTGAGGTGTCCAGGAATGGTGAGCTGTCGTAGCACATTACAAGCTGAAAGAATAATTTCGCATAGATGGTTGCATTGAAATCTTCGCGGTAATAGCCCTGTTGGCGGCCTCTTTCAATATTATGAACCATTACTTCCGAAAATTTTTCGGCGAAATCCATCATATGTTTGTTGAAAATGGCAGGATAATATTTTATGAGTTGCCGAATAAGAAGCGAATTATTAGACTGTACCGCTCTTTCAATATGTTCATCACGGCAGAACATACGGTCTATCGCATTTTCTACCTGAACATCGAGTTCTTTAAGTTTTACGATGGCTTCTTCGAGTTTAAATGCGAGAACATCTTCCAAAAGTGCTTCTTTATTTGCATACTTCTGATAAAGCGTTTTTTTCGACATTCCGAACTCCTTTGCAATATCATCCATAGTAAGCGTCTTTGCACCGTTATCGATGAAAAGCTCCACAACTTTTTCCAGAAATTTTTTATCCATTGATGATAATTTTGCTGCAAATATACAATGATGGAAACTAATAAACCAAAAAAGTTTCCTGGTTTTTTAAATGGTATTATTAATTTGATATATTGAAGATATAAATGCAATAGGTGTAATCACCTCACAAATCATTGTTTATGGTGATATTTTAATTTTCATTTGAATAGGTGATTTTTTTATTTTCTAATCATTCTACATTTGTCTCACAAACTAACCAATAAAATTTTTTAACCATGAAAAAATTATTTGCAAGTGTTATTACACTTATGACTTTCGGATTCGGATATTCTCAAGGGAATATTGATGTATCAACCCAATTAGGGAATTTAAATGAGGGCTATGTTACCCAAACAGGTTTAGTAAACCTTAATTTACTTACCCAGGACGGAAACCGTAACTTTGCTACCATTGATCAGGTGGGAGCAGGTAACATGAATTTTGCGTTGAGTGATGGTAACAGAAACAATATAGATGTTGACCAAGTAGGAATTATGAACATTAATGATGTTGAGCAGCACGGTAACAGAAACTCGGCGTCAACTTCACAGCTAGGTCTCTTGAATTATACTGAACAAATGCAAATTGGGAATAGGAATACCGTTTCATCTGATCAATCCGGTGCATTTAATGAAGCTTATCAATACCAGGATGGTAATCGAAATGATGCCAGTACAATACAGTTGGGTATGGGTAACCTTTCAGACCAAGAGCAAATCGGTAACAGAAATACAGCCACGTCGCTTCAGGTAGGTTTTGACAATGTAGTAAGACAAGAACAGTGGGGCAACCGAAATGACGCTGCCGCAACACAATTGGGATCAGACAATTATATTTGGCAAACACAAGATGGTAACGATAACAATGCGACTCATTTACAGCTAGGTAATGATAATTATGCAGATTCATGGCAAGTGGGTAACGACAATACCAACATGGGAATGCAAGTGGGAAATGATAACACGCTGTTCCAATGGCAAAGTGGAAATGACAACACCGCAATGGATTTACAACTAGGTAATGACAACTATACATTTGTTGGACAATCCGGTAATAATCATTTACATGTAGGAACTCAAATCGGAAACAGTAATACACTGGTTAGTTTACAATCTAACTAATTTGTTTACATTCTTAATTATAGGGGAATCATCAGGTTCCCCTATTTTCTTTCCGTAACTTTTTAATGTTAAAAGTTCCGGGTTAAATAACCCTTAGCACTACCTGAAAACTGTTATAAACAAAACTAACAAATAGCAGGGATATGTAAATCACGGGTAATAACTAATTTTATCTTCCTAACCATGAATACTTTAGCAAAAATATTGTCTGTAAATCTGCTGATGTGCATTTTAGTTGTAACAGGTCAACAGTTTTCTTTTGAGAATATCAACAGCAAGAATGCTATGGCTATTGTTGCCCAAATACAGGATAACTCTATTTCGCCTAAAAACTATGAGGTTACAACTGTGCAATTTGGCACTCACAATTTTGCGGAAATATATGCCAACAGCAACACCAATCTCTCAGCCTTACAATTAGGTGATTACAATTATATTAATTTCAATAATGTTTTCGAAAAGACACGTGCAAGCGCTGTTATTACGACACAGGGAAATAATAATATTATTGATGTGGTAGGAAGCAACAGTATTTCTGAGAAAATGCAGTTACATGTAAAAGGAGATAATATGACGATATACATGAGAAACTATTAATTCTTAAAGATGAAAATCCTAACACCTATATTTTTTTTTCTTCTTGTGTGTTCTATTCAACAAATAAAAGCACAACAGGAAAAAAGTGAAATATCATCAAAAATCGAAAGTAATTTTATTGAAGGACAACTAACACTAAAGGCTACAGCAAGTAACCAGACAACCGCCTATCGAGAACTTAACTATCTTTTTGTTTCTATTAAAAAAAGTAAATCCGGTAATCTTTCGAACAACAAGCAGTCAGGCAAGTTCACATTAAAACCGGATGAAACCAAAACCCTCAGTCAGATGAGTGTTAACATTCAAAAAAATGATGCATTAAAGGTTTTTTTATTCATAAAAGAAGAGGAAACAGACAAGCCTGTATCTAAAGACAGTTTAGAGATTAACGCTAATATGTTTAAGGATAAAATCACGAATATCAATGAAAATGAAATTTTTGAATTAAAAGGTATTACTATAGATCAAACTAAGACAAAAGCAGGTAAAGATTTCTACGACCTTTTTTACCTTGAATATTCGAAATTGCCGCAGAAAATAAGCAGTGTAATTACCATCGATGAAACGCCGACTATGGGAAGGGGAAGCCAGATTTCTATAGGGTTAGAAGATAGAACCTTATACAGCTTTATTGCAAATCCAAGTGAAGATTATCTTTCGGAACAGGCAACCTTAAGTGTAAAAATAATTCTGGATTACAACAGAAAAAAAAGTTTGATTAGAAATGAATTCAGATACTAAAAAAGCCAGCCATGAAAAATTATGTAATCATACTTCTATTTTTTGCTGTTTCAGGCATATCTGCGCAACAAATAGTTTATAAACCCATTAATCCGGCTTTTGGCGGTGATACATTCAATTACCAGTGGTTACTCAGCTCTGCAAATGCCCAAAATCAGTTTGATGACGGTGATAATAAATTTGGCAATTTACTGGATGATTTCAACTCGATGGACAGCTTCACACAAAGCCTGAACCGCCAACTTCTAAGTCAGCTTACAGGAAAACTTATCGATGACAAATTCGGAAACGGAGGCATTGCACCAGGAAAATACATGTTCGGTTCTCTTTTTCTTGATGTTTCGGAGGCATCACAAGGTTTGGTTATCAATATTCTCGATACTCAGACTGGTGAGCAATCTCAAATCATTATTCCAAGATAAAATACCGCTATGAAAATAATTACCCGTTCTGTAAGGAACAATATTTTGTTTTTCCTGCTTTTTTTCTCTCTTCAAAGTTGCAGTACAATTTTTAACTTACCGGCAAATGGAGAAAAATCAACGCTGGGAGAAGTAACCAATTTAACTTCCGAGTTAAAGCAGATACCACCGCCTAAGGAAAAAATCGTAGTCGGAGTTTATAAATTCAGAGACCAAACAGGCCAGTATAAACCTTCGGAGATGGGAAATAACTGGAGTACAGCCGTTCCACAGGGCACTACAACAATTCTTATAAAAGCTTTGGAAGACAGCAAATGGTTTATTCCCATCGAAAGAGAAAATATCGCAAATCTTCTCAATGAAAGACAAATCATACGCTCCACCCGCCAGGAATATTCAAAAGAAAGTGATAAAAACGTACAGACGCTCCCTCCACTGCTTTTTGCCGGCGTTTTGCTTGAAGGCGGAATTATTTCTTACGACAGTAATGTAATGACAGGCGGTATTGGAGCGCGGTACTTCGGAATTGGCGGATCTACACAATACAGACAGGACAGGATTACAGTTTATCTGAGAGCAGTATCAACTTTAAACGGTGAAATTCTTAAAACGGTGTATGTCTCCAAAAATATACTTTCCACAGGAGTTAGCGGTAATTTTTTTAAATATATAGATACGGAACGACTGCTAGAATCCGAAGTGGGATTTACACAAAACGAACCCATACAGCTTGCAGTAACTGAAGCCATTGAAAAAGCGGTAAAAACCCTGATTATTGAAGGGGTACAGAATGATATTTGGGGGAATGCTGTTGATAAAAAAGATCCTGCCGTAAATCATTTGATAAGCACTTACACCGCAGAAAACGAACTCAATAATCAAAGGCTGTTGGGAAATAAGGTGAAAAATTCAATTAGAAAAGCAATATCAGTTTCAGCATCTGTAGAAAGTCAGCAAATTAACGGAGACTATAAAAATGCCGAAAATAAATTGGGCAGTAAAATTGGCATCAGCATGGCCTTAAACGATAATTTCAGTCTTGAGGCCAGCATAAACAATATTAAAATTAAAAATACTGCAGTACTCAATAGAAACTTTGTGGGACCAGAACTCAATTTACAGTATATGTTTTTTCCTCAGTTCAAGTTTACGCCGTTTGTTTATGCGGGTGTAGGAGCTTTGTTTTCGGAATATAAACCATTTTATAAAGCTAATCTGGGCGGAGGTATAGATTATATTATCAGTGATAATTTTTCTACAAGGCTGTACTATCAGTATGATTATGGATTCCGTGATAAACTGGATGGTTTGGTCAGTGGAAAACAGAACGATAATATTATGAGAATCGGTCTTGGTCTTAATTACTATTTCGGTAATAAATAAAACTAATAAATTATGAAAGCGTTATATACAGTTATACTCATCAGTTTATTGTCACTCACTTTGTTTTCATGCAAAGAAGAAATAGTAGATCAGGTACAGACCGGCACCATTAAAGGTAAAGTAGTTCGAAGAGGAACCAACGATCCTTTAAAAAACGCAAAAATTACTACTTCCCCATCTACAAATACTGTTTTTACGGGAGCAGATGGGAGTTTTGAAATTACAGACGTACCTATCGGTGATTATTCGGTAAAAGCAGAGATTTCGGGATATCTCAACAATTTTCAGTCTGCGAATCTTAAGAACAGCGGTCAGCTTGTAACCCTTGCATTCGAAATGGATGATGATGAATCATTAAATACAGCTCCTTCGGTTCCTGAACTTTTGAGTCCTTCAGATAACGCTCAGGATCAGCCTCTTACCGTTCAGCTCTCGTGGAAATCTACAGATCCGGATTCGCTGGATGTTCTGAAGTACAAACTGATCGTAAAGAATAATTTAAATACTAATGTAATTGAAATAAATGATTTGAAGGAAACCACGTACACACTTAAAGATCTGAAATATGGTGTAAGTTATTTTTGGCAGGTCGCTGTGAATGATGGAATCCACAGTGATGTGTATAGTCCTGTATTTAAATTTACAACCAACAAGGTGCCGCAAAACAGATATCATTTTGTAAGGAAAGAGAACGGAAATCTTATCATTATTTCCAGTGACGAGAACGGCGCAAACTATAACTTAACCGATGCTACATTCAATAGTTGGAGGCCGCGAAAGAATAACAATGCGGGCCTTATTTCTTTTTTACGTACTGAAGGTGGAAACACCCATATATTCACGACGAAGCCTGATGGATCAGAAGTTTTTAAAGTAACTACAATTCCGGTAGCTGGATTTAGCAATACTGAACTCGATTATTCCTGGAGGACTAATGGAAAAGAATTTGTGTACCCTAGTTTTTCTAAACTTTACAGAATAAATAAAGATGGCAGCGGGCTCGAACTTGTTTACACCACACCAGACGGAAGTTTTATTACCGAATGTGAATGGAGTTATGACGGAAGTAAAATTGCCTTAAAAACAAATGATCCCAACGGCTATAATGTGAAAATCTTTATAATTGATTTGCTTGGAAATACAATTAAAACAATTCTCGAAAACGTTCCTGGTGCAGCGGGTGGCCTAAACTTTTCAGTAGACGGTAACCTATTACTTTACACTTACGATCTTTCCGGACATCAGGATGATAATTACAGACAGCTCAATACCCACCTTTTTATTTATAATATGCAGACCGATACAATACTCGATATTTCTGAGCAAAGCGAAAAACCCGATGGCAGCAATGATGTAGATCCACGATTTTCTCCTAACGATGCGGAGGTAATTTTCACAAACACTTCGAATGACGGTATATCTGTGAAAAATGTTTTAAAAATTACTTTACAGGATAATATGAGAACCACTTTATTCACAAATGCAGAAATGCCGGACTGGGAATGATGTTTTTATTTGGATGAGAATTTTATTATTTCTCAATGTGTTTTTATGATAAAGCAGAGAAATTTACTCTGCTTTATTCATTACATATTTCCGAATTTTAAATGTAGTACTAAGGAGTTTTGTGGATATATCGCGAAAGTTTTATCCCTAAATCCGTCCAGACCAGTTTAGAGTTGGCGTTACGTTCCAGATGATAGTCTGCATCAGAAATTTCGGTGAGAATCGCTTCAATATTGGCACCGTGAATAAATCGGGAAAAACTTTCCCATTTAAAGCCTCCGGAGTCTATTTTTTTGTAAACCAAAGTTTCGTTTCCATAATTCTGAAGAAGAGCGAGGCGAAACATTTCGGAACAGTAATCCAGAAAACTTTTCTGCTTTTCGCGGTTCCAGCCTGCAATATTACGTCCCCAAAAAACGATGTTTTTCAAAAACTCAGGTTTCTTTTTCACCTGAAATGCCTCCCTAACCCACATCACGAAAAGCTCTTCGAATTCGGTATCACCATTTTCTGAAAGAAGAAGTTTCTGCGCAATGTTCCAGTCTCCCTGAGCCTGAAACACTGTTTCTTTCAACTTTTCCTCTTCAATTTTGTAATTGTTTTTCAGGAAATTCTCGATGTCCTGATCTTCAATTCTGGGAATTTCAACCAACTGGGTTCTCGATAGAATTGTGGGTAAAATAAAATCGATGTTTTCGGCCGTTAAAATAATCAACGTGTCTTTTGGTGGTTCTTCCAGAAACTTCAGGAATTTGTTGGCTGCAGAAACATTCATCTTATCTGCCTGCCAAACGATAAGGATTTTGCTTCCGCCTTCAAAACTTTTCAGCGCGAATTTTTTGTTCAGTTCATCAACTTCATCTGCATAAATAGTCAGTTGCTTGTTCTCGGACTCCAGAATTTTCGTCCAGTCTTCATTGTTTGAGTAAGGATTGGCAAGAATCATTTCCCTGAAACTTTCAAGGAAATTATCGGAAAGTCCGCTGCTTTTTTCTTTAAACACAGGAAAACTGAAATGTAAATCCAAATGATTAAGATGTTCTACCTTGGAGGATGAGTGTTCGTTTTCTTTTCTGAAAATTTCCTTTGCAAAAGCCATTGCAAGCGGCAAAGTTCCGTATCCTTCTTTGCCGATGAAAAGCTGAGCATGACTTACCCTGTTGCTTGCAATGCTGTCTCTCAGGAGTTTTTTAAGGTTTTCCTGGCCTACGATCTGTTCCCAATTCATTTTTCAAAGATAAAAAATTTTGATTCACATCCCGACTGCCGGGCTGTATTAAAACATTGGTCTTGAAGAAATATTTTTATCGTAATGAGGTTCTACACCAAATATTTCAATGAACTGAATTTCTGTATCGTTGCCAGTAGTACCCCTTAACAAACTTTAACCAAAGTAAATTTCCTCAATTCAGTATTATTTAAGATATTTGCGCATTATTTTTAAAAATAGAGAATGAAAAGATTTTTTGTATTACCACTCGCAGCAGCAGGATTTTTCCTGAATGCTCAAACGATTGGTAATTCTCCTTACGCTGCCTTCGGAATCGGGGATGTGAAATACGATAACACCACTGATGTGAATGCGATGGGCAGCATTTCTACTGCTTATATATGGGATTTCAATAATAATTTTAATTTTGCCAATCCTGGTGCAAATAAAAATTTAGAACTTACCACCATAAAAGTTGAGGGAACCAACGAAAATAATTTTTTCAAATCCGATTACGACAATTCGAATGTTACCAAACATTCTTCTTATCTCTCTAATATTGCCATTGCTTTCCCTTTATCGCCAAAAGTAAAATTTGGAATGGGTTACCAGCCTTACAGTTCCAAGAAATATTCGGTTCTTATTCAGGAAGATTTGGAAGATAATGTAAAAAGAGCCAACATTTTTCGTGGTGAGGGTACATTAAGTACGGTTCAGGCAGCATTATCTTATCAGATTTCTCCCGAACTTGGTTTAGGATTCAGAACAAATTTCTACTTCGGAAATTTATATGATATTAATGAACTCACCTATTCCAACGCGGAGTTGATCAATGGGTACGAAACCAAAAATAAGATTAAAACCTTCAATTTCACACTGGGATCTGCGTATCAGAAAAAATTTGGTACCGACAGAAAACTTACGTTAGGGGCAACTTACACCTTCGGGAACACCGGTGAAATGGAAACCAATTATACCAACAGCACCTATTATTACAGTACAGGAAATCAAAAAGAAAATATTAGCATTATTGACGAGGATTTCAGTACAGATAAAAACCTTATTCCAATGGAATTTTCGTTCGGTGCCGGGTACGGCCGCGATGCGAAATGGTTTGTTGGAACGCAGGTTGACTATAAAAAGGGCGAAACGATTCAGTTTTTAGGACAGCCTTTCACGAACCAAAATTCTTACAGAATTGCAGCCGGAGGTTGGTATCTGCCAAACTTCAATAACTTCAGAAATTATTTCTCGAGAGTAACTTACCGTTACGGAGCTTATTACGAAAAAGGAAATCTATCATTCAACGGAACCAATATCAATCAGTTTGCTATAACAGGAGGTGTTAGTTTGCCTTTCGAAAACCGAAGTGCAGCCAGAATGAGTGGTATCGACCTTGGTTTGGAAATCGGAAAAAGAGGAACGCTGGAAAATAATATGATTCGCCAGAATTTTGTAAACCTGAGAATCGGACTGAATTTCGCCGATAAATGGTTTAATAAACGTCTTTATGATTAAGAGATGAATTTTCTTCTTAAAATATTCTATAAAAATATAGCCGCCCTACTGGGTTGTGCTATATTTTTTGGTTTAATTTCCTGTGATGAAGATTTAACTGCGATTAATAAAAACAACAATACCAACTTCCCTTCGCAGATTATCAACAACGCCAATATTGTGCAGCGTGATTCGGGACTGATCAAATTACGTGCTACCGCACCACTTATCGAGAAATTCGAATTTATTGACTCGCCCTATATTGTAGCAAGAAAAGGAATCAATATTCTTTTTTACGACAAGAAAAAACCGAAAGAGCCCGGAAAAATAAAAGCGAATTTTGCCAAATTCAATGAGAAAAAGAAGTTTTACGAGGCCAAAGGAAATGTAAGAATAACTACGAACGAAAATCAGATGTTCGCAATGCAGTCGGTTTTTTGGGATCAGAATAAAAGACTGATTTATACTTCGGATACCGTATATGTCACCGATAAAGATGGCTCCACACTTGTAGGCGCAAACGGTATGAAAGCTAAGGACGATTTCTCCGAATATACCTTCTACAACAATTCCGGCAACATTAACGCAAAAAAAATCCCCGAAAAAGGAAGATAATTTTCGTAAATTCGAAAAAATCTTTTCTTATGACCTTTCATGCAATCGGGTTAATGTCGGGAACAAGCCTCGATGGACTTGATATTTGTTTTGCCAAATTTCAGCACCATAATTCCGAATGGAACTACAGTATTCTTCATGCTGAGACACTTGCCTATCCTTCTGATTGGGCAGAAAAACTCAACAGTGCAATTCACTTAAAACCTGATGACTTATTGGCCCTGAATGCTGATTATGGCTTCTATCTTGGTCAAAAAGTAAAGGAATTTATCTCCAAAAATTCATTAACGGAAATCGATTTAATTGCATCTCACGGTCACACTGTTTTCCATCAGCCACAACGCAAATTTACTTTACAGATTGGTGATGGAAGGGCAATTAGGATTTTAAATAATATTCCAACTGTGTACGATTTCCGTAGCCAGGATGTGCTTATGGGAGGCAACGGCGCGCCGCTCGTACCGATTGGTGATGAACTGCTTTTTTCTGAATTCGACGCGTGCCTTAATATTGGCGGATTTTCGAATATTTCTACCAAACAAGAAGGAAAAAGAATCGCTTTTGATATTTGCCCGGTAAATATTGTTCTCAACAAATACGCCGCCGTTCTCGGGAAAAAGTACGATGAAGACGGAAATATTGCAAGAAACGGTCAGATAAACGAAGAGATTTTAACTTCATTAAATTCGCTTGAATTTTACTCAGCGAAACATCCCAAATCTTTAGGAATCGAATGGGTAAACAAAAACATCATTCCTTTGCTGGAAAATGAAACGCCGGAGAATATTCTGGCAACATTCACCGAACATGCATCCGGGCAAATTGCTCAGGTTTTTAATCATTATCAGTTTAAAAACGTTTTGTTTACAGGTGGCGGCACGTACAACACTTATTTGATTGAGCGTATTAAAACCAAATCATCAACGGAAATAAAAATCCCTGCACCTGAACTCATCAATTTCAAAGAAGCACTTATTTTCGCATTCATGGGAGTTTTGAGGATGAATAACGAAATCAATGTACTTTGCTCTGCAACGGGAAGCACAGCCGACCATTCGTCCGGACTAATTGTTTGATCAGAAAATTTTAATTCAAAAACATAAAATATATGCAGATAGACATCAGAAAACTGGCCATTGAAGATTATGATGAGCTTAAAGAAACCATGCAGAAAGCCTATCCGGCAATGTCGGAAAACATTTGGTCTAAAAAAAGCATCCAAAAGCTGATCCGGATTTTCCGTGACGGACAGATTTGCATTACTGTGGATGGCAAAATTGCGGCGGTTGCACTATCACTCATCGTACAGTACGAGCTGTATGGCGACGATCATACATACAAAGAAATCACAGGAAATTACACATTTAACACCCATTCGGAAACCGGAAATGTTTTGTACGGAATTGAAGTTTTTGTAGATCCCGAATTCAGAAAACTTCGCCTTGCCAGAAGACTTTATGATGTGAGAAAAGAACTGTGCGAAACCCTCAATTTAAAATCGATTATGGTGGGCGGCAGAATCCCGAATTATCATCTGTACAGCTCGGAACTTTCGCCAAGAGCCTATATCCAGAAAGTAAGAAATAAGGAAATTTATGATCCGGTGTTAAGCTTTCAGCTCGCCAATAGTTTTTTGCCGGTAAGAATTCTCAAAAATTATTTACCGGAAGATCAGCATTCTGAACAAAACGCGGTGTTGCTTCAGTGGAACAACATTTATTACAGCAAAAAGCCCAATACAATGCAGGATTCTGTCATTCGTCTGGGTTTGGTTCAGTGGCAGATGAGGCATTTTAAAAATCTGGATGCGTTTTTTGAGCAGGTAGAGTTTTTCGTGAATGTGATGGCAGATTATAAATCGGATTTCATCATGTTCCCGGAACTTTTCAACACGCCTTTACTTGCCCCTTTCAATCATCTGTCGGAACGTGAAAGTATGTTCAAACTGGCTGAGTTAACAGAAGAAATCAAACAAAAACTTTCGGAATTTGCCATCGGTTACAACATCAATATCGTTGGCGGAAGTATGCCAATTGTAGAAGATGGTGAACTTTACAACATCAGCTACCTGCTTCACCGTGACGGAAAAATTGATGAACACAGAAAAATTCACATCACACCCAATGAGAAAAAATATTATGGGATGAAAGGCGGCAACGAGATCAAAGTCATCGACACCGATTGTGGAAAAGTGGGATTGGTTATCTGTTATGATGTGGAATTTCCGGAACTGCCAAGGATTTTAGCAGACCAGGGGATGAAAATTTTATTTGTTCCTTATTTAACCGATACCCAAAATGCCTACACCCGCGTTCGTCACTGCGCGGCGGCAAGAGCTATAGAAAATGAATGCTATGTTGCAATCGCCGGGTGTGTCGGGAATTTGCCGGGTGTAAATAATATGGATATCCAGTTTGGCCAGGCGGCGGTTTTTACGCCTTCGGATTTTGCTTTTCCGTCTAATGCTATTAAAGGTGAAGCTACCGCGAATACAGAAACCACACTGATTGTAGATGTAGATCTGAATCTACTGAAAGAACTGCATCATTATGGCGCTGTGCGGACAATGACAGACCGCAGATTGGATTTGTACGCCACAGTGAATTATAACAGTGATACAGAATAAAAATAAAATCCCGAAACTGTTTCAGTCTCGGGATTTTTTATGTTTTAAAATTCTTTTTTAAAGCTTAAATTCAAGTTTTACGTTAAAGAATCTGCCTGTCAACCGTACCGGAACCGGATAGTTGTAACCTGTAGAAACATCATTCACCCACTGGTTTGCAACCGTATTGCTGATATTGAATGCATTGAAAATCTGAACACCTAAAACCAGTTCATTGAAATTGCTCCAGAATCCTGAGTTAACTTTATTGTCTTTTTGATCAATGAAAACTTTAGATAAACCGATGTCAACTCTTTTATAAGAAGGTAAAGTCCTTTGGTATCTATAGGGAGCTTCGAAATCAGGCTTTCCGTTTTCATCTAAAGAAATTGGTGTTCCTGAAGGTAGTCCGTTGGCATAAGTTAAAGTTAGATTTACCCGCATTGATGGGAATTTCGGCATATAATCCTGATAAAACATCGAAAACCTGAACCGTGGATCCGTAGGTCTTGGGATATTTCCTTTTCCCTCAATATTTTCGTAAACCCGGGCGTAACTTGCAGAAATCCAGGAATCCACACCCGGAACAAATTCACCAAACAAACGGGTGTCGAGTCCATAAGCATATCCTTCTGCATTGTTTTCACCGGAATAACGGATTCTCACATTATCCAAATAATATGGGATTAAATTATCCATTTTCTTGTAATAAGCCTCAGTCGTTAGTTTGAAAGGTCTGTCAACCATACGGAACTCGTAATCATTGGATAAAATCACCTGCATAGAACGCTGGGATTTAATATTGGAATTAAAGTTTCCGTCCAGATCCTTGATTTCTTTATAAAATGGTGACTGGTAATAAATCCCTCCGGAAATTTTAAAGAGCATATCCATATCCCAGTTGGGTTTTATGGCAAACTGTGCTCTTGGAGAAATGATAGTTTCATCATTAAAATCCCAGTGAGAAGCACGAACTCCTGCATTCAGGAAAACCCTGTTTTCACCCCAGTAAAATTTCTTTGAAAACTGTGCATATCCTGAAAGTCTTGTAGGCTCAATATGATTTGCACCTGCGATATTATAACGCAAACGAAGCTGCGAAGGATCCAGAACACCAGGATTGGTGTAATCTCTCGGCGTGCTGTAACCCAGAGAATCTACAAGCTGCCATTCATTGGTGAAGTCTTTCAGGTTTTCTTTTTCGAATTTTAAACCAACCTCAAAATCGGTGTTTACATCAGGTGAAAAACGTGTTTTCAGTTGTGAGCCGTAGGTTTTTACCAATAAATCGTTTCTTGCATGATCGATTTGCCCACCAACATCGTAAGAAGTTATAGGAGCTCCCGTAATCGGGTCAAAAGTCTGCAGCAAGTAGGCAGAGGCAATGGTGTAATATTCTCTTTCGCGGTTTTGGTAAGCAAAATTATCGAGCGTGAAAGTCCACTTTTTATTGGGTTTGAAATTGATGGATGCTGTACCCATCATATTCTTGTATTGATCGTCTTCTTTACCGTTGTAGAAAACACTCAGTTTTAAAGGGGTCTGCAAACTTCCGAAATCCACTTCCTTTACTTTAGGAACCATTTCGTAATCGTTTTTACTCCAGTAACCGATAAAAGAAAAATCCCACTTATCGTTTAGTTTATAATTGATATACGACTGAAAATCCATGTACTGAGGATTGAAATCGGTATCTTCATTCAAAGTATTCAGAACAAGATTTGTATTTCTGTATCTTCCGGAAAACAAGCCAGAAAGCTTTTTATTCTTGCTTGCAAATCCTGTTGAAAGCCTTCCTCCAATTAAACTTGCCTCTCCCGAAACTTCAAATTTTGTAGGTTGTCTGTAATAAATATTCAGGGCTGAAGACATTTTATCACCATATTTTGCTTCAAAACCTCCGGCAGAAAAATTAATCGCCTGCACCATGTCGGGATTAATGATGCTCATCCCTTCCTGAAGGGAATTTCGGATAAGAAACGGGCGGTAAATTTCAATATCATTGATGTAAATAAGATTTTCATCATAGTTTCCACCGCGAACCATATATTGAGACGAAAGTTCGGTATTCGAGTTTACCGAGGGCAAAGTTTTGATGAGTCCCTCAACCCCACCTGAAAGTGAAGCCACCTGCTGCGCCTCTTTTGCAGAAATTTCTATAGAAGTTAAATCTGTTACTTTGGGTTTTCCTTTTTTCTGAAAAACCACTTCTTGAATCTGTGTTTCTCTCTCAGCATTTACAAACAGAACATTGATATTTTGAACTTTAGGCGTTACTTTAACTGTTTTGGAAAAGTTTCTGAAATTTTCTTTCTGAACAGCAAGAACCTGCTCTGTATCTGCAATCGGAATCTTTACAAACCCATTTATATCGGTAAGAAAATTCTGGTTGTTATAAGATACGTTGGCCTGAGAAACCGGAGCGCCGTTTTCATCTAAAACCTTCAGACTGATTTGCGAAAACGCAAAAATAGGCGCAAATGCAAGGAGTAAAAGTGTTTTTTTCAATGCAGGAAATTTAGGTTTTTAAAGATAACAAAATTAAATAATGGCTTGCCGAACTCTTGTTAATTTTTGCAGTAAATCTTCAAGTTTATCAAGTTTAAGCATATTTGCCCCATCTGAAAGTGCGCAACTTGGATCAGGATGCGTTTCAATGAAAAGTCCGTCTGCACCTACAGCGATTCCTGCTTTTGCAATGGTTTCAATCAGTTCCGGGCGGCCGCCTGTAACACCTGAATTTTGGTTGGGCTGCTGCAGAGAATGGGTTACATCCAAAATTACCGGCGCATAATTCTGCATCGTAGGAATTCCTCTGAAATCGACTACCAAATCGGTGTAACCGAAAGAATTTCCACGTTCGATGATAGCGGTTTTAGGGTTTCCGGAATCTGTCACTTTTTCTACCGCAAATTTCATGGATTCAGGGGATAGAAACTGTCCTTTTTTCAGCGTAACACATTTATTTGTTTTTGCAGCGGCGACCAACAAATCGGTTTGGCGAACCAAAAAAGCCGGAATCTGCAGAACATCAACATAATGGGCAGCCAAAGCAGCATGTTCGTTTTCGTGAATATCTGTGGTGGTGGGAATATTGAAAGTCTCTCCCACTTTTTTCAGAATTTCCAGAGATTTTTCTTCGCCAATTGTAGTAAATGAATCTACACGGCTTCGGTTAGCTTTTTTAAAACTTCCTTTAAAGATGTAAGGAATTTCATATTTATTGGTAAGTTCTACTACTTTCTCTGCGATTCGCAGCGCCATGTCTTCACCTTCAATGATGCATGGACCGGCAATGAGAAAGAAGTTTTTGGAATCTTTATGCTGAATGTTTTCTAAGTATTGAATCATATTTATTCAAATTTTAATTTAACAAAAATACGGAAATTTTTTGCAGTTTCGGAGCAATGGTTTTGCGGAGCGAAAAAGAAAAAACGGGCATTAGCCCGTTTAAAGTATAAATTACAGCAACTTTATAATTTTTTGAGAATTCTTTCGAAAGTATTGATGTTTCGGGAAGTGATTTTGTCTTTCAATTTCTTTTTTCCTAAAACTTTCCCGAAAGTCGAACCTAAAGTATTTCCTTTTTGAATTTGCCAGTAAAATGTATCTGCAACAATTTGGGCATTTTCGTTTTCTGCCTTATCCGATTTCGAAAATTCTTCCATCAAAAGAGTTTCAACATCTTCAATTCCTACAAACACATAAATATGAAGATCTTCGGCTTTGTTAAAAGGATTATTATTTACAATTTCTGAAATTTCGTTCTCGTTTTTAAGGAAAAGAAAAGCTTCATAATCGAAATACTCTGACATTGATTTCTCCAAAATGTTCTTCAGCTCCGAAGGTTTTTTATCTGATGAAAAGAGAATATTTCCGGAAGCCAAAACGCTACTTACCTCCTTCATTCCAGCGTCAGTAAACACGTTCATCACTTCCGCCATTTTCATGGAAGTTCCGTTTACGTTGACACCGCGGAGAAAAGCACAGTATTTCATCTGAAAATTTATTGCGTAGCCTTCATCATCGCATTGGTAATCTGGGCTTCTTTTTCTTTGGAATAGGTAGAATCATAAGGATTCATCACATCAAATAAATAGGTATAAAAAGGAGTAATAACCTGCACTTTTTCAGATTCTCTGAACGCCTTTTCTTTACCCATTGTCTGCAGATTTTTCACGAAATCATTGAAGCGTTTATCTACCGTTTCAATGGATTTTAAAAGATACTGGTAGCCCTTTTCTTTCTGTCCGATTTTATTATAAGCATCGGAAACCGCGCCTACAACCAGTGAATACTCCATCGGTTTTGTACGCATCTGTTTCCCTGCAAAACGCTGTTCTTCGGGCGAAAGACTGTTGTAATAATCGTATTCGGTGAAAATTCCTTTTTTCAGTTCTTCGGCAAGTTTAATTCCTTTCGCTTCCTGGCCGGCAACGATATATCCGTAAACCATTGAGCTCAATGACCTCGGATCGTTGTATTTCTCCACAGGAATCTCTCGGGAAGCCAAATCCAGAACTTCAAGGGCTTTTGATTTCTGTCCGGAAAGTGCCAAAGCTTCAGCAGCTCGGCTTGCGGAACTTCTGTAGCTTACAATGTTCTGTGTACAGGTTTCATCGAAATGAACACTTAAATCTTTAAAATTGCCCCAAAGGTAATTTTTTACGGTATTATAAAGCGAATTTGCATCTACTCTTCCCATTTCCCCGTCTTCACGCTCCGGAGTGTTGATTGGAACCAGGCGGTAACTGAAACCGTCGAACTGTAGATAATCTCCAAGATAAAAAATGTTTTCAGGATCGTAAATTCCGCCTGTAGAGAAGTTTATCGGTCGGTTCCAATCGAAATTAGCAAGAATGTCCAGCAGAATCAAATTATTTTTGAACATACTGTTGCTCTTGTAATTGATGGTAATGTGGTCAACAGCCAGCGCTGCATCTTTTGCTTCAATAGTACCCGATTTCACTGCATTGGCTTTGTTCACCGGCAAAATAAATTTTGAAACCGGCAGGAAATTGAATTTCTCATATTTAGCTTCACCAAAGAGCATTTTTAGGATTTCATCTTTATCCTCAGACTTTGCTTTAATGAAATCTATTGCTTCTTTCATCGTCATAGAATCCTGAGTCATAAACTTCCTGAATCCTGCAAAAGCCGTTTCCGGAGCGCCCTGATCTTTCAGGTTGGCAAAAACGTTCTTCCAGTCCTCCGGGCTCATAAGGTAAATCTGATCGTTGGTTCCGTCGCGGTAATCCTCATGATTTAATACTGACGGCACAGGCATCGAATTATACGTTCTTCTCTTCACCTGATCGATATTCCACGGGGTTGAAAGCAAGGTGAAATTCACAACTTTCACATCATCGCGCATGCCCGAAGTTTCCTGCATTCCCCAAATCGGGTACGTGTCATTATCGCCATATACAAAAAGGATATCATTTTTCGGAAGCGATTTCAGTGTTGAATAAGCATAATCGTAAGCTGCACTTCTGCCGCTTCTGTCGTGTACATTATAATTCTGGAATCCCATCATGAAAGGAATTCCTAACAATACAATTCCTGCAACTACATTCACAGCATTCGATTTTACTTTTTCCTGAATAAACCACAGAATAGCTGCGGCGCCAAGTCCAATCCATATGGAAAATGCGAAAAATGACCCCACCATCGCATAATCTCTTTCTCGAACTTCGAAGGGCTTCACTCCGGTATAAAAAATAATTCCGACACTGGTGATGACAAAAAGCGAAAGTATCGCATAAAATCTACCGAAATCTCGGTTCAGCTGGAAGAAAAAACCAATCAGACCCAATAAAAGCGGTAAAAAGAAAAACGCAACAGTACTTTCATTTTTGAATTTTGCAGGCATTTTGCTTTGGTCACCCCACAAAGCATTGTCAACAAAAGGAATCCCCGAAATCCAGTTTCCGCGGTTGTTTTCCATGTGACCTTCAAGATCATTTTGTCTTCCAACAAAATTCCACATCAGATATCGCACAAAATAATAGCCGTTCTGGAAGGTGAAAAAGTAATCTAAATTCTGTGCTAAAGAAGGCTTCTGAACGTTGATTAAATTATAAGGTTTTACCTTCAGGTAATCTTCAACTTTAATGGTTCCCTCTTCATACTTCTGGCGTAATTCCTCGTAAATCTGTTTTGCTTCCGGACTGTCGGCAACGTCTTCGTTGTCATAATTGAAAGAAAAATCCGGTGCGCCGTACATCGAGATATAGTTGGCCATCACTCCCTGATCTTCATTGAACATTCTCGGCATAAAACCAACATGAGCTTTGCTGTAAACGTAGTTATAACGGTCTCCTACTTTTCTGTAAGTACCGGTTTGTTCATCTTTTTCATATACATCGCCTGTTTTTTCGGTCTTATAGCTTCCGTCTTCATTTTTCTGAATTCCGTTGGCATCAAGGTACGCTGTATAATTCTGGCCGTAAGAAGTTGGCCAGTCGCCGTATTGTTCACGGTTATAGTAATCGAGCATTCCAATGGCATTATCAGGATTGTTAAGGTTCATCGGAGGATTTGCAATAGCGCGAATCGGAATCACCATCCAGCAGGAAAAACCAATCACCATATAAACTACGGATAAAGCGGCAGTCTGATAAATACTTTTTCTTGATTTTTTAGCGTAATTAATGGCAAAATAGCAGAACGCAATCAACAAAATAAATGCGATGATGGTTCCGGAATGGAAAGGAAGACCAATTCCGTTAACTGCAAAAATTTCCATTTTACCGAAAAGTGTCATGATTAAAGGGAAAATTCCTTTAAATACAATTCCTAAAATAATTAAAGTGAATACGTTTGCCCAAAGAAAACTTTTCCAGGTAAACGTATAGTTTCTTGCATAATAAATTAAACATACAGCTGGAATTGCAAGCATACACATCATGTGAACACCTACAGAAAGCCCGGTTACGAAGAAAATTAAGATAATCCACCGTTCGTTGTCGGAGTCATGATACTCGTTTTCCCATTTGGTAATGAGCCAAAGTAAAAGAGCGATAAACATGGTAGCCATCGAGTAAACTTCGCCTTCAACAGCAGAAAACCAGAAGGTGTCGGAAAAAGTAAAACTTAAAGCTCCAATTGCTCCTGCGAATAAAATGGCAATTTCCTGATGTTTTGTAATTTCATTGAAATCTTTATTCAGAAGTCTGCGCACCAGATGCGTGATGATCCAGAAGAGAAAAAGGACCGTAACTGCACTGAAAAGCGCCGACATCGCGTTGATCACAATAGAATAATTTTCTCCGTTTCCGAAGGCAAACATAGCAGCAACCGCTCCTACAAGCTGAAAAAGTGCAGCGCCTGGTGCATGTGTAACTTCCAGTTTTGTAGCGGAAGCGATATATTCTCCCGTATCCCAAAAACTGAAATTATGCTCTATCGTTGATAAATAGGTAACAAAAGAGATAGCAAAAATAACCCATCCTAAAATGGTATTCCATTGTTTAAAAGACCAATTTTTCATAAAAAATATTCAATGTTGCGAAAATAAGGTTTTTCTTTAATTATCTTTATAATTTAACAAAGATTAAGTGAATGTGCATTGAGTGTGGTTTATGAAAAATACATTTCTATTGGTCTGCAAATCAGAAAAAACTGTTTAAATTGTTGTATTATTTATTTTTTAGTATTTTTGCAGACGGTTTTATAGAGAAAAATGACGAAAAATGACTAATGTTCACGATAACATTCTTGGCTTAATTGGCAACACCCCATTGGTAAAACTCAATTCGGTTACCAAAGACATACCAGCAACAGTTTATGCTAAACTTGAATCTTATAATCCCGGCCATTCTACCAAAGACAGAATTGCAGTTCACATTATAGAAGCTGCGGAAAGAAAGGGCCTTATAAAACCGGGTTCAACGATTGTTGAAACTACATCCGGCAATACCGGATTTTCCATTGCGATGGTTTGTATCATCAAAGGTTATAAATGTATTCTTGCCGTAAGCAACAAAACAAAAAAGGAGAAAATTGCGTACCTGAAAGCTTTAGGCGCTACAGTTTACATCTGCCCTGCGAATGTTGCGGCTGATGATCCCAGATCTTATTACGAAGTTGCTAAAAGAATCGCTTCAGAAACTCCTGATTCCATTTACATCAACCAATATTTCAATGAACTCAATATTGATGCACACTACCAAACAACCGGACCCGAAATTTGGGAACAGACCGGCGGAAAAATAACGCATCTTATTGCCTGCACAGGAACCGGCGGAACTTTATCCGGTTCAGCAAAATTCTTAAAAGAGAAAAATCCTAACATTAAAGTTATTGGTGTTGATGCTTCCGGTTCAATCTTAAAAGGTTTCCACGAAACAGGAAAAATCAATAAAGATGAAATTCACCCCTATCAAATCGAAGGCATGGGAAAAAATCTTATTCCTGCAGCATTATTATTCGATAAAGTAGATGAATTTGTTAGGGTTAACGACGAAATGTCCGCTTACAGAACACGTGAAATCGCCCTGAAAGAGGCCATTATGGGAGGATACACTACTGGTGCAGTAACGCAGGGACTTTTGCAGTACGCAAGTGCAAACGAATTTTCGAAAGACGATGTAGTGGTGGCAATTTATCCGGATCACGGTTCACGATACATCACTAAGGTGTACAGTGATCAGTGGATGGAAGAACAGGGATTCATCAATAACTGTGTTCATAATTACGACGAAGTTTATAAAACAGAAATTATCTCGTAATTAAACTAAAAATTTACATAACAACCTTTTTGTAGCCTGCAAAAAGGTTTTTTTTGGTCAAATTTTGTTAACTTTGTTCTCTATATAAAAATTACAAAAATCTTATAAAATAATGACAGATATTTTTGATCGGTTACGTCAAAATCCAGGACCGCTCGGGCAGTTTGCAGATTACGCAGAAGGATATTTCGTTTTTCCTAAATTAGAAGGACCTATTGGCCCAAGAATGAGGTTTCAGGGCAGAGAAGTTGTTTTCTGGAGTGCCAATGATTATTTGGGACTTTGCAACCATCCCGAGGTTTTAGAAGCAGACGCGAAAGCTGCAGCAGAATTCGGTATGTTCTATCCGATGGGTGCACGCGCCATGTCTGGGGAAACTGAACAGCACCAGCAGTTAGAAAAAGAGCTTGCGGAATTTGTAGGTAAAGAATCAGCATATCTTTTAAACTTCGGTTATCAGGGAATGGTTTCTACCATCGACGCATTGGTAGGAAGACATGATGTGATCGTTTATGATGCCGACTCACACGCCTGTATCGTTGATGGTGTACGCCTTCACATGGGGAAAAGCTTCACTTATAAACATAATGACATTGCGAGTTTAGAGAAAAATCTAGCTCGTGCGACAAAAGTAGCAGAAGAACAAGGTGGCGGAATTTTAGTTATTACTGAAGGCGTGTTCGGAATGCGCGGAATGCAGGGAAAACTCAAAGAAATCTGCGAGTTAAAATCTAAATTTAACTTCCGACTTTTAGTTGATGATGCCCATGGTTTTGGAACTTTAGGAAAAACCGGCGCAGGTGCAGGTGAAGAGCAAGGTTGCCAGGATCAAATCGATGTTTATTTTTCAACTTTTGCCAAATCAATGGCTGGTTTCGGTGCATTTATCGCCGGTGATGCCGATATTATCAGAATTTTAAAATACAATTTACGTTCTCAGGTTTTCGCAAAATCTTTAACAATGCCAATGGTAATTGGAGGCTTGAAGAGACTGGAACTTCTTCGTTCAAGACCTGAAATCAAAGCTAAACTTTGGGAAAACGTAAATAAACTGCAGAACGGATTAATCGAAAGAGGTTTCAATATTGGCGGTACAGACACCTGCGTAACCCCTGTAATGATGCAGGGTTCTACTGTAGAAGCTACCCTTCTGGTAAAAGACCTTAGAGAAAATTACGGAATCTTCACTTCAGTAGTAATTTATCCGGTAATTCCTAAAGGAATGATTCTACTGAGACTTATCCCAACCGCATCGCACACTGATGCTGAGATTAATGAAACCCTGGATGCTTTCGATGCGATCCACGATAAATTAACCTCCGGATTCTACAAAGAGCAAGAGCAGAAATTACTTGAAGAAAAGGGTTTATCCTTTAAATCAACATAGAATTTTTCAGTATTTATATTTTTATATAAGCCGCCTGAAAAATTCAGGCGGTTTTATATTACCCGAATGTCAGTATTTAATGTTAACAATAATGCAAGCATATCGAATTATAAATTAATCACATATATTAAAAAAATAGCAAGATGAAACAAATATTAATCACCAAAAACGATTTCACCAGAATTCATAAATCCATCAGTGATGCTAAACAAAACAACAGCATTAAAAAAGAGGAAGCAGAAAAATTACTGAAAGAACTGCATTCAGCCAAAGTGGTGCCTTCAGAAGAAATTCCGTCGGATGTAGTGACGATGAATTCTATTGTAAAATTTCATTTCGAAAACAATAAGAGAGAAATGCAGTTTCAGATTGTATATCCTGCGCAGGCAGATTTCAAAAATGGCAAAGTTTCTATTTTTTCTCCTGTTGCTGCTGCTTTAATCGGTTACGGAGTTAATGATGAAATCGACTGGATTGTGCCTTCCGGAATGACTAAAATTATCATCGATGAGATTATTTACCAGCCCGAAGCTGCCGGAGATTTTGATTTGTAAGAACACAAAATCCATATAACAAGATTCAAAACCGCCGGTTTCCGCTGGCGGTTTCTGTAATAAAGAAATCTTTAATATGAAAGATTTAAATTTGCAAAAATATTCCTTTGAAAGAACTTCTGCTCATCACGCCACCTTTTACGCAGCTCAACACCCCATACCCTGCCACAGCTTATTTAAAAGGCTTTCTTAACACCAAAGAAATCGCAAGTTTCCAGATGGATTTGGGAATTGAAGTTATTTTGGAAGTTTTTTCTCAAAGCGGCCTCCACCGTGTCTTCGATCATAAAACTGAAGATCATAAACTTTCAGAAAATGCCAGGCGAATTTTGGCTTTGAAGGATGAATACATCAAGACCATTGATCAGGTTATTCTTTTTTTGCAGGGTCACAACCCCACGCTGGCCAGACAGGTTTGCAGCATGAATTTTCTGCCCGAAGCGTCGCGTTTCAATACGATTGATGATTTGGAGTTTGCTTTCGGAAACATGGGCTTGCAAGACAAAGCCAAACATCTCTGCACGCTTTATTTAGAAGATATTGCAGATTTTATTGTTGAATGTATTGATGAGAATTTCGGATTCAGTCGATATGCAGAACGCTTGGGACGCAGCGCGAATTCCTTTGATGAACTCTATGAAAAACTTTCTGATTCCCCTACTTTCATTGATGAAATTACGTTAGAAATTCTCAAAGAAAAAATGGAATCCATACAACCGAAAATGGTTTGTTTTTCGGTTCCTTTTCCTGGAAATTTATATTCCGCGTTTCGATGTGCAAAATTTATCAAACAAAATTACCCAGAAACAAAGGTTGCCATGGGCGGCGGCTTTCCAAATACCGAACTAAGAGAATTAAAAGACAAAAGAGTTTTTGAATTTGTCGATTATATTACCCTGGATGACGGCGAACTTCCGATTGAACTTTTGCATCAAAATCTCAGTAATCAGACAGAATTAAGAACGTATAAAAGAACTTTTCTGCTTGAAAATGGCGAAGTAATCTATCAGAATAATTCCCTTAAAACAGACTATAAACAGTCTGAAATCGGAACTCCCGATTATTCCGATTTGCAGCTCCAAAACTATATTTCCGTTATAGAAATCGCGAATCCAATGCACAGTTTATGGAGCGACGGAAGATGGAACAAACTTACAATGGCCCACGGTTGTTATTGGGGGAAATGCACGTTCTGCGACATTTCTCTTGATTATATCAGATTATACGAACCTATATCGGCAAAGATATTGGTAGACCGGATGCAGGAATTAATTAAGAAAACGGGTGAAACGGGATTTCATTTTGTAGACGAAGCCGCTCCACCGGCGCTTATGCGGGAAGTTGCTTTAGAAATTCTCCGCAGAAATTTAGTCGTTACCTGGTGGACAAACATTAGGTTTGAAAAAAGTTTCAGCAGAGATTTATGTTATCTGCTGAAATTATCTGGCTGTGTAGCTGTTTCCGGTGGGTTGGAAGTTGCCAGCGACCGTCTTCTTAAGCTCATCGACAAAGGAGTCTCTGTGGAAAAGGTCGCAAGAGTTACGCGGAATTTTACTGAAGCGGGAATTATGGTCCACTCCTATTTGATGTACGGCTATCCCACACAAACGGTTCAGGAAACGGTTGATTCGCTCGAAATGGTACGTCAGCTTTTTGAAATGGGAGTTCTGCAGAGCGGGTTCTGGCATCAGTTTTCAATGACTGCACACTCGCCTATCGGAAAAAATCCGGAAGAATTTGGAGTTGTGCCCTTGAAAAAAGAAATTTTATTTGCCCATAACGATGTTGATTTTGTGGATAAAACTGGAATCGATCACAGTAAATTCAGTTATGGACTGAAAAAATCACTCTTTAATTATATGCATGGTATTAATTTCGAAATGCCACTTCAGGATTGGTTCGATTTCAAAATACCACCAACAACCATTCATCCCGATTACATTCATGACTGTTTGTTGGATGAGGATATTTTTACATTCAAAGGGAATTCAAAAATAATTTTCATCAGTCACAATCCAGTTGCTGAAGATTTTATAAAAACGAAAAAAGGGAATTCCCGAAACATCACCCAACTTACTTTTCATCTTAAAACCAATATCGTAAAAATTGAACTGGATCAGGAAAAAGCGTATTGGCTTTTGAAGATGATGAAGGAAAATTCAATAGCAAAACCACAGAAAATTATACTTCAATACCTCAAAAATAATTTCGAGGAAAATTTTGAAGATTTTGAACTGTTTTGGTTTTCGAAACCTTTGAGACAACTCAGGGAAAATGGGATTATTTTAAGTCTTTAAGCAAAAATGTAAACCAAATAAAAAATCCCGATCTGTAAAAGAACGGGATTTTTTTATGATGATTAAAGTTTAATTATTCTGCAAGAATAATTCCTTTATTGTTACTGAATTCGATTACACCACTTTTCACAGGGAAAGAAAATACGCTTTCTTTTTCGTTTTCTTTCGTAAAATTTTTAGCGTATTTGTCATCTATTTCGTTAGTAAAAACTCTTACTTTACCACCGATTAATGACGCTACGATTGCGGCGTGATCTTTCATAATATGGAAATCGCCATTTTTTCCGGGAAGTAAAACTGATTTTACATCGCCTTCAAAAACTACAAATTCCGGGGTTAAAATTTTAATATTCATTTCTTAAAATTATAGATTATAGATTTTAAATTTTAAATTAATCTAAAATCTAAAATTTAGCATTTAAAATTCCTTATGCGTTTTCCGCTAACATTTTCTCTCCAGCTTCAATCGCTTCTTCGATAGTTCCTTTCAGGTTGAAAGCAGCTTCCGGTAAGTGATCTAATTCGCCGTCGATAATCATGTTGAATCCTTTGATGGTATCTTTAATATCAACCAACGCACCTTTAAGACCTGTAAACTGTTCTGCAACGTGGAAAGGCTGAGAAAGGAAACGCTGTACTTTTCTTGCGCGGTAAACTGAAAGTTTATCATCTTCTGAAAGTTCTTCCATACCAAGAATCGCGATGATATCCTGTAATGCTTTGTATTTCTGTAAGATTTCTTTTACTCTCTGTGCACAGTCGTAATGCTCATCTCCTAAAATTTCAGGAGTTAGGATTCTTGAAGTTGAAGCCAATGGATCAACCGCAGGATAAATACCTAAGGAAGCAATTTTTCTGTCCAATACGGTAGTTGCATCCAAGTGAGCAAACGTAGTAGCCGGAGCTGGGTCAGTTAAGTCATCCGCAGGTACGTAGATCGCCTGTACTGAAGTAATTGAACCGTTTTTAGTTGAAGTAATTCTTTCTTGCATCGCACCCATTTCAGATGCCAATGTTGGCTGGTAACCTACTGCTGATGGCATACGCCCAAGAAGTGCAGATACCTCAGAACCTGCCTGAGTAAAACGGAAAATGTTATCAACGAAGAACAAAACGTCTCTTCCTTGTCCTTGTCCGTCACCGTCACGGAAATATTCAGCGATTGTTAAACCTGAAAGTGCAACACGTGCTCTTGCTCCAGGTGGCTCGTTCATCTGTCCGAAAACGAAAGTACATTTAGAGTCTTTCATTTCTTCCATATCAACTTTGGATAAATCCCAACCTCCATTTTCCATAGAGTGCATGAATTCATCACCATATTTAATAATGCCAGATTCTAGCATCTCTCTCAAAAGGTCGTTTCCTTCTCTGGTTCTTTCACCTACACCGGCAAATACAGAAAGTCCACCGTGTCCTTTTGCAATATTGTTAATCAATTCCTGGATCAATACTGTTTTACCTACACCTGCTCCACCGAACAAACCAATTTTACCCCCTTTTGCATAAGGTTCTACAAGGTCGATTACTTTAATACCTGTAAAAAGTACTTCTGCAGAAGTAGAAAGTTGATCAAATTTTGGTGCTTCTCTGTGAATTGGTAAACCACCGGTTTCTTTAGAAACTTCTTGGATTCCATCAATCGCATCACCTACTACATTAAAAAGTCTTCCGTAAACACCTTCTCCAGTTGGCATAGTAATTTGTCTGCCTTGGGAAATTACTTCCTGACCTCTCTGAAGTCCATCAGTTGCATCCATTGCGATACATCTTACGGAATCTTCGCCAATATGTTGTTCTACTTCAAGAATTACCTTGTTACCATCAACTTTAGTGATTTCCAGTGCGTCGTAAATCTTCGGAAGCTCTGCAGCATCTGTGAAAACTACGTCGATTACCGGACCGATAATTTGAGAAATTTTTCCTTTAATTTGGTTTGCCATTGCTAATTTTTTTCTTGAGTGCAAATATAATGAAAGTTCCCAAATCTGCAATTGCTTAAAAAGAAGATTTTTATCATATTTGCAAAACAAATTTTTCCTCTTGAAAATCACTGAAAATTTATCGCAATATTCTTCTAAAATGCCTCTTGCATTATCAATTGGT